>Ga0116170_10005989_pt1 | contig 10746 bp, 9 predicted proteins | sample AD_JPNHW1_MetaG_FD_89797 | JGI IMG/M metagenome (GOLD analysis project Ga0116170, IMG submission 89797) | Active sludge microbial communities of municipal wastewater-treating anaerobic digesters from Japan - AD_JPNHW1_MetaG | ecosystem: Engineered > Bioreactor > Anaerobic > Digestate | place... | reverse complement strand
GGTGAGGGCGAGGGAGGTGGTCTCGCGGTCGCGCATCTCGCCCACGAAGATGATGTCGGGGTCCTCGCGCAGGGCGCTGCGCAGGCCGGCGGCGAAGCTGGAGACGTGGCGGCCGAGTTCGCGCTGGGAGAAGAGCGCGCGGCGGCAGCCGAAGGTGTACTCGATGGGGTCCTCGAGGGTGATGATGCGGACGCAGCGGTGGGCGTTGATGTGCTGGAGGAGGCTGGCGATGGTGGTGCTTTTCCCGCTACCGGTGTTGCCGGCGACGATGACGAGTCCCTGCTGGAGGGCGCAGATGTCCTGCCACACGCGGGCGTCGGGCAGGCCGAGGGATTCGGCGGGCGGGACGCGGTGGGGGAGGACGCGGACGACGGCGGCGAGGCCGTCGCGGTCGCGGAAAGCGTTGATGCGGAAACTCAGGCCGCCCTCGGTCCAGGTGAAGCCGGCGTCGATGTCGATGGGGATGGGGGCGTTGAGGCGCTCGAACTGCTCGGGGCTGAGCATGGCGGCGATGAGTTGCTCGGCGACCTCGGGGCGCATGGCGGTGCCGTCGCGCAGGGGGACGATGTCGCCGTCGTAGCGGTAGAAGGCGGCCTCGCCGGTCTTGATGTGGAGGTCGGAGAAGCGGGAGATCTCGGCGATCTTGTGTGCGGGGTCGTTGAAGACGGCGAGCAGGTCGCGGAGGCTGTGCAGTTTGCCGGCGACGGGATAGACCGGTTCCTCGATGGGTGATGCCATGGCGTGGGGACGGTATGTGGTTCCTTGTCGGAGACCAGTGCGGGCGGAAGATTGCTGGCGGGGATCGCCGTGGCCAACGGGAGCGGCGGACGGCACGGCTGCGGGGCGCCCCGCTGTTGTCGCCGGGCCGGCACGCAGACGTGACCGGAGCGTAACGCAGTTCGGGGCGCGGTTGGCCGATGGGGATAGCGCCATGCGCCTGCAATTCGCCGCAATCCTCCTTTGCCTCCACAGTCTCGTCCTGCCGTTTGCCGGCGGGGCGACCGTCCGCTACACGCTGGCCGGATCAAGCACCGTGACACGGGTGCTGCTGCCGCACCGGCCAGGCGTCGAGAGCGCGTACGGGGTGGAGCTTCGCTTGCTGCCCAGCGGCTCGGGCGCCGGGCTGGTGGCATTGGCTGCAGGCCGGGCCGAGGCGGCGATGCTATCGGGCCCCGTGGACTACCTGCTTGCGAAGGTGGCGAAGCTCGGCGCTACGGCGTTGCAGCCGGCGGAGCTCGACCAGCTTAGGTTGGCGGCTTCGCCGAAGGCAGAGGTGGTGGCGCTCGTCAATGTGGAGAACCCGGTGCGCCGGCTCACGGGGGAGCAGTTGCGCGCGGTGCTCGCCGGTGAGGTCGACAATTGGCGCCAGCTCGGGGGCGAGGATCTGCGTATCCGGCTTATCCTGCCTGAGGAGCTGGATGGCGTGCGGGCGACGCTGGAGACGGGGCTGCTACGCGGATGTGCCTTTGCCCCGGCGGCGCACTGTGCCAGGGATCAGGCCGAGCTGATCGAGGCGGTGGCGGCCGATTCCGGCGCGGTGAGTGTCATCGCACGGGTCTCGCTGCCGGGGGGCGCGGCTTGTGCGGAGATCGCCCCGGCGATCGAGGTGCCGTTGACGATCGTGGCGGTTCGCGAGCGGCTGGGGCAGGACACGCGGCTGGAGACGGTGCTCAATTCGCTGCACTCGCGGGCGCGGTGAGCGGTTCCGCGAGTTACCCAAGGCCCCACGGCGACGTCGCCGGGCTGGGTTGCTCCCGCTCAGGCGGAGGCCGAGAAGCGGGTGCCAGCCACGGCTCCGGAGCTGACCTGGCCACTGGCCCCGTAGGACGCGGACTGCTCGATGGCCTGGAGCAGGACGGCCACGGTCTGCTGCTCGACGCGGTTTGCGTTGGCCGCGACGGCGATCTGCCGCTGGTTGGCGGTGGAGCTTTGCTGGGTGTAGACAGCCGAGGAGATGAGAGCGGAGACGTCCACGGTGGTGCTTATCGGCCACAGCGTCGGTGGGCTGAAATGCCTGTTTATAACCGCTTCGGCGGCATGCCGCGGTCACGAACGGTGCGCGGGCGTTGCTCGCCGCAGCCGCAGGGCGTGGACGATCGTGGGCACATCGGCCTGCCAATGCGGCAGGCTGCCGGTGATCGCCAGTTGTTCGACGGCCGAGAGAATCGAGACGATGACCGCCGCTGTGAACAACGTGCCGAGATCACAGACGAACCAGAGGAGCATGCCGGCGGCCATGAGCACGGCGGCGGTTTTGTCTGCCCAAGTGTGGTAGGCGGGAAGCTTGTGAAAACGGGCAAGCGCCCAGAGGTGGTTGACGGCGTAGAGCCCGAGCGCGGTGGCGAGCAGCGGGTAGTGCGTGGCGATGAAGTCGGGCCACAGCCAGAGCACGGCCAGGAAGAGCACGAGGTAGGTGGCGGTGTCGGCGGCGGCATCGAGGCGGGCGCCGAGTACGGTCTGCGCGTGGAGCAGGCGGGCGAGAAGGCCGTCGAGACAGTCGGAGGCGACGGCGGCGGCAAACAGCCATTTGTAGGTGGTGGCGTGGCCCTGGGTGGCGACCCATAGCGCGACTGGAGCCAGCAGCAAACGTGCAAGGCTGATCGCGTTGGGGAGGGTGAGCCAGGCGGTGGGCGCCGTCATGGAGGGTGCGGGTACCATGATGAAATGTGCGGCGAGTTACAACCCGGCACATGCGGTGGCCGGCAGATTTGCGGGGGTGGCGGAGAGTGGTCAGTCGCGTGTAGTGCGGAGTGAGTAGTGTGGAGCGCCGCGGGGCGCGGATAGCCGCGAGGACGCGATTGGGAGTGGAAGGCCGCGCGGGAGATCTTGCGTGCCACTGGAGGTGCCGAGGATTTGTGCTCGGGGCTGGCGCGTGGGGCGGCAAGGCCGCATCTTGCGGGCATCGCATGACCTCCTCGCGCCGACTTGCTGCGTGGTATTTCCAACTCGCCCAGACGCTTGAGGCGGGCGTGCCGGTGGTCGAGGCACTTGGGGCCCCGGGTGGTCCGCGCCCGGCGGAGCGCGCGGCAATGGTCGGGCGGCTGCACGGCGGTGCGCCGCTGGTGGGCGAACTGGCGGCGGCGGGCGGGGTGTGGTTGCCGTCGGTCGATGCGGAGCTGCTTGAGGCGGGGGCAGAGAGTGGGCGGTTGCCGGCGACTTGTCGGCGATTGGCGGCGTATCATGAGACGGTGGCGCGGCTGACGGGCCGGGCGTTGCTGGCGACGCTGTACCCGCTGGCAGTGGTGCACTTGGGTGCGTTTGCCCTGCCGTTGAGGCAACTCGTGCTCGTCTCGGTGTGGGCATACTTCGGTCGGGTGCTGGCGGTGCTGGTGCCGCTGTGGTTGGCACTGGCGGTCGCGGTCCTCGTTCTGGGGCGGTATTCCGGTGTGCGGAGACGGGTTTTCGCGTGCCTGCCGTGGGTGGCCGGCTATCAGCGCGCCCGCGAACTGGGCGTGTTGGCCATGACTCTCGAGGGTTTTGCGAGCAACGGTGTCTCGCCTGTCGTCGCTTGGGAACGGGCTGGCCGGGCTACAGGAGCGCCGGTGCTGGAGGCGCTGGGCCGGCGGCTTTCGGCGGAGGCCGAGGCGGGACGGCAACCGGGGGTGGCGCTGTTGCAAGAACGGGCGGTGCCGGTGGAGTTTGCGCAGGCGTACCGGGCGGGCGAGCAGAGCGGTCGGCTCGACGAGAGCCTGGGCTGGCTGGCGCGGCGCTACGAGGAGGAGGCGCAGCGGAAGCTCGGGCTGGTGGCTCTCTGGTACCCGCAGTTCGCGCTGGTGGGCGTGGCGGTGTGGGTGGCGGTGAATGTGGTCTCGATGTATGCGGAGTACCTGCGGACTTTGCTGGAGCTCATGGAGTGAGCCTGGTCGCGGTTGAGTTGCCGGAGCTTTGGCCGATGAGACTGCGGTGAGCTCCCGGAAGACTACCAGTCGAAGACCGCAGAAGCCGCCGCAGGTGCAGTGTCTGGAGGCCCAGGCGCCGCCGCTGGTCTGGGCCGAATCCGGCTGCCGGGAGCGGTACGGCAATCTGCTCGAGCAGGCGAGCGAAGGGGTCTTTGTCACGGACAAACGGGGGCTGTGCCTGATGTGCAATCCCGCCGGGGCGCGGATGCTGGGGTACTCGTTGCAGGAGATCGTCGGGCAGCGGCTGATAGACAGTATCGTAGCGGTGGACGGGGCCAGGCTGGCCGCGTTTCGGCGGCAGCTGCGCGCGGGCCGGACGGTCTGTGCTCAGAAACGTTTCCGCCGGAAGGATGGAGGCACCTTCCCCGGCGTGTTGAGCGCGCGGCGGCTCTCGGACATCACGATCCAGTGCATCCTGCGGGATGTGAGCGGGCGTTACCAGGCGGAGAACCGGGTGCGCGACATATTCGAGAACTCGCCCATCGGCGTGTTCTTCGTGCGCGAGGCGCCGGACGGGCGGTACGCCGTCGAGGCGATCAATCCGTGCGTCGCGGGCATGCTGGGCGTGGATCGCGCCACGATTGTCGGGATGCCTGTCGATGATCTGTTGCCGGCCAGGGGCGATGAGTCGCTGGAGGCGTTCTGCCTGCGGTGCCTCGGTGCCGGTGCGCCGGTCGAATACGAGACCGGGATCGGGAGCGGAGGGGCGGAGCGGCTGCTGCGTGTGCTGCTCGTGCCGTTGCGCGAAGACGATGGCGGGACCGGGCATGTCGCGGGCTTCGTGCACGACATCACGGGGCAGAAGCGCGCGGAGGTCGCGCTGCGCGAGTCGGAGGCGCGTTTCTCCACGATCTTCCACTCCAGCCCTGATGCGATCGTGGTGAGCGACTTGGCGATGGGGCGGGTCCTGGAGGCCAACGACAGCTTCCTGCGCATCCTCGGGCGGTCCTCCGAACAGGTCCGCGGGAAGACGCTGCTGGAGATCGGCATTCTCCCCGACGCGGCGGAGCGCGCCCGGGTGGCGGGGATGCTGGAGGCGCACACCGCTGTGCGAAACGAAGAGATACACTGTTCCACCCCGACGGGGAGACGAATCTGCCTGCTGACGGCCGAGTGGATCGAGCTCGGGGGCCGGCCGTGCGTCCTCTCGCTGGTCGACGACGTCACCGAGCTGCGGCGGGCCGATCGGGAACGCAACGAGGCAGCGGAGCGAGAGCGGCGGGCCGATGCGGACTTCGCTCGGCGGTTGATCGAATCGCAGGAGGCGGAGCGGCGGCGCATCGCCCGGGAGCTGCACGACAGCCTCGGCCAGGAACTGTTGCTGGTGACCAACCGGCTGCAGCTGGCGCTGGGCAGGCGCGCGATCCCCGCGGATCTGAGGGCGGAACTCGAGAATGTCGGAAAGTTGGCGACACAGGCCGTGGTGGAGGTCCGGAGGTTGTCGCATGGGCTTCATCCCCCGCAGCTCGACCATCTCGGGCTGACGTTGGCGCTGCGGTCCTTGCTCGACGGCACCGCGCAGTCCGAGGCGTTCCGCATCGTCCACCACCTCGACGACATCGACGGCCTCTACGCGCGCGATGTGGCGGCGAACTGGTACCGGATCCTCCAGGAGAGCCTGTGCAACATCCTCAAGCACGCGCGGGCGCGGAATGTGGAGGTGGTGCTCGAGCGGGACATCCATGTCGTCCGCCTGATTGTGGCCGACGACGGCTGCGGTTTTGCGCCGGAGGCGGCCGAGCCCGGTGGGCTCGGGCTGCGCAGCATCGCCGAGCGTGTGCGCATTCTTGGCGGGCAGTTGCGGATCGACTCCGCTCCGGGTACCGGTACCCGTCTCGAGGTCGCAGCCCCCATTCCCAAGGAAATCTGAGATGCCTGAAGAACCGGATACCGCCAAGCCCGTGCGCGTCGCGATCGTCGACGATCACCCGCTGTTCCGCCAGGGGCTGCGGCAACTGCTTGCGGGGGATCGCCGCTACGAGTGCATCGGCGAGGCGGGCGACGGCCCTGCCGCGCTCGAGCTCGTCGCACGCGAGCGACCGGATGTCGCCGTGCTCGACATTAATCTTCCCGGGCTGTCGGGCCTGGAGGTCGTGCGGCTGGTGCAGGAGCGCCGGTTGCCGACGCGGCTGGTCGTGCTGACGATGTGCAACGACGAGGAGACCTTCAATCGGGCGATGGATCTGGGCGCGCTCGGGTTCGTCCTCAAGGAGAACGCGGTGGCCGAGGTCCTCGAGAGCATCCATGCCGCGGCGCACGGGCGGCACTACCTCAGTCCGAGCCTCTCGGAGTATCTGCTGCGGCGGCGGAGCCGTTCGGCGGCATTGTCCTCGAGCCGGCCCGGACTGGAGGAGCTGACGAAGGCCGAGCGGCGGATTCTCCAGCTGATCGCCCTGAACAAGACCAGCCGCGAGATCGGCGCCGCCCTTTTCGTCAGTCACCGAACGGTTGAGACGCACCGGGCCAACATCTGCGCCAAGCTCGGACTGCGCGGCAGCCATCGGCTGCTCCAATTCGCCCTCGAGAACCGCTCCGCGCTGTAAACGTGCTGGGCGTCCCGGCGGTGCCGTATAGGAGGATCTCCTTGGGCGGATGGGCGCATCGTGGCGGAGTGCCGGGCGGATACCCTAGGTGGGGCTACTGAGCGAAATCCCGGCGGCTGCGTAGCCCGAAATACGCGGGTCTGTCGATTCACGGCGGGGCCGCAGGTCCCTATCATGGCGGCAGAATCTCTCCCGCCATGAATATCCTGATTGTCGACGATCACAGCGGCTGCCGCACCTTGATCCGCGATCTGCTCGCGCGCCCCGGCGACCGGGTGCGCGAATGCGAGTCGGGAGAGACGGCGCTGGAGGCCTTGGCCGAGTTCACGCCGGACTGGGCTACGGTCGATCTCGTGCTGCCCGTGATGAACGGGCTCATGGCGATCAAGGCGATGCGGGGCGCCTGTCCGGCGGCCCGCATCGTGATGGTGTCGAGCTACGATGGTCCGGAATGCCGGGCGATGGCACTGGCGCTCGGGGCCGCGGCTTTCGTCTCCAAAACCCAGCTTCCGCTGTTGCGCGACCTGTTTCGCGATACGGCGGCCGAGTGAATCCACGATTTTCGAAAACATGAAACACTGGACATTGAATGCGCGTATCGCGGCCGGTTTCGGGGGGCTTTGTGCCGTCCTCGCCCTGTTGAGCGGTCTCGCGATCCATCAAATGCAGCGGGCTGCGAACGGTGCAGAAGCCATGCACAGCCTCTACACAGAGCAGGATGTGCGTGCCGAGGAGGTGGCGAACATGGCAAGTGCGCTTGCGCTGGCGGTACGCGGCTTCGACGCGGACGCCACTCTGGCCAACTGGGACAAGATACTCGCCGCGCAGGCCGCCGCGGAGGCTGCGTTGAAACGGGCCGAGGCCTTTGCCGCGGCCAATCCGGAACTGAAGGCCTTGCGCGAGGGCCTGGCCAAGGCGCGACCCTCGATCCAGCGCTATGCCGCGGCGGTGGCTGAGTTCCACGAGGCCACAGCACTGGTCCAGAGCACGTGGGACGGCATGATTCCGATGGGCGCGAAGGTGTTCGATGCGGTGGCGGGCGCCCTGGCCTCCGTCGAGGAAGTGAGCCGCACGGAGGCGGTCGATGGCCGTCCTGCGGCGGACATCCAGGAGCATGTGCGCCAGTCCCATGCATTGGGGAAACTGCAACGCCTGGCGGCGGACATGCGTCTTGCGGGCTGGCGCACCGTGGCCCACGACGACGGCGGCGCCGCCGCCTCGGTGGTCGCCAACGCGGAGGCCGCCAAACGCCAGGTCGGCGAGCTTCGCTCGAGTTTCCGGAGGACGGAAAACCTGGCGCGGCTCGACGAGACGGTGCAGGCGCTCGATCTCTATGGGCAGGGCGCGGCAAAGCTTAGCGACGCGATCGAACGCCGTCAGGCGGCCCGCAGCGAGCGCAGTACCGCCTATTTCGCGTTTGAGGTCGATATCCGTGCGGTGGCCGAGGACGCGGTGGCGACCATGCGAGGCGAGGCTGAAAAGAGCGCCGACGGCCTGCACCGTGCCGAGAGTTTTGTCACAGTCGGAAGTCTGCTCGCCATCCTTGCCGGCATCGCCGCGGCGGTCGCCATCACCCGCAGCACCAAACGGGTGCTCACCAGGATCGTCGATGTGTTGACTGCCGGCGCGGCGGAGACCGCCGCCTCGGCGCAGCTGGTGTCCGCGGCGAGCCAGCAGCTGGCCGCCGGTGCGAGCGAACAGGCTTCGGCGTTGGAGGAGACCAGCGCCTCACTGGAGGAGATGACCGGCTCGACCCGGCAGAATTCCGATAGTGCCGCGAAGGCTGGCGAGTGCACCCGTCTTGCGAAGGACGCCGCCGAGCGCGGCGCCGGGGATATGCACGAAATGGCCGCCTCGATGCAGGCCATCAAGGGCAGCAGCAACGAGATCTCGAAGATCATCCGCGACATCGACGAGATCGCGTTCCAGACCAACATTCTCGCCCTCAACGCCGCTGTCGAGGCTGCGCGGGCCGGCGAGAGCGGTGCCGGTTTCGCGGTGGTGGCTGGCGAGGTGCGTGCGCTCGCCCAGCGCAGTGCCTCCTCTGCGAAGGAGATCGCCGCCAAGATCGAGACGGCGCTGGGCCGCACGGCGGCCGGCGTCGGGATCTGCAGCAAGGTCGAGGCGCGCCTCGGCGAGATCACGGATAGGATACGCGATGTCGACGCCTTGGTAAGCGAGGTGGCGGCGGCCTCTCGTGAGCAGACACAGGGGACAGAGCAGGTGGGCTCGGCGGTTGTGCAGATGGATCGTGCGACGCAGGAGTCCGCAGCGAGCGCCGAGGAGTGCGCCAGTGCGGCGGAGGAGCTCAATACTCAGGCCGCTGCGCTCCGGTCCGCGGTGGTCGAATTGCAGTGGCTGGTGAAGGGCGATGCGCCCGAGGCGACCTATGGTGTACCGGAAGCCGCGAAGAAGACGCTGGCGCGGCGCGAGTCGCAGGCCCGCGAGCCGGAGTGCCGGCCGCGCTCAGTCCCGGGTGTTGCGGCAGAATATGCCTCGAACCGTTGAAAGGTGCCGATGCCGAGAATCCACTATTCCAAGACCTGCTGCCGTAACCGGCTTCCGCTGCGGAGGCGGGCGGTGCGACAGTGCGGGGGTGTGCCTTGCGGCGCTGTTGCCCGGCCAGCGCTGCCGGTGCGGGGCGCGTCGGGCGACATCCCGCGGCTGTGGGCGGTCGGGACGTAGACAGTCGCCGACGGCGTCGCCAAGCCGGCTCAGGCCGCCTGCGGTAGCCGCAGGCCGACCTCGCGCAGCAGCTGGAACCAGTCGGTCTGACCGAGCGACTCGCCCTGGTGGGCATTGTCGGACTGCAGGAGGCGGCGCAGCTTGCGCAGGGCGGCGAGTTCGATCTGGCGGAGGCGTTCGCGGCTGATCCCCAGCTCGATGGCGACGTGGGCGAGCGGGAGGCCGCCGCGGCCGTCGAGGCCGAAGTGGCGGCGCAGCAGTCGCTGCTCGCGCAGGGAAAGTTTGTGGAGTGCGGCGCCGAGCCATTCGGTGCGGCTGCGCAGCTCGGCGACTTCGTCGCCGGTCTCGGCATCCTCGTCGGCCAGTGACTCGTGGAGGCCGGCCGATTCCTCGGCGTCGGTGCCGGTATCGTCGAGGGAGACGACGGCGGTGGTGGCCTGACGGACGGTATGGAGGCGTTCGACGGTGAGTTCGGCGCGCTGTGCGATCTCGCCTTCGGTGGGCTCGCGGCCGAGCTCGGCGAGGAGGGCGTTCTCGGCGCGGGCGATGAGCAGTGCCTGGTAGTTGACCGAGGTCGGGAGGCTGAGGAATGAGCGTTGGGCGGCGATGTGGGCGAGCATCTCCTTGCGGATGTGCATGCGGGCGTGGGGCGCGAGGCGGCCGCGGGTGTGGTCGTAGGTGTCCACCGCGGCCATCAGCCCGATGGTGCCGCTGGAAAAGATGTCGTCGGCGCCGACGCCGCTCCAAGCGTAGCGTCTCACAAGATACCAGACGAGACGGAGATTGGAGAGGATCAGCCTCTCGCGGGCTGGGAGATCTCCGTCGAGGCGGGCCTGGTTGAGCGCGCATTCCTGTTCGGCCGAGAGCGGCGGCAGGAAGGTCATTTGGTGGTGGTGCTCGAGTGCGATCACGGGCCGGGCTATCGGCGGACCACGGAATGGGTTAAGCGGAAGGTTTGGAAATGGTCGCTATGCCCCGGCGAGCGCCAAGGGGTGTATACCCCAGAGAATAGGGGCTGAAGCCTCTGTTTCCCCGCAGGCGGCCGCGAGTGCTCGCGGGATTGCCGCCGCCGGCGCCGGTCTTGCCCTTGTGCGCCCGCGGCGATGAGGCCAGGGGCAGGCGCCGCCTGCGCCGGATGGATCCGCGGCGGGTTTTCGCTCGCCGGGTGGGCTGCGATGCGGCTTGGCTCGGCGGCCATGAAGCTCCTGAGCTGGAACGTCAACGGCGTGCGCGCCACCCTGAACAAGGGGTTGATCGAGTGGCTGGAACGCGAGCAGGCCGATGTCGTCTGCCTCCAGGAGACGAAGGCGCGCGAGGAGCAGGTCGATGTGATCTGGCCCGAGGGCTACGCGGCGCACTGGAACAGCGCCGAGAAGGCCGGCTACAGCGGCACGTTGACGCTGACGCGGCGCCCGGTGCTGAGCGTTCAGCGTGGGCTCGGCGACCTGCTCGAGGACAAGGAGGGTCGCGTGCTCACGACGGAGTTCGACGATTTTTTCCTGGTGAACTGCTACACGCCCAACGCCAAGCGCGAGCTGGAGCGGCTGCCCTACCGGCACAAGGAGTGGGATCCGGCGTTCCTGAAGTTCCTCAAGCGGCTCGAGGCGAAGAAGCCGGTG
>Ga0116170_10005988_pt1 | contig 10747 bp, 7 predicted proteins | sample AD_JPNHW1_MetaG_FD_89797 | JGI IMG/M metagenome (GOLD analysis project Ga0116170, IMG submission 89797) | Active sludge microbial communities of municipal wastewater-treating anaerobic digesters from Japan - AD_JPNHW1_MetaG | ecosystem: Engineered > Bioreactor > Anaerobic > Digestate | place... | reverse complement strand
TCGAACAAAAACCGGATCACTTCAAGGTGCTCGCCCTGACGACCCACCAGCAGATCGACCATCTTCTGCGCCTCGCAGCGCAGCATCGCCCCGCGATCGTTGCCGTCACCGGCGCCGTGCCGGACGACGAACAACGCCAGGCCTTCAAAACGCTCGGGATCGAACTCTGGACCGGGCCGGAGGCCTTGCGCCGCCTCTGTGCCGAGCTTGACTACGACCTCCTCGTCAATGCCGTGGTCGGAGCGGTCGGTTTCATCCCCACCCTGACGGCGGTGGAACGCGGGCGCACGGTGGCCCTCGCCAACAAGGAGGCGCTGGTGATCGGCGGCGCCCTGGTAACCGATGCGGCTGCCGTGCATGGCGCAGCGATCCTCCCCATCGACAGCGAACACAGCGCCATCTTTCAATGCCTTCTGGGCGAGGAACGCAAGACGGTGGAGGAACTCCTCCTCACCGGATCGGGGGGGCCGTTTCGCACCTGGCCCGCGGAGGAGATGGGGACGGTTACGGTCGAGCAGGCCCTGAAGCACCCGAACTGGAACATGGGCCGCAAGATTACCATCGATTCGGCGACGATGATGAACAAGGGGCTCGAGATTATCGAGGCCCGCTGGCTCTTTGGCGTGCCGGCTGAACGGATCCGGGTGGTCCTCCACCCGCAGTCGATCGTGCACTCCATGGTCGCCTTTCATGACGGATCGGTCAAGGCGCAGCTGGGCGTTCCGGATATGCGCGTGCCGATCCAGCTGGCCATGACCTGGCCGGAGCGCCTCGACTCGGCGTTCCCCCGGCTCGATTTCTACGATCTGCCGCAGCTCACCTTCGCCCGTCCCGACGAGCACAAATTCCCGGCCCTGGCGTTGGCGCGCGCGGCCCTGGCCGCCGGCGGCTCCGCCCCAGCCGTGCTTAATGCCGCCAATGAGGCGGCGGTGCATCTTTTTCTCGACAAGCGGATCGGATTTCTCGACATCACCCGGCTGATCGACCGAGCCCTGCAGGCCCACGCGCTGCAAAGCGCGCCCGCGGCCGCCGATCTGCTTAAAGCCGACCGCTGGGCGCGGGACTTCGTAGCCCGCTTTACAACATAGACCGGTTAGATAAAGGGAGTTCCCATGGTATTGATTATGAGTTTGATGACCACCTATCTGCTGCCCTTCATTGTCGTGCTGGGCATCCTTATCCTGGTGCACGAGTTCGGCCATTTTATCACCGCCAAGCTCTCGGGCATCCGCGTCGAGCGTTTTTCGATCGGCTTTCCACCGCGCCTTTTCGGCAAAAAGATCGGAGACACCGATTATTGCCTCTCAGCCCTGCCCCTGGGCGGGTATGTCAAAATGGCGGGCATGATCGATGAGACCATGGACACGGAGGGCGTCAAGGGCGAGCCTTGGGAATTCATGTCCAAGCCCCTCTGGATCCGGGCTATCGTGCTTTTTGCCGGTTCCGCCTTCAATGTGATCTTTACGATTATCGTCTTCACGGTCAGCGTCTTTGTCACCGGCGTGCCGGAACCGGTCGGCCCCGTCGTCGGCCGCGTCATGGACAAGATGCCCGCGCAGATCGCGGGCATCCAGCCCGGCGACCGCATTGTGCGGATCGACAACACCCCCATCGCCAAGTGGGACGATTTGATCAAGATCATCCACGGCTCGCCCGACAAGACGATCCTGATCGAATGGGAGCGCAATGGCGCGCCGATGTCGGCGCAGATCACCCCCAAACTCGACAAGATGCTCGGCTACGGCCTGGTCGGTATCGATGCCAAGACCATCAATGTCCGCCCCGGCGTTTTCCGGGGCATCACCCTTGGCTGGGAGTCGACCTGGAACCTGACGCGGATGATGTTCCGCTCGTTCGGGATGCTCTTTTCCGGGGATGTTTCGGTCAAGGAGGGATTGGCGGGACCGGTGCGGATCGCGCAGATGACCGGCGAGACCGCCAAGGCCGGATTCGGCAGTCTGGTGATGTTCATGGCGCTGCTCAGCCTCAACCTGGGCATCATCAACCTCTTTCCCGTACCCGGCCTCGATGGCGGCCATCTGCTGCTGCTGGCGATCGAGGGGGTGATCCGCCGACCGATCTCGACCCGCGTGCGTCTGATCGTGCAGCAGGTCGGCATGGCGCTGTTGCTGGCGCTGATGCTGTTTGTGATCTTTAATGATTTTTCGAATATTTTCTGATCCTGGTTCGGGTGGGAGCTGTCGGGCTCCCACCGTTTCCCTAGCTCCCACCCGGTCCCTCCCCTGGCTCCCACCCGGCGAAAGGCCCTGGCTCCCACCCGGCGAAAGTCTGCCCACCCTCGTTCGTTCCCGCCCCGCTGACTCCCGCCCCCGTTCGCTCCCGTGCGGCCGGCCCGGCAAATACTTCTTGCACATCTCGCAAATAAATGTTAATTTTCAGATTGAAAGATAATTTCCTCACCCTAATCCAACCCCTTGGGGCTTCAGGAGGCGCTTTGGAATCCCGAAAAACGGCGTTATACGACATCCATGTCCAGGCTGGCGGCAAAATGGTCGAGTTCGCCGGCTACTATATGCCCATCCAGTACCGCGGCATCATCGACGAGCATCGCCGCGTCCGCACCACGGCCGGGCTCTTCGACGTGTCCCATATGGGCGAGTTCTTCGTCAAAGGCCCCAATGCCGAGGCCTTTCTGCAAAAGATCACCATCAATGACGTCAGCAAACTGGCGGTCAAGCAGGTACAATATTCGGCAATGTGCTACCAGGATGGCGGCATCGTCGATGATCTCCTCATCTACCGCTTTCCCGATCATTATTTGATGGTCGTCAATGCCGCCAATCTCGAGAAGGACTGGGCGTGGGCCAACAGCCACCTCATCGACGGCGTGACCCTGACCAACGAGAGCGACAAACTCTCGCTGCTCGCCCTGCAGGGACCGATGGCGCCGCAGATTCTGCAAAAACTGACCACCCTCAACCTCAACGCCCTCGAGTATTATTGGCTGGATGAGTCCGCAGCCGCCGGCGTGCCGATGATGATCTCGCGCACCGGCTATACCGGCGAGGTCGGCTACGAACTGATGTTTGAGAACCGCCATGCCGTCAAGGTCTGGGAAGCGGTGATGACGGCCGGCGCGGAGTTCGGCATCGAGCCGGTCGGGCTCGGCGCGCGTGACACCCTGCGCCTCGAGATGAAATTCTGCCTCTATGGCAACGATATCGACCAGACCACGCATCCTCTCGAGGCCGGTCTCGGCTGGATCACCAAACTCAACAAGGGCGAGTTCATCGGCCGCGAGGCCCTGCTGGCCGCCAAGGCCGCGGGCCTGACCCGCAAGCTGATCGGCTTTGACATGCCCGGCAAGGCTTTCCCCCGCCACGGCTATGCCATCTGGAAGGATGGCCAGCGCATCGGGACGGTCACCAGCGGCACCTTCTCGCCCAGCCTCGAAAAGGGGATCGGCACCGGTTACGTCCCGGCCGGAATGGCCGCAGTCGGCACGCCGATCGAGATCGAAATCCGCAACACCCGCATGCCGGCCACGGTTTGCGAAACGCCTTTTTACCGGAAATAAGCACGGACCCCTGGAATCATGGCCAAACGCGTCAAGAAAAAAATCCCGGTAAAAGCGGAACCGCTGCTCGATGCCCGCAAGAGCGAGGAGCTGCTCGGCATTCTGCTGATCCTCTTCGGTCTGCTGCTGGCCATCGGCCTGCTGACCTATCAGAACGAGAACCCGCAGGGGATCAATGCCTATCAGGTGAAGAACCAGCTCGGCATCGCCGGGGCCTGGCTCTCCTGGGCCCTCATCCACGGCACCATAGGCTATCCGGTCGTCGTCCTCCCCTTCATTCTCATCGCTCTGGGGGTCTTCAAGCTGCTCGGCCGGCAAACCGTGCCGCTGCGGCGCTGGGCCTGGTTCACCTTTCTCATGGCCCTCTATATCTCGATGGGGTTCGCGACCTGGTTTTATGTCAAGAGTTCGACCGATCAGGCCTATGAGTTTGCCGGCTTTATCGGGGTATTGCTGGCGACCCTGCTGCGCAAGCTGATCGGCGTCCCCGGCGTGGTGATCGTCCTGGCTGGATTGACGGTGATCAATATCATCGTCTTCACCTCCTTCTCCCTGCGCGAGCTCTATGCCAATCTCTCCGCCGGCTTTTCGCGCCTGGGGGTGCGCATCAGCCAGAATATCCGCTCCATGCGCGGCGTCCGGAGCAAGCCGGAGGTGGCGGTCAAGCGCTTCCGTGCCGCCAATCCGGATCCCGGCGGCCCGGTGGTGGCCCGGCCGCTGCCGATCGATATCGCCGATGAGGGGGAGGAGGAGCGTCCGCCGGTACGGGTGGCTGCGCCGCCGCGTCCCGCCGCCGTGCAGCCGCACGAGGTGCCCTGGCAGGCGGATGAGAACGGGGTGGAGGAGACGGAGGCTGGGGAAGAGGACGAACTGGCCGCGGCGATCAAACCCGGCGGCCCCTACACCTTTCCGCCGCTGAACCTGCTGCAGCAGCCACAGGAGACGGTCGAGCCGGTCTCCGAGGATGAATTACGCGCCAATGCCAAGATGCTCGAGGCCAAGCTGGCCGATTTCGATATCCAGGCGTGGGTTACCGAGATCCATCCCGGCCCGATCATCACCCGCTATGAAATGGAGCTGGCGCCGGGCATCAAGGTCAGCCGCATCACCGGCCTGGCCGATGATCTGGCTATGGCGATGCGCGCCAAACGCATCCGCATCGTAGCGCCGATCCCCGGCAAGAACGCCATCGGCGTCGAGATCCCCAATGACAAGCCGCAGATGGTCTATTTGCGCGAGATCCTCGCCTCGACCGAGTTCCAGTCGGCGAAATCCCCGCTCAGCATCGGACTCGGCAAGACCATCTCCGGCGCACCCTATGTCACCGACCTCGCCTCGATGCCGCATCTGCTGGTCGCCGGCTCGACGGGCTCGGGTAAAAGCGTCTGCCTCAACACCATCATCACCAGCTTTCTCTACAAGGCCCATCCCGCCCAGGTGCAGCTGGTGCTGATCGATCCCAAGCGCCTCGAGCTCTCCACCTACAGCCGCCTCCATCCCTATCACCTCTCCTACGTCGAGGGGGTGCGCGAGAAAGTGGCGACCAGCGCAAAAAGCGCCATCGCCGTGCTGCGCTCCGCCGAGCAGGAGATGGAGCGGCGCTACGACATGCTCGCCACCGCCGGCGTGCGCAACATCGAGGAGTACAACGTCCGCGTCAGCGAGGGGCGCATCCATACCGAGAGCGGGGCGGTGGCGCCGCCGCTGCACTATCTGGTGATCATCGTCGATGAGCTCGCCGACCTGATGCTCACCTCGAGCGCCTCCAAGGATGTCGAGGAGCCGATCGCCCGCCTCACCCAGATGTCGCGCGCCGTCGGGATCCATCTCATCGTCGCCACGCAGCGCCCGTCGGTGGATGTCATCACCGGCGTCATCAAGGCCAATTTCCCGGCGCGCATGGCCTTTCAGGTGGCCACCAAGGTCGACTCCCGCACCATCCTTGACATGAACGGCGCCGAGAAACTGCTCGGCAAGGGGGACATGCTCTTCCTGCCGCCCGGCAGCGCCGAGCCGATACGCATCCACAACGCCTACATCGGCCTCGAGGAGATCGAGCGGGTGCTCGGCCACATCCATACCCAGCCGCCGGTGGTCAAGACGCCCTTGCCCGCTTTTATCGATGAGGAGGCGGGCGGAGGCGATGGCGAGCGTGCAGCCGGCAATGGCCGCCGCGATCCCTTCTTCAACGAAGCCATGCGCATCGTGGTGCGCACCGGCCAGGGCTCGGTTTCCATCCTGCAGCGCCGCCTCAAGGTCGGTTATTCGCGCGCCGCCCGGCTCATCGACGAGCTCGAGATGGCCGGCGTGGTCGGCCCCTTCGAAGGGAGCAAGGCGCGCGAGGTGCTGCTGCGCCCCGAGGATCTCGAGAACCTCCCCGGCGACAGCGAGAATGACACGGAGGAGGAATTCTAGTCGGGCGCTGCTGGATGTACACCGGCGCCTCGGGCCCGCTCGGGACGGACGCGGTGGCGAACTGCAACTCTGCGCTTCGGGCTGGCTGGCCCGAAATTCTCGCCCGTGGCGGGAACGAAGGCGCCGCCGCAACGTATAACGACAGGAATGAACCCTGTACTTGAATAAGGATGGAGCATGAGAAGCAAATCCGCCGTGGTGCTGATCCTGGCCATGAGCACCTTCGCCGCGGCGCAAACCGCGGGCGACGTGCTGGGCAGGATCCAGAAAAAATATGAAGGCATGAAAAACGTCTGCGCCGATTACTCGCAGACCTTTCATTGGGAGCTGGCCAACGAGACCCAGGTCTTTGAGGGACATCTCTGCACTCGCAACGGCGTGCAGTTCAAGATCGAGAACAACGACCAGACGATCATCACCGATGGCAAGACCATCTGGACCATGCCGCACGGCAACAACCAGGTGATCATCGACGATGCCTCGGAGAGTGATGGCGATAATCCCTTCCTCAAATCCTTTCTGCAGAATTATATCGACAATTACAAGAGCGAGCTGCTGCCGCCCGAGACTATCGCCGGGGCCGTGCATTACCACATCCGCCTGACCGCGCGCAGCGAGGACGAGTTCAACAAGGAGGTCGAGATCTGGGCGGACCAGAAGAGCCTGCTGATGAACCGGATCAAGCAGACCGATCAGGACGGCAACAGCTCGACCTATGAGGTCCGCGATGTCGATCTCAACGCCAATTTGAGCGATGCCAGCTTCAAGCCCGTGATCCCGGAGGGCTACGAAATCGTGGACATGCGCTGATGCGGCGCTTCCTGCTGCTGACGCTGGTGCTGCTGGCTGTGCTGGTCCAGGCGGGCTTTGGGCAGCAGACTCTTCCGGCCGAACAGCCCCGGGCTGCGCAGTATTTTCTCGGCAGCCAGGACCAGGTGCTGATGGCGGTCAATGTCTGGGGCTTTGTCTACAAGCCCGGTCAGTACATGGTGCCCTACGAGACCGATCTGATTTCGCTGCTCTCCTTTGCCGGCGGCCCGCGCGAGGAGGCGCGCATCAAGAGCATCAAGCTGGTGCGTCCCGGCAGCGGCGAGGGCAAGGCCCAGGTCTTCGAGATCGATGTCAAGGAGTACCTGGCCAAGGGGACGGTATCGCAGATCCCGGTGTTGCGCCCGGGCGATACCGTGGTGGTCTCCGGCACCTCGTTTCATTTTATTAACCAGTTTTTCGATTTCGCCGTGCGCATCGCCGCCCTGGTGCAGGTCTGGGCGCTTGTCGATTTTTACCGGAATAATTGAAATCGCTACTCTCACCAAGCCACAAAGGCACCAGGAAAACAAAAAGCATTACCAAAGAGATAAAAAACAGGTATTCTCGCCAAGCCGCAAAGACACAAAGAAAACATTACCAAAGAGATAAAAAACAGGTATTCTCGCCAAGACACAAAGACACAAAAAAGCATTACCAAAGAGATAAAAAACAGGTATTCTCGCCAAGCCGCAAAGACACAAAGAAAACATTACCAAAGAGATAAAAAACAGTTGCTCTCGCCAAGCCGCCAAGACACAAAGAAAACAATGGATTAAATGTTATTATCTTTGTGCCTCCTTGACTTTGTGAGATGCTTTTATAAAAAATCTTCGCATGCCGGCAGAGTGCAGCTAACGTACAGGCAGCCATGAATTCTCCATCCGCCCCCACAACCTACCCCGGCGGCACCCCGCTCCGGCTCTTCCCGCCGCCCCGTCAGGAGCGCCAGCTGACACTCCGTGATTACCTGCGCATTCTTTTTCGCAGCCGCTGGATCATTCTCATCTCCTTTCTGGCGGTGGTGACGGCCACCCTGTATTACACCTTCACCGCCGAGCCCAAATACGAGGCCTCCGCCAAGATCATGGTCGAGCAGCAGGGCGGCGTGGGTCAGTCCCTTTTCGACTTCTCCACCATGATGAAAAAAGAGACCATGATCAACAATCAGGTGGAGATCCTCAAGAGCCGCACCCTGGCGGAAAATGCCCTGCGCATGCTGCGCGGTTCGGAGCATGCGGACAAGCTGCGTTTGCTCGGTGCCGGCGTCGAGGGCAGCCGCGGCCTTTTCAAGGAGTGGTTCGGCAAGGGTGGCACCCCCTCCCTGGACGACCCCCGCTTTTTCGATCTGGTGACCGAAAGGCTGCGCAAGCAGCTCAGCATCGCCCCCATCCGCAATACCGACATGATCGAGATCCGCGTCTCCGCCCCTTCCCCCTTCGAGGCTGCCTTCGTCACCAATACCGTCGCCTCTGCCTACAAGGAGATGAACCGCGCCCAGAGCCAGTCCGAGGTGCGCCAGGTCAAGAATTTCATCGAAGAGCAGATGAGCAAGATGCACGAAGAACTGGCGCGCTCGGAGGAGGAACTCAAACAGTATCAGCAGGAGGCCAAGGTCATCGCTCTGGACCGCGAGACCGAGGAACTGGTGCGCAAGACCGCCGAGTTCGAGACCATTTACAACGAAGCCGCCACCGACCTCGAGGCCAACAAGCAGCGCCTTGCCTATATAAACCAGCAGCTGGCGCAGCGCAATGTCAATTTCGATGTCGAGACCATCTCGACCCAGCCCTATCTGGCGGAGATGAAAAAACAGATCGCCGAGAAGGAGGCCGCCCTGGCCTCGTATATGGCCTCCATGATCGAGATCGGCGCTTACGAGCGCAACAAGTCCGAGGTCCAGCTGCGCGAGCGCCAGGTGGAAGCCCTCAAACAAAAATTCCGCGACGAGATCGCCAAGATCGCTGCCGCCGAGTTCGTCGATCCGGCTCAACTGGCCGGCACCCTCTTTTCCAGCAAGATCGAGGTCGAGACCGGCATCCAGTCCCTGATCCCCCGAGTCGAAGCGCTTAAGAAGATCCTCGCCAGCTACAACCGCGAGCTGGAATCCCTGCCGCAAAAGAGCCTCACCCTCGCCCGCTTGATGCGCACCGCCCAGGTCGACGAAAAGATCTATCTCATGCTCCAGGAGAAATTCCAGGAGTCCCGCATCACCGAGGTCGGCCAGATCGGCAATGTCCGCATCATTGACGAGGCCCGCGAGCCGAAAAAACCGGTCTCGCCGCGCAAGGGACTCAATCTGCTCCTCGGGATGATCGCCGGACTCGGCCTTGGCGTCGCCATTGCCTTTACCATCGAATACCTTGATACATCGGTGCGGACCATGGAGGACCTCGAACACCTTGGCATGACGGTGATGGCCGCCATCCCCTTCATCAAGGCGGAGCAGACCAACGGCGTTTTTACCCGGAGCGCAGAAAGCAAGGCCGATGTGGAGGCCCGCTCGATCAACGAGCGCCTGGTGACCCAGATCAAGCCCCGTTCGCCGGTCTCGGAAGCTTACCGCACCCTGCGCACCAACATCATGTTCTCGAGCCCGGGTCAGCCGAAAAAGCTCTTTCTCGTGACCAGCAGCGGTCCGCAGGAGGGCAAGTCGACCACGGTCGCCAACCTCGCCATCACCTTTGCACAAATGGGCAACCGCACTCTGCTGATCGATGCCGATCTGCGCAAGCCGATCCAGCACCGTCTCTTCGGGCTGGAGAAGAGCAGCGGCCTGACCAACATCCTGGTGGGCCGCGCCGGGCTGGCCGAATCCGCGCGGGAAATCGAGGTCCTGCCCGAACTCCATGTGCTCAGCTGCGGCGTCATTCCCCCCAATCCGGCCGAGCTGCTGGGATCTGAGGCGATGCGGCACCTCCTGGCCGAGGCGCACGAGCAATACAGCATTGTCCTGATCGATGCGCCGCCGGCGCTGGCCGTGACCGATGCGGCGATTCTGGCGCCGATGATGGACGGGGTTTTGCTGGTCATCCGCTCGGGGGATACCGCCCGCGAGGCGGCCGTGCGGGCGCTCGAACAGCTCAAGCGCGTCGGCGCTCCGGTGCTCGGGGCGATCCTCAATGGCATTGCGACCGAGCAGGTCTATGGCTCGTACTACCAGCACTACTATAACAGCGAATATTACCGCGAGAAGGACAAGAGCGGCAAGCCTGGGAAAGGCACCAGCGGGCGCAAGGGGACGAACAGCAAGGGGCGTGCATGAGTTCCGTCAGTCAATCCGAACCGCACTGGTATGCCTTTGTCACCCGGCCGCGGCACGAGAAGAAGGCCATGCTCAGCCTCCAGGGGGCCGGTATCGAGAATTTCCTGCCGCTGAAAAAGTCGCTCAAACAATGGAAGGACCGCCGCCGCTGGGTGGAGGAGCCGCTCTTCTCCTGCTATATTTTTGCGCGCATTGCCTACAACCGCCGCTGGGAGGTACAGACCTCGCCTAGCGTGGTGCGGATCGTTAATTTCCTCAACGTTCCGGCACCGGTTCGCGATGAGGAGATCGTGGCGATCCGGCGTATCCTGACCACCGATGTGGAGGTCGATGTGCAGCCGGGCCTGCTGCCGGGGACGGCGGTGCGCATCGCTTCGGGGCCGCTGGCGGGTCTGGAGGGGGTGCTGACCGGCCAGCGCGGGCAGAAGTGGTTCGTCGTACACGTGCCCGCCATCGGCAAGTCGGTGCTGGTGAGCATGGAGGATAATCTGGTGGATGCGATAAAATAGCGCCCCGGCTCTCGTCCCCACCTGGACCTCCGCCTACCTCGTCCCGCCCGGCGCGCCTCAGGTGGGACCGAGAGGGGGTGAGGCCTGCCTCCTGCTCTCGTCCCCACCTGGACCTCCGCCTTGCTCTCGTCTCGCCCGGCGCGCCTCAGGTGGGACCGAGAGGGGGTGAGGCCTGCCTCCTGCTCTCGTCCCCACCCGAACCTTCATCGCCCC
>Ga0116170_10005987_pt1 | contig 10751 bp, 13 predicted proteins | sample AD_JPNHW1_MetaG_FD_89797 | JGI IMG/M metagenome (GOLD analysis project Ga0116170, IMG submission 89797) | Active sludge microbial communities of municipal wastewater-treating anaerobic digesters from Japan - AD_JPNHW1_MetaG | ecosystem: Engineered > Bioreactor > Anaerobic > Digestate | place... | reverse complement strand
TCTTTTTTGTTTTCATAATTAAAATTTTTTATTAGTTAGTAAAATATAAAGTTGAATTAAAATAATCTTCGGCCGCATCTGTCAGGGCTCCTGTCGTCCCCTCCACATCTTTTATCCGGTGGTGGCCCGGAACAACCATCTTCATGACAAAATACATTTGAAAATATCTCAGCCAGCTTTTTCTGTTGATCCGGATTGCAGATCTTTCGCAGATCAAAATAATGCTGTATATATAGTTTTCTCGTTAAAACAAATATGGCCCCCAACTCTTCAGTTGTTTTATACAATAATGCAGTATCCGGTTCAGGTTGTGTCATATTACCGGAAATAACAGTACGCTTTTCCTTCATGATTTTTTTCAGGACCATTACACTATCGTGATGTGCTTCTTTAAGTTTTTTAAACTCAGCTGCCTGTGACGGGCTTAAATTCAGTTGATCCTCGAGGTATGTCTGGACACAGGGCCTTTCATTATTATAATACCGATGATGCGGTGTGTGATATAACATATAAATAATAGTGCCTATTGCAGTAAAATTTATGATAATTACAGCAATTACAACCCATAACATTATTTTCTTTTTATCAAAATAGCTCATCTGCTTTAATTATTTGGTTAAATAATAATTCTCTATTTGTTCAGTTTCATCCTGGCTTAAATAATACTCATCCGCAACTTGCAATACCGTAACTTCAGCCTGCTTATTATTTATTTCCTGCCTGTTGCCGGAAAGTCCCGAAGACATTCTTGTGCCAATAAATATTCCCAAAAGGGCAAGACACGCGGCCACCAAAGGTTGGGCAAGCCAGGTTACTATGCGAGCATTTCGAAATCTCAGTTTCTTTTCTTCCAACCTGGAAGCAAGTCTGGTGTAATAAAAAGAATCCGGTCCGGTATCCTTTAGATTACCCGCAGAACCCAGCACCGCGGAAATTTTCCTGTATAAAGCATTACAATCATTACATCCTGACAAGTGCGCCCTTATTTCATTACCCAATAAAGGATCACATTCACCATAATAATAATCGAGGAAATGATTTTTAAATTTATTGCAATCCATAAAACAGATGTTATTTGTTTGACAACTTTATTCAAAAAAACCTGCGCATTAAAAAAAATTATTCAAAAAAACCCAGCAGACTTTTCTGCAGGTTCATTTTTGCCCTGTGTAATAATGATTCAACGGAGGATACGGAAATACTCATTATTTCGGAAATTTCCCTGTATGACAATTCATCCAGTTTATTAAGGGTAAAGGCGATCCTCTGATTTTTAGGCAACTTATCAATAGTTGAATACAAGACCCGGCGCTGTTCATCAGATATTAAATTATCCTCGCTGCTTTGTTCGAAAATACTTTTATCTATAGCAGATATATCATCACTGTCTTGCCTGTTCCATATTAAGCGCTTTGATTTTCGGTTATAATTTATTGATTTATTTATCGCGATACGGTACATCCAGGTCGATATACCAGATTCCTTTCTGAATTTTTTAATATTGTTATATACTTCAATGAACACCTCCTGGCTTATATCCTCAGCATCTTCCCGGCTAAGGCCAAAGCTCATAATAACCCTGAAAACCATTGATGCATAATGATCAACCAAAACCTTAAATGCCCGTTCATCCCCACTTATTATATCGTTGATCAGATCGGTTTCCTTCATTTAATTTATAAAAATGCTAAAGTACCAATATTTTAACTATTTTGCGCCATGATTAGCTTATATATTGCTGGAATCAAAATACTTATTTAAAAATTTTTTTATATTATTCTTGTTTTTTTCATATTTATTTTTATATTTGCACGCAATAATGCTCAGAACATTGTTCTCCCTTACAGGAGTATGCCTTGCATGTGTTAAATAATTATTATTAATATATAAAGTGGCTGGCCATAATTTCAATATTAATAAATAATCACAAAAAGGCAGGATCAGTTTTGAACCATGATTATTGGTTTATTTATTAACAAAAGACATAAAAAGTATAATTTAAACAGTATAATTATCAGTAAAATTTTCAGTAAATGACACTAAGTAAAAAAATTGACGTAAACAAATTTGAATCTGTTGCAAGAAAAATGAAATCTCTTGCTCACCCGATGAGAATTGGCATTATTGAACTTTTGGAAGCCAATAAAGAAATGAATGTTACCCAGATTTATGAAAAACTGAATATCGAACAGGCCGCTGCCTCATTACACCTGAATTTACTCAGGACTCATGGTGTATTAAACAGGCGCAGAAGCGGAAAAATGACGTTTTATTCACTTAAAACAGAATCATTAAATCAACTTATAGAATGTGTTGATGACTGTTTGAAATAATATTGAACAAATATTATCCATAAATAGTAATTATAATTCTTCGTTTTTGTTTGTGATTCCTGAATTCGCACAAATATATACCCTGCCAGGTTCCCAATCCTAATCGGTGTTTAAGTACCGGAATATTGAGAGCAGCTCCTGCCAAAGTTGCTTTTATATGGGCAGGCATATCATCGCTGCCTTCTGAATTATGATCGTAAAGTGAATTATTTTCGGGGGCTATCTTATTAAAAGCATTTGCCAAATCAGACCGAACCGTAGTATCGTAGTTTTCATTGATTGTCAAGCCCGCCGATGTATGACAGATAAATATGTTCACCATACCTTGTTCAGGTAATGCAGGTAAATTATTTTCAATAATATCTGTAATAAGATGAAAGCCCCGTCCAAAAGGTGGCAACAATAATTCAGCCTGGTATATCATAAATATAAATTGTTTTATTTTGTAAGAAAATCAAAGATATATAAAATGAAGCTCCAAAAACTGCTGATATTTACAATATTTATTTTTACTACTGCTATCATGCAAGCTCAAACCGCAAATTCATTATATGACAGCGGAATGGCCAAATTCAAGCAAAATGATATCAACGGGGCCATTGCTGAATTCACCAAATGTATTGAAAAAAACAGTATTTTTTATGAAGCCTATATTGGCAGGGGCGATTGCTATGCCTTTTTGAAAAAGTATGATGAAGCAGTTGCAGATTATTCAAAGGCGCTTGAAATTTACCCCAATTATTACCTTGCCTATATCAGGCGCGCTAATACTTACGCTCAGGTTAGCAACAATAAAAAAGCCCTTGCTGATTATTCAAAAGCTATAGAATTAAAAAATGATAAGGAAGATGCCTACTTAGGCCGGGCCGGGTTTTATCAAAAAAACAATGATCAAAAACTTGCATTAGCCGACCTGAACAAAGTGATTGAAATAAATAAACAAAACTTTGAAGCATATTTTCAACGGGCGATGATATTAAAATCGGATAAAAAAAACAAAGAAGCCTTGAATGATTTTTCAGCGGCAATCGCCATTAAGCCCGATTATTCAGAAGCCTATTACCAAAGAGGATTATTATATGAAAGTATGCTTAATTACGCCCCGGCATCTGTTGACTTTAAAAAGGCTATCGACCTAAACATCCGCAACAAAGAGATTTATACCCACAAATCCATGGCATCCTTTAATTCAAATAAATGGGATGAAGCCATTGATGACTATACTGTGTTAATAAACACTTACTCGGTAAAGGATGCAATGGTATTTTATAACAGAGGACTATGTTATTACAGAACCGGTAAATTAAACGAAGCTCTAAAGGATTTCACAAAATCAGCCCAGGTGAATCCTAAAAATGATTCAGCATATACATGGATTGCAAAAATTTATGCTGAACAAAAAAACCTGAAAAATGCCCAATTATTTTATAATAAAGCCATTTCAATAAACCCGTCAAATGATGCTGCCTATGCAGGAAGAGCAAAAATACTTTCAGAACAGGGTAAATTTGAGCAGGCCATACAGGATTGGAACAATGCTCTTAAATCTGTTGCCGTACCTGAATGGTTTTATGAAAGAGCATTATGCAAAGAGTCCGTAAATGATAAAAAGGGAATGTGCGAGGATTTAAAATCCGCATCGGACCTGGGCTATAAAAAGGCATCGGATATATATAACCGAAACTGCAAATAAAATATAACCATTTTTCGTTTTTTACGTACTAAGGTTGAACTGTATTTTTTAATTTTTTTTATATTTGTTGTAATTTATTTTTAAAAAAATATTTTTATGAAAAATGCAAAAAGATTTTTGCTATTGATATTATGCGTAATCCTGGTTATGCCTTTATTTAATTCATGCAAAATTGGCGACGAAGATCCGGGGTTTTCGCTATATACCAGAAGAGCTCGTTTATGCCAGGATTGGTCCTTTTCATATTATAAACATTCCCAGCAACATGGCGACAGCATCGTTTCGAATGAATACGATGGATCTTCATATATCACAGTATACGGAACAAAGTCATATATTTCCAACGCTAAGATGACAATCTCATTTAACAAAAAGGGCACCTATACCTGGGACGAATATATTTCATGCGACACATCCGTTTATACATATAAAGAAGAAGGTTACTGGTATTTTACCGGTGGAGGTAAAGATACGGATACAAAGTTCCGCGAACTCCTTGCCCTGCAAAAAATAAAACACTCCAAAACATTACAGGTCGCAGGTGTAACTACCTCCGACGATTATACCGCTTCCGGCAATCTTGAAACTACAGTGTACCGCCTTATAAAACTTTCAAGAGATGAAGTAAAAATGGAATCAAAAGTTGAAAAACAACATATCATAGGCAGCAACACGGTCCTTGATATTAATAATACCATCATCAACCTGAAAATGGGTGCAAAATAATTCAGTTTTTCTAAAAGAAAATATTAAATAAAATGAAAAAAAACATTTTCAATATTGTTGTAATCGCAGCAATAATCGTTATTTCCGGCATCTTTACCTCCTGCAGAAAGATTGACTCTATTATGCTGTGCAAAGATTGGAAGGTTGTGTCACTGTCAAATAAACTTGAATATAATAATAAAACATTCGAAACCACTTTCGACGGAACCCAGAAAAAAGACACATACACTGTTAAGGACTCTGCATATTCACCCGATTCAACCTTTACATATGTTAAAACAAAAACTGCCACGGGCGCTATATATATCACCTTTCATAAAAAAGGAAGTTATGATTACACTGAATCTTTTAAAGATGACACAACCGGTGTAACAACAAATAAAATTGATGATGGATTCTGGTATTATACCGGCCCGAATAACAAATCAGGTTACAAACTGGCCGAACAATTAGCTCTGCAATCAAATAAGATTACCCTGAACTCCAATTCAGGCACTATTTATACAACCATTTATGATGGGGATAATACGCTGACCATCTATGAAATTTCCACACTGAAAAGTAAAAAAGTTGAATTAATCATGGATAAATCTGAAAAAATCAACTTTATCCAGTATGTAACGACCTCGAAATTAACCCTGGAACCAAAATAATCTTTGTACTATTCATTATTCAGGTTGTCTCAAAAGTAATTTGTACTTCCATCGCGCAAACACTGCCAGACAGCATCACCAGAAAGACTTTAAATTTGCGGGTTGATTAAAACACCGCAACAAAAGGCCAGCCACGGCGAACACAAAAAAGATATTAACCTGATAATACTTTTGAATAGCCCTGATTATCACCCTGTAATGAAACGCCTGGCAAAACAAACCTTTACCGAGACCTTTCATGCCATCCAAAAAGAGCATGAGGAATATATTCACTCCAACGGAAATACTACTTTTAATAAAAGGGTTCTGATCATTGCCGTTACGGTTTGCTTTTCACTCGCCTGCATTGAATATGTCGGCAAGAATGATGGCTATTTTCTGATATTAAAATTTATCAGGTATATTGGATTCGCAGAAACTTCAGATCGCCTGAAATTCCTTATAATTCATGAAACCAACCAGCAACTATTTTCGCTCGGGTATTGGGTTTTTACCATCTTTGTTTTCTATTTCCTTATTCCTGCTATTATTATTAAATTTATTTTCAGGGAAAGGCTTCATGATTACGGATTGTATGGCGGCAAAGTTTTCAGGGAGCGAAAGATATTCACCCTTTTCCTGATCATCATGATACCGCTGGTATTGATTTTTTCCACTACAGAAAGCTTCCAGCTTCGTTATCCTTTTTACCATCTGCAAACCAATGAGCCATTATGGCCAAGTTTTTTCATATGGCAGCTGCTATATTTTTTTCAGTTTATAGCCCTTGAATTTTTCTTCCGCGGATTTATGGTACACGGACTCAAAAAACAATTCGGATATTATAGTGTTTTCATCATGACTATTCCCTATTGCATGATACATTTCGGAAAACCTTTTCCTGAAACGATGGCCGCCATCATAGCCGGTATCATCCTGGGCACACTCAGCCTTAAAAGCCGGTCTATATGGATGGGTGTTGCAATCCATTACGCCGTAGCGCTGTCAATGGACCTTTCAGCCCTATGGCAAAAAGGGTTTTGGAGCCATTAATATTTGCCCTTTATTTTTCTGCATATCTGCTAATGTTGTTACCTTTGCAAGGGAAAAACAGATGATATGGAACCACAACTGAATACCATTGAAGAAGCCATAGAAGACTTCAGACAGGGAAAAATTATAATAGTAGTCGACGATGAAGACCGCGAGAATGAAGGTGATTTTATCACCGCTGCCGAAACGATCACCGCAGAGAAAGTAAACTTTATGGCCAAGGTCGGACGTGGTCTGATATGCGCGCCCATTTCAGCAGATTTATGCAACCATTTACATCTTGACATGATGGTGTCGAAAAACACCTCCTCCCACGAAACACAGTTTACGGTAAGTGTCGACATGCTTGGGCACGGCTGCACAACAGGTATTTCTGCCCACGACCGCGCAAAGACCATTAAAGCACTTTCAAAAGATGAAACCCATCCTGATGATCTGGGAAGGCCGGGGCATATTTTCCCGTTGCGTGCCAAAGATGGCGGAGTGTTGCGGCGCGCAGGCCACACTGAGGCAACCGTTGATCTGGCCAGGCTCGCAGGTTTAAAACCTGTCGGGGCTCTTGTAGAGATTATGAATGAAGATGGCACCATGGCCCGCCTGATGGACCTTTTTAAAATCAGGGAGCAATATAATTTAAAAATGATTTCTATAAAAGATCTTATTGCCTATCGTATAAAAAATGAAAGCCTGATTGTTAAAGAAGAAACTGTAGAACTACCTACAGAATGGGGAATTTTTAAACTTACACTATACCGGGAGATTACCACAGGCCAGCTGCACATGGCGCTTACAAAAGGAAGCTGGGAAAAAGATGAAGCCCTCATGGTACGTGTTCACTCCTCATGTATGACCGGCGATGTGTTCGGATCATGCCGTTGCGACTGCGGAACACAGCTCCATATGGCCATGCAGATGATCGAAAAAGAAGGTAAGGGAATTATCATTTATATGAACCAGGAGGGCCGCGGTATCGGGCTCGCAAACAAACTTAAAACTTATCATTTACAGGAACTCGGGTATGATACTTTCGAGGCAAATGTTAAATTAGGCTTTAAAGCAGACGAGCGCGACTATGGTATCGGCGCCCAGATCATACGCGACCTCGGGGCAAGTAAAATCCGGCTTATCACCAATAACCCAAAGAAAAAAAGCGGCCTCATGGGCTACGGCATTGAGATCGTTGAAAATATTCCGATTATTATAAAGCCGAACAAGTATAACAAGAAATACCTGAAGACAAAACAGGAGAAAATGGGACATATTCTGAATATTGAGGATTAATATTCATGCTTTTTCACCCCGGGCTTTTATTTATAACATGCCTTTCTAAAAACTGAATTTTCTAAATTACCAGCAGTATTATAATAAAGAAAAAAAATTACCATGAAAAACCGCTGCCCATGGCCTGCCGATGATGAAACGATGATTAATTACCACGACACCGAATGGGGCGTTCCTGTGCACGACGACAGAAAACTATTTGAATTCATGGTACTCGATGCTTTTCAGGCTGGATTAAGCTGGAAGACCATATTGCACAAGCGGGATGAGTTCCGTAAGGTTTTTGATAACTTTAACCCCGCAAAAATTGCAAAATATAGTGATAAAAAAGTGGCTGAATTGCTTGACAATCCGGGCATCATTCGCAACAGGCAAAAAATCCTGGCCACCATCAAAAACGCCGGCCTTTTTATGGAGATTCAAAAAGAATTCGGTAGTTTTGATGCATATATCTGGCAGTGTACCGGCAATAAAATGAAGCTGAACAAATTTAAAACACTGGCAGACATACCGGCAAAAAGCCCGGAATCGGATGCCATGAGCCGCGACCTGAAAAAGAGAGGCTTTTCATTTGTCGGCTCCACCATTTGCTATGCTTTTATGCAGGCTGCCGGCATGGTGAACGATCATCTTGCGGGTTGCCCGAGGTATAAAGAAGTACAGAAATAATATTCCGGTTGCTATTCTGTAAATAATACATACTCCTATGTTTTGCTTTTCCCGTCTAAGCTTTCATCACAATATGTACCCCATTCAATATACTGCCACCGATAAAGACGGTGGCTTTTTATCCAAAACCCTCAGATAGAGGAAAAACAAATACCATATCCAGGACAGTGGCTAATAGTCTTTGCTGTCAAAAATGCACATTACGTTCCTAACCTGACCTATTCATAAATAAATGAAATGCAATTTATGAATGAGCATGGGCAACGTGGTCAGCAGGTCAGGCAACCCGACATAGAAAATATTTTTCAAAAAATTTCTGTAATCAAAATACCGGCATTGCTATTTGCCCAGTAATAAAAACAAATCAGCTTATGCCGCGCTGTTTCTTGATTTCTTCGTAGGCTGCATTCACCTTCTGAAACTTTTCGTTGGCTGATTTCTGCATTTCGGTCCCTAGATGGCTTACCTTGTCGGGATGATATTTTACAGCCATCCTCCGGTATGCTTTCTTCAACTCTTCATCACTGGCGGTCGGCTCCACTTCAAGGATTTTATACGCGCTGTCGGTATCCCTTACAAACATGGCTTTGATGGAATTGAAGTCTGCCTCTGAAATTCTCATAAAAGAAGCTATCGAGGCTATTACTTCTATCTCCCTGGGATGAGCAATATTATCAGCCATAGATATGCCGAACAGGTAATGCAAAAGTTGCAGCCTTGAAGAATAATCCATATTCTGTGCAATCTGGCTGCAAACATCATGTACCGGGATATCCTGTTTCAGGATATCGCGCAAAACAAGCATATGCTGGCGCGTTTCTTCCTCCGAAAACTGCTGAAGAAATGTGCGCTTAACGTAATCCAGCTCAGATTTCACAACCTGTCCGTCGGCTTTCATCACGGCTGCAGTAAGTACCAGAAGGCTTGCCACAAAATCACCCTGCTGTGTCCTTACCGGGCCGTGAACAGTAGTGATGGTCATTGAATCGATAACCGAACCGAATACAAAGCCCAATATCCCTCCAATAGGCCCACCGAGAGCCCATCCTAATCCGCCTCCTATCCACTTGCCAAATTTCATATATAGAATTAGTTATAAAATCTCAGATACCGGCAAGCCGTATTCTTCGACCATCTTAATATCCAGGGCTTCAAGATTGTTAAGTACCGGGTTATAGATTTCTGGAATAACCGGAATATGAACACCCTTGATCGTAATTTCATTATTCAGAATCATTTCCACGGCAGTGGCTGCAGGCAATGCCACAGTACGTGCAATGGAAGTATCGGTTTTTAATGAACCGAAATCCAGCATCCTGGATTTAATGACTTCAGCGGAACCATCGGGATATACGGCTTTGAAAATGTGCATCATAACCACCATATCGCGATCATCTTCTGTTATCATCATTTTCTCTATCATCAGATCGGAGGTAATTTCATACATGGAGTCTTCTTTGCGGTTCATGGGCTGATTGCTGAATAATCCCAGCCACTCCATGGAGTTGAGCGCATACGCGTTTTCATCAATTTTTAATAATGAAGCCACCTGCTTTTTAATATCCTTTTCATCTTTCAGGCCATTCACCAAAGCTACCGCTCCTGCATAGGTTTTCCCTGTGAAATCATATTTATCCGGCAAGGTACATTTGAGCGCTTTCATCACATCAAGGGTTTCGCACCAGCCTTTAAAACGGAAAGTACCGCGGTACATGGTTTTTGCTTCGGGGATACCATAAATTTTTATATACGACAATGAATCCCTGTTGGGGTATATGTCAAGCATTCCAACACCGGGAAAATCAAGCATCATTGGATTTTTGAATAAGTTTGCTGTCGGGATTTCAACGGTTTTACCTTTACGAAGATAGATGGCATCATTATTTCCTGCCAGTACAACGCCTTTGGGGCTCCACGAAAATTTATAATTAAATGGATTATCACATGATTCGGGCGCCGGCAAAGCTCCGCAAAGTGAATAAAACTCTTCAATTTTTCCGCCTTTTTTATGAACATGGTCAATGATGCGCATTGCCGACATATGGTCGATTCCGGGGTCAAGGCCCATTTCATTTAGAATGAGAATACCAGCTTCCTTTGCCTGACTGTCAAGGGCATACATCTCGGGTTTTGCATAAGAAGCCGTTACCATATTCTTTTTATGTTTAATGCAGTGTTTGGCGACCATCAGATGATAAGCATAAGGGATCAGGCTTACCACGATATCGCTGCCAGCTACCATGTTATCAAGCTCATCTTCTTTATCAACCGTCCAGTAAACAGCTTTTCCGTTAGGGGCATTTCCTACCATACGACTGGCTTCATCAAAATTTAATGCTGCAACCGTAACATGAACATTCTTTC
>Ga0116170_10005986_pt1 | contig 10751 bp, 8 predicted proteins | sample AD_JPNHW1_MetaG_FD_89797 | JGI IMG/M metagenome (GOLD analysis project Ga0116170, IMG submission 89797) | Active sludge microbial communities of municipal wastewater-treating anaerobic digesters from Japan - AD_JPNHW1_MetaG | ecosystem: Engineered > Bioreactor > Anaerobic > Digestate | place... | reverse complement strand
CGCTCTCGCGCAGCGCGAGCGACTCAAGGCTCAGAGAGACTTGTTCGCGAAGGGACTCGAAGATGATGGGGTCGAGGCCCGTTCCCTCGAGGATGATATACCCGTAGGAGCGGTCGCGGCCAAGGAGGGGAAGATAGATCGAGTCGGTCCCGCCTCTGTTCCCGTCGCCGCTCCCTACGTCGCCCTCGACGCAGGTCCGTTCGGTCGCGTCGCGGTAAAAATCCCCGGAGCCGGATCGGTTGAAAGGCTTGGGACCCGAGGCGTGGAGCGCGACGACGACGCGTGAAAAACCCATGAGCGGGGCCACTTGCGTCAACTGGTCGCGGAGACCCGCTTCGTCGGCGACCGAGCCCAATCGTTGGGACAGATCCCTGAAGAGCTGCATCGTGTTGCGCAGCGTAGACAGTTCGCGCGCCTGGCGTTCGCTCGATTTTCTCGTCAGGAGCGCGAAGGCGCTGGCGAAGAGGTCTTCCATATAACCGCGCGCTCGCGCGTCGGCGAGTCCCTTAAGGAGTTCGCGGTGCAGAAAAGACAGTAGCACGTGCCATCTGTTGGAGAAGTCGTCCCATTCGAGGGTCATGTCGAGCCATCCCGATAGGGTTTGGAGGAAGAGCGGGCGATCGGTGAATTTGCGAAGATCGATCGTCGCCGAGTCGCACAGCGACGCGACCGCTTCCCCCGCCTGTTCCTGGGCCGGTCCCGGAAGCGCTGCCTCGCCCGCGAGAAGCGCCGCGATGGCGGCATGTTGACCGCCGCGGCCTGGGTTGCCGAGGCTCGCCGCCTGAGCGTCGCGCGTCGCGTCCGGAGTCGCGTCGCGCGAGGTGCGACGCCCGGTGATCAGGGGAACCTCCGCGCAGCCGCAAGACTCGCGGATGATCGGGGCGCAGACGAGCGGCTTCGGCTTATGCGACGGGGTATCGGCGCGGCCCATGAGGGCAAGAAGGCGCGTACCCGCGGCGTACGCCTGCTCGTAGAGCGGTTGATGGACGGTCGTGAGGAGGGGCGTGAGGAAACCCGCGTCCGGGATGTCGTCGAATCCCGTGATCGCGTAATCGCGCGGGCACGTGAGGCCGCGCTTTCGCATCGCCTGGAGGAAGCCGAGCGCCATATCGTCGTTCGCGCACGATATGACGTCGAACGGGACTCCCTTGGAAAGGTCGAGCCGCGCGGCAAGTTCCTGCCCCGATCCGTAGGTAAAGTCGCCCTGATACACCGAGAGCGCGTCGTCGCCGATCCCGTGGCGCGCGAGCGATTCCCGCCAGGAGGCGAGTCGCTCGATGGCGTCGGGGCTGTGCTCCGGTCCCTTGAAGAACGCGAAGCGCCTGAACCCGTGCGCGGTGACCAGAAGGTCGACGAGCGCGGAGACGCCCCAGGCGTAGTCTGTCGTCACCGAGGCGTATCCGCGAACCGGCATACCGATCGTCACTAATGGGATCGGCCGAAAACCGTCGAGGAATTCCCCGTTCTCCTCCGGGGTGAGAAAGCTACCGATGGAGCCCGCGGTGACGATGAGCCCGTCCGGCGCGCTCTCGCGCGCCGAACCGCGGGCAAGTCGGTAGATCGCGTTGAAAAGGTCCTCGTTCCCGTACGGCGAGCCCAGCGAGCGCCCGACGAAGGTCTTGAGCGTCACGCCCCGCTCTCTCGCGAAGTTGGAGAGTCCCCGTCGTATGAGCGACTGGTACCGTCCCTCGATTTGATTTATCAGCAATCCCACGATCGGGCGCGCTTCGTTATCGGTTTTCATGTCCCCTGCCAGCGGACATTATCGCCCAGGCTTCCGCGATATGTCCAGTCGCGATCGGTAAAAAAATCACTTCCACTCATCGTAGAGCCGTTCGACGATCCGCGCGTTGTCGGCGAGCCGTCCGCCAAGGTCGCGCGCGGCGCGGAGGTCGCCGCGCTCATAGGCGTTCGAGAGGTCCTTCTCTATTCGGGTCCGCTCGTCCTCGAGCGCCATGATCCGCCGCTCGATCTCGTTGGCATGCGTCGCCGCGGTCATGGCGTCGGTCTTGGTTCCAGTCGCGCGTTTTCTCGCCGCTTCCTTCGCGCGCTCGATCGACTTGCCCCTTCCTTCCGGATCGCCGCCCTTCGCCGACTTGAACGGGCCGGCGGACGCGTCGCCGTAGCGGCGATACCAGAATTCGGAGAAGTTGCCGTCGTACTCGACGAACTCCCCGTCGTCGATCTCCACGACTTGGGTCGCGATGCGGTCGAGGAAGTATCGGTCGTGAGAGACGACGAGGATGGTCCCGTCGAAATCGGCGAGCGCGTCCTCGACGGCCTCGCGCGACGGGATGTCAAGGTGATTCGTCGGCTCGTCGAGGATTAGAAAATTCGCGCGCGAGATCGACGCGAGCGCGAGCTGCAGCCGGTTCGTCTCCCCGCCCGAAAGCGAGGAGATTTTTCTCTCGAGCGACTCCCTCGCGAAAAGCAGCGGGGCGAGCGACTTCCATGCCTCGTCCGCGGTTTTCGCTCCCGCCTTGACACACGCGCCGAGGACGGTATCGTTTCGGTCGAGCGCGTCTCCGTGCTGCGAGCAATAGGAAACGCGCATGCTTGGACCGATGGCGATCGCGCTGGATCCCGCGCCGTCTCGGGTACCCTCGCGGAGAACGGCCTCGAGAAACGTCGTCTTGCCCGACCCGTTGGGGCCGACGAGAGCGACGCGGTCGCCGGGCTCCATGGTGAGCGAGACCGCTTCGAGCACGCGCGCGTCCCCGAACCACTTGGAATACTCCGTGACCTTAAGCGCGATGTCCGCGCGGGAGCGATCGCCGCCGAAGGCTATGCCCGCCTTAGCGTCGGGCGCTCGCGGCTTTTCCGCCGAGCGCTCGCGGGTTTTCTCGAGCTGCGTCCTACGGGCGCGGAGACGCCGTCCCCATTTTGGGTCCGGGTGCGCGCGCGCGATCGTCTCGAATCTCTTGACGAGTTCCTCGAGCCGCGCGATCCGCTTTTGGTCCGCCCGCCAATCCATCTCGCCGGCGACGGCCTTTCGAAGACGTTCCATTCGGTACGCCGAGTAATTGCCCGTATACGACTCGATCTTGCCCGCTTCCAGCTCGAGCACGCGGGAGACCGTTCGGTCGAGCAGATACCGATTATGCGAGACGATAAGCACCGCCCCTGGATAGTCGCGTACGCACCGCTCGAGCCAGGAAAGTCCCCAGGCGTCTAGGTGGTTTCCCGGCTCGTCGAGGACGAGGAGATCCGGTCTCCCCAATAGGGCGCGGGTCAGCGCGAGCGCGTTGCGCTCGCCGCCCGAAAGCACTTTCGCCTTCGTGTCGGCGAGCTTGCCGAGTCCTGCGCCGTCGAGGTATCGCCGCGCGCGCTCCTCCGCGAGGTCCCCGTCTCCTGAGTCGTATTCCGCGCGAAGGGCGCCGTACTCGTCGAGAGCGCGCTCGAGAGCCTTTCCGTCGGCGGACGCCATTTCTTCCTCGAGCGACGCGAGCCTTTCCCGCGCCTCGCGGTACGGCTCGAGGGCGAATTCGAGCGCGGTGCCGTCGAACTCGGGGAAGAACTGCGGCACGAAGGCGGCGCGCACGCCGTTTTCGCGGGCGATCTTTCCGCTCCAGTCGTCGTCCTCGCCCATGAGTATCCTAAGAAGCGTCGTCTTGCCCGCGCCGTTACCCCCGATCAGCGCGACTTTCTCGCCCCGCGAGATCCGGGCGCTTGCGCCGTCGAGAACGGTCGTTCCCGCGTAGTCCTTTTTCACGTTCTGTATGTCAATCATGAATAATCTCCTTTTGTCGAACCAACCCGCGCGATGGTCATAAAGGAGAAATGGGATGGATAGGTTGCCGGAACTCCGCGGACCGAACCGACGGACCTCATGGCAAAAAAAAAGCGCGATCCCATTCCCCGAGGGGAGAGGGTCGCGCCGTCTATTATGGGATAACCCAAGGCAAGGTCATGTGACCGGATTCGCCGTTGGGTCTCCGTTTTCCGACGCGGACGTACCTCTCCCGTAAGCGGCGATCGTGGCTGAGGATCTAAATGCCATATACGGGTTCATTTTTTCCATGTCGGGTCGTACTCCAATAACGTATTTTATATCCATCCAGTAATTCCGGTCAAGTGTCCCGTGACGGACCCTCACCAGACTTTAACGTCATACTCGCGGAGGGTCGTCGTTCGCATGTCGTTCTTTCGCGTCGCTACCATGGATTATTATGCGCAAAGTCATCCCTGGCGAGTCTGTGCACGCCCGTTTCCGGATCTAGAGTGAAGCCGCATGACTCGAGCGTCGCGCGCGACGGCGCGTTGTCGGCATCGGGTTTCACGACCACAAGGCAAGCGTCGGGCATCGAGAATACGCGATTGACGAGGGCAGTGACGATTGACTTACCGAAGCCCCGTCCGACGAAACTATCCTCCCCGATCATGTAATCGATGCTATAGGTTCCCTCGCGCGGGTACATGATAAATTCTTCCTCCCCGGCGGGCGCGCAGGGATAGAGCTGGCAGAAGGCGAAGGGCGTGCCGTCGCTCGAGGCGATGAAATGGCTGATAAACGAGAACTCGCCGTGCCTCTCGCGGATTTCCCTGAGCCATTCCTCGGGATCCGTAAACCATTTGCGGACGCGCTCGCAGTAGAGCCAAATCCGTATCGTCAGCAGGTCCTCGTCCTGGACGGCCCTGAGGGATATGCTTGCCGTCTTTTCCATAAGTCCTCCATGCATTTATCAGACTATAGCACGTCAAGCGATTTACACAACGATGAATTACCTATATGGTTTTATATAAAAGGGGAACGCCATGTGGTTTATGATACTTACCGTCGTGTTCGCGCACTTTCTCGCGCTGCTTAGTCCGGGTCCCGATTTTATCCTGGTCGTCAAGAGCGGGGTCAGGAACTCGAAGAGGAACGCGTTAGGCATCGCGGTGGGAATCGCGGCCGCGAACGCCGCGTACATCGCGCTCTGCATCGTCGGCATCGGCGAGATCCTTTCGCGGTCGCTTATCGTCATGAAGGTCCTTAAGGTTTGCGGCGGGCTGTTCCTGACGTACGTGGCGATTATGGCGCTGAAATCCAGGAAGAAAGACTACGCCTTTCTATTGGACAAAGAAGCGACGGCGCGCGATGGCGGAAGCTCCTTCATAAGGGAGTTTTTCACCGGCTTCGTCTCCGGCATAACGAACCCGAAAAACCTGATATTCTACCTAAGCCTGTTTTCCGTCGTGCTTACCGCGGGGATAGATATGCGCGTTAAGATAGGATTGGGCGCATGGATGACGCTGCTCGTGTTCGCGTGGGACGCGGCGATACTGTTCGTCCTCTCGAAACGCGCGGTACGGGGCGTTTTTTCAAGGATAGCGTTTTACGTCGACAAGGTCGCCGGCACAATCCTTGGGTTGATCGGCGTCAGGCTTATAGAGACCGCGATCTTAGAAGATAGATAATAATCCCTGAGTACGCGGACGGTGGGGTGGCGGAATTGGGAAAAACGCCGAAAGGCGTTTTTCCCAATGGAGCCAGGGGAGGCCGCGTGCGCTTTCGCTTTCGCCGCGCGGCGCGGGCGACTTGCCGCGTACCCCGATGACTCCCCTAATTACTTATACGCCTTCTTGAGGGCATCTCCGATTTTTTTCACGTTATCGAGCCAGTCTGGCGCGAGCGGGTCGAGCATGACGACCTGGGCGCCCGCTTCGTCGGCGACGGTTTTCGCGGCGGCGACGGGGAACTGGGCTTGCACGAAGATGGCGGGGACTTTCTCGGCCTTCGCTTTTTCGATGAGGGCGGAGAGCGCCTTCGCCGTCGGTTCCTTTCCCCCGGTCTCGACGGATTCCTGCTTGAGGCCGACGGAGTCGAGGAAGTAGCCGAACGCCGGGTGGAATACCATGACGGTCTTTCCGGAGAACGGGGCGAGCGAGGACTTTAGGTCGCCGAATACGGCGTCGATGTCTGCGACGAGCGCGGCGTAGTTGACGTCGTAGGTCGCCTTGCCCTCGGGGTCGCTTTCGACGAGCGCGTCGCGGATGTGTCCCGCGATTATCTTTGACGGTTCATAGCCAAGCCATGTATGGCGATCGACGTTCGTCTCGTGATGCCCGTCCCCGTCGTTATGGTCCTCGTCCTCGCCGAGTTCTTGCTCGTTTTCCTGAAGTGTGCGAAACGCGATGCCCTCGGTGCCGTCGACGATCTTGAGCGCCGGGAACTGGGACGCGACGTTGGGCTTAAGGCCTTCCTCGAAGTCGGTGCCAGAAAGTATCCATGCCTTCGCGGTCGAGAGCGCGGCCATCTGCGACGGGGTCGGCTCGTAGGAATGCGGGCTCTGTCCCGCCCCGACGAGTACGAGCGCCGTGACGCGGTCCCCGCCGATTCGCTCGAGGAAGTATTGCTGCGGCAGGATGCTGACCGCTATCGTCATCTTTTTTGAGTCGTTGGCGGTTTTCGGTTTGGCGCACGATGTAAGGCTTGAGAGCGTGATAATCGACGCGATCGCCATGATCATCGTGATCGTGCCCATGCGCGCGACGCGTTTTGCCGCGGTGCCGCGGTTTTGTGGATTGGTATTCATGAAACCCTCCTATTGGGAATTCCTCGCTCACTATATCGATGCTCAGAAATAAATGCAAGTCATTTGCATTAAAAAAAATGGGCATTATTTCAGGTCATCCCCTATATAGAACCGCGGGGGACAATATGCGAAAACCTGTTTTGGTCGCGATTATCGCGCTCTGCGCCGCCTCGGTCGCGGTAGCCACCTCATTTTTCGCGTTCGGGGCTCTGTTCGGGGATCGGTCCGGGCGTGCGGCGGACGATACGCGCACGTATGTCATGGCGTCCGAGAGATACCGGGACGGTGATCTTGACGGAGCGCTTACCGCCTTACGCGGGATGCGGGGGCACTTAAGGAAAAGCGCGGGGCTCGCGATCCTCGAGGGAAAGATCCTCTATTTTCAAAAAGACTTTAAGGGCGCGAAGAAGGCGCTGTCCCGCGTCGTGGACCGGGATCGCGGAACGGGCGCGGACATCTGGTACGCGCGCGCGCTCACCGCGCTCGGCGAAAACCGCGAGGCGGAGAAATTTCTCGCATCGTGCCTGGAGCGCGATCCCGGCGACTGGAGGCTGTTATATCAGTCATCGGTACTAGCCGCGAATATGAACGAGCCCGAGAGACGACTCGATTTCCTCAATAAATCCGCGCTTGCCCTTGAGGAATCGGCCAGGGCGTACATTGACCTCGCGAGGATCTGGCGATCCCTCGGCGAGGACGACCGCGCCTTGGACAATGTCCTTCGCGCGAAGGCCGTGACCGACCGAAAGGCGCCCGCCTATGCCGAGCTTGAGTCCTTTGAGCGTTCCCTCCTCGCGATGGCGGGGGTGCGAAAGTGAGATGGCTTCGACGCTTATCAGCGGGCGGGACGGCCGCTCTCATGGTCGTCGTTCTCGCATCCGGCTGCGCGACCGCGGGTTCCTCGATGTACGCGGATCGGGCAGCGCTTAACCGTTTCGGCGGGACGGACATTTCGGTGGATACCGTTTCAGTAACCCTCGATTACGTGCCTCAGCGCGACATCGCGTCGCAGATGGCGGCCTTCGCGAGATCATCGCTTGGCCGAGTCGTCCGCGCTGCGGCTGAGGGGGGCGATATCGCCGCGGGCGCAGAACATGCCGCGGTCGGGTCGATCGAGGTCAATCAACGGTCGTTCCTTGTCGGGATCGATCCGGTGAATTCCATTTTCGTTTCACTGACCGCGACGGACGGCGAGGGTACGGTTCTGTTTCGCGTAACGCGGTATCGGGTTGGTAAGGACACCTTGCTGTCCGCCGCCGTTCAGAGGGATCTGATCCGGGAAATTACCGGACCGGTCAGGGGTATCCTTTCCCGAAACGGGATTCAACGCGGGAATAAACCTCCGCAGCGCGAGAGCGATGATCCGTAAGGCTTGGAGATCCGCGTTAGCGGCGATCGTCGCGATATCGATTTTTGCCCAAGCGGACAATTACGCGGAGGAACGGTTAACGCCGGAAGTATGTCTACTTACGGTTGATGAGGCGATTCGTTTCGGTATCCTTCATTCAACCGCTTTGCGGTATGCGCGAATGGGCGCGATCGAGACGATGCGGCTGAAAAAATCCTCGATACGGGGGTTCTTGCCCAAGCTCGGTATTTCCTACTCCGAGAGCGACAACGTTCGCGTTGGATTCCCCGATTCCCGCGAGAAGCGACTCGAGGCATCGCTGACGCAGCTTGTTTTCGACGGCGGTAAATCCGCCCTTGAGCATGAGCTTGGCGAGATCGCCGCCTCGTACGCGTATCGGGATTGCCTTGAGCAAGAGAAGAGGCTCGAGGCGCGGATCGCCGGCGAGTATCTCGATCTCGCGCTGAGAAAGGCGAATCTCGGGATTCAGGATGAGCTGCTGCGCTCCTCGGGCGAGCAGCTCGCGATCGCGAAGGCAGAGTACGAGAATGGGGTCACTCTCGAGTCGGATTATCTTGAGTGCGTGATTAACCGCTCGGGCGTCGAATACGACCGGCTGCGGCTCGCGCGGGAGTATGAGTCGGCGGAGCGAAGGTTCAAGTTGACGTTGGGAGTCGACGAGGCGATCGGTCTCGCGATAGGCGGGTTCGTGCGGGAGAAGCGCGACGCGCGCGCCTTGTCGGAAAATGTCGACGCTATTTGCGCGCGGTCTCTTGCGGTGAACTCGGAGCTCGCGCGGAAAAGGGAAGACTTAAGGATGTCGGAGATGAAAGCGCGTCGGGGATATAGGGTTTTCGCGCCGAGCGTCTCGCTCCGATGCTCGCTGTCCTTCTCGGGAGAGTCGTTCCCCTTAACCGAACCGTCGATCAACGCTTCCGTAATCCTCGGTTTTGACAATCCGGCGTTTCCCGTTTCCTTCACGTCGGGATACGCGTTCTCTGGCGGGAAACTCGGAAGCGCGTCCAATTCCGCCGAGGTTTCGCTGCTCGACAGCATAACGTGGGGCGGGGAGCGAAGGCTCGAGGGGATATCGATCCTGCGCGAGAGGGGCGAATGCGAGCGCGCGGAGAGAGAGTCGATCTCGGCGATACGCGATGAGGTTTACTCGCGCGACGACGCGATGGCGCGCCTGGCGATTAAGGCCGAAAGCGTCGCCTTGATGGAAAGGAAAACGCGCATTAGCGAGGAACGGGCGACTCGCGGCGAGCTAAGTCGAGTCGACTTGCTCGAGGAAATGATCGCGCTCGCGAAGGCAAGGATCGACTTACTCTCGATCGAGGCCGAGCTCGCGAGTCTGGAACGATCGCTCGCGATCGCCTTGGATATACCGTTCGGGGAGGATCTATTTGAGATTAAATAGCGAAGAACGCGCGCGGTATCGCGCGAGACTACGCGTGGCGGCGACGACCGCGCTGATATTGTCCGCTACGATCGCGCTTATCGCCTCGGTGTCGTGCGCTGCGAACGGCGCGGCCCGCGATGGCCTTGAGCGCCCGCGCGTGAGGAAAACGGTCGCTCGGCGGATGCCGTTCATAGAGACCCTGGAGTGCTACGGGACGGTCTCGTTTCTCGCGAAGAACGACGTGACCGCCGTCGTCGAGGGCACCCTCGCGGAGCTTCATGCCCGGGAGGGAGACGCGGTATCGAAAGGGCAGAAGCTCGCGACCCTCAGGAACGTTCAGCTCGAGCTTGAATTGCGGCGCGCGAGGTGCGCGGTCGAGTCGGCGGAAGCCGCGCTGAACGGCGCTCGAATATCGAAAGACGACGCGCGACGCGGAGTCGAGGGACGCATGCTGTCCTTGGCGCGTACCGATATCGCGATTCGCCAGAAAAGAACGGAACTGGGCGACGCCCAAAAAAAACTCTCGGTTAAGAAAAGACTGCATGACATCGGCGGCGTCACCGATCAGGGATACGGCGACGCGCTTATGTCGATCGCGTCCCAGGAATCGGAGATCGCGGTCGCGGAGAAGGAGAGGGAGATTCAATCGATTGGGCTTCGCGAACGCGACCTTCTCGAGGCTGGCATCGATCCTTCCGACGATCAGTCCGCGCTCGTCGACCAATTCATCGAGCTCAATACCAGGAGCTTTGACGCGCAGATCGAGTCCGCGTTGGCGAATCTCGGGAACGCCCGGGGTTCCGTGGAGTCCATCGAGCGGCTCATCGAGCAGTTAACGGTTCGAGCGCCGTGTTCGGGGATAGTCGGCGCCAAATACTTCGAGCCGGGTGAATTCGTCAAGCAAAACGAGAAGGCGTTCACGATCATAGACACCTCGAAGGTTTACGCGGTCTTCGCGATTCAGGAACGCGACGCCGTGAGCTTCGGGAAGGGGAGCCCCCTGCGAATCAAGGTTGAGTCGATCGACAGGGAAATCGAGGCGAAGATCTCCGATATCTCGCCGATGGCCGATCCAGAAAGCGGGAATTTCACGGTAAAGGCGCTGATTGCGAATGGAATAGGACTGAAACCGGGGATGTTCGTGCGATGCAGCATACCGCGAAGCGGAGAAGTCTCATGCGTCGTCGTGCCCGATTCTTCGCTCGTGCGAAAGGCGGGCGATGACGGGTACGTATTTGCGATCGCGAACGGAGTCGCTGTCCTCAGACAGGTTCGGATCAAGGCCGACAAAGGGGGAATGCTCTGGACCGAGTCCGGCATCGCCGGCGATGAGGCAATAGTGGATACTCCGTCGCCGTTCCTCAAGGAGGGCATGCGTGTCGCGGTCGATTGATGCGTCGGTTTCCGCCATTTTCGCGGTCATTGTATGTCTCTGTTCCTGCGCGATCGCGACTTTCGAAAGGCTTGAGATAACGAGCAATGT
>Ga0116170_10005983_pt1 | contig 10754 bp, 10 predicted proteins | sample AD_JPNHW1_MetaG_FD_89797 | JGI IMG/M metagenome (GOLD analysis project Ga0116170, IMG submission 89797) | Active sludge microbial communities of municipal wastewater-treating anaerobic digesters from Japan - AD_JPNHW1_MetaG | ecosystem: Engineered > Bioreactor > Anaerobic > Digestate | place... | reverse complement strand
TCCAGGGCCAGGGTTTTGGCGGCGCTCTGCTTAAAAACATGCTGGAAGAAATGACCCGCCTTGGATATGCCGCCGTCTCTGTAAACACCCAGGCAGACAACGCGAGCTCGCTGAGTGTTTACCGGAAACAGGGCTTCAGGCCCGAAGGCGAGCCCATCCCGGTTTATTGCCTGGGCCTGTAACACGCCTCACCCCACAACCTTCTCACTGGTTCTGGACAGCGCCGGTGTGTTGTGGCAAAATTCTTGAAATTTCCACGAGGAGCTGAGAATGACTGGACCACAAACACAAAGACAACTGTTGAAAGAAAAACGGGACGCGCTGCGAAAGAAAAGAACGCTTCTGTGGGTTTTCGCGGTCGTGGCCGGCCTGCTCATCCTGGCCTTGGTTTACTTCCTGCCCTCCCTCACCGCCGACCGTTCCATGCTTTACCTTCAGGATGGTTTTTCTATTGGGGACCCAAACGCGCCGGTAAAGGTCGAGGAATTCTCAGACTTCCGCTGCCATTACTGCCGCCAGTTCTCAGAGCAGATGGAGCCCGATTTCATCAAGAATTATGTCGATACTGGCAAGGTTTACTTCACGTTTCATAATTACCCCTTCCTTGCCGCCGATTCGACTGACGCGGCAGAAGCGGCTTACTGTGCCGCTGACCAAAACAGGTTTTGGCAGTATAAGGATGTGCTTTTTAAGTACAACACCATGTCCGGTGCCTTTGCCAGCAGCAGCCTTTCGCGTTACGCCCAGCAGGTTGGCATGGACACCACGGCCTTTGATGCCTGCATGCAAGGGAACACCAAGCTGCCATTAATCGAGCAATCGAAAGCCTATACCGAGTCACTCGGCATTGACTCAACACCACAATTCAGCGTTAATGGCACCATTGTTTATATGAACACCCTGCTCGAAACCGTGGACGCGGTCCTGGCCGGTAATTAACCCAAACGTAAACCCATCAAAAACGCGCTCGGAAGAGCGCGTTTTTCCACTTAGGAGCATGTTAGTATGCTATCCCGAGCCAGTTCAATAACAGCACAATCGCTACCGCGAAAAACAAGGCCGGTAAAAAGCTGCCTGTCCGGATTTTCTTGAGCCCGAGCAGGTTACCCGCCCCGATTCCCATCAACAATAGCCCACCGACAGCCGTCATCTCCAGGATGGCCGCGTCACCTAATCCCTTTCCGGCAAGCCTGGCCATGAGGCTGATGGCACCCTGGTAAACCAGGACCATGCCCGCGGAAAAAAGCACACCAACCCCAAGTGAGGATGCGAACGCGATGGACGCCAATCCATCAAGAATTGATTTGATGGCCAGCATCTGGAAATTACCAGTTAACCCATCCTGGATTGAACCAAGGATGGCCATCGGTCCGATACAAAAGAGCAAAGAGGTGGTCACAAAACCATCAATGAAACGCCGGCCTGAATTTTCTGTGCCTTCAGACTTGTTGTCAAATTTGGATTTTAAGTAAACGCCAAGGCTGTCAAGACGCTCCTCGATTTTGAGGGCCTCTCCCACGATAATCCCCAACACGAGGCTCACGAGTGGAATGAGCAGATTGGCCGTCTTCGCGAAGAGGCTGACGCCATAGGCAAATGTAAACAGACCCAGGCCAGAAATCAGGGTTTCTCTAAAACGCAGCGGGATGCGCTTGCCGGCCACCAAACCGATGAGACCGCCAACAAGGATTAATGCGAAGTTAAGTAAGGTTCCAATCATGAGCTTCCATCACCTGGGGATAAATTAAGGGTTATCTGGCGGAATGCGCCAGGTCGAGGAGAAAACACAGCAAGGAGAGCCGATTGAGATACTCCAGGAAAACAGCGGCAATTGGCCCCTGTGAAACGGACAAGCCAACCACTTCCCGCTCCGCCCTGCGCACGACCGTCCGGGCCAGCCCCAACGCGCCTGAAGCAGGCGAGCTTCCAGAATGTACAAAGTGCCTGGGGTTGGGTACCTGGTTTTCCAGGTCTTTCAGTTGGTCTTCAAGCACGCCCAGCGCGGCAGCAATCACTTGTTCAGCGGGCAGTTGCCCCAGTTCCCGGGGTTCGTAGCCGGCCAGGCTGGCCATGAGGGTGGATAAATGCCCCTGCGCAGTTAATAAGAACCCGGCGTGTTCACAGTCCTGCAGCACCGACCGCGCGAAGCCCAGCGCGGCGCTGGCTTCATCCACGGCCCCAATGGCGCGAATGCGTTCATCGCTCTTGGAAACGCCCTGTTCTCCAATTAAATCGGTAAAACCCATCGGATTCCGTCTTGGTCGCTGTACCGCCATTTTTCTCCTAAGGCTGTGGAGCCGTGGTAGCCTGCGCTTCGTCAGCTTTGCCTGCCAGGATGTACCAGTCACTAATCGCGTTAAAGCGGTCACTCGGGCTGTAAATGGGGCCAATGGAAACGTTCTTGATGGTTTCCTTCACCGCGTAGTTGTAGATGGGATAAAAGAGTGGCAGGGAGGGTAAATCCTCCTGGAACAGAACCTGGAAATTACGGTAGAGTTTGGTCCGCAAGCCAATATCCATCGTGACCCGGCCTTGCTCCAGGTATTCGCTCGCCGTCAGATTGACCCAGTGGGCGTAGTTTTGCCCGGTATCCACCTGGGACGCGCCCCAGAAGGGGTAAGGGTCCGGATCGGGCGTGCCCGAGAGATTGATATCCACCAGCGCGGCATCGAACGTCCTCGCATCCAGCTCGGCAATCACTTGCTCATAGGGAATGGCGAGGATATCCACGGCCACGCCAACAGCTTCCCAGCCCTGCTTAATCATGTCCGCGATTTGCGCGTGGGTATCATCATCGGAAGTAAGCAGCACAAGCCGTACTTCCACGCCATCAGTGGTCACAAGGATGCCAGTCTGGTTGATAGCCATGCCTTCAGAGGCAATGAGCTGCCTGGCCGCGTCGGGGTCGTATGGAATGCTTTCCTGTTCCGGGTAATAAGCCCAATTTCCGGGCAGGATGGGACCTTTGGCGATAATTCCCTGTCCTAAAAGCACCTGGTCAATCATGCCCTGGCGGTTGGTTGCCAACATGAGCGCCCGGCGAAAGCTCGCGTTTTGCAGGAACGCCTTTCCCGAATTGTTCAGGTTCAAAAATATCATCGAGAGGCTGGGTTCCCGGGTGGAGTAAAGGTTTAAGCCACTCTCGCCCAGCACCTCCGGAAGGATGTCGTTCGATACACGGGCCAATCCATCCACCTCGCCCGCCTGGTAAGCATTCCAGGCAGGTTTTTCGGAAGGGTAGTATTGGAAGACAATTTCATCAATGTAGGGGCGTCCACCGTAATAATCTCCGTTGGCAACCAGGTCAATCCCACTGATGACCCCATCTTTAATGAACAGCTGGCTAAATTTATACGGTCCACTGCCAATTGGTGCCATGTTGAAGGGGTGGTTCACCAGCTCATCCAGACCCAGGTTACCCAGCAAATGCGCGGGCAACACCCCAAAACTCAGGTAATCCATGATGGGCGCGAAGGCTTCAGGCAGGCTGAACTGCACCACCAGGTCCGAAAGTTGGATAACCTGCACTTCGGCCCAAAAAGCTTTCAGGTCCTCGGGCAGCAACGCGCTGCCACCCTTGAGCAGCGAAGTGGTGTACACAACATCCTGCGAAGAGACAGGCGTGCCATCATGCCAGTAAGCGTTGGGCTTAAGGCTGAACGTGAACACCGATCCGTCACTGCCAAAACTCCAACTTTCTGCCAGGTCCCCCTGGGGTAGACCGTTAGCATCAAACTTGATCAGGCTGCTGAAAATAAGTCGATCCACGTCCTGGTCGGGGGCGTTGTGCGCGTCCAACAACGGGTTTAAACGCTGGAAATTGCCAATCAGCGCTTCGGTGTAGATGCCACCACTGATTGGGCTGGGCGTGCTGGCCGCAGGGGTGTTGGTGCCGCTTTGTTGAAAGTAGAGCAGAATCCCCACAATCAGACCAGTCACCAGGACGATAAGGATTTGCCAACGAAACTTTTTCATGAGTTTAAAGAAAGACAACTCCCAAGTCTGGTGAGTTGTCCTGTTCCTCCATTGATCAATTGTGAATAGCCTGGCTTAACAGACTAAGACAACTATCCAGTAATGAGAACACTGATTAATGCGAGAATAAGAAAAATGGCGCTTAAAACGATGGTGATGTAAAAGAGCACTTTTTCAATGCCGCGACGCTGCGTGTAAACGCCGCCGGTATCGCCACCAGCCAGCCCGCCCAGGCCGATGCCTTTGCTTTGCAGTAAGATGCTGGCGATGAGCGCCACGGAAACGATGATGATTGCGATTTCGATATAGGTATTCAAGTCAGCCTCCAGAAATTAACATGATGATTATACCCGATAACAAAACGTAGTCAACCATTTGACTATAATCAGACGCATACCAAAATGACCTCATCCGAATCACATACTGACAAGGTTCGCCGACCGCCCGCCACCCGGTTTGGGTATAATCGGGGTCAACAATATCGGAGGTCGTTGACAAACCTATGGAAGAACTAATTGTTGCCTTGCATATGCACACGGTCTACTCCGACGGGAATGGCACACACGCTGAGCTTGCCCGCGCGGGCTTGAAAGCGGGCGTGGATGCGCTTATCATCACGGATCACAACGTGTTGGTGCAGGATATGGAAGGTTACCTGCAACAGGGTAAGAAACGACTTCTCACCCTGGTTGGCGAGGAAGTTCACGACCAAACCCGCGTTCCAGGCGGCAATCACCTCCTTATTTTTGGCCACAACCGCGAATTGGCCCGCTTCGCGCCCAAGCCACAGCAGCTCATCGACCAGGTACGCGCCTCCAACGCGCTGAGCTTCATTGCCCACCCCATCGATGATCCGCTGCCGGCGTTTGGCGAGGAAAGCTTTAATTGGCATGATTGGGAGGCTTCCGGATACACCGGCATCGAATTGTGGAACCAAATGAGCGAATTCAAGACGCGCTCAACCTCACTGCCCAAGGCAGCCCTGCATGCGCTGCTGCCCCAGTTTATGATGCTCGCCCCCTTGGACCGCACCCTAAAATTATGGGATGAACTCCTCATAAAAAGCAACCAACCTATTGTTGCCGTCGCGGGGGTGGACGCGCACGCGTTGGTCAAGCATTTTGGACCTCTCAAGATAACGCTTTACCCATACGATTTCCAGTTCAAGTCTTTAAACACTCATATTCTCACTCCCTCCAAATTGACTGGCGAATTAAGCGCTGACAAGCGCATGGTTTATGAAGCGCTCGCCAGCGGGCATTGTTTCGCCGCCTATGACCTGCCGCACTCCACGCGCGGCTTCCGTTTCACGGTCAACACAAAAGATGGCGATTTCATCATGGGCGACCAGGTTTCTGTTAAGTCCGGGCTCACCTTCCAGGTCCGCTTGCCAACCCGCGCGCATGTGCGGCTTTTGAAAGATGGCAAGGTCGTCAAGGAGCACACTGACCGCGAAGTGCTCACCCACATCACAAAGGAACCGGGCATTTACCGGGCCGAGGTCTACCTGGATTACCTGGGCCGGCATCGCGGCTGGATTTTTAGCAATCCGATTTACGCCGTCTAGCTGTACCAACCCGGGGCATCCCAGGTGTCAGTCCCGGCGTTGCAGTTCGTTGGTATAATCTCCTAAGGGATATTATGAGCGCGTTGCTTCAAAACATTGAAAACAAACTTCAACAATTATTGGAGGGTACGCTCGACCGGATTTTTTATCCAGGCATCTCCCAGGCCCTCAGCTCTCAACTTGTGACTCTGATTGACGAAGCCCTCAAAGCGCAAACCGCGGATAAACTCCTAGCGCCAGACCTGATTACCATCGCGGTTTCCCCTGAAAAGATGGACGCCTGGCAGGAATCGGAAGACACGCTCAAGCGTGTCGCCAGGGAAATCGAAGGGACCTGGACCGAGCTCGGTTATCATTTTCGCTCCCACCCTGTCATTCATCTCAAAGCCGACCCCGACATCGCCGTCGAAAACGTCAAAATCTATACCGCTTATTCCCAGGCGGATGAAATGGATGGCAAAACGGCCCCGCAGCTCATCCCGCATTCCGAAGCGCCCGAACCAGTCCCCAGTAATGCCTACTTCATCATTGACGCAAAGGAGCATGTCCGCCTCACCAAATCGGTTATCAGCGTGGGCCGGCGCTCCAGCAGCGACGTGGTCATCAAGGACCCTATGGTTTCCAGGGACCACCTCCAGTTGCGCGCACAAAAAGGCCGCTACGTGCTCTTTGACCTGAGCAGTACGGGCGGCACTTACGTCAATAACAAGACCGTGAAGTCTGTTGTCCTTAAACCCGGCGATGTAATCCGGGTTGGCAGAACCATCCTGATTTTCAGCCAGGAATTACCGGGCCTCCTGGAAGGCACCCGCGTATTGCCGATGGGGAAAAGCTGAAATGACAGCGGCAATCGGCCTCACCCTGCGCATTCTTTTCTTCATCGCGCTCTACAGCTTTCTCGCGTTTGCGGTTTGGGTTATTTGGAAAAGCGTCAGCGCTAAAGATTTAAAACCCGGCAACATCCTCATCCCCTCCATCACGCTTGCCTGGGATAACGGCGAGGAGACCATCCTGCAGTCATTCTCGAGCGCTGAGCTGCTGGTGGGCAGGGAGCCGGAGTGCGATTTTGTACTTGCCAACGCCACCGTGTCCTCCAGGCACGCGCGGTTGTCCTTTCATCAGAATCAATGGTGGTTCGAGGACCTCAAGTCCACCAATGGATCGTACCTGGATGATTTACGAATCGAAGAGCCCATTGTTCTGAAAGATGGAGATGATGTTTCCTGCGGGGATGTCATCATCCATGTGACCATAAAAAACAACAACACATAATCTTGAAGAATTGAGGAAACATGAGCGGAAACTTCGCGTTTGGCGTCATCGGGGGTTCAGGGGTCTACTCCCTCAAGGATTTGGAAAATGTGCAATCCATCGAGGTGGACACACCCTTTGGCAAACCTTCCTCCCCAATTGTGACTGGGGAAGTGCATGGGAAAAAACTGGCTTTTCTTGCCCGTCACGGCATCGGGCACACCCTATCGCCCAGTGAAGTGAATTACCGCGCCAATATTTTCGCCATGAAGCAAATTGGGGTGACCAAGCTCATCAGCATCAGCGCCTGTGGTTCCCTGCGCGCCGACTACGCCCCGGGTGATATTGTCGTCCCCGACCAAATCTTTGATTTCACGCATAAGCGCGAGCGCAGTTTCTTCGGGCAGGGGATGGTGGTGCATGTGGGCACAGCCGAGCCTTTCTGCCCATCGATGAGCAAGCTCCTGGTCAGGGCCCTGCGCGCCGAAAAGGCGGTTGTCCATGAGGGCGGCACCTACATCACCATCGAAGGACCCCGCTTCTCAACAAGGGGCGAGTCCAATACATTTCGCAGCTGGGGCATGTCCCTGGTGGGCATGACTGCCTCTCCCGAAGTTTTCCTCGCGCGGGAAGCTGAAATTTGCTACACCACCATGGCGCACGTCACGGATTATGACGTCTGGCATGTCAGTGAGGAGGCAGTGTCGGTTGATATGGTTGTGCGCACGCTCCATCACAATACCGAGCTTGCCCAGCGCACCCTGGTGCGCCTGGTGGATATGCTGGACAAAGAAGAGCCCGAGACCTGTGGTTGTGAGCACGCGCTTGAAAACGCGTTTATCACCAACCGCGAAAAAATTGACCCCGCTGCCAAGGATAAATTACGTCTTTTAGTTTCCAAGTATCTCGATTGACCTGTGACCACGCCTAAGTTGGATACCAAGCCCAAGGAACAGCCCAGGTACCTGGCGCTTGTTATCCTTTTCGTCTTTTTTTACACCGCGGCGCTCTCCATTTCCGCCTCAATCCGCGCCCACACGCCCAATACCGTGGTGGACGCGGGGTACGCCTTGCCGTTCATTGGCTGGCTGATTGGCATCCTGGCGTGCGAGAAGGCGGTCCGGGTGCGGCTTCCCAACCGCGACCCCTGGATTTTTCCCATCATCGCGAGCCTGGCTGGCTGGGGCATTCTCACCATTTGGCGGCTTTCGCCTTCACTGGGCCTCAAACAACTGGCCTGGTTCCTGGTTGGTAGCATCCTGGTCATCCTCGGCCTGGGCGTGCGTGACTTGGTGCCTCTGCTTAAGCGTTACAAGTACATCTGGCTGGTCCTCGGGCTACTCCTGATCGCCCTGACGTTTTTTGTGGGCGTCAACCCGGCGGGAGCCGGCCCAAAACTATGGCTTCACATTTTCGGGATTTACGTCCAGCCTTCCGAACCGCTCAAGCTGTTGATGATAATTTACCTGGCCGCGTTCTTTGCTGACCAGATTCGGCCAAATATTCCGCTCTTGAATGCCATTCTGCCCACGCTCTTGCTAACCGGGCTGGCCGGTCTGCTATTGGTTGGCCAGCGCGACCTTGGCACGGCCGCTCTGTTCGTTTGTGTTTACGGCCTAATGCTCACCATCACCACCCATCGCCGGCGCTTCCTCTGGCTTATCCCGCTTGCCGCGCTGGTGGCAGGGTTGGTGGGTTACTTTGTTTACGATGTGATTCGCGTTCGTGTGGATATCTGGCTCAACCCCTGGCTCAACCCCAGCGGCGCGGGCTACCAATTGATTCAGGCTAAAATCGCGGTCGCAGCCGGCGGTCTCACGGGCACAGGCCCAGGCCTCGGAAGTCCCCAATCTGTCCCTGTGGCCGTCTCCGACTTTATTTTCACCGCGATAGCTGAAGAGACCGGCTTGCTCGGAATCGCCGCCTTTATGCTGCTTATCCTCTTGCTGACCATGCGCAGCCTGAACATCGCGCAATCCGCCAAAACCTCCTTTGGCCGTTACCTCGCGTTTGGCCTCTCAACTTACATCGCCCTTCAGACCTTCTTCATCATCGGTGGAAATCTCGGCCTGTTCCCCCTCACAGGTGTGACCTTGCCTTTTGTATCCTACGGGGGCTCGTCGCTGGTGACCAACCTGCTTGCCGCGATGCTGCTCATGCGCGTCAGCACGGAAAAGGCCACAAATCCCCTCCCGTTGAAATCCCGCCAGCCTTACCACTGGGTCGCGGCAGGTTTTTTGGCTATCCTTATGGTGATTATGCTTGCCAGTGCCAATTTCGCCTTCTTTCAACAGGAAAAACTGCTGAACCGTGCGGAGAATCCACGTTGGGCAGTCTACGACCGTTACTCTCCACGTGGCGAAATTGTCTCGCAATCGGGCGAACCCCTGGTCACCACCATCGGCTCTCCAGGCAGCTATTCCCGCCAAACGACCTACCCTCCTCTCAGTAACACCCTGGGTTATGCCATCGGGCTCTATGGCCAGACCGGCATCGAGCAAAGCCTTTACTCCGTGCTGCGTGGCTATGCCGGTGTGGACTATAACGACCTCTGGTGGCATGAACTGCTCTATAACCAGCCACCTGCTGGCCTGGATGTGAAGCTCAACCTGAGCCAATCGCTGCAAGCCAAGGCAGACCAGTTGCTCGGGGATGAGAAAGGCGCGGTCGTGCTCCTCAATGCCCACACGGGTGAGATTTACGCCCTGGCGAGCCATCCTAATTTTGACGCGAATACCCTTGAGGATGACTGGGAAACAATGATGCAGTCGGAGGACGCGCCATTGCTCAACCGCACTGTGCAGGCAGAATACCCGATTGGCACCCTCGCGGCCATCCCCGCGCTCTCGGCATTTTGGAGCGGCCAACAGGATATTTACATTCCCCCCGAGGTCAGCAGCAAACTGGACACAGCCTGTTACCAGGCCATGCTCGGAGAGGAATACAACCTAAACCCCCTCAAGTTTGGGTGTGAAGCGGGCACTAAATCTGTGCTTGATAACGTGGACGCGGCTTCGCTGGTTGATTCGTTCTACAATTTTGGATTGTTTTCCGCCCCCCAGGTTGTTATGGAAGTTGGTACCCCAGCCGAAATGCCCACAACTGAAGCTTATATGTCCTTTTTCAACACCGCAGAGCAAACCGGTGTCAGCCCTTTGCAAATGGCCCTGGTAGCCGCGGCGATCTCAAATGACGGTATCACCCCAGCCCCCAAGCTGGTCAACAGCTACAAAAGTCCCACTGGTGAATGGATTGCGTATGACCACGCGAGTACTGAGCAACAGGCCATTCCGGTACAAATGAGCCAGGCCTTGCGGGACCTCTTCCGCTCGTCTTCTTACGCGCTTTGGTACCAATCTGGCCACGCCCAGCTGGAAAATGATGGCATACTCACCTGGTATATGGGGGGTACCACCTCGGATTGGCACGGCACGCCGCTGGCCATCGCGGTCGCCATCGAAAACAATAATCCCGCCCTCGCGCAACAAATCGGCACGCAATTGCTCACAGGGGTCGGCAACCGCTAATCCGCTTTGATGATGCGCAGGAAGCGGCGCTTGCCCACCTGTAACACGCTACCAGCCTCGGGCTGAACAGCGCCATCCGCTACCGTCACCCCATCCAACCTGACACCCTGCTGTTCAATCAGTCGCCTGGCCTGGCTGCGGCTTTCTACCATTCGCTCCCCCAACATGATGTCCAACACGGTCTCTCCGCTCACCAACACGTGCTCGGGCATGCTCTCGGGCACGTCACCCTTTTGAAACAGGGTGACGAATTGTGTTTGGGCCGCGTCGGCAGCCTCCAGACTATAAAAGGTGCTGGTTATGGCATGCGCCAGTTGCATTTTGGCATCCCGCGGGTGCAAGCTCTCAGTTTCCAGGCCTGCTTCAAAGCGGTTGACCTGGTCCGGCTTCCAGTTGGTTACCAGCCTGGCGTAAATCGGCATCACCTTGTCCGG
>Ga0116170_10005982_pt1 | contig 10755 bp, 8 predicted proteins | sample AD_JPNHW1_MetaG_FD_89797 | JGI IMG/M metagenome (GOLD analysis project Ga0116170, IMG submission 89797) | Active sludge microbial communities of municipal wastewater-treating anaerobic digesters from Japan - AD_JPNHW1_MetaG | ecosystem: Engineered > Bioreactor > Anaerobic > Digestate | place... | reverse complement strand
GTCGGTTGTCAAACCCAAGGACCTCTCAGCGGGCACGGCGGCGGGTTTTTCGGCGCAAGGCATCAGTAACGCTTGGTTTCTGCACTCAGTCAACGCCGGGCTGGCGCCTTTACGGCACCTGCTATCCACTCGCTCGGCGCATCCCGAGGAACTATACCGCGAGATGGCGAGATTGGGCGGAGCGCTGTGCACATTCGGCATCGATTCGCATCCATCAACACTGCCGCTTTACAACCACAGCGACCTGAGCGAGGTGTTCGCGAATCTGGACCATCATATCCGGACACATTTGGAACTCGTGGTTCCATCCAACTTTGTGTCGATTCCGCTCACGCGCAGGGCAGCCTATTTCTGGGAGGCAAAGATCTCCGACGAGCGGGTGCTGTCGCACTCCCGCTGGATCTTCGCCATCCGGTCGAAGATTGGCGAATCCGAGATTTTGTCGGCGACGCCACGGCTGGTGAAATTGTGCTCGAAAGACTTCCTACCCAAGTTGGTCCAGCGGGCGTTGCCGGGCATGACGATGAAGCACCTGCCTGTGGCTCCGCCGGCGATCTCACCCAGGGTAGATTTCCAGTATTTTGGCGTCGACCGTTCCGGCCCTTGCTGGGATCACCTAGTGGCGACGCGGGAATTGGGTCTATACGTTCCGGGCGAATTGCCCGAACCAGACGTAGAGCTATTGGTGGTGTTGGAGTCCTAACAAATGAACCCGAATGAGGCACAGTCAAGCGCACCACAGTTGCGTCGCACGGAGAATCTGGCGCTGGCGTTCCAGGAGGTCCTGACCGCGATTGTCCGATTGAGGTCGGGACGCCAGGATGTGACCGACGCCGAGCTTTTCCGGCAACAGGTTCGGGCAGCGATGAGGGCGGCGCATCAGGAGTCGATCCGGTTGGGCTACGTCGACGAGGATGTCCGGCTTGCGGTGTTCGCAACGGTGGCATTCCTGGACGAGTCAGTCCTCAATCTTCAGAATCCAGCGTTCGCCGAATGGGTACGAAAGCCGCTGCAGGAGGAGATGTTCGGTCGCCACACGGCGGGCGAGATTTTTTTCGAGAACCTAAAGCACTTGCTGGGCCGGCGCGAGACGCACGAACTGGCCGACCTGCTGGAAGTGCATCAGCAGTGCCTGTTGCTGGGTTTCGCGGGCCGCTACAGCCTGAGCGGACGAGGCGAGTTGCACGCACTCATCGAGGCAGTGGAGGACAAGATCAGAAGAATCCGCCAGCCTCATGGCGAGATTTCCCCCTACTGGCGAATTCCAAATCAGGCGTTCATTCAGGGCTCGTCGGACCCCTGGGTCAAGCGTTTCATGTGGGTTGCCTCCGGATGCGCCGGCATGGCCGTGCTCTGTTTCGTGCTCTATAAGTTGATGCTCGGTTCCGGATTGTCAGCGCTGGAGAGCATGGCCAGCACTGTGACGAAGTAGAGAGGAGAACGACGATGCAGCCAATGTCCTATTACATGATTGCGGCGTTGTCGGTGGTCTCCTATACGGCGGTCACCTGGATTCTTGTCGATGTGATGGGCCTGAGCGGGCGAGCCGCCTTCAACGTGCGGCTCGGCCTGATGGCACTGGGCGTTCTGTGCGGCGGACTGTGGCTATGGTGGAAAGCGAAGCGTGGCGGGGGGCTGGCGGGCGGCGGAGCACTGCCGGCGGAAGCCGAGATGCTCGATCCGATGTTCCGCGACGCGGAGGCCAAGTTGGCCGCGTCGAAACTCGGCCGCGAGGCGCGGATCGGGACGCTTCCGGTGGTGCTGGCGCTGGGAGACGAAGGGACTGCAAAGTCATCGACGATCGTCAATAGCGGGCTGGATGCCGAGTTGCTCGCCGGGCACGTTTACCAGGAAGGCTATGTTGTGCCGACGCGTGCCGTGAACCTGTGGTTTGCGCGCGACGTTGTAGTGGTCGAAGCCGGCGGCAAGCTGATTGAAGACGCGGGCCGTTGGACGGCGATCTTGAGGCGTCTGCAGCCGGCGCGGCTGAAGTCCCTGTTCGGCGGCGGGCGTCAGGCGCCGCGTTCGGTGGTCGTTTTCGTGGACGCCGAGCGATTTCTGCAGCCAGGCGCGCAGGAGAACACGACGGCGATCGCCCGTAGGCTGAACGCGCGGCTGGGCGAAGTGAGCCGCGCGCTGGGTGTTCAACTGCCTGTTTATGTGCTGTTTACGCGTTGCGACCGGATCCCGTTCTTCACGGAATACGTCTCGAACCTGAGCGACGAGGAGTCGCGCCAAGTGCTCGGCGTGACGGTCCCGCTGGCGCTCGGCCAGGGTGCCGGCGTGTATGCCGAGGAGGAGACGCGCCGTCTGACAATGGCGATGCAGGATCTGTTCCTGGGTCTGGCCGACTATCGGTCGCCGATGCTCAAGCGCGAGCACAACGCAACGAAGTTACCAGGGATTTACGAGTTTCCGCGAGAGTTTCGCAAACTCCGCCAGATGTTGGTGCAGTTCACTGTGGAGCTTTGCCGCCCGAGCCAGTTGCAGACGAGCCCATATTTGCGTGGACTCTATTTCTCCGGAGTGAGACCGGTGGAGGTTCGCGAAGCCGTGCGGCAGCGGCGGCCGGCGCAGAGCGGCATGTCCGATGCCACGGGCGTATTCGGTGGGGCAGGCATGGAGGCCGTTCAAGCGGCCCCGTCGGTGCAGGTAAGACGGCTGCCGCAATGGGTGTTCACGCACCGGCTGTTCAACGAAGTGATACTGCGCGACCAAGCGGCGTTTGGCGCCAGCGCGCGCAGCGTAGGCACCGACATGGCGCGGAGGGCGCTGTTTGGCGGCGTTGCGGCGTTGTCACTGCTGCTGCTGACGGCGTGGACGGTTTCCTACTTCAAGAACCGAGGGCTCCAGGCTGGCGTGAAGGAGTCAGTCCAGGCGATCGGAGTGGCACAGGTTGACAGCCAGAACCTGGCTCCAGCGGATGCGTTGCGGAGACTGGAAGGACTCCGGCAAGACGCGGAACTCTTGTCGCGCTACTCGCGAGAGGGCGCTCCATGGAGTATGAGGTGGGGCCTTTACACCGGGGACTCGCTATTGCCCACTGTCCGCCGCTTGTATTTCGGCAAGTTCCACCAATTGTTGTTCGGCCAGACCCAGTCCGGGTGGCTCGATTGGATGCGGCGACTGCCGCTGACCCCAGGGCCGACTGACGACTACCAGTACACCTATGACACGCTGAAGGGTTACCTGATCACGACCTCGCACCACGACAAGAGCACGAAGCTGTTCCTGCCACCGCTCCTATTGAACCGCTGGTCGGGTAAGGCGCAAGTGGACGATGAGCGCAAGCGCCTGGCGCGGATGCAGTTTGAGTTTTACTCCGACGAGTTGAAGATCGCCAACCCGTTCACGTCGGAAAACGACACGGCGGCGATCGAGAAGACTCGCAGGTACCTGGCGCAGTTCGCGGCGACTGAACGGATCTATCAATACATGCTCTCCGAGGCGGGCAAGAAGCATCCGTCGATCAATTTCAACCGCCAGTTCCCGGGATCGGCCTCCTACGTGATGAACAACAAGGAGATCCTGGGCGCCTTTAGCAAGGGCGGCTGGCTTTTTATGGAAGAGGCGATCACTAGGAAGTTCGATGACTACTTCGCCGGGGAGGAATGGGTTCTGGGTCCGCAGACCGCCTCGACCATCGACCGGGCGAAGATCCAGCAGGACCTGCTGGCGCGCTACAGGGCCGATTTTATGGGCAACTGGCGCGAGTACATTCGAGGCGGCGCCGTGGTGCGGTACGCGAGCCTGGACGACGCCGTGCGGAAGCTCGGCCAACTGTCGGGCGCACAGAGCTATCTGCTGGCGATGATTTGCGTGGCCAGCGAGAACACGTCGGCGGCGACGGTTCAGGAGATTAAGGACGCGCTGCAGCCGGCACAGTTTGTCACCCCGGCCGGTTGCACGGACCGCTACATCGGCCAAACCAACCAGATGTACATGAACGGACTGCTCGGCTTGCAGGCATCGCTTGAACAAGCGGCGCGGTCCAACAATCCGCAAGATCCGGCGGTAGGCCAGACGCTGTCGATGGCGGCGCAGGCTAAGCAGGCAGCACGCCAGGTGGCGCAGGGCTTCCGCATTGACAAGGAGGGACGCGTCGATCAGATGGTGCAGAAGCACCTTGAAGATCCGATCACATATGTTGAAAACCTGCTTGGACGGCTCGGCCCGGCGCAGGTGAACGGTGCAGCCCGCCAGTTCTGCGTCGAGTTTGGCAACCTAGTGAAGAAGTACCCCTTCGACACGAATTCACGGATTGACGCCTCGATCGAAGAGGTGAACTCTGTGTTCCGCCCACAGAACGGTTCGATGTGGGTATTCTATGAATCGACCCTGAAGAACCACCTAATAAGACAGGGTCCGCAATTCGTGCCGAATCCGTCATCGTCCGGCATCCGGATTACGCCCGCGTTCCTGCGTTTCTTCAACAGGGCGGCGGCGTTTTCCGACGCGCTCTACAAGAACGGGGCGGCGCAGGAGCCAATGGTGAACTACACGATCAGGGCGCTGGGTTCAGAAGGTGTGCAGCGGTTGACGTTGCGGCTGGACGGCCAGGAGTTGAAATCCACGGGCACCGGCGGCCAACAGGCCAACTTCACATGGCCTGGCAGGGGGGCGAGGGAGGCTCGCCTGGCAGGCAGTCTGGGCGGGCCTGAATTGGGCTGGCTGAGCTACGACGGGCTGTGGGCGGTCTTCCGCCTGTTTGCCGAGGCCGAGCGGTGGCAGCCGAGTGGCTCAGGCTTCAGTTTTGAGTGGGTTCCCAAGACGTCTGGCCAGCCGATGAGGTTGGGCGACGGACGTCCGCTTACGGTCCGGTACTACCTGGACATGGGAACGTCGGCTCCGATTTTCCAACGAAACTATCTCGCGGGGTTCCAATGTGTGAGTCAAGCCGCACAATGATTCCGCTATATGAGATAGCGAACGGATCAACCCGCCACGCTTGACGGCGGCGCAGTTTGGATCTAGAGTCAGACAATCGCTAGTTCAGAGCGGCCGAAGCGTTAGGAGGAAGAATGGCAAGAGAAAGTGTCCATGCGAAGCTCGAGCGCGTCCGCGCACCACGCGTCCACGTCACCTACGACGTGGAAGTGGGCGACGCCATCGAGATCAAGGAGATTCCGTTCGTCATGGGCGTGTTGGCGGACTTGAGCGGGAAGCCCGAGGAGCCGCTGCCGCGCCTGAAAGAGAGGCGTTTTGTGGAGGTTACGCCGGACAACTTCGACAGCGTCCTGGCGAGCATGAATCCGCGAGTGGCCTTCACTGTGGAGAACAAGTTGAGCGACGATCCCAACGCCGGCAAGATCGGCGTTGACCTGCGCTTCAGCAGCATGGAGGATTTCGAGCCCGAGCGGGTCGCGCGGCAGGTAAAGCCGTTGCGTGATTTGCTGGAGTTGCGCGAAAAGTTGAGCGATTTGCGGGGCACACTTCAAGGCAACGAGAAGTTGGAGCATCTTCTGCAGGACGTGATGTCGAACACCGAATCTCTGGAAAAGCTCAAAGGTGAACTCGGCAGCATGAAGAAGGAAGAGGAGGAGTAAGCCATGGCAAAAGCTCAGAAACAAGCTGCTCCGGCCGCCGCGGCGGCCGCCAAGGTGGAGGAAGTCAGTCTCCTCGACCAGATTGTGGAGAAGGGCCGTCTGGCCAAGGATGCCAAGCAGAAAGAGTGGGGTAAGAGCCTGGTGGGCGAATTCGTCAACCAGATTCTGGAAGGTGAGATGACGGTTTCGGCCGACATCGAGGCAATGATCAACCAGAGAATCGCCCAGATCGACCACCTCCTCTCTCTCCAACTCAACTCGGTCATGCATCATCCGGAATTCCAGAAGCTGGAAGCGACCTGGAGGGGTCTGCATTACGTGCTCGAGCAGAGCGAGACTAGCGCGAACTGCAAGATCAAGGTCCTAAACGTTTCGAAGAAGGAGATGCTGCGTGACCTGCAGCGCGTACCGGAATTCGACCAGAGCAACGCCTTCAAGAAGATCTACGAGGAGGAGTTTGGCGTCTTCGGCGGCGAGCCCTTCGCCGCACTGATCAGCGATTACTACTTTGGCAAAGGGCCTGAGGACATCGAACTGCTGGAACGGATGAGCCAAGTAGCGGCAGCGGCGCACGCGCCGTTCGTCGCGGCATCATCGGCCGACATGTTCAACCTCGAGGACTACACCACCCTGGACGCCCCGCGCGACCTGGGGAAGGTGTTCGATACCACAGAGTATGCGCGCTACAAGGGTTTTCGAATGAATGAGGATTCGCGCTACGTCTGCCTGACGATGCCGCGCGTTCTCATGCGGGTGCCCTATGGCCGCGAGACCAAGGCGGTCGACGGATTCAATTACGAGGAAGCCGTTGACGGGATGACCCACGAGAAGTACCTCTGGGGCAACGCCAGCTTCACGCTCGGCGCGCGGATCAGCCAGGCGTTCTCACGCTACGGTTGGTGCGCGGCGATCCGCGGCGTCGAAGGTGGTGGCCTGGTGGAAGGCCTGCCTGTGCATACCTTCTACACCGACTCCGGCGACGTGGCGATGAAGTGTCCGACCGAGACCATCATCACCGACCGCCGCGAGAAGGAACTGGCTGATCTCGGCTTCGCTCCGCTGGTGCACTGCAAGGGCACCGACTACGCGGCCTTCTTCAGTGTCCAGAGTTGCCAGAAGCCGAAGCTGTACGACAAGGAAGCGGCTAACGCCAACGCCAGACTTTCGGCGCAGTTGCCTTACATTCTGGCAGTGAGCCGGTTCGCTCACTACATGAAGTCGATGATGCGCGACAAGATTGGCAGCTTCATGTCGAGGAAGGACTGCGAGTCGTTCCTCAACCGCTGGATTTCGAACTATGTCACGCCCGACGACACGGCGTCGGCCGCCGCCAAGGCGCAGTTCCCGCTGCGCGAGGCGAAGGTCGAGGTTCTCGATGTGCCGGGCAAACCTGGGGCCTATCGGGCTGTTGCGTTCTTGAGGCCGCACTTCCAGCTTGACGAACTGAGTGTCTCACTCAGGCTGGTGGCCGAACTTCCGCAATCGGCGCGCAAGTAAGACAGGACAGAGAAAGAGGGATGCGCCGGTCCTCGCAAGGGGTCCGGCGCGTACGGAGGATAAACCATGGCAGGGATCAGTTCATCAACTGACTACTTTCTGAAGATTGATGGCATTGCGAGCGAGAGCCGGCGCAAGGGCCACGAGAATGAGATCGAGCTCATGAGCTGGGGTTTCGGCTGCTCCCAAACCGCTCTGGGCGAGTTCGGAGGCGGCCAGGGCACAGCCGGCCGCGTGTCGATGCAGGACTTCCACTTCACTAAGATGATGTGCAAGGCCGGCCCGAAGATCGTCCAGTCGATGTTCAGCGGCGATCACATCGGCACGATCAAGATGACCGCCCGGCGAATCGGGTTGAAGGGCGGCGAGCCGCTGGATTACCTGATTTGGGAGTTTAGCGACGTTGTGATCTCATCGCACTCCTACAGCGGGCCCTCGTCTGAGGTTCCCACCGAGGCCATCAGCTTCCGCTTCGGCAAATGCAAGGTCCACTACAGGGCGGTCAAAGACGATGGTTCGCCCGAGGGGGCGCTGTCGGGCGGATGGGATCTTCGCAAGAACGACGTCTGGGCATAAGGAGGAAATGACCTATGGCAATGGATGCGTATTTGAAAATCGAGGGGATTCCCGGCGAGGCCAAGCAGAAGGGCTACGACAATTGGATTCACCTGGATGGCTGGAGTTGGGGCAGTTCGACCGCAGGCCAGGCAGAGCGGGGCGGCGGCCTCATCGGCGGCAAGGTCCAGATGCAGGACTTCCATTTCTCCAAGATCACCGACAAGGCGACTCCGAAACTGTTCGAGGCCTGCTGCAAAGGGCAGGTCTTTAGCGAGATCAAGCTTCATATGGTGAGGATGCCTGAGAACCAGGTGGTGCTGGACTTCAAGTTCGAGCACTGCGTCGTCAGCTCCTACCAGACGGGCGGTGGCGCCGGCGACTCTGGCGTACCGGTCGAGAACGGATCGCTGAACTTCTCGAAGGTCTTCTTCCAGTTGTCGGCGATGAAGGAGGACGGCACAAAGGAGGGCATGGTCCAGGCCGGCTACGACATGGCCCGCATGACCAAGGTCTAATTTGACGGTTTGAGCGCGGGATTTCCGGCCAGTGCTGACACGGTTCGCTGCCGGAACCCGCGCTTACCCCCAGAAGGGGCGCCGTTGGCGTTGTGACTGCGCGGCGGCGGGTTGAGTTGTCAGGTGTGTGTTGTATTTTGCTCCCCCGCCGGCCAGGTGTCCAGCGTCTATCGACTCGGAGGAGCGCGTGTGAGGGAACCGGAGGTCGGCCCGTGTTCCGACGGTTGTAATGGAGGAACTCGCGATGGCGATGGATTCGTATCTGAAGATTGAAGGGATTCCTGGCGAAGCTAAACAAAAAGGGTATGAAGGATGGATCCACCTCGATGGCTGGCAGTGGGGCAGCTCCACGGCGGGCCAGGCGGAGCGCGGAGGAGGCTTGATTGGCGGCAAGGTCCAGATGCAGGACTTCCACATCACCAAGTTGACCGACAAAGCGACGCCTAAGCTCTTTGAAGCCTGCTGCAAGGGCCAGGTTTTCGGCGAAATGAAAGTGAACGTGGTCAGGATGCCCGGCAACCAAGTGGTGATGGACTTCAACTTCAAACAGTGCATGGTCACCAGCTACCAGACTGGAGGAGGTTCGGGCGACGCCGGAGTGCCGATCGAAAATGTCTCCCTGAACTTCCAGAAGGTCAACCTCCACATGACCGCGATGAAGGAAGATGGCACCGTTGAAGGTATGGTTCAGGCGGGCTGGGACATCAAGACGATGATGAAGATTTAGCGGCAGAGTGCTGAGGCTCTATGAATCCCCAACAGCTGTACAAGGAAGGTCAACTCGGCGCTGCCATCGAGGCCGCCGGCGTTCAGTTGCGTGAAGATCCGTCGAATTCTCGGCTGCGTACGTTTTTGTTTGAATTGCTGTGCTTTGCTGGCGACTACGACCGGGCAGAGAAACACCTGAAGATCCTCGCCGAAGGCGGCAAGGAAAAGGAGGTCGGCGCGTTGCTCTATTACGGGGCGATGCACGCCGAAAGGACCCGGGCCGAGATGTTCTCCTCCGGAGCCCTGCCGCTTGCCGGAGCGTCGGCGACTGCTCCGTCGGGTTCGCTCAACGGTGCCGCTTTCGAAGAGATCGAGGACGCCGATCCGCGCATCGGACCGAAGCTGGAGGTTTTTGCCGCCGGCGAGTACATGTGGCTGCCGTTCCAGCATATCCGTTCCATTCACATGGAACAGCCGAAGAAGCTGCGCGACCTTCTATGGGCGCCGGCGAAGATCAGGACGGGCCCGGAATGCAAGGACTTCGAACTTGGAGAAGTTTTGCTGCCCGTGCTTGCCCCGCAGACAACCAGCCACCCCGACGATCAAGTCCGGTTGGGCAGGATGACAGTGTGGGGCGAAGTGAACGGCGCCAGCGTCCCGGTCGGCCAGAAACTGCTGCTGGTCGATGGAGAGGAAGTCCCACTTCTGGAGATCAGATCGTTGACCATCGGCCCGCCGGATGACGGGGAGACCGATGATCTTACGTGACGATATTCTCAAACCGATCGCCGGAGAAAATCCCAGTGGCGAGAGTCTACGCTATGCCCCGGTCTATATGCAGATCAAGGAGGCAGTGCGGGAAGACGACGACATCACGCAAGGCGTGTGGGCGACCGAACGCAAACTTGCCGACTGGCCCAAGGTTACAAAGCTCTGTTCCGACGCCCTAGTCAAGCAGAGCAAGGACCTTCAACTCGCTGCATGGCTGACCGAAGCCGAGACGAACCGCGAGGGATTCGCAGGTTTCCTCGGCGGCATCAGCCTCATCACCGCCCTGGTGGATCAGTTCTGGGAGACGATCCACCCCGAACTTGAAGACGGCGACAGCGAAATGCGGGCGGTACCACTGCTGTACGTCGCCAGCAAGCTCGAAGTTCCGCTGCGCCGCACCACGATCCTCGGCACGGGACTGAGTTGGTTTCAATACAAGGAATCGACCACGGTCCCGACAGAAGAGGAAGCGGCGAGCGACGAGAACAAGTCGAAGCAGCGTTCGCTGTCGGTGCAGGATGGCAAGACCACACCGGAAGACATCTCTGATGCACTGAATCAAACACAGGGCGCGTTTCTTGACGAGACCAAGTCCCTGCTGGCAGAGTGCACCGAAGCCATCGAAGCTCTCGATACCCTCTGCAACGACAGGTTCGGCGACAATGCGCCGAACTTCCGCCCGATTAAGGACTGCCTGGCCGAGGTATCCAATTCAGTACGGATTCTGAAACAGCGGAAGGAAGAAAGCGGCGGCGCGCAGCCCCAGCAACGCAAGCAGACCGCTTCTACTCCGGCTGCAAGCGATCCGTTTGGCGCGCCGTCCGATCCCTTTGGATCCTCGGCGCCCGCTGAGGATCCATTCGGATCCAGCTCAGGTTCCACGTCTGACCCGTTCGAGTCCGATTCCACGGCGGCCATAGCAGAGCCGTCTGCTGACGCGTTTGGCGAATCCGCGCAGGGCGATGCGTTCGGCGGCGCGGCGTCTGCCTCTGTGGCCGAACCCCAGTACAGTTCGTACCGGGAGGATCGTCCGTCCTACTCGTCTTCCAGTTATGGCGTCGAACCGGACAGCGGCGTCGATTGCGCCAACAGGATCGCTGCCGCGGCGAAGTACTTGCGGGCGCAGGACCCAACCAATCCGGCTTCCTATATGATGTTGC
>Ga0116170_10005981_pt1 | contig 10757 bp, 6 predicted proteins | sample AD_JPNHW1_MetaG_FD_89797 | JGI IMG/M metagenome (GOLD analysis project Ga0116170, IMG submission 89797) | Active sludge microbial communities of municipal wastewater-treating anaerobic digesters from Japan - AD_JPNHW1_MetaG | ecosystem: Engineered > Bioreactor > Anaerobic > Digestate | place... | reverse complement strand
TTCAGAATCAATGGTCACCCCCGACAACCAGTACCATGTGCTGGTTCCCGAAATTGAGATCAGCAGCCAGCATGTTCAGAATTTTTATCACACCGACACCATTCCCATCGAAAACCTGACACTGCGGTCACCAACCATCGAAATAAAATTCGGCAACAAAGTAAGCAAGGGAACACCGATCAATCAAATCAACCTCTATAAACTGATTGGCAATAACATCAAATGGGTAAACATCGACACGCTTTCGATAAAAAATGCCCGGTTGAAATTTTTTCCGTCCAATTCAAGCAAAGTGGCCCAGCAATTTGAAAACCTCACGATCGATTTTACGCAGTTTCGGGTCGATTCCAATTCATACAGGTCGCCCGACAGGATCTTATCGGCGAAAGAACTTTCCTTTTCCCTCGATCAATTTATCTTAAACCACACCGACAACCTGCACCAACTGGTCATTAACAACCTGATTGCCGATACCCGGAGCCGAAAAGTAACTACGGGCATTATCACCTTTATGCCTTGTGACTCATCGGGTAACAGTAAACACAAAGTAAGTACCCTGATCAATGTCAAATGCAAAGGGGTTCTCTTCAACAACGTACAGTTTAGCAAAATCTATCACAATCAGCTCATCCCGATGGATGAATTAATTGTCCTTTCGCCCAATGCTAACATCAGTTTCAAAAAAGGGGAACAACGTATCAAAGACCAAAAAGAGATCAGCCTGATCCTCCAAAAGATGAGTGATTACATAAAAGGTGTTTACGTAAAGAAAACGGAAATTGTCGATGGAATGTTGAACTACAATTATATATTGAATGAAAACGAAAATGGTTTTTTCAGGACAAAGTTTCAGTTTGAGTTGAAGGGCCTTTCGCTCGACAGCAACACATTCTACCGATCGGAAAAAATATTTTTTGCCGACAACTTTAACGTCCTTTTCAAGGATAGCTGGCTGCAACTAACCGACAATCTGCACCGGATCAATACCGATTCGGTTATTCTCTCGAGTACTGGCAAAAATGCCGAGATTTATAACTTCAGAATTGTTCCCACGAAGACGTTACCATCGGGTGACTCGCTTTTTAAAACCGGACATCCGGAAATTTTCGACATCCATTTTCCTTTTATCCAGCTTACCGGAGCGGACCTGCACCGAGCCTTTTTCCAGAAAGAACTTCTCATCCAAACCATTAATATTCCCAATTCAACATTCCATATTGATATTCTGGGAAAATGGAAATCGGATCAGTTCATCTCTTCGGGATTGACAACCAGCCCCTATTCGTTGGTTTCGGATTATCTCCAGAAAATCGCCATCCAGAAAATTAACCTCGAAAATGGGCAACTAAACGTTTCGCAACAACGGAAAGGATTATCACCGGTAGAATGGACCAATTCTTTTTCGGTGAAAATGTTCAATTTTGAAATCGATTCGCTTTCGTCGCAAAAGAAAGACAAGTTGCTCTTTTCCGATGATATTGACTTGGTTATCAAGAAATACTCGTTTAAATTGGCCGACGGTGTTCACCAAATTGTCGCCGATGAAATCGGAATACTTACCACCGAAAACCGATTATACCTGATGAATGCAAAAATGTCTCCCAACCTGCTTTCTGAAAATTTCAAAAAGATGCCGGTGGCCATTTATGCTGATGTTCCGGCGTTGGAATTTTCGGATGCCAATATCCGTCAACTAATTAATCAGGGAGATTTGTCGGTTCAAGCAATTACCCTTTCAAATCCCAAAATCAAATTGCTCTTTCAAACGGGTATCAAAACCCAGCCCGACTCGGCAAAAAAAGCGCTATTAATTGTGAACGAGTTAAATTCGATTGTTGGTAACAAAATCTTCATCAAAAATGGCACTCTCGAGCTATGCAATTATCAGAATTCATCGTCCAAAACGTTTGGGACCACCTCAATAGACCTATCAATGAACAATTTCAAAATTGTGAATGAACAGCATAAATTCAGAAGATATTATGATAATTTCACCCTCTCCCTAAAAAACACCCGGTTCGATTTCCCCGACAAGATCCATTACCTGACCATTGAGAAAACCAGTTACCAAAAATCAGCCCAGTTGCTGAATTGCACGAACCTCTTGATCCAACCATTTAAAGAAACTACCGGAACGTCCGGTCATGACATCTATTCTTTCTTTTCACCCAACATGACCATGAACGGCTTCGACCTCATCAACGTAATTGATAAAAGACAAATCGTGGCAGCGCTGTTATTGGTTACAAACCCGACCTTTGAATTGAAGAGTTCGGCTAAAAAGAATGTTGACAAACGTTTTAACCCTTATAAGATAAAACTTTACCCAAGCATTAATTCAATAATCGACAAAATCGACATTCGTCTTGTTTCCATCAACAATGCAAAAGTAGATTTAAACTCCAGCAAGCCCATTCACCTCAGCCAGATGAACCTTACCGGAAAGTCGTTCCTTGTCGACAAATCGAGCGATAGTGAAGATCGGTTCCTGCTTTGCAAAAACATCTCAGCCGAACTCAACAACTTCAACGGGAAAACCAAAGCAGGCTTTTACAACTACCGATTTGATAAGATCACCATAAATGACCAGGGACGCTTCTCGCTAACCGGAATTTCATTAACCCCCTGTTTTTCCGAGAATGAATTTTACCGCAGAAAGGGGAATCAGGCCGACTACATTACCATTAAAAAAGCCGACTGTTTGGGACAAGGGTTAAACCTGAAGCAATTTTTTGAAAAAAACGAGATCATTATTGGCGAAACAAACCTTACATTCGACGAAATTGAAATTTACCGCAACAATCAAATCCCTGCCAAACCAGGATTGATAATTGAAATGCCTCAAAAAGAGCTGCGGGATATAAAACAAAAATTCAGAGCCGATTCAATCCTTATTCACGGTAACCGTTTCTCCTACCGGGAGCTTTCTCCAAAATCGACTTCTGAAACCAATGTCTTTTTCACCGATTTAAACTCCACCATTGCACATGTTTCCAACATCGATCAGGCGCTGGCAACAGACCCGGAAGCCCATATAAACGTTAACACCAAATTAATGGGCAAAGGAAAAATGACGATGAAACTGGATTTGAATATCCAATCGGAGAGAAATAAGTTCAAGGTTGAGACCGAATGTGGTCCCATGCCGTTACAACTGATGAACCCTGTGACGGAAGCCGGCATGAACTTATCGATCAAAGAAGGCTTTAACAACAAACTGACAACCTATTTTGAAGCCGATGAAGATACGGCAACCGGGTACATGAAATTTTCATACAGCGATCTGAAAATATCTGTTTTGAATGAAAAAAAGGGCACAAAGAACGAAGACAAACTAATCAGTTTTATCGCCAATACCTTTGCCGTAAAATCAGATAACCCACGACCAGGAAAAGAACTAATACCGGTGAAAATCAAGGCCCATCGAGAAAAAAACCGATCTTTTATCAGCTATTGCTGGAACACCATTTATACCGGAATGAAAAACAGTTTGGGAATGAAAGAAAAAGAAGAATAAGCTTTTTTAACTAGCAAAGAAGCTTCCAATTTCTTATATTTACTCATTCAAAAACATTAAAACCATTAAATCATGACAAGTATTAAAGGAACAAGGACAGAACAGAATTTGCTGAAAGCATTTGCCGGTGAATCTCAGGCCCGAAACAGATATGACTATTTTGCAAGCGTGGCAAAAAAAGAAGGGCTTGAGCAGATTGCAGCCCTCTTTCAGGAAACCGCATTAAACGAAAAAGAACATGCCAAACGCTTTTTCAAATTTCTTGAAGGTGGAATGGTTGAAATCACAGCTTCCTATCCAGCCGGTATCATCGGAACAACCCTCGACAACCTGAAAGCTGCTGCCGATGGTGAATATGAGGAATGGTCCGAATTATATCCCGAGTTTGCAAAAGTTGCAGAAGAAGAAGGCTTTAAAGAGGTTGCAATGGCTTTCAAAATGATTGCCAAAGTGGAAAAGGCCCACGAAAACCGTTACCGGAAATTATACAACAACCTCGAAGACGGAAAAGTATTCAAACGTGACGGAAAAGTAATCTGGAAATGCCGTAACTGCGGTTTCATCCACGAAGGAACAGTCGCACCTAACCAATGCCCGGCTTGCCAGCACCCGCAGGCATATTTTGAAATCATGGAAGAGAATTACTGATTTTTACGGTCAGGAAAGATTTTGACTTTGTCAAAAATCCCTTCCCGGGTTTGATCAGAAGATATAAAGGATGTTCGTTGAAAAGCGGATATCCTTTTTTTATTAAATTCGCCGGCAACAAAACTGAAGAACAATGTTCAAGAAAACAATCTTAGCCGTTATCCTTTCAATTCTTTTGATTCCTTCCTTTGCAAAACTCCCTCAATTAAGCGAAGAATCAAAAGTCATTTTGTATACCTGCGGACCAGGTGAAGAACTCTATGCACTCTTCGGGCACAGTGCCATCTGGATCAGCGATCCATCACAAAACATTGACAGGTTGTACAATTACGGCACATTTGATTTCGACACCCCTAATTTTTATGGAAAGTTCATCCGGGGACGATTAGATTATATCCTTTCGGTTTACCGTTCAAAATATTTCTTTGATGAATACCAATCGAGTAAACGTTCGGTCTCTGGCCAACTCCTTGACCTGAACCTTCGCGAAAAACAGCGCATTTTTGAGTTTCTCGAAAACAATGCACTCCCTGAAAACCGTTTTTACAAATACGACTTCTTATGGGATAACTGTTCAACCCGCATTCGGGATGTCCTTTCGAAAACAACCGATGGAAAATTGGTTTTCGACACCGGCAATAAAAATATCTCGTTCCGCGAAATGCTCTTTCCTTACCTCACCTACACTCCCTGGACAAAATTTGGTATTAACATGATTCTGGGGCTCACCTCAGACCGAAAAGCCACTCCACAGGAATACATGTTTTTACCGGAATATCTGCGCGTAGCAATGGACGGGGCAACCATCGACAATAATGGAGTAAAAAAGAAACTGGTTCGGGAAGAAAAACAATACCTCCCCGATCAATTAAATAATTCGAACAATCGATGGGATGACCCGGTAGCCGTATTCAGCCTTCTGTTACTTATTGTCATCTCCATTTCTCTTTTTGAATTCAGAAAAAAGAAGGATTTCCGATGGATGGATCGTATCCTTTTCTCCGTTTCGGTTCTTGCCGGGTTTTTCCTTTTATTCATGTGGGTTGGAACCGACCATGTTGCAACGGCCAAAAACATGAATATTTTATGGTTATTGCCAGCTCAGCTTCTGTTTCTTATTTCGCTAAGGGTCAAAAAACTAAAGAAGGATAAAGTGCTTCTCTTTGCATTGGGGTATCAATTACTCGTTTCTGTAGCCATGTTTGTGTGGCCACAGGATGCTGAATTCTCCTTCCTTCTGATCTCCCTCATCTACGTAGTACGGATTGCATGTTCATTGGTAAGATCCAAACAACAGGCTGGTTAATCTAAAAAAAGCCATCCGGGCAGATGGCTTTGAAAAACTTAATCGACTATAAAAACTATAATGCGGATGCACTATAGATGAGTATCAAAACAAACTTAACCCAAACACAGATAGAGTACTACTTCGAAACCATGATTTCGGTTTCATTCACCTGTGTATAAGACAGGTCAAGTGAAGTACAGATTATTTCAACAACTTCCTTCACATTGTCGGAATGAATTGATCCGGTAAACTTTCTGTCTCCAGAAATTTTTGAAGTGATCTTAACCCCAAAATGGTTCTCAACAATCGGCCAAATTTCGTTGAGGCTCCGGTTCTGGAAATCCTCGTCAAAATAGGCAATGCGGGAATTAGTTGCAGCTTCCACACTACTGGGCTCAGACAATTTATTTCCTCGCATAAACTGATCACCGGCAAACAACTGCCGCTCCTCTTCCCTGTACTTCACTCCAACTCTTCCTTCAAAACAATAAACCACAAAACCATCTTCATTGTCGGAAACGCTAAACCGGGTACCAAGGACATTCACTTCACCATTGGGGGTTTTAACCGAAAACTTGCTTCCCTTCTCCACCTCAAAATAAGCCTCCCCCCGAAGCGAAACACTCCTGGTTAAAAACAATTTTGGGAACTTTATCTGTGAATCGGAAGTTAAAATTACCTTCGATTTGTCGGGCAAATAAACAGTTGTGTTTTTGCCCACAACCCCGGTGTAGGTTACATCGGAATAAGCAAAGTATAAAAGAAAGAGGAGTAAACAGGCGGCAGATGCTATTGAACCAATCGCAACATAAAGCCTTCTTGCTCTATTCTTTTCGGGCTTTATTATCTTTAATCCTATAATCTCTTTCAGCAAAAAGTCCAGGACATCCGATTTATCTTTAACGGCGGGAACCTTAAAGTACCGAATTGATTGATTGATTTCATTGTCGAAATTAAAATCTTTTACCCCTTGCTGCTTATTTAAATCAGAATGCCTGAACATAGTGTTATAATTTCCAATCGTTCTTAAGTACAAGCTGGCAAAAAAAAACCCTACCTAATGGACAACCTTAATCGTAAAAAAAATAATCCAACACTGAAATTCAAAACTTTAGCAAGTAAAATTTTTATTCAAAAAACAAGTTGATAAAAAATGACGGGGCAAAGGATGTACCGGTCACAACAAATTTCATGAGGTGTGGCGATGAGTAATCTCCCAAATTAAAGAATTCAATATCCCGTGCTGTTTTCGACCCTAACACATTCAATAAGGAGGCACCCACTTCTACTTTTAACCGGCTAAACGTTACCTTTTTCACAATAGATAAATCGACCTGAGGAAAACTGCTCAAATGAGATATTTCAAATTGATCGTTGGTTGAATTCTGATGCAAATAGGGCTTCCCCGAAAAAAAATGGATGCCGGCAGTTGCAACCCATCCCGAATAGCTGAACACCTCATTAAACCGTAAGATATGCTGAACATTGGAAAGCGATTCGTAAGATTGGTTTCCATTGACCCCTTGAAACTGTTTCTCACTGTTTGAAAAACTGTAAGCCAACGAATGATGAAATAACCCATGATGAAACTGAATAATTGCATCGATACCCTGACGAACTTCGGTTCCGGTAGTGAGAGTGTAAACATCTCCCGAAGTCTGTTCTACCTGACCCTTTTGTGCAAAATAGGAGGCTCTTCCATTGCTGTTAATCCAATACCCCTCAATGTTCACAAACAGACCTTTCTTGCCATAATTCCATCCCAAGGCATTCTGGAATGATTCGAGAACCTGATCGCCGGTTGAAGACAAAAACCAGAAAGGAACTGCATTTAAATTGGAATTGTTCCGATCGGCCAGATAGAACGATTGAAGATACTTTCCAAAATGATAGTAAATCATGGAATGTTTGTCCGATCGATATTCAACCCCAAGCCTCGGCAAGAGAGAGAGATAAGGGATCGACAAATCGACGGATCCGCGAAGGCCGCCCAACAAATCAATTTGATTAAATAAATGGTAGGTCGTTTGAAAAAAAAGGCCGATTCGATGCTTTTCCCCATTGGTGGAAATTGAATCATCGTATTTGAAATATTTTTTTGTAAAATACTGGCTGGTCAGATCGGTTTCGGCAGAATCGGCTGGAATTACACATCCAACGGCCGATTGATTCGCAAATTGATAATCGGACTGAGTATAGGAATAATCGGCGCCAAACTGGAAATCGAATTTCAACTTCGAAAACGAAGAATTCCATTGAAGGTTTGCCTCCGAGAAGTTGTTCCGATCGTTATCGGACCGAAGAAAAGAAATGGTATCTCCGGAGTTGGAATCAAATCCAGCATCTGTTCCATATTGCTGATTTAATTGATGATATGAAACAACCAATAAATTGAGCCAATCATTTTTCGACCGGAACTTCCAACTGATTCCTGCATTATAATTTCTCCATTCCGATTGATGATTCAGAAAAAATGATTGACTGGATACCGAGAGGCTATCTTTTCGTGTCTCATCGTCATAACCTGTGCTAAAAATCAGATCGATTTCACTCCGGGTAGTTGGCTGATAAGAGAGTCTCAGATACCCATCGAGGAAACGATTCGACAACTCTTCTTTTTCTCCAGAAGTTAAATCGGTTCCATTCGCCGGCGACATTGACGAAGAGGCCATTAAACTCTTGTAATAATAGTTGGGCCAGTATTCGGTAATCGATTTTCGGACAGCACCGGTAAAAGATAGTTTCTTCGACAGCGGAATACCAACAAAAAGGTTCATATCGAGCATATTGGCAGAAAAATCGACAACTGGTCTTTTCAACGCCGATCGTCCGGAGAATTCGATAACGCCCGAACTTCCACCTTCATTTTCAATGCCCGGACTTTCGCGCGATACAAAAGCCTGATGAATTGTTTTTGAATTGATGGAACTGATTTTCCCAGACAAATGGCTATAATTCAACAAAGGGATCCCATCCATTATGATCCGGGTATCCGAAGGCCGGGCATCCCGGAGTGTTATTCCTCCAAAATTTTCCTCAATGCCAGTATATCCAGACACCAGATTCAACGAATTTGCCCAATCATTATGTTCCACCCCAGGCAAATAGGTTCCAATCGTTGAATTAATTTCCAACGAATAAGGCTTATCAGAACAAGCCAACTGAAACAGACTTGAATACGTTTCATCGTACAGGTTCTCTACTTTCGCAATAGGATTAAGGGGTAACCGAATGAAAGTGGTATCGGTTAAGTAAAATGCGGTATCTAATGGATAATAACCTGATTCTCTGATTTTGAACCGAGTAAAACCAGTATTCAACACTTCATCGGCCCATATACCCAAATCGTCGGTTACGGGATGGGTATATTCATCAACATAAATGGGACAGTGAGCGATCGGGTTACCTGTTCGGGCATCAACAACCGAGCCATCCAGTTTCCACAACCGGGACTTCTTATATAAAATTTTCCGGTTAATTTTAGGTGGAAGAACCGTCAGTTTCTCAATCATTTTGGGTTTTGATGGGACTTCATCAATTTTTTTATCATTCCGATAGATTACCCAAGTACCGGCAATGAATTTATAACCAACCGGGTAATCGGCCGAAAGTTGATCCAGAAATTCCCCAACCGATGAATTGTACACATCGAAAGAGACGTTGACTTTGGAAAAATAATCGTCGTCGAAAGCGAACCGTACTTTATAAACAGAGGAAATTTTGGTCAAAACAGCACTCAACGGTTGATTCACCGCTGTATAGGTAATATTTTGCGATAAACCTTTATTATTGGATATCAGCAAAAAAAGAAATAGGAAGATGACCGTTTGGGTAAACCTATTTTGCATTTACTGAAATGGTTTTCTTTTCTTCATCGATCGAATAGTTCAGATTCATGGCAACCGAGACAACCGTTAATACCTGTTTTGCACTATTCAACTCAAGTTTCCCCGAGAATTTACGTTTCTGGAGAATAGGATCGATTTTGGTCTGGTAACCAAAACGATACCCAATCAAGTCAACAATTTCAGGCAAACTTATTTTATCCCAGTAATAAACGCCCTTTAACCTGTCGCGAACATCGCTCTCATAACAGGTGTAAGGCCCGGTTACATTTCCTTTATACATTCTGACGCCTTTGCCCCGGCTCAATTTATACAACTGATTGGCAAAAGTAACTTCTACGGATCCATTTGAGCAATCGACCTGCAAGTAATCAGCCGAGTAAGCCGAGACATAAAACGAGGTACCAGTTACCTTTACCTCTCCTCCATCGAACGATACAATAAAATTGTTTCCTTTCACCACATCAAACATCGCCTCACCTTTGAGCGAGACCTTACGTTCTCCGGTCGTTTTGTTATAAGAGTACTCTGCTTTGGAATTTTTATTTAACTGGACACTGCTGCTATCGGGTAACCAGCCCGATTGCACATCAACAGGGGCAGAAACAATGGCCACAGAAGGGGCTGTCGCCGTGGGAAGGTCTTTTTCAAAACCAACGAACCAAAAAATGAGAGCAATAGCAGCTGCGGCCGAAATGACTGAAATAATTTTCCAATCAACAACAATGGTCTTTTGCTTTTCCACCTCGACCTTATTCGCTACCATTTTTTGTTCCAGCCGTTTCCAGGCCTCCTCCTTCGACAAAACAGACGGCACTTCATAGCGATCGGTAAACTGACCAATATTGATATTTTTAGGTTCTTTCATACAATCCGGTTACATTCGATGTTCAAATTGGCTACGTAAAATCTTCAGCGCCTTACTAATCTGTTTTTCAACAGCTTTCACACTAATTCCAAAATTATTGGCAATATCCTGGTATTTCATATCGTCAATCCGGTTCATCAGGAAAAAGGTACGGCATTGTTCCGGTAAATTTGAAATAGCCCGTTGCAGCCGAACATCAAACTCTTTCAGTTCCAAAAGATATTGGGGCGATTCGTTTTCGATATTTTCTGGCCTATTGTTAACAAACTTCAGATCAAGAACTTTCCGTTTGTAAGAATTCAGAAACATATTTTTTGCAATACGGAATAACAGGGGTTTAACCGTAACGTCGTTCACTTTATCCCGATTCTCCCACAATTTCAAAAACACATCTTGAGCTATATCTTCAGCCAGATCAATGTCGCCTGATAAATAATAAAGATAATTTCTGATATAGTCGTAATGAACATCAAATATCTCTTTAAACCAATCTGTTCCTTTATATGTCTCTTCCATAAATTATCGAGAAAATCCCTTTCTCAAGTCGTTCAAGCAATACAAAACTACAAATTTTCAATTAGTAAGTAAGAT
>Ga0116170_10005978_pt1 | contig 10763 bp, 5 predicted proteins | sample AD_JPNHW1_MetaG_FD_89797 | JGI IMG/M metagenome (GOLD analysis project Ga0116170, IMG submission 89797) | Active sludge microbial communities of municipal wastewater-treating anaerobic digesters from Japan - AD_JPNHW1_MetaG | ecosystem: Engineered > Bioreactor > Anaerobic > Digestate | place... | reverse complement strand
GGTGGCATTGTTTGGGACCAGGTAGGAGTGATACAAATGGGTGTAGAACAGAGTTTTTAATTCATCGGAGCCTCCGTTTATCTCCACTCTCGAAAGCTTTTCTCTCCACACCTCAGCTGTGCTGTTCCTCACTTTTTCGAAATCCCATCCTGCAATTTCTGTTTTTGCTTCATACATGGCTTGTTCCTCGCTTACAGGCGACAATCCGACTTTCAGTCTTACAACATTTTTCCCTTCTCCTGAAAAGTCAAGCCATACTCCGATATTATTTCCCTGTCGAACCGATTCTTTTCCTGAATTATCAACTCCTTTCCAGCTTGTATATGAGTTGAACGGAGTATCCGAAATAACTGCAAAATAGAGCTTATGATACCCACCACCATTATTGTGTAATGATTTAATCATTCCTGTTATTTCATGGTTATTCTTCACATTAAGCGAAGCATCGAGCATTCCAACGTAGCTGTGCGAAAGATCAACTACCACATAACGGTCTCTTTTCAACTTAGCAGGAAATGTATATTGATGAAATCCGACTCTTTCGGTAACCGTCAGCTCAGCTTTCACTCCCGATTCAAGAACAACTTTGTAGTAACCCGGGGAAGCCTCTTCTGATGATTTGATATATTTTTCTCTGAATCCACTGATCTCAGGTGTAAATTTTCCAATTCCGGGTTTAATCAACAGACTTCCTCCTTTACCTTTCGATCCGGCACCTGCAATCCTCAGGTGTGAAAAACCTTCAATAAATTTATCTTCAAAATAATAACCCACATGCGAATCACCCTCGGTTTCGGGTGAAAGATGTACCAGACCAAAAGGATAAGTTGCCCCGGGATAGAGTTGTCCGTTATCACCTTCAGTACAGATAAACGGATCAACATATTTTAACGGGTCTCCGGCGAAAGAGATTCTTGTAATAAAAAGCGAAGCCAGTAAAAAACCGGTTATAAATATTGTTTTTATCTTCATTATTTCATCTTTTTTTAAAACACCGGCTTTACCGGCTGAAAACTAATTTCACTACTATATCTATCAATCCTAAAAATTGTGAGCATTTTATCTATTTCCACATATACTTACTATTTAGTTATTTTATTATAAGTGTGTTTGCTTAGTACATCAATTATTCCAGGACATAATTCCACATCTCCATTGTCATTGAGCCTGGTAATATTTGCTGTTTCATAATAGACATATCCATCAAGGCCTTCATGCCTGTCAACCATATCTGTCTCTGCCTTTGCACTTTCAAAAGGGCCATCGAATGTCATTCCATGGAAATCGCCCTGTAGGTAAAGAGGCTTATTTGCTGCCAGTGTTGCGGTACTGAAAATATCCACTGCCTTTTTCAGATTCCATGGGAGAAGCTGATAAACTCCCCTTATTTCAAAATCATCACCAATTTCTTTCACCCATTTTTCCCACTGCCATTCGAAATTGTAGGGAAAGGAACTATCCTTGCCAGGACGATCATCCGGCATAAGCAAGCATGTTTCCAGATGGAGTGTAAGAGATTTCCCCCGGCTTTTGATCAGTTCTCCGGCTTCGTGTAAAAAAAGAGTGAAAGCCTCTCCATTTACATGACTGACTGAAGAAAAATCGATTTTTCCCCCGGTTTCTCTAAGTACCGGTTCATTAAATCCATATTCCCAGCTTTCAGAAAACAGAGTATGGCTTGAAAGCCTTAAGTTTATCCCGTCCACTCCTCTGTCAAGACAAAAACGGATAAGTCCGAGCCAGTGTTCCCTGACCTCAGGGTAAACAGGATTAAGATGACCAGGAATATACTCAGGCTTTCCACACGCTGCAGCAAGAAAGCCTTCCTTATCAAAGGTGACCCAATCGGTCAAACTGAATTCACCGAAACTGTAAAAATCACGATAGTGCTCTTCCATTTTTTTTCTGTCACTGATTTCAGCCTGAACCTCAGGTAACTGCAGGTACCGTATCAGATGCTTCTTTGTCTCAGATTTATAAAGACTTGCATAATGATCATCCAGACTGACCGGCCCGGTACTCATTGTATGCGGCATTATCTTTCCACCAGGACCTGCCAGTTCTATAATATTTCCCATCTGGTTTGAAAAATCTCCTTTAGCATCAGCCAGTGGACAACGTATCAGAAAATATTCATGACCATCAGGTATTTTTAAACCTTCAAGATGAAGTATACGACACTTCCTGTAATTTGGAAAACGATAGCGTGTTTCAATTGTCTCTCTGAAAGATACAGGGCCGTTATAAGGTACAAATCTATTATTGGCAGTGCTTGTCCATAGCAACAGGTCTTTCGCTTTTACCCTGGTAGGGCGATCATCTCCTTTTACAATCCGGATAGCTGAAACGGGCTCGGAACATTTAAAAGTTCCATCCCTTCGTTTCAAGTTAAGTTCCGGATTTTTTACAGCAAACGGAGTGGCAACAGGAAATATGCCACGCAAATCCCGAAAAGCAACTACACCGTCTGGATAAGGCATTGAATGGGGTAATATCATTCCCATACCCCCTCCCTCAAAGAGTTTTATTTCTGCAAAGAATTTTAGTCCGTGAACATGTGCTGAATTTGCAGCTTCGGCAAGAAGATCAAAACTGTGAGGATAACTATCATATAATGTCCACATTGTATCAACTATCCACTGGTGTCTTGAAACACCCAGTGAAACAAGGGCTTTATGTAATCCATCCAGTTGGCTTCTATCCATAAAGCATTTAAAGCCATCATAATAACCGGAAGAACGGTTTACCGGAGTCCCATAACGGCTTCCCCTGTTGTTAATCTCAACATTATCGATGTAATCAGTTGTTGCCATCAGCCACTTTCCATTGGATGGCGCAGCTTTTATTTTTTCAGTTTTAACAAATGGTTCAAGATGACTTCCGAGTGCAACAGCCCCAACCCCTGATAATGTGGTATTTATAAACGACCTGCGTGTAACCTTCCTGCCTGTTTTCCTCATCGTTCTATTTTGCATTACAAAACTCCCTGTACAAAAAACTGTTGCTTTTTTTATAACCATCAATCATTGATGGCATCAGTGTTGAGAAGACCCATGCACCATGGTGCTTGTCATAACAAAGCGGACGATAAGGCAGGGAATATTTTATGTAATCTGTATCCCTGTAAATACCAGACATGGCTTCGATCAGATTAGCCGGCCAGAAAATACCTTCTGAGGGATTAACCTGCGAGATACCCTGATTCGGATTTGTGAACCATGCCCACTTTTCAGGATGCTGGTTATAATACAGCAGGTAGTCAAGTGCCGATTTAATTGAACGTTCTCCCTGTCTCATTACAAACAGATTTTCTCCAACTGCGTTATTAAACACCCAGATTGAAGCAGTCATGGGAGCTAGTGAGAAATATGTATACCAGATACCGTTTGCACCCCTTCGTGTCTCTTCCGGCATATGACCGTCGTCTGCAATCTTATCGAAGAGATCCGATTTAACCAACCGTATATTCTCCTTCATTTCAGCCATATCATCCAGATAATATGCTGCCAGCGACGAACCAAACCTGCCCCAGTCGGCCCAGTTGTTTTTCCTGTTACGTATCTCATTAGCAGCCTTCCGGTACACTGATTTCAACCACACAGAAAAGCGTTCTTTATCAGCTTTGTTCCATCCCGGATAATTATGCATAAGTTCTGCCGCCATGACCATAGAGGTCCCTGTATAACTCATAACCAAAGGACCATCAGCATCAGAATAGCTTTTATTGACTGAACTCCACGCATTTATAAAAAACAAAGCACGTTCGGCATATTTTTTCTCACCGCTAAGTTGCCAGGCTAATGCACATGCATATGCATTAAATGAATCGTCATGAAGACTTAAAGAGTTTTTAATATGTTCAGCTGGTACAACATAGTAACCGGGAACACTAAAATCAGCCAATTCGTGACTTTCCTCAAGCAATGCAGAGTCGGAAAAATTTATCAGCTGCCGGTATGCCGAATAATATGGTTCGTTTTTCTGACCGATTTGCTTTTTTACAAATTCAATCTGCTTCTTTGAATGCATCCCTCCCGGATGTTCAAAAGCAAAAAGCGCATTATTGAAAACAACAAGGTAAAAGGCCATAAAAACTGCTATTCTGAATGGCGGTCGCACTGATAAAGCTATTTTTAATATCATGGCGTTTATTTTTAAAGCTATAGATTTTTATTACTAAACTCCGAAAGCAACTTACCCATTTGTTGCCTGTATTTCATAAGAATACGTGGGTCTTTTGTATACTCCTGATCATTTACAAACACATCCTGTTTAATATCCAGTATTTTTTCAGCAGCACGAACCAGATTCTGCTGACCGGGCCGGGCACTCCTTACAAAATGCTCAAGCATAATCATATAGTCATAATCTTCAATTCCTTCTCTCAGAATCTCAATGCGTAATGACGGGACAGGACCGGTCAGATATTTGGTTTTATCATTATTCGGATCACGGTTTGGGGGGTAAAAGAACATCCCGTCACCATTTCCATATTCAGCTGCTGCGCCATCGGGAAGGCCATTACCATCCATATAAGTCATAGGATCTTCCCATATATTCTGGAAAACACCGTGAGGTGAACAGCCTTCAGCATTCCAGCAATTTGAACTCCAGACCAGGATTCCTGTCAGATGGTATTTGTACGACATCCACAACCACATGCGCATATTAATGGCATCAGAGTCGATGAACAGGTTGACATGTGGGGCCTTGGGCCATGTCATAAGATATGACCACATGCCTCTGCCCCTGGCAATCCATTCCTTTGATTTTTCCGGATCGAATTTAGCAAGCACAGGACAGCCTATTTCTGTTACATCCATAATCTCGGGACCCGGGTTATTTTCAGTTATAAATCGTGTCAGCTTCGGAGCGGTACGGTGCAGAATATCCATTCCCTCACGAACAAAAGTATAATCGTCGTGTTTTGGCTCATCTATCCAATAGACATACTCTTTCCCCAGCCAACCATTGGCTTCAAGGTGATCCTGTATACCTTTAAAGTAAATATCTGCCAGTTTATCATATTCAGCAGTTCCGTTAATAAAGCCATTAAACCATGCGACTCTTTTTCCATAATATGGACCGGGACGAAGTTCCGGTACCTGGATGCGAAAACCCGTAAATCCGGGAGTCGCCAGATATTGCTTTGCTGCCAGGTCAAATGCCGAGAAGTCAAGTTCAACATCCAGATCTTCTATATTTTGTTCAAAGTCACCACGAGGCAAAATGTTTTTTCCCGATTTCAAATCAATGAATCTGAAATTGTCAAACCACGCGGTTCCTGTCTGACTGCCATGCCTGTCAGGGACATCAGGATTAAGATGAACACTGGCAAAAGCTGCATTGTGAGGAAATGGCCGTGATAACACCATATCCTGAAAGATGAGAGGATTAACAGGATCAATATAGACACTATCTTCGTGCCAGCTGATGTTACCTGAACATATCATCCCTTTCATTTGCCATGGGATGAGTTTTTTTTCAGACGTGTAACATAAAACCATGACTGCATACTGTTGATTTTTTTTCAGTGTCTTTGCCCACCATTTCAAAATATATGGCCGGGATGGGTCAATACTTATAAGATCACTGAATTGTCCTTCAGCATTGCCGTTAGTGCTGTTATCACTTACCTGGTAAGAATATCTTCCGGAAAAAACTGTATCGGGATCGAAGGTCCCTCCATCCCACCAGACACCTTTTACTTTTTTACGGATAGGATATAAATCATAAAACTTTTGCGGCGATATACGGAGCTCTTTAAAACAGGTATAGTACTTATCAAGAACCTGCTTTAACTCTTCATCATTACTTAAGTTGTGATATTGCCGTATCATGTCCGAATACAAACCAAAAGCTGAACGCATATATGGATTATCGGGCAATGTAAAGTTCCACACCTCAAGCTCTACAGGCACAGAAGCCTGCCAACCGGCCGATTTAAAAACAACAGTTGCATAATACTTCCCTGAAGATGCTCCCTTCGGAACTTTAACTGTAAACCACACAGGTGAATTGACACCCTTCTCCGCATTAAATGGTTTTTCAATGAGGGGTAAGGGATCCGGATACCAGCCGGCTTTGTGAAATATACCAGATGGTTTAACAACATTCACATATTCGACCTTCCGTATAGCTACATTCCGCGCTTCAATAGTATTACCTGACTTTTGTTTAAAATCAGAAACGGATACCGAAATGTTTTCTAGGCTTTTACCAGGAAGAAGTACGATCTGGAAACCCTCCGACTCATTACGTGCTGCCTGTATTGTAATCTTTCCTTTTTTAAAGGGAGCAGGATCATCCTTCATGATCTTATATGTGTTTTCGGCCCACCAGAGTTCGCATACATCATCAGTTTTGATTGAATAGCCAAAGTCCTGAGCCAAAAGAAATCCGGGAAATATTATGAGCAAAAACGACCATAACCAAATCTTATTCATTATTATTAGTATTTATCTATTGTTGTAAAGTAATTTCAATCATTTCCTGTCCAAAACGCTTTAAAAACAAGACCAATTCTCCGTTCTGAAGCTGTTTCCCTGTAAACACACCCATATCTTTTTCTGAGAGCAGACCTTTAAGAAGATATTTTTTGTTCTTCGTCACCCATGGTATATTAATTTTTCTTGAATCATCACCATCAGACCCTCTCAGGACTATTACAATTCCACAACCCTCTTCATTCAACTTACCCCACCAGTGCCATCCTGAATCGGTGGGTGCCGGAACACCGCTATACTGAAAAAAGGAATATATACCATAAGTCTGTTGAAGTCTGTTGACAATAGCAAAACGGCTCCGGTAACGTTCTATGTTTTCCTGCGTCAGGGAACCAAGGTCGCCTGAAAACGAAAGAGGAGTGCCAACCAGCCAGCTGCATATCTGCCTGTCCTGAATATCGACAGAAAGACTTCCATTGTAATTAGTTGTTACCGCACCAAATACTTCCAATCTTTCCAATGGCAAACCACGATGGGCATACATCAGCGTTCTGGCGCTCAGACAGCCCTGAATCAGTTTTGAGCTTAAACTGTCAGGCTTAAAATTCCAACCTGAATCAACCGGTTTGCTCCGGTTTCCTGCTCCCCAATACTCATTGGGAGATATATGATAAGAATCGACATGCTTTAGTACTGCAACATCCGCAGCCGGACCAGGGGTCTCCCAATAGATTTCGTGTGACATCTGAAGAAAAATATCAGGAACAGCCTGATGAATCATATCCTGTGTATCGAATAAGCCTCTTAATCCTCTCAGATAAGACTCCTTGCGGGTACGACTTTCATGCCCGTAGGCAATGTCACCATAACATATGTCACTAAGGTCTTGCTTGAAATAACGTGCATTATACGTTTTATTCAGGAATACAATGTCGCTGACATATTTGTCACGAGCCTTTTGGCATGCGAAACTAACCCCCAGGCCACCCGATCTTCTGATGAGTGGCAGGCTACATAGACTCCTGAGCTCACCTGATGTTTCGGCCTGCTTCTCATTAATGAAAACAGAATACCACAATCCTGTTTTCATACCTTTGGAGTTAATGAGTTTACTCAGACCTGTGAGATCCCTGAATTTATTCTGGTCAGGATTCCTGGACGAAACAGCCCATCCACCCAAAGGCCCGGTGTCGGACCAGCCTGCATCAAGCTGAAAACAACGGAACCCAATGTCTGAAGCAATAGTTGTTGCCTCGCGCATGTTGTCATCATTGATGTTGGCACTATAGTTTGTCCATGTACAAAACAGAGGAGCTACTATTTTTGAAGTGTCGAACGGCATCAGGATATACTTCTTCATAAATTCACGGAATTCACTTTCCACGCATCGGTCGAGCGCTGTAGAAACAGAAGACATCGTAGGATAACTTTTCCCGCTGAAGGCGTAAATAAAAACAGGCTCTGATTCGAATGACTCTCCCGGGCCTATGACCCATTCAAAATAATCACGGTTATATCCGGCGAATCCGCTTCCCGACATAGATCTCACTTTTGACGGAGCCTCGCTTACCTGAATAATACCTTGCGACCGGGCTGAATCACTGAGAGCCATAATACAGGGATCCATCCCCCGAACGGCCGGAGTCAGAAAGGCGGAAAAAGAATAAGAATCCAGCATCCTGACCGGATCCAGCACCAGATCACTAATTTTTATCCATCCCAGCCCACTGTTTGATAACCTTACCCATTTCCGGATAACCGGATAGCCCTGGTACGTCTCATAAACAATATCAAGAGTTAGACCTTTCCATTTCAGATTTTTATTAGCTTTAAATGATAAAGTCAGCCGATCCTTATCATTACCGGAAGAAGTCCTGGAATAATAACGACTATCAAATATTTTAAAAATCTGTCTGCTTTGTAATGAAACAGAATCAATCCAACTTACCGATTGTTCTGTTTTATTACTGCTGACTTCTACATTTAAAGCATCCGTATTATTTTTAACAGCATCCGACTGTTCCACTCCTGATGCTGATGAATTACCAATGCCTTCAGGTTCAACATCAGGAAATGCTTTCCACAGAGTAAATGAAAAGTCACCATTCATCCCGTAAGCAACTTTCTCACCGGCAAGCGACAGAGTAGAATTGACAATACCGGAATCATTTAAGACCAGTTCCCGCTTAAGAATCCCGGCCCTGACTGTTATCGGTTTTCCTTTTTTTTCAAGAGTACTGCCACATGATTCCTTTCCAGGAGAAATTCCGGAAACTATAGAAAATAAAAATATTAAGTACAGGCCGACTTTCATAAATATTATTTATAAAGCAGCCATTACACCTCTTATATATCCCAGCGATTCAGCCATTCCGGGCAACGGATCATCAGAATCTTTTTCAAATTCAAGAGCCATTGTCCCTGAATATTTCAGTCTGACGGCTTCCTTAAGAAATGCCGGTATATTGATAATACCTCTGCCTACTTCTACGGTGGTTCCCTTTTCATTGGCCTGATCAACATCCTTAATATGAATATCAAATACTCTTTCGAAAAAATCTTTCAGGTCCTTTTCAGGTTCACGTCCAATACGTTTTGTATGACCGACATCGATACACAGCCCCATACGGGGATCCATGTCTTTTATTTTCACATAAGCACTTTCAGCACTCGGATAGTTGGTGTCTTTTGGCCCATGATTGTGAATTGCAAGCTTAATATTATACAGTTTAACCTTTTGTTCAACATATGGCAGCAGATCCTGTTTCGGAACCCCGATGATAATTTCCATCCCTGCTTTTTTTGCATATTCAAAAGCACGATCCACATCCTCATTGCTTCTCATATAAATCACGCCACCACCATATAAACGGATCCCGGTATCATTACATTTTTTTACAGTCTCCGCAATTAATTCGTCAGAAGAATCCAGTTTCAGATGATAATCTTTGAATGACATCCTGCTAATATTAAGCCGTTTAGTCATCTTTAAAGTATCTTCAAGTGAAAATTTTCTTAACGAATATGATGCTATGCCAAGTTGAAAGGTAAAGGCTGGCTTTTTTACATTTGCTTTCAGCCCGGTCGAATATGCGAACGATGGCAAAGTTGCGAAAGCAATACCCATCCCTGACATCTTCAAAAAATTCCTTCGATTTGTTTCCATTAGTATTTTGTTTTCGGATTACACCTGTTTTCAAATATTGTTTATTTATTGCTCTTCTTCTTTCCCCCATTCTTTATTTGGAGCATTTCCCATCTCAAAAACCAACCTGCCCCCCTTAGTAATGTCTTCATGCGATATCCACGAACGGTTGTACGGTTTTCCGTTAAGGGTAGCTGACTGTATATAGATATTCTCACTGCTCAGACCATTGGCACTTATGACAAAAGATTTTCCTCCGTAAACTTTAGCATTGAGGTTTATGGTCACTTTTTTAAATACAGGGGCTGTCAACTGATAGACAGGATTACCGGGACACATCTGATAAAGTCCCATAGCGCTCATTGCATACCATGATGACATACAACCATAATCATCATCCATTTCTTCAAGATAGCCGTCAGGTGTTGTTTTATAGATCCTGTCATAAACAGGTTCCGGGAAGAAATCATGAGTTCCGTATTTCTGAATTACCTTTTCAGTCAGCAAAGTATGTACCCATTTTTGGGTAAGCCACGGAGTACCTGCATAGTTGAACAGAAAAGGAGCCTGAAGGTCAATCTGGTTCCCGGCTGTATACAGATTATTCTCAAAAAAGTATTCAAGTGCTTTAGAAAAATTTTCTTTCCCATGGAACAGACCAATCAATGCCGGCACATCGTGCAGAACATTCCATCGCCATTGCCATTTGCTTCCTTCATAGGTATATTTTTCGCGGTTTATGGTTGGATCATCCGGAAAATCAAGCCATGAGCCATCAGCAGCACGGGCACGAAAAAAAAGGATAGTGGAATCCCAGGTATTTACCCAATATTTTGAACGTTTTGTGAAGTAGTCTGCATCATCCTGATTATCAATTTCTTTTGCCAGCTGTGCAACGGACCAGTTATCCCAGCAGTATTCCCCTGTCTGATCTGCTCTTGCCGGTATATATCCTATTGTATCATATTTTTCAGGCATCTGGACCATTGCCTCATTACGTATATATGGATAAACCGATTTCAGATCAATTTTAAAAAGTCCTTTAAAATAGGCATCAGTCATAACCATAAGCATATGTTCGTGGCGGCATGTGTTAAATGGCTCAAATCCATTTTTACCTCTGGGTGAAAAACCGCTGCCATGAGGTTTATGATCGCTTTCCGGGAAGGGGG
>Ga0116170_10005977_pt1 | contig 10764 bp, 27 predicted proteins | sample AD_JPNHW1_MetaG_FD_89797 | JGI IMG/M metagenome (GOLD analysis project Ga0116170, IMG submission 89797) | Active sludge microbial communities of municipal wastewater-treating anaerobic digesters from Japan - AD_JPNHW1_MetaG | ecosystem: Engineered > Bioreactor > Anaerobic > Digestate | place... | reverse complement strand
CTCGAATGCCGGGAAAGGAATTGCGTGAAATTGCTCAGTCCACCATTTCACAAAAATCATGCTAGTATCATTCCCTCCCAAATCATGATCGAACGAAATGAATTCAGGAACGCCAAAATTCAAAACTGTTTCAATTGCTTCAGAAGACGAACGAGAAATCTTCCATTCTTCAGGATTTGTTGGCTTGATATATTCCAATTCCCGCAGATCATCAATGAAAAGAGAATACATTTTAATCCTCCAAGGGAATTACAGCCCAAATACCGACAGCTTCAGTAGTTTGAGAAGAAATGATTTCAAGAATGTTGAGCTTCACCATTTCAAACATTCCATTTCCAATAGGCTTCTGAAACGTGATAAAGACCTCAGCATTCGCGCCATTTTTAAGCCGCGCATTCTTAAGTTCTTCAATGAGTTCCGTGATAGTCATGTTTTGTTCTCCTTACAATATCAATATAACTAAAAATGTTGTTGAAGAGAAGACGAACTTTTCCTCGTCAAATCTTCTGAATCTTATGAAAATTGAACCGGACAATGTGACGAGTCGGGTTTCCAGAATCGTTCCAATCAAGATTGTCAAAACAGACCGTACCACAACGGCATCCATTTTCAGCGCACCACTTTTCAACAATCTTCCGAGAAACTTCATCAATCGTAACATTTTCCGGAACTTCAATGTCTCCGTGGAAAATGGGATCGGCTTCGTGAATCTTCAGAAACCTATTGTAAATGGTGGCCTTGACAGTTCTCATTTCGTTCTCCTTTAAGTTCTCTCTGTTACATGATGAATATAAGGTATTTTTGAATAAAACCCTAGAGAAACTTTTCCTCGAGAATGTAAAGAAAAAATACCGAAAGAATCCTCTCGGCATTACTAGAATCAAACTCTTCCGTCAACAATCGGCAAAAAGAACTCGCAAAGAATCTCACTCAGTTTTCTCTTAGGAACTTCCATTGGATCACCAGCGTACATATCAGGAGTATCAAGAATCTTCAGCCACATTTCATAATCCAAAATCAATTCAACCAACGTAGGTCTATTGTCGTTGAATTCTCTCGGAACAATCAATTCAAATTCAATATCATCATTATCGGTAATCACATATCCCAAATCTTTTAGAGTATTATGATTTTCTTCAGTCGGCGGAAACATCATAACAACAAAAGTTTCATCATCATATCTCGGACCAATTGTCTTAATAGGATTGTGGCTCAAGAAATACCAAATCTCAACAAAAATCATTCGGAAACATTGAGCAATACCCTTCCAAAAATTATTGATACTGTAATGAAACTTGAACATTCTGAAGAAACTGGAAATGCGCTTCCGATAAGAAATCCGAGTTTTCATATCTCCAATTCTAATCAATCTTCCACCACCAAGCCTCGGTTCATCATTCTTCAAGATTTCCATTTGATTCTCCTTTTGTTTAACCGTCATTCTTTCTCAAACTCAGACTTGCCCCGCATTCTCTCAAAACTGCCAAGAATCAATTCATTTCAATCCATTCAGGTAAAAATACGATGTCCTACAATTTCAAATGTCGCAATTCCTTCATATTTACACACTGCCAACAATTCCGATTTGTCATATTCGTATTTCTTCCCTGGCAGTTCAAAATATTCAATATCCAATGGTTCTACAGACTTCACCAAAAACAAATTCTGGCCATTGACAGTTTGGTGAATGTCTATAATGTCTCCAGATTTCAATTCAACATCGTTCAAATCCCGATACATTCTAAACTCCCAAATATTCCGGATTGATTTCAGCACGAACCGGATTCTTGAACATGAATTGATTCCGATACTTCTTTTGCCGCATCATATCATTTCCACGGCGAGAACGTTCCTTCGCACAATCAGGACAACCAGAACCACTCATGTGATACTGTGGTGCCTGTTCAAAATCTCCATGAATAGGACAAGTGATAATCAAAGAAGTGCGACAATTCAAATAAACACTTTTTGAATAATCGTACTTTCCGTTGTGAATCTTGTTTGAACGCTCTATGAATTCAGATTGGTTCATATTCAAGTCCTTTTAAGTTTCAATTCGCCATCTTGGAAAAACGCTTCAAACTCCATTCAAGCAAAATGAGACAATCAGAAATGTCTCCGTGAACGTGACGATTCTTCCGCAAGATGTCTTTTGCGTCGTCAGAAAATTCGTTCCGACCAATCGCACTAACTTTATAATCAGTGACCAACCAAGGCCGCTGGAAACACCGCATCGCTTCAGAATTCAAAACAGTGTCGTACTCCCTGTCTAATCCCGAAACAATCTTCTGAAACCGCTCAATCGTTTCATTTGCCTCAGTCTCAGAAGAAATGAATTCCAAACCGTGCTGGAAAAACATATTCAAAGCACGAGTCCTGTCATTCATTCGCACATAAGACAAAATGCTCATGTCGCGATTGTACTTCCGAGACTTGCGATGAACGTTCACCATTTCCAGAAACTTGTTAAGGTCAAACATTCTTTCTCCTTTTGCTCTTCTTACATATTGAATATACAACAACCCGAACACATCCCATAACAAAACTTTTCCTCGAATCCAATAGGCCAATTCCACAAAAAAATCAAACGCCCGATTCCCGCAAGAGACGCTTGATTTCATTCATGGTCATTTCAATTTCCGAAGTCATCCGAAGCATGATAGAATCCCTGGAAATATCAAACCCCATGCTCTTCAAAGACTTCCTACGATCCCGACGAAACATCATAATCCGCTTGATGTGAAGAAACCTCGGGAAAATGCGACGAAGAGAATAATTGGAAGATTCATAGCTGATATTCTTACCATGAATAAAAATAGCAGTTCCGTTAAAAGGAAATTCGGTAGCATGAGTAATCTTAGCGTAAATAGGCATTTCAAACCTCCATTAACAATTCGCTAATACGCTGTCCATATGTTTCATTCCATCTACATAAACAGCCTTCATGAAAATAAATGTTGAATCTGAAAATCACACTAATTTCACTCATACCGATTCTCCCTTGTACGGAACAAATTGAATATTATCATTACCAACAATTGTGAAAAATCCCTTAATATACTTTCCACGAATCCGAGTACAAGCAGGAATTGAAAACATTGTGTCTGGATAATTCGTAGCATAACAAGTATATCTACGAGTTTCGCCTTCAACAATACAATTCTTCACTTTGGCATACGGCCCCAAACAATCAAACATTCCACCCGGACGAAAACCAATCGCGCCGTTGGAAAATTCATATCTCTCCCTAGCAACGAATCTTTGAGACATATTTCATTCACCCTTCAGCTTAAGAATATCAGTGTCAGAAAACTTTTAAATTCACCTTCATACTTACAAACTAAACACTTCATTTTTATTCTCCTTTTTTGAGATTCTGTTTTCAAATCCTCTCAACACGAAGCATCCCAAGAGATTTCAATTCCGAAAAAGTTATGTCAGTCCGATAAATTCCCGAACTCCGCTCATAGCAAATCCGACTCCGCAAACTCTTAGGAATGGTGATAAATGTCGTGTAATCATTCCTGTGAAACAAATACTCAATCCCAGTCTTTATCCGGTGCCGAGATGTGACAAAAATGATGTCAACGCTATTCTCATGATTCCCAGATAACCAAAATCGCATTTTCATTTCCTCCATTTTCAATTCCTCTTACATTATGAATATACACAAACTTATTCCAATTCCCTAGCCAAACTTTACCTCGGCATCGTACAAAAGTCTAGCATCACTTTTCAAACTTCAATTTCATGCGTCGTAATGTTGATGAAAAAATAATTCTCTCCATCAAAAGTACAGTCACAACCAATCTCAATATTTCCATTATCAGAATCCGAAATCTTTGAAATTAATCTCTTAGCAAAATCAGAATCCACAACAATATCAGAAAGTTCAGAATTGCTTGCGGCATAATCTTTAATAGCACTCAGAAAAATTCCATCCATATTCACACTTTCCTGAATTTCCGAAACAAGAGACTCAATAGAAGTATGAATAGAAGTAACATTATCCGAAGTAAATCCCGAAACCAAACTGTAAATCTTCATAGTATTCTCCTTTGTTATGTATTAATTCAAAACTTCCATGAGATTCGTTTCCAATTCTTCCTTCAATTTCACTATTCTCTATTATTCAAATTCTAAGCAATATTGCGCCTTTCACCAAACGTCAATATGATTCTGATTCATAACAAACCACTTTTCACCATTGACGAGAAAATACTTGTTCCCACTCTTGTTCACACTATAGTTCCGAAAATTCACTTCGGCAACTTCAGACGTGTGCTTGGAAATCTGGCTCCATGTAAATTCAACAATAGAGATACTTTCACTGAGATTTCGGAACCAAGATATTACACGCTCAGAATTCGCCTTCGGTTTGAGCAAATACAATTCATGTACTCCAGTATGCATATTTCGAATTTCAATAGCACGGTTCATTGAAAACTCCTTATTCCGAAATTTCAACTTCATACTTACAAACTAAACACTTCATTTTCATTCCTCTTTTCCAATTCACTCCAATAAAGAGCAAAAGAATATCCGTTATGAGAATAATTGTAGTCGTTGATAATTCCATCTTCAATTCGAGACAATACCTCTTCCTCAGATTCAAAATCCCAATTCTGCCGGATTCTCTCCTTCCAAGCAGAAATAGCATTTTCATTCCCAATAGAAATATCAAATACCCGAACGTCGCCGTCAATTTCTCCATCAGTCATACAAATCAAAATAGCAGTCTTCATTTTTATTCTCCTTTTTTGAGATTCTGTTTTCAAATCCTCTCCACGAAGCATCCCAAGAGATTTCAATTCCAAATCATTTGTGTTATCCATGTAAATTAAAAAACATCGTATATTCCTTATTCCGAAATTTCAATCTGGTCGTAATCAAGTTCGTAACAATCTCCACCAGCATCCTCCACGACAACTGTATCTTCCTTCAATTCAAGAATCATGCCGATAAAAGAATGGTTAAACAAATCTCCTTCCCTGGGATCGGAAACAAGTACCACGTCATTGATTTTGAAATTGTGTTCCATTGTATTTTTCCTTGAGATTGATTTTGAAAAGGGAAATTTGATTTTTCCCCTATATATGGCCTCGATTTTTATTCTGCGTTATTGCGGCATTTTATTTTTCCTCATTCACACGGCACCACATGAATTTTTCTCCACTTATATTTCGTGATTTTTGAAACGAGTATTTTTGCTTCATGGAGAGAGCAAGGAGAAAATCCCGAATGGTAAATTTTCTTTGTCTTCAGATTTTCAAACATGATTTCGTGCATTGTTATTTTCCTTTAATCTCAACGGTGCTTTTCTTGCCAGTCAGACACAATATAAGAAAGGTATTCACGCTTATAACTATTCGCCCATTCCATTTGTTCTTCATTATAGTTTTCAAAATATTCCTTATCAGTGTCATGAATTCCGAGAGTCAAGAAACTGAGAATGGAATATGCGGTTTGAAGTGAATCATCCGCGAACAATGGAGAGGGAGAGAAATCGTTTCCGGAGAATAGGATTTTTCTCCCGACTTTGAAATCATAGGACAGAAGGCGACGAGAGCCACGAGTTAGGTTTTCGTCGTAGATTCTGAGTGTGGTGCCGTTGAGTCTGAGTGTACGGATTAGTTCTTTCATGATTTCCTTTAGGGCGTTGTTTGTTCCCTTGTGTATTGAATATAATGTGAGGAGGATGGAGAACATAGTCGAACTTTTCCTCGAATTTGAAAGGGTGGATGGTGAGGAAAAATGCCAGAGTGGTTAGTTCTGGCAAATGTTTAGATGATATTATATCCTACAACAAAGCATTGATCGAACTTATCATTATTTGGAATATTCTTTCTTGCCAGATTTAGAATAGTATCTCGTCCATGTTCAGAGTTTGGAGTTAGATTTCCGAATACCCAACAATGAACTTCATAACCAGAAGGGTATCCAATATCAAACCTAACACTTGTTACAATTCCAAACATATTGAGAAAAGAGCCAGAAGAATTTGAAAGACCATCATTTTGTTTTCCTTTTGTTTTAGAGATTGGTGATTGAATTGAGAGTGAATGTGTAGGAATGAATTGAAACAGTGTAGAATCAATTCATTTTGAAATAGAGCGATATTGCGGGTGTTATTTCGTCCAGGATGCGCGAGTTGTTTGATTCGTTTTGCAGGCTCGCGTAGTACATTTTCAGGCTCCTTTATTCAACAGTATTGCAAAGGTCCATTTCGTAGCAGGATTGATTAGAACACCAGTCCTCGCGAGTCATTTTGAGGAGGGCGGCGCTCTTATCGTCTTCGTCCTCCACGTCAGATTCAGTGAACGGCGAAGGAACGAACTTTTTGGAATCAATGGAATGGGCATGGATGTAGGAAATTTCCTCCGTATGCGTATCTCCTTCCATGATATTGTTAAGGAACTTTTCATTTGCATCCTCGTCCTCGTATCCAACAGTCGGAATAGTTCCAAGGAAGTGGATTTCTCGGGAAGCAGTGATTTCGCAACAGTAGGTAGCAACGGAATCCTCGTACATATAGATTCCAAGGAGCTTGCACCCTTCGGGCTTTTCGATGTTCCAATACTTAGTTTCATCTTTTGCGATCAAGCGAATCATTTTTGTCCTCCTTTGGACATTTAGAATATATGCTGAAATGGGCAGAATGAGAACACGAACTTTTCCTCGAATTTGAAAGGGTGGATGGTGAGGAAAAAATGTCGGTTGTGGTGGTCCGACATTTTGAATTGGATTTCAGGGAAGGGCATTCCTGACATTATTAAAGACATTATTAAAGACATTTGTGTTATCAATCTTGTGAATCATTTTGTATTCCTTCTGACATTATTCCTGACATTATTCAAGACATTTCTACTGACATTATTAAAGACATTAATCAAGACATTTCTACTGACATTATTCAAGACATTATTCCTGACATTATCCCAGACATTATTAAAGACATTAATCAAGACATTACTCTGGATTTTATGAAAGACATTTGTGTTATCAATCTTGTGAATCATTTTGTATTCCTTTTTCTTCCCGAGCCAATATGAATTCTGAGTTAATCAAAGTAATCTTCTTTCACATCATTATAATTCCAAACCACCATACAAGAATGAATATCGTATTCTCTTTCTTCAACCAAATGGATATGTTTAGGCTTGAAGAAATATGCGTAACAAGTATTGAATGATTTGAGAATGTTGTTAATATCTTCCCCTCTCTTTCCGATAAGAAATCCTGGACGTTTTGCCTTGATGATAAGAGAGAATGCGGAAATAGTGTGAACATGAAATCCAACCATATTCAGAATTTTGATGATTGGATTGAAGATGCCGAAATGGAACTTGATATTTGTGATTCTGATTGTGTTCATAAGATTGTAGGTATTCTTATGAGACTTGAAACCATCCTTCTCGGAGAAATACCAGACGATTAGGAAAAGGATATTGTGTCGGAACTTTGCGTTGAACACATTGAAAGATTCGAGATCGTTCAAAAAGCGATTCCATTGATTTTTCATTTTGAATTTCATTTCATTAATCTGGGCATCCTTGGAACAAACATTGTCAATTTTGAGAATCATTTAGACGTTCATTATGATTTGGATTTCATTCAGTTTGACGAGAACAATATCATGATTGTCGTTGATGATGGGAATGAATGGACGCGGGCAGAAAATTCCACCGAGACGAACTGTTCTCTTCTTCCCGTGACAAATGACCGAATCCGAATCATGAATTGTGTGCTGTTCGAATTTGCCATTGTTCAAAACGGCTGTTGTGATTGTTTCAGGATAGTCTCGCATGATGGTTCTCCTTACACAATGAAGATACTGGATTATGGCGAAGATTCCTAACACAACTTTTCCTCGAATCAGAAAGGCGAAGTTGTGTAGGAAATGCCGGAGTTGTTAGTTCCAGCATCTTCTCGTTCAAATCAAATTTTCGCGAATGGTGGTGTTCTTCATTTTGAAAAGTTTGGCATCATTTCTAGACACAAGCCAAAAATGAGACGAGTAAACTTCAATCGTGGTAAATGTATAATTGCCTTGCTTTACAATCATACCTGGGACAATTTCAATGTTTTTGATTTCATGGAACTTCTTAGCGTGGTCAATCCAATCAAAACCCATTTGTCCCTGGGGTTCAATCTGATTCAACCAAGAGTGAGGACAATTGTAATAGTATGGGTGACAATCAATATCCATTTCCTTATATGTTGTCTCTCCTTGCTTGTGAGACATGAAAATACAAGTAGCCGTGGTGAATTGCTTACCAGTATTGAGAATTACAATATTGCGAAGAATCCAGAATTGATTTCCGGACGAGGAAGATTTGAGAACTTCGGATTTGATTGTGTTGCCGGTGAAGTTCATTTCTCCGAGAATCATGTTCTTTGTGTCGGAGAGCGATTTACGAATTCCAGTCAATCCCATTTTTCAAACCCTCGTGATTTTGAAACCGAACTTTTCCGGCTCGGTCCAACGATAGTAACGGAATTCTTCATTTCCAAATTCCCCATACTTCTCGTCAATCACTTTTTCACGAGCCAGAAAATTCTTGACTTCAGTAATGTCGCCATAGGAAGCACCAGTACGGAACTTGAATGTGCCGAAATTGTTAAACTCAATTCCCTTTTCCGTGGTGATGACTTCGGAAACGGAAAGATGCTCGTAGTAGATTCCGGTTCGACTACTTCCCGTGTTCTTGGCCGTGTAGAAAATGAAGGTTCGCATTTTGGTTTCCTCGGGGTGTTGTTTGGTTCCCCTTACACAATGAAGATACTGGATTATGGTGAAAAACGGAAGACAAACTTTTCCTCGAATCTGAAAGGGTGGATGGGTAAAAGAAAACTGGAGTATTTCATCCAGTTTCGGTTATTCAAAAATTATAATTCAGGCTAATATTCTCACGGTTGATTCTTTTCATACATTTTCATTCTTCTTCTCATACAGTGTCTTTTGAATATCATCCCAAACATTTTCCAAAAACTTTCCGAAAGACTTGGAAATTGTATCCATGAAGAAAATGACGATGGTTTGGACGGACTTGATTGGACTGTTCTTGTAAATTTGATACACAATTCCAGCGATGATAAGAACAATCATATTAAAAATGTAAACAGAGAGAACTGCTGGGGAAATAATGAAAAGAATTACCAAACCAAATTCATCACAATATCCTCTATCCTTGTAAATTGTATCCTTGATGGTGTTGAATATGAAAATCCAACCAACCATGAGAGAAGCACCAAGAATGAAAGCTAGAATGTGTTGAGTCATTTGTTTTCTCCTTCAAATTCTGTAACTGTTGATGTTGATTCCGAGTTCCTGCTCAAGATGATTGATTGTTGCCAGGAATGCATCGAATCCACAACCTGGGATGATGATTGAATTCGAGTTTTCATGAAATCGCATTTTCAGAATCTTGGAAACATCATTTGAAATGTTTCTGATGATTCCATTTTCAACAACAAAGAAGGCAAATCTCCGCGAAGTTCCCATTTGATTTCTGTGAACGAGAATGCCTCCAACAGAAGGTTCTGCCATTTCGGAAAAGATTCTGAGCAGTCTTTCCCGAGATTCATTTGCCACGAATTGCTTGAGATTCATTTTGAGAGAGTCCTTTTGGAAATGTTAATTCTCCACCTTCGGGAAAGTTTTGAAATGTCCTCCGAAGTTATGAACATTCTTTGCCAATTCCTTCAGAGTGTATTCGCAAAGATAATGAATTCTTTCCATTTTCCATTCTCTTGGCTTATCATTCACAAACGCATCATAATATCCTCGACGCTTGACAATCTTCCAAGAATTGCCATAAGAATCATAAGCAAACCAAGATTGATTGATTTTTTCAAGATTGTGTGCGATGCGAGACATTTTGATTTCCTTGAGATTTGAAATTGAAAAAAGAGGTCATATAAAATTGTTCTATATGGCCTCGGAGTTCGGTGCGTTATTGCGGCTTACTCTTCGTCTACATCCTCGTTTTCAAGCATAGCCGGAATGTCACGAACGTCGATCCGAACCCTGTTGTGATTTCCCTTTGCCAGCCCCCGAGCCATCTTGCGAGAAATGCGGTCCTTCGGGTCAATATCGTTGCGAATGTCAGAAGCCATTTTCAAATTCTCCGTGTGATTGGTGAGTGTGGAATCAGAAGCAAAGGTTGATCGTGGTTTCCCAGGGAATTTCCTTCAACTCGGTCCTCGGGGCATACTGGCGGTCCCTCAGAGCAAGTTCAATCCCTTCGTTCGGAGCCTTGATGTTGGAAACCCTCTCCATGGAAGGCTTGACGAATTCAATCTTGGGAAGCTGGACCTCTTCGGCGCGGTCGGAAACCTTGGAAGAGTCGGCGTTTCCAGCAAGAGCGATAGTGAGAATCAGAGCAAACATTTCAGTTTTCCTTTTCGTTTTTGGTTTCGGGTTTCATTTCCCTTACACTACTAATATACCGTATGGTGGTGAAGATTCCTAACACAACTTTTCCTCGAATCTGAAAGGCTGATAACGAAAAGAAAATGGACCCGAAGGTCCAAATTCTTAGCCATAGCCATCGCCATAGCCAGAGCCATCGCCAGAGCCATCGCCATAGCCAGAGCCATCGCCATAGCCATAGCCATAGCCAGAGCCATCGCCATAGCCATAGCCATCGCCATAGCCAGAGCCATCGCCATAGCCATCGCCATAGCCAGAGCCATCGCCATAGCCATAGCCATCGCCAGAGCCATCGCCATAGCCAGAGCCATCGCCATAGCCAGAGCCAT
>Ga0116170_10005976_pt1 | contig 10764 bp, 5 predicted proteins | sample AD_JPNHW1_MetaG_FD_89797 | JGI IMG/M metagenome (GOLD analysis project Ga0116170, IMG submission 89797) | Active sludge microbial communities of municipal wastewater-treating anaerobic digesters from Japan - AD_JPNHW1_MetaG | ecosystem: Engineered > Bioreactor > Anaerobic > Digestate | place... | reverse complement strand
TATCGAGCCATGGCAACCCGATCAGGCTGCCGCTTAACCGGGTTCATACCAGCCTGCGCATCAAAAAGGTCGAAGAGACCCTGATCAAAAAGCTTAACCGGCGCCCGACCCTCGAAGAACTCGCCAACGCCGTTATGATGAAACCGAAAGATCTCGGCAAGTTTCTGCGCGACCTGCCAAACGTCGTCTCCATGGACAGCACCCCGGTCGATTCAGAAGAAGACCTGTTTCTGCGTGATGTCATCACCGACTTCGATTCTGACCCGCTCGCTGAAGCCGAACGAAAAGCCCTCGAAGGCGAACTCGAAAAAGTGCTCTCGTCACTCTCAGACCGCGAACGCGTTGTGCTGATGCACCGTTTCGGGCTGCGCGACACCAAATCATACACCCTCGAAGAAATCGGCAAACTCCTCGGGGTTACCCGCGAACGCGTGCGCCAGATCGAGTCGCAGGCACTCGCCAAACTTCGCAACCCGCGAAGGTCGCAGCTATTGCATACCTACCTCACCTGACCCCCGACGAACGCCGATGAACACGGGTCGGCAGAGAACCAGGGGTTTGCAGGCAAAAAAAATCAGGCCGAAGAGAATTCTTCGGCCTGGTTCTTTTTAGCGCTAGGGGCGGCCGATGATCATCAGATAGGTATTGAAGTTTTCACGGGCGGCCTTGCTGACGTGTTCGGGGGTTACCGAGTCATAGATGCCAAGAATTTCTTCGATAAAGTCGGCTTGCAGGCCGTTCCAGAGGAAGGTGGCCAGGGTTGCCGACTGGGCATCTGATCTTTCGAGGGCGCGGTTAAAATACGAGCGCATTTTTTGCCCGGCGGCCTTGATGTCGTCTGCCGAAACGGCCATCTGCGGTATGCCGTTGACGATGCCTTCGATGACTTTGCGGGCCTCATCGACCTTGGCGACCGGCACAGTGGCATGGAACGAGAACAGCGAGAACAGGCGGTTGGTGCGATAGGTACCCCACAGCCCGTCGTAGGCGTCGATTTTTTTGAGTTCGCGGGCGACCAGTGCGTTGCTGCTGCTGAAAAGCAGGTGGCTCATCACCGAATTGGCTCCGAAGCTGCTGCACAGTTCTTCCTGGGATTTCAGGCTGAGAAACTGTTTCATGCGGAAACCAACCGCGATGTGGGCGAGGTCACCGCCGCCGGGCAATTTAACTTCTTTGACAATGGTTTTTTCGAAGGGGGTGCCGACCCAGAGTGGGCATTCTGAGGTCGCGATGCCTTTTCCGGTGGGGAAATCAGCAAAAGCATTGCTGATCAGTTCAAGGGTCTTGTCGTTATCGAAGTTACCGACGGCCGAAATGCAGAGATTCGAAGCGACTGCCCACTGGCGATAGAACTGACCGACCTGTTCGTAGGTAATCTTGTCGAAATCGGCGGCTGCAACATTTCCGATCGTCAGATTCAGCCCGGGGTAGAGGCCTTCGAGCAGGCTGTTGACCACGATATTTTGCGGGCGGGCTGCTTCTTCGTCGTAGTTTTCTCTGACTTTCTGGCGGGTATTGCGAAAGAACTTTTCAGAGAAATCAGGTCTGACAAAGGTATTTTTAAGAAATTCAAGCAGATCGGGCAAGCGCTGCTTTTGAGTGCGTGCCGAAATAACGAGGCTTTCGTTGTTAAAACCGGCTTCAATGCGGGCGCCGATTTCGTCGAGCCGGTTGGTGAGGCGGTTATTTTCGCTGTCGTTGATGTAATTTACGATCATTTCGGCAACCAGTCGGGTCATGCGTCGATCGGCTTCGCTGCTGGTGCAGGCGTCAACGCCGAACAGCAGGGTCAGGCCCACCACTTCGCTGCCGGGGAAACTGCGCACCACAATGCGGGCGCCATTAGCCAGACTGGTGAATTTAACCGGGTCTTCTTCGGCTTTCTGGTATTTGAGGGGGTAAACTATGCGCACGGCGTAGCGGTCAGAACCGAAAATGCGATGCGAAACGCGCTGCATGTCAGGGGGCGTAACCCGGCTGAATGCGGCATCGATACCTTCGGCAATGCGGAAATTGCTCATCAGTTCTGCGAACCCGAGGTCAAATACCCTTTCGAGCCGCGATTCACGCTTTTCGAGGTTATTGAGCTGCATCATGTCAGTGATCCGGCGCATTTCATTGCCGTTTGGTGGCGTCATGTTGAGGTTAGCCAGAGCGGTTAGAATGGTATTCATCGGGCGATTGACATTGGTATCGCGGCTGGTGAAGCCGATTAAGAAAACACCACGGTCACGAGCAGGCTGGTAGCGTGCATAAAGATTCTTGAGTTCGGGAAAATCCTTGCGCAGGGTCTGTTCGAGCCACGAATTATTGATATCGTGCATGGCCGCCTGCCAGAGGTAGGCGGCTGGCATATCGGGGTCATTGTAACCAGGTGCCGCGAAGCCGAGCAGCACTTCGGTTTCTTCGATATCGAGAAAGTCGATTTCTTCGGTTTTGCGTGACTGCACGGCCGGGGCCGGCGGGGCAAGCGCGGGGGTCGCTTCAACAATCGAGGCTTTCAGGGTGCCGAACTTCTGCATGGCAGCGGTGATGACATCTGAAGCGGTTACGTCGCCGATCACCACCAGAACAGCGTTGTTCGGAACAAAGATTTCAGAGACAAAGGTTTCGAGTTCTTTAATCTGCACTTTGGCGAGGAGCTGCTCGTCGATCGGGCCATGGCATTCGACAAGCTGACCGGGGTACAGGTCTTTCCATATCTGGCTTTCCATGAGGCCGCCAGTTCGGGGGAATTTTCGGGCCGACATAACGGATCGGTGCGCGTCGTCTTTGGCCTGGTCGAAATCTTCAGCCGAGGGTTTGAGGTTGAAGCCAAGTTTATGAAGAGCTTCGAGCATCAGCGGCAACTGGTTGGCGTTACCGTTGCAGGCGGCGTAAAACATGTCCTGGCCGCCGCCGAACTCGTTGATGATACCCACTTTTTCGAGGCGGGCATTGAAATCAAAGCGTGATTCATCAGCAAGGCCGGCAGAACTGAGCAGCCGGCGATAAATGCTTCCAAGACCGGCATTGCAGCTGTGCCGGTAATGAACGCCACTGTCAAAAATCAGGCCGGCGGCCGCCACCGGCAGGCTTTTATCTTCGACGACGATGACGCGCAGGCCGTTCGGCAGAATGGCCTTTTCGGGTGGCGACTTCACCAGAGCGGTGAGTTGCATGGTTGCGAAAGTGAATAAGACGGCTAACGCCAGGGAAATACGCTGCGGATTTATAATTTTCATGGCCTCCTCCAAAAGCTGGTCATGCTGGGAATGCTATTTAGACAGCAGCACACGGCCGCTGGACTTTTCTTTAACGACGAAACTGTAACTCGAGAAAACCACCATCTTGTAGTTCTCGGCGCCGTAAATCTCTTTGCGGTAGCCGATCTCATCTGCATACTTCTTGCGGGCGGCCAGCAGGTAGGGTTTGATCTCGCTGCCCGGGTCATTGCGCAGATTGCGGTATTCTTTATCGGTGAGTTCGATGTATTGAACGAATTCTTCCTGGCGGTCGGTGACAACGGTGAGTTCGAGCACGTAGTCCTTGCTCCAGGCATGGGCGGTAACGAGCAGCGCAAAAACCGCCAGAATGGCAAGGGCGACCACGGATCGTCGATATAGATTATGATTGAACATACGCATAAAATTTACGCTAAAGGCAGCCATTTTGCAACCACGGATGATTAAGAGAAAGAGATTTGCCACGGATGAACGCAGATCGACACTGATAGCGGGCAGAGTTTTGGGGAAAAGATTTCCCACGGATGAACGCAGATAGACACGGATAGCGGGCAGAGTTTCTGGGGAAAAGATTTCCCACGGATGAACGCAGATAGACACGGATAGCGGGCAGAGTTTTGGGGAAAAGATTTCCCACGGATGAACTCGGATAGACACGGATAGCGGGCAGAGTTTCTGGGGAAAAGATTTCCCACGGATGAACGCGGATGAGGGGAGAAAAAAAGACGCTCTGCCGCCACCGGGCGGCAGAGCGTCTTTTCGGCTATTAATAGTTAGCGGGGTATGATAAGACTCGCAGTGTAAGGTCAGAATTCATGCCCAGCATGTTGAACGAGCCGGTTATCGAGTCAAGCTTGATAAGCTCGGCGTGGGTTGGATCGAGTGCGCTGACCGGGAAATCGAAAACCGGCAGGCTCTTTTCGTAGATGTCTCCGGTGCCGATTTGAACGAAAGATGAGACGGTCATATCGGCCATCCACAGGCGGCCAAAGTTATCGGCCGCGTAGTTAAATCGTTCACCGCCGTTTTTACGACTATAAAAGCCGGTTTCAGGGTCAATAATGAATTCATAAGGTATTTCGGCCCAGTTGCACCTCAGATAAAGCCTGCCGTTGCCGCAGGCGAACTCGTAGTTGGATGCGGCTCCAGCGCCGGGGCCTGGAATAATGGTAATAACCTCTGGGGTGGTCGGGCCGGTTAGCAAAAGCGGGTATTTTTCGACCACAAGGTTTCTGCCAGAATCATCAGCCTGCTTCGCACAATAGAGAAACTGCAGGTCCTTACAGATTTTTGCAGTTGGCCCTGCTTCACTATTATATTTGCTGTCAGTCGAAACGAGTTGCGCTGCTGTGAGATCAGTTGAGGGTGTAGTAAAAACGTGCAGATTGGTTATATGCACACTGCCATTATATCTGGCGCCAACATTGAAGAGCTTATTGTTGGCATAAACAAGATCGTTTTCGGAATAATACACGGCAGCACCCGCATCAACCTCAGAACTGGCAACCGGAACGCTCAAGTTAGCAGCGCTGAAGGAGTTAACATAGGTTAAAGAATCTCGGTTATCGGTGAAGACCAGGTAGAGATTATTGTTTCCCGAGCAGAAACTGAAAGAGTCGCCGCTGGTGATAGTCGGGTTACTGAAGGTAAAAGCAGTCGGTGAGGCAGTGCCATCGGGGTTATAGGCAGTTATGAAAATGCCGCCGCCGGTATTGATATCATATTTGGCTATGTAGGTAACCCCATTGAGCACTTCAAAGCCAAAGACATAGCCTGGGGTGCTGCCGGCCAGGGTGCGCGAGGTGATGCCGGCGTCTGGCGCTGCGGCGCGGGTGGTGAAGATCTGGGCGGCCGGGGGCGACGACTTGATGTCGCCGAAGCTGTTATAAACGTAGGTTGTATATGTGGTTTGCGGTAACAGGCCGGTTATCTGGAAGCTGCTGCCGGTGACGGCATGCGATACGATCAAAGTGCTGGCCTGGTAGACGTCGATGATTGAATCCTGGGTGAACTTCTGGTTTTCCCAGGTAAGGGTTGCGTAGGTGCTGCCGAGCTGCTTAACTGCAAGGTTTTGCGGCGTGCCGATGGGCTTGAGAAAATCAAAGGGTTCACTGTGAAGTTCATAAACTTCGCTGGTTCCGGGTCTGGTCCAGGATTTTTCGAGAACAACCGAATGGGAACCGGGCGCCACCGAAATTATCGTGCACTGGTCGGTTGTATTACTATAAGAAGTATAGCCGCTGGCGCGGCCACGCAGCGCATTATCGACATACATCTCTGTTTTCGTCGGATCGACGGGCAGACTCAGAAAGTTATTGCCGCTGAGATCAAGAAGTGTCTCGGTAACGATCGCCGAGCTGATTACCGGCGCAACCGGGCTGGTGGTCAGATTCACGCCGAGCATTGCCTCGCCATCGGCGAGAATCAGATCGGTGCTTTCGCCGTAGTGGCCGTTGCCGGTCGGCATGACGACGACCCGGTAGGTGCCGGCCGGAACATTGTAGAACCCGAAATTGCCGCTGCCGGCAGCGGTTGTTTCGGCATCGACAAAGGCACTAGAAGTAACGTTATAGAGCCAGATCGTGTAAGGTTTATTGATCGGCGACGAAATCAGGCCTCTGATGCTGCCAAGCTGGGTTGCATCGGGGGTGATGGCGATGGCCGAGACGGTCAGATCAACGCCGGCCACCGTATGCGGGTAGGTGAGGGTTGGGTCAGTTACATAAGCGTAACCGCTGCCGATTTCGATCTTGTAGTTGCCATTCGGAACTTTGAAGTTAAAGTTGCCGTAGCTGTCGGTGACCGCGAACTGGGTCTGCATGCCCGCGGCTTCGGGGCGCAGGGTGATGTTGACATCGGCATTGCTGCTGTCGCCGAGTTTGAACATCGACTTGCTGACTGACCCGCTGAGATTGAACAACTGTGCGGCTAGGGGCACGATGCTGAGCGCCGGGCTGATCGTCACATTGCCGGCAGTCGCGTTGTAAGGGGAAACGGCGGCGGCGAACTTGTAACCGCTGCTGACGCCCAGGTTGTAGGTATCGGGGGCGACGGTCATTTTGAAGTAACCACCGGCATCGGTGACGGTATCGTAAGTTTTCGGGGTCGCGCTGGTGCTGGTCAGAGTCACCACCACCCCGCCATTGCCTGAATCACCGGCAATCAGGGCCGTTTTATTGAGCCAGCCTTCAACCACATATTGCAGAACCGGCGGGTTGATCGGGGCGACGTTGAAGGTTGCAACGCTGAGGTTAGCCGAAGTTACGGTTACCGGCGCCAGTGCCGCAGTCGTTTTATAAAGACTGCTGTGCAGGGTCATATTATAGGTGCCGGGGGGCACCTGAATTGAGTAATTACCTGACGAATCGGTTGCGTCTGAGTAGGTTTGCGCTGCGCCTGTCGTCGAGATCAGACTGACAGTCAGACCATCATGGGTGGTTTCGCCGTTAACGAAGGGGCTTTTGAGAGCATTCCCGCTTACGGTAAACAGTGCGACCGGCGGGTTGATCGGGGCGAGGTTGCGAGAGGGCAAGGCCTGGTCACTGCTGACCACCACGGGGTTGGCAATCGCCACGGCAGGTTTGTAGAGACTGCTGATCACCGATAGGTTATAAGAACCTGCGGGTAAGCGAATCGAAAAACTGCCGACGCTGGTGGTGACAGACGAATAGGTATTACCCGCGCCCGAGACCGGGGTCATGGCAATGGTTACCCCGCCATGATCGCTTTCGCCACCGACAAAGATATTTTTAATAAACGTACCGCCAAGATTAAACAGTGCGACCGGCGGTGCGTGAATCGGAGCAATGGCAATGTCGGCGAGTATTCGATTAGCGCTGACAGTTACCGGGTTCGGCAGCGCTGAAGCGGGCTTGTAGCGGCTGCTGATCAACGAAATATTATAAGAACCGGCCGGCACCTGCATTGAGAAGCTGCCAACACCGGTCGAGACGGCAGAATAGGTATTGCCGGCGCCGCTGGTGGGGCTGAGAGTCACAGTTACCCCGCCATGGTCGCTTTCGCCATCGATAAAAAGGTTTTTGAGAACCGTGCCGCCGACGGTGTAAAGGGGTGCCGGGGTCGTCAAGGGGCTGAGGTTGAAAGCGGCCAGGGTCTGGTTGGCCGTCACATTGACGGTGGCCGGCATGCCTGTTTCGGGCTTGTAACTGCTGCTGATAACCGACAGGTTATAGGTTCCGGCAGGGACAGTGATCGAAAATGCACCGGCAGCATCAGTGATACCCGAAAAAGTCTGGGCCATACCGGTGGTCGGGGTCAGGGCAATAGTGGTTCCCGCGTGGGTCTCACCGCTGGCAAAGCCGATTTTCAGGGCGGTGCCGCTGACGACAAAGTTCTGAACCGGAGTCACCGCCGGAACAAGCAGCAGGCCGGTTCCGACATTGAAGTTGCCGCTTACAGTGACTGGGTTGGCAAAGGGGGTTTTAAAGCGATAATCGCCGGCAATAGCGAGGTTGTAGGTTCCGGCGGGCACGCGAATCGCGAAGTTACCGGTGCCGGTGGTGGCGCCGGCAAATGAAATTGCCGCGCCGGTCGTCGGTGTAAGGGTTACAATAACATTGGCATTGTCGGTTTCGTTGTTGAGACGTGTTTCTTTGTTGAGTGATCCTTCAACAAGGTAGCTGACGCTGAATACCTGGGTCGGAACCACCATGATGGCGGCGGTTAAAGCGGTATTAGCGCTGATAACCACCGGGTTGGCATAGGTGGTTTCGAAGGCATAGCCACCACCGGCGGCGAGGTTATAGCTGCCGGCCGGCACGCTGAAGCTGAAAGCCCCGGTCGGGCTGGTAACAGCTGAATATACGGTTTTAGAGCCGGCGATGGCGGTGAGAGTCAGGGGAACCCCGGCTTCGTCAGCTTCGTTAAAAGCCTTGCTGCGTTTGTTGATGACGCCGCTGAACGCGAAGTTAACGGCAGTCGGCGTGGTAACCGCCGGTTTTGCGAGCACAAAAGGCTGGCCGAGGCTGACGGTGGTGTCGAGGGCGGCGACGTTGACGTTCTGAGTAGCCGGGCTGAGCGAGTATTCGCCGCTGACAACGCTGACGCTGTAATTACCGGCGGCCTTGACTGCGAGAGTGAATTTGCCGGTTGAGTCAGACATGGCGGCGGTCATATAGGGTTCGGCTGAAGTAAGAATTACGATACGGCCGGCCAGGGCACTGGTCGGCACTGAAGTGTCGGCGGCGGTGATATTGCCGGTAATATTGGCCAGCTGCTGGGTTGTTACTGCCAGGGCAATGGTGCCGAGGGATTTATTTTCGGCCGGGGCAACAGTCAGCGAAACGGGGCTGGCAAGGCTTCCGAGGGTTGAGACGACGCCGAGGCTGAAGGTCTGACCAGCCGGCACATGGTTAAGAACGAAATCGCCGCTGGCATCGGTAATCGCCACATAAGAAGTCTTTTCGAGGTGCACAAAGGCGCCGGACACGGCCTGGCCGGTGCTCAGCTGAATTTTGCCGAATGCCTTGCCGGTCGGGGTCAGCTGGGCATCAGCGGTCTGAACGCTGCCGAGCAGTATGCCGGTCTGGGCATATTGATGCATTTCGTCTGTACCGGCGATCAGGGTATATTCGCCCACCGGGATATCGCTGAAACTGTAGCGCCCGGTCGCGTCACTCTTTGTGAAGTAGTTGCCATCGGCGAGCATGGTCTGGGCCACCGCTGAGCCGCGCAGGGCGGAAAGACCGGCCACCCCTGCCTGAAGAGCTTTTTCAGAGCGGTAGAGGTGCACCTCGGCATCGGCCAGAGGCTGACCGGCAAAGCTGACCACCCCGGTCAGGTTGGCAACCGGGCCGGTCGAGACAACCGGGCCGACCGGGTTGGCAGTGTCGCCGCCGCCACCACCGCCGCCACAACCAATGAGAGCAACGGCAATAACCAGAACCACGAGAGAAAGCCAGGCAAATCTATTCTTCACGTTCAGACTCCTCTAAACCATTTAATTCGCTAAGTAGCAAAACCGGGGGCAAAAAACATTTCAAGGCGGGTAACGCCTGTCAGCCAGAATTTATCGGCATCCGCGCTGTTGCGACCGGTGGTCGAACCTCTATCTGGCGATTTGAGTGGTGATTTTCTGATGACGACATGTTAAGTTCGGGGCAGCGCATCAGGAAACGCTGATACCGGTAAGGGTATAGGGCTCGTAGCCGGCGCGGTTAATGACCAGATAGTAAGAACCGGGCGGCAATTCAAGAATCTGGTAGAACCCGACGCTGTCGGTTACGGCGTATTTTATGAAGACGCCAGTCGTCGAGTTAAAAGCTTCGACGCGGGCGCCGCTGATCGGCAGGCGGGTAATCGTATCGGTAACCACGCCCTTGATGCCGTTCTGCTCAACGACAACCACCGGCAGTTCAGTGACGGTCAGGCTGCCAAGATACCAGGCACCTGATTCCCTGAGCATATTGAAGCCGATTTTAAGGCCACCAATAGAAACATTGAGCTCAGAAGTGTACTGGGTATTGACCGTCGCAGCGAAATCACTGGCGTAGACAACATCGAGAAATTTGAGTTTATACTGGTTGCCGGAAAGGTCGCGAAAATTGATGTAGCGGTCGGTCGCGGTCGTCTGGGCCGCGATGCTGCCGTCGTTGTTGATGGCAAACACCGGGGCTGAGCCGGTCTGCCAACTGGCGAACAATCGGCTGACCGCCGTTTCGGGGCTTTCGGTCTGAACCGGAACACCAGCGGGTGAACTGCCGCCCCCAGAGCAGCCTGGCAACATTATTGCCAGGCAGAATAGAACCACAAGACCATAAAACTTGCCATCACTCATAGTTCATTCACCAATAATTTTGATCAGTACGCGTTTGCGGCGGTTGCCGTCGAATTCGCCGTAGTAGATTTGTTCCCAGGGGCCGAAATCAAGTTGGCCGGCGGTGACTGCCACAACTACTTCGCGGCCCATGATTGTGCGTTTCAGGTGGCCGTCAGCGTTGTTTTCGCCGCCGGCATTGTGTTGATACAGTGAATAGGGTTTTTCGGGGGCCAGCTTTTCAAGCCAGACTTCAAAATCGTTATGCAGGCCACTTTCATCATCATTAATAAATACGCTGGCAGTGATATGCATGGCATTCACGAGAACAAGACCCTCTTTAATACCGCTTGCCACCAGGGCTTCTTCGACCTGCGGCGTTATATTCACCAGCCCGCGACGGCTCTTGAGTTCAAACCAGAGTTCTTGCCTGAAGCTTTTCATGACAGACCCTCCAACAGATTAATGATGAGCCACCCGACTTGAGGCAGCAACCTTGTATTCTACGCTACATTTCGTCACCCTGCAATTTTTTTTACACAGGCCCGCATCAGGCCGACGTGAGGTGATATATAAGAGTGATGGCAAAGGTGCGATGATGGTGGTGACTACAGGGCAAACGCTTACTTAACTATCTCTAGGTGCAAGTTTCGGCAGGTCAGGCGATTGCATAAGCGACGCTTGTCGAGCACCCCATAGTTCCCTGCAAACGATGCCGCTAAGACCGGACGTTTTGCCTGGAGGGCAAAACGCGGGCGACTGCCG
>Ga0116170_10005970_pt1 | contig 10772 bp, 9 predicted proteins | sample AD_JPNHW1_MetaG_FD_89797 | JGI IMG/M metagenome (GOLD analysis project Ga0116170, IMG submission 89797) | Active sludge microbial communities of municipal wastewater-treating anaerobic digesters from Japan - AD_JPNHW1_MetaG | ecosystem: Engineered > Bioreactor > Anaerobic > Digestate | place... | reverse complement strand
TAGCCGCCCTTTTCGGCCATGATCGGATCCCACAGAATGTGGGACATCTGCCGCTTCACCGGTTGCCCGTCGAACCCGGATACCTGGACCCCTTCCCGGGTGAGAACGGCCATGTCGCCGTCTTCAAGAAACACCACGTCGCGCGTATACGCCAGAATTGCGGGCACGTCGCTGGCGACAAAGTACTCGCCTTCGCCCAGCCCGATCACCACTGGCGGCCCGTCCCGGCAAACCACGATCTTGCCGGGCGCGCGGCTCGATATGGCGGCAAAAGCGAATACACCCCGCATCTGCTTCACCGTCGCCCGCACGGCCTCTTCCAGGTTGCCTTCGAAATGCTGTTCGATCAGGTGCGGAATGATCTCGGTATCTGTTTCAGTCGTGAAAACGTGGCCGGCGGCTTCCAGTTCCTGTTTCAGCGCCAGGTAGTTCTCCACAATGCCGTTGTGCACCACAACGATTTCGCCCTTTGAATCCTGGTGCGGGTGGGCGTTTTCTTCGGTGGGCCTCCCATGAGTCGCCCAACGCGTGTGGCCTACACCATACCAACCGTCCACAGGGTTCAGCCGCACTGCCTCTTCAAGTTGATGCAATTTGCCTGACGCGCGACGGACGTGCAGTGCCCCGTTTTCGTCCACCAGCGCCAGCCCGGCCGAGTCGTAGCCACGGTATTCCAGCCGCCTCAACCCATCCAGCAGGATGGGCAACGGCTTCCGGTGCCCCACGTATCCAACGATTCCACACATCGACTGGCTCCTCCGATGGAGCCTATCTTACCAGCCTAGTCAAGAATTTCGACCCAGAATTGTTCTATTACCGGATTGGAAAGTACTTCCTCGGCCAACTTCGCCATCGTCGCTTCGGCCGTGGGCTTGTCCAAGCCGGTCAATTCGATTTCGAAGTACTTGCCCTGCCGCACGGAGGCGATCTCAGGGTGGCCCATGGAGTTGAGCGCCCGTTGGATGGTCTGACCCTGCGGATCGAGAACCGTCTTTTTCATCGTTACGAAGATTTGCGCTGTCATGGCTGGAAACCTTAGTCTACCAATCGCCCACGTTGGTGCCGGAAATGGCGCATCCCGGTAAAAACCATCGCCACCCCCAACCTGTCGGCCGCCGCGATCACCTCGGCATCCCTGACCGACCCGCCCGGCTGGATGAATGCCGTCGCGCCGTTGCTTGCCGCCATCTCCAGACCGTCCGGAAACGGGAAGAAAGCATCGGAGGCTACCACACAGCCTTCCAGTGGTAGCACCGCCTTCATCGCACCCACCTTCACCGAGTCCACTCTCGACATCTGTCCCGCGCCTGCCGCGATCAACTGCCCCGCCCTGGCATACACGATCGCGTTCGACTTCACGTGCTTCGAGACCTTCCAGCCGAACTCCATCGCCGCCCATTCCTCTTGACTCGGCTGCCGTTGGGTCGCCACATTGCACTCCGTCCTGGTCACCATGCCGCGGTCAGCCGACTGCACCAGGTACCCGCCCGTGATTGACTTCACCACCGGCTCGTCCAGCGAGCCCGGCTGAACCACCACCAGCCGCAGGTTCTTTTTCGCCGCCAATACCGACAGTGCCTTCTGCGAGAAGGCCGGCGCGGCAATCGCCTCGACAAATAGCTTCGACACCTCCAGCGCCGTCTCTTCGTCCAACTCGCGGTTGAACGCCAATACGCTGCCAAAAGCCGAGATCGGATCGGCTTCGTACGCCTTGCGGTACGCCTCGGTCAACGTCTCCTTCTGGGCGCACCCGCAGGGATTGGTGTGCTTGATGATCGCCGCCGCCGGGCCCTCGAATTCGCAGGCCAGTTGCCATGCGGCGTCCAGGTCCACCAGGTTGTTGTAGCTCAGTTCCTTACCCTGCAGTTGCCTGCCGTTGGCCACGCCGGCCTCGCCCTGGCCATACAAAGACGCCTGCTGATGCGGATTTTCGCCGTAGCGGAGAGACTGCTTCCGCAGCGCGATGATGTGCAACGCCGCCGGCATCGAACTCTCCCCGTCTTTGAACTTGCCGTCCTCGACCTCGATCCGCGCCAGCCGCGCCGTGATCGCTGAATCATAGCGCGCCGTCAACTGAAAGGCCTTGCGCGCCAGGTTCCACTTCGTCTTCAGCCCGAGCCCGCCGCCGCCCGAACGCATCTCGGCCAAAATTGCGTCGTAGTCGGCCGGATTGGTCACCACGGCCACGTCCTGATAGTTCTTCGCCGCCGCCCGGATCATCGTCGGGCCGCCGATGTCAATATTCTCGACCAGTTCCTCGATGGTCGCGCCTGGCTTGGCTGCCGCGGCCGCAAAATCGTAGAGGTTCACCACCACCATGTCGATCACCGGAATATTGTGGTGGTCGAGCGCCTCCATGTGCTCGGGCACATCACGCCGGGCCAAAACGCCTGCGGCCACTCTCGGATGGATCGTCTTCACCCGCCCGTCCAGCATCTCCGGGAACCCGGTCAATTCACTGACGTCCTGAACTTCCAGACCGGCGCCCCGCAGCATCTTCGCCGTGCCGCCGGTTGACACCAGTTTCACGCCCATATGCGCAAGACCCTGCGCAAACGTCAATAGACCGCCCTTGTCGGTGACTGAGAGGAGTGCTCGTGTGACTGCTGGCATGACCTTTCATTCTGACATGCGCGCCCCTGATCTGACATCCCGCCCCTGAGCTACCATCGAAGAATGGCGCATAAAATCACTCTGATCCCCGGCGACGGTATCGGTCCGGAGGTGGCCGAAGCCACTGTCGAGGTTCTGGCGGCGCTTCAAGTCCCCATCGAATGGGACCGCAGGGAACTGACCAGCGCGATCATCGAGGAAACCGGATCGAGCCTGCCGGGCTACATCATCGAGTCTCTTGAACGCACCGGAGTCGGATTAAAAGGACCTGTTACCACGCCGATCGGCGGCGGTTTCAAGAGTGTCAACGTCTCGCTCCGCAAACAGCTTGATCTGTTTGCCAACGTGCGGCCCGTCTTCACCCTGCCCGGCCTGAAGACCCGTTTCGAGGATGTCCACATTGACATGGTCATCTTCCGCGAAAACACCGAGGATCTCTATTCGGGCCTCGAGCACGAAGTCGTCAAGGATGTCGTCGAGAGCCTGAAGATCATCACCCGCTACGCGTCCATTCGCATCGCGCGCTACGCCTTCGAATACGCCCGCGCCAACCATCGCAAGAAGATCACCGCCGTCCATAAAGCCAACATTATGAAGTTGAGCGACGGCCTGTTCATCCGCTGCTGCCGCGAGGTCGCCGCAGACTATCCTGAGATCGCCTACAACGAGTTGATCGTGGACAACGCCTCCATGCAGTTGGTCATGCGTCCGGAAACATTCGACGTGCTGTTGCTGCCCAATCTGTATGGAGACATCGTGTCGGACCTCGCCGCCGGCCTGGTTGGTGGGCTAGGCGTCGTTCCCGGCGCCAACATGGGCGAAAAGTGCGCGGTGTTTGAGGCCGTCCATGGGTCGGCGCCCGACATCGCGGGCGGCGGGCTGGCTAATCCGACGGCGTTGATGTCGTCGGCCATCCTCATGCTTCGCCATCTGGGTGAAACCGCTGCCGCAAACCGGTTCCAGCACGCACTGTCGGAAACCTTCCGCCAAGCGCGTTCGCTCACGCGCGATGTCGGCGGCACAGCGCATACCACCGAATTCACCCAGGCCGTCATCGGCAATCTTTAGGTAGATGATGAGAACCCTGTTGACCCTGCTCGCCTGCGCCGCCCCGATCCTCGCCCAGGAAGAGGCGCCGAAGCTAAACCCCGTGAACTGGGCACTCTCGGCGCCAGCCGCCGCCCGGCCCGGAGAACGGATCCAGCCGAGGCTCACCGCCACGATTGAGGAAGGCTGGCACCTCTATTCGCTGAAACCGCTCGAAGGCGGGCCTATCGCGACCAAGATCGCCGTACCCGCGCCGCAGCAGTTCAAACTCGTCGGCCAGGTCGACGCTCCCGTCCCATTGACGGCCCACGAAGAGTCTTTCGGTATGTCGGTTGAGTTCTACCTCGGAGAAGTCGAGTTCACACTCCCCCTCGAAGTGAACCGCGACGCCAAACCGGGGCCTCACAAACTCACCGTCACCGCCCGCTATCAGGCGTGCGACAACAAACAGTGCCTGCCGCCGAAGACTGTCACTGTCGAATCCTCCGTCACCGTCAAATAGCCGCCGCGCATCCCGGATAAGATGCGGCGGGGATGGCAACCAACGCCCATCCCCGCCGAGCCGCCTTTGGCCGGCCCGAGTCACCCAGCCCGCCGGCGGCAAGTCGTAGAGACAAATTCGAATGCGTCTACAACCGTTGAGATGGATGTCGTCGGCGCCGCGTTTCACCAGGAATGAGTGACAGCGTCAAGGTCTGAACCTCGGCCTCTTTTACTACCCGCCATTCCCCCGGACCTAGCCCACTCAGCCTCACTCCGCCAATCGACACCCGGATCAGTCTCAATGTCGGAAACCCAACTGCCGCGGTCATCCGCCTGACTTGTCTGTTCTTGCCCTCCGTCAGAGTCACTTCGATCCAGGCCGTGGGAATCGACGCACGGTACCGCACCGGCGGATCCCGCGGGGGAACAGCCGGCTCGTCCAACAGCACCCTCGCCCTCGCCGGACGCGTCTTGTAACCCTGGATCGTGATTCCCTGCCTCAACGGTTCCAGATCCGCCTCCCCTGGCGTGCCTTCTACTTGCACCCAGTAGGTCTTCTCATGGTCGAACTTCGGGTCGGTCAGCCGGTGCTGCAGATCGCCGTCGCTGGTCAGGATCAGTAGCCCTTCGCTGTCCGCGTCCAACCGTCCGGCCGCGTACACGCCTTCCAGCGTCACGTAATCGCCCAGCGTCTTCCTGCCTGTACCGTCCGGATCCGTGAACTGCGTCAACACTCCGTAGGGCTTGTTGAAGGCAATTGTCACAGTTTGCACCCCTCCAGCTTAGCCTTGCCCATTCGCCTGGCCGGTGTAGTAGATTTGTAGATTCGATTTCGCTCGAACGAGCCTGTAGCCGGACGCTACAAACGGGGAGGCCCCAAAGCCTCCCCGGCTTTTTGTCCGGTCACTTCAGATCGAACACCAGTACTTCGCCGCGCTCGACCCCCTCGATCCGCAATTCCGCCTCACCTTCCACCGCCGCCCCGTCGCCGTCGGCAAGACGCTCCCCATTCAGCGTGACCACCCCGCCCGCCACCTGCACCCATGCGCCGCGGCCGGGCTCTGCCTGGTACTTCACCCGTGCGCCGGCATCCAGCCGCCCAGCCAGAACCGTCGCATCCTGGTTGATGACCGCCGATCCGTCGCGCCCGTCCCTCGACGCCACCAGCCGCAGTTGATTCTCCAACTCGCCCTCGCCGAACCGGATTTGCTCGTAGCCTGGTTGCAGTCCCATCCGTTCGGGCTCAATCCAGATTTGCAGCAGGCGCATGTCGTCGGTCTCCGAACCGTTCGCCTCGCTGTGGAATACGCCGGTGCCGGCCGTCATGCGCTGAATCTCACCCGCGCGCGTTTCACCCTTGGCGCCAGTGGAATCCTCGTGCACGACGCTCCCGTTGAGCACCCAGGTGAGGATCTCCATATTCTCGTGCGGGTGCATGCCGAACTTGCCGCCGCCGCCGATGAAATCGTCGTTGATCACCCGCAGAGTGCGAAATCCCATCTGCTCCGGATCGTAATACCTGTTGAACGAAAACGTGTGCCGGCTGTCCAGCCAACTCCACTTCGACCTGCCCCGGTCCTCAGCCCTTCTGACCTTAATCATGTTGGTCACCTCCATTCGCCTTCAACTACATGATGCATCAATCAACCGCATCACGTTAATTGATGTATTTAGCCTAATAGAAGTTTCAACGCGTCGAGCACAGTTCGTTTGGTCGCTTCGTCCAGGGGCGCTAACTGTCGCCTATGGCTCTCCCGTACGGGCTCGTCCAATTCCGCCAGCAGCAAAAGTCCCGCCGTAGTGATTGACGCCAGCACTACCCGGCGGTCCTCGCCGTCGCGCGACCGTTCAATCCAGCCCTTGGCCTCGATCCGGTCCAGCAGCCGCGTCATGTCCGGATCGCGGCTGATCATCCGGCTGGCGATGTCGGTGCAACTCAGCCGGCCTTTCGCCCCGCGCAGAATCCTCAGCACATTGAACTGTTGGGCCGAAAGGCCGTGCCCTTTGAGCACGGCCTGAGTGTCCTGCATCGTCCGGTCAGCCACGCGCTGCAGCGTGACGTAAAGCTCCTGATCCGGTTCCATCACCGCCCCACATCAATGATGGCCGTGTTCGCCATGCCGATGAAGGCGTCCCGGGCGTCAAAGGTACTGACGTCATGCTGCACCATGAACACGCCCACCATTTCGCGCTTCGGGTCCACCCAGCCGAACGTGCCGAACGCACCACCGTGGTTGAAACACCCTTCGGCCATCCCGCTCAACGTGCCCATCGGTTCGCTGACCACCTCCCAGGTCAGACCGAATCCGGTCCCCTTCAGCCATCCCGCCCGGATCTGGCCCGTGTGCACCTTCGACATGATTTCGACCGACACCGGCGACAGGATCCTCGACTGGCCCAGTTTCCCGCCGTTCAGCATCATCTGATAGAACTTGGCAAGGTCCGGCGCCGTCGTGTACAGGGCGTATTCGGGCCCCGAATACTTCGCCCCTTCGCGGTAGTTCATCGGATCACCGGCCAGCAACTCAGCACCCGCCTTGAAGAGCTTCCCATTCTTCACGTCGTAGACCGGCGCCAGCCGCGACCGCTTCTCCTTCGGCAGGAAGATGTGGCTGTCCACCATGCCCAACGGCTTGAAGATACGCTCGTCCAGGAACTTCTCAAACGGCATCCCCGACGCTACTTCCACCAGCCGCCCCAGCGTCGCGATGCCTGTGTTTGAATACTGCCACTTCGTCCCCGGCTCAAAACTGAGAGGCGCCTGGGCGTAAATCGCAACAGCCTCGGCCAGTGAGCGGTCCATTCTCATGAGCAACTCGGCGATACCCGGCCCCGGACCGCCGGCCATGCCCGACGTATGCGTCATCAAGTCCCGTATCGTGATGGGCCGTGACGGCTTCTTCAGAGTCACCCTGTCGCCGTCTTTCGACTCGATCATCAACTGCCCGCGAAACTCCGGCAGGTGCTTTTCCACCGGATCGGCCAGCCGCAGTCTGCCCTCTTCCACCATCATCATCACGGCCACGCCGGTCACCGGCTTGGTCATTGACATGATCTGGAAGATCGAATCGGTCCGCATCGGCTTCTTGGCTTCGATGTCCTGCCAGCCGGCCGCTTCCAAGTGAACCAGTTCGCCGCGCCGCATCACCAGCGTCACTGTCCCGGCGACGTACTTGTCGTCGGCGAACTGCTGCATCCGCGGCTTGATCCGCTCCAGCCGTGCCTTGTCCATCCCCGCCTTGGCGAAGTCGACTTCGGCCGCCGGAGCTGCCGCCGTCAACAGGCCCAATATCGCAATGCTGATCCAACTCTTCCTCATCTCACCTTCTCCGTATGTCAAAAATCTCCAGTGATGGGCATTATAATCGCTCCGCACCTGGCCGTGCCCAGACGCCTGCCGGGATGCTTCGGACCTTGGGGTCCGCGCCAATTCCACGCAGGCGCGGCAGCCGTTTAAGGCCCACACGGCTCCCGGCCTGGTCTGCCCGGCACTTGCCGGCATGGAACCTCCAGCCGATACGGATGTTCTTTTCTGGCCCACCCCAGCCCCGCTATCGTTCCTTGACCTCGGCTGAACACCTTAGAAATAGGCCCAGGACTATGGTTTGCCCGGCTAGAGCATAAGGCATCACTTGAATAGGAAACCTTCTGTGTTAGTCCTACCATGAGGCTGAAGGACTATTCTCTTCATGCTTTGCCGGCACTGCGGAAAGAAAATATCGCTGCTGAGGCGCCTCAACGACGCCGAATTCTGCAGCGACCGTCACCGTGCCGATTTCCTCCAGTTGGAGAGGGAAGCCGCACTGGTCAGATTAACCGAGAGTGGCGCGCGAATCATTCCGCCCGAGCCAGTCCCCGCTCGCAAGGGCTCCAAGAAACAGGCCAAGTCCAAGGATGAAATACCCGCGCCGCTGGCCGGCCTCCTGCGCGAACCCGAACGCAAGCCCAAAGCCAAACGAAGGGTCTTCGGCCATGTCCGGATGATGGGCTGGACTCTCATTCAGGAACTGCCCCAGGCTGCGCTCGCCACCCAGGCGCGGAGAATGGATTTCGCCGGCGGAGTGCCACTGGAAGCTCATCCGGCCCGCCCTGCAACGCTGATTCAGATTACGCCGGCCCAACCGGCTCAACAACCCGTGGAGCAAACCGGATCCGGACTGCCTCCGTTCGCCGAGTTGGCGGAACTCAGTTTCGCCGCGCCGGCACGCGGTTTCACGGGTTGGCGCGTTGGTTTGGCGGTCTGGACTCCGAGCGAGCCGGGGACGCTGTCGCTGCCTTGCCTGACCGCGCCGGGTCCAGAGGTTGCACCCTGCTGGCCTGATCTGGCGACGGCCGATGCATTGGCCGTGCCAGCTCCGGTGAGGATCGCCGCGGCGATGCCGGGCATCTTTGTCGAACCGGGTCTGGAAGCCCACAGTCCATCTGTCGAGACGCGGTTGGCGATGCCAGCGGCCGGCGGAAGAGCGCTCAATACCGAGCGCGGCGAATCGAGTTCGGACGCCCCGCTGAGCGGCATCGACGTGCTGGCTGGCATTGAGTTGGCCGGATTATTGCCGATCGCCTTGATCTCGCGCCCACTACCACGTCCAGAGCCGCTGTCGCGCGTCGGAGCAGTTGGAGCACGGCGCCGGCTGGTCGGACCCAGGGTCCGTCGTGCGATCAATCCTGCGCTTGGCTTTTCACTGGCGCCGCAGGCCGTCCTCGCTACCGGACGGCCGGTGAACGCCGGCCCGGCGAAGACACGCCAAGCCGTCGCCGGGACGCTGCAAGTCGGAACGGCCGAACCGCGGTTACCCGGTTGGAGGCGCGATTTCGAAGCGGCGCCCGCGCCCTTGGCGATCCCATCCGCCGGCCTGTGCGCCCTAGGGCCGCTTCGCACTGCGTCCTGGGGGGCCGCGATCGCTTCCCCTGCCGCTGAAGCTGCTTGGGCTGAGCCTGAACCGCTGCGGCCCCGCCCGATCCTGGCAATTGAAGGCGAGTTGATGGCTCCGGCCGCTATTGCCATCTCCGTCAACGTGCTCGACCAACCAGCCATTGCCGATCCGGTCATCGCCGTCACTCTGGTGACTGCCGTGACAGTTGACGGGAGCGAGCCCGCCGAGGCCGTGGCCGGCGGCGAGGCGGTCGAAGCGGTGGCAGCTTCGTCCGAGGTCGAGTCCGCCGCGGCAGGCGGCGCAAATTCAGCCTTGCCAGGCGGACCGCCGATGCTCGACCGGCAGTTCCCGCTGTTCGCCAGCCGCGGCTTGAAGTCGCAAGATGCTCGATCGATCGAGCCGGCGGAGATGACCAGTCTGTGGATTGGCCAATTGTCCAGACCGCCGTCGATCCGCCCTCTGCGCCTGATCCCGGATCATGCCGACGGTTCGGGTTCGCGAGTGACCGAAATCGCGCCGCCCGAGCCGAGTAAGCCCTGGCTCTCCATCCATCTGCCCTCCTTGCCGGTAGCCTCCTGGCGAGCGGCGCCGGCCGACCTGAAGTGGATCACCCTGGCCCTGCCGGCGATTCTGCTGCTGGCGCTCTACAGCTTTTTGCCCTCCCGGACGAAGAACAGTGTGGAGGCTGCGTCATCTGGGAGTGGTCAGCCAACAGCGCTCTCCCAGAGGTTTGAGACGATCCGGACGGCGATCATGGAACGTGCGGCAGTGAAGATGGCGGACGATTTCAGAGCGGGCCTGGGAGCCTGGCAGGGAACCTCCGGCTGGGCTCAGAGCTGGACCTACACGGATGCCAGCTTCGTGTCCCCGGGACAACTGACACTGTACAAGCCCTCGCTCGGAATGAAGGATTATGTCTTTGCTTTCCTCGGTCAGATCGACCGGCGCAGTCTGAACTGGGTCGTTCGGGCGCGCGACGAGAACAACTACTTGGCGATGCGGATTGTGATGACGCGGAGCGGCCCTATGCCGGCAGCCTCGCTCATCCGCTATACGGTACTGGATGGCAAGATGGACCGCCAGACCACTCTTCCCCTGCCTGTGGCCTTCAGAGATGGGACCATGCAGCAGGTCGAAGTCACGGTGGCCGGCGATACCATCACGACGCGTGTCATGGGCCAGGTCGTCGACAGCTTCTCTGACGACCGGCTGGCCGCTGGCGGCGTCGGCTTCTACAGCCCGAAGGGCGACCGTTCGCTACTGCGTTGGATTTCGATCACGCATCAGTACGACTACATCGGCCGGCTTTGCGCGCTTCTGGCGCCATATCACGTGAGCCAAGAGGCGAGGAGGATGGAATGAGTCAAATGCGCCGTAAGGCAGGAGAGGGAGCCGTGGACAGGGGATACGAAAGAGAAGACGTGAAGGCCGGCTCGGCGCTGGCCAGGGCGGTGTCGCTTCATCTGGAAGGCAAAGGCCGGGAAGCGCTGCGTGAACTTGAACGGGCCGTGGAATCGGGCGAGTCGCCCAAGGAGATTCACGCCGCCCGCGGCCATATCCAATTCGAACTGGAGTTGTACGACGAGGCGGCCAAGAGCTACGAATCGCTGCTTGAACTCGAACCGTCGTCCAACTCAGCCTACTTCAATCTCGCCGTGTGCCAGGAGAAGCTAGGGCGGTGGGCCGAGGCTGCAGCCAACTTCCAGCGCGTGGTGGCTGCTGACGGGGCGCGACTGGACGCCCGGCTGGGTCTGG
>Ga0116170_10005969_pt1 | contig 10773 bp, 2 predicted proteins | sample AD_JPNHW1_MetaG_FD_89797 | JGI IMG/M metagenome (GOLD analysis project Ga0116170, IMG submission 89797) | Active sludge microbial communities of municipal wastewater-treating anaerobic digesters from Japan - AD_JPNHW1_MetaG | ecosystem: Engineered > Bioreactor > Anaerobic > Digestate | place... | reverse complement strand
GTCAGCTTCTCCTTGATGAAATACTCGATGGCTTTGACGTCGTGGTTGGTGACGGATTCGATCGATTTGACGCGGCGCGCGTCCGCGACGGAGAACCCGTCCGCGAGCTTCTGCAGAGACTCCCGCTCGTCGGCGGTGAGGTTGCGCGCCTCGGGGATGGCCGGCGAATCGCACAGCGCCTCCAGCCACGCGACTTCCACGGCGACGCGGCGCTGGATCAGGCCGAACTCGGAGAAGATGGGCCGGAGGGCGTCCAGTTTCGAGGCGTAACGGCCGTCAAGCGGCGAGAGGGCTGTCAAGGTGTCGATCATTTCCATGCGAGAACTCCTGAAAAGGCGATGCGGTTGCGGGCGTTGAGGCCGTCGGGAGAGCCCAAGACAGCCTGCTGCCTATCCACCAAAAAGGCGCTTTATCATAGCGTTTTCCCGGCGGCGCGGCAAACAGACAAATCGGTTCAGCCTGGTTTTCGCGCTATTGCAGCGTCAGGATCGTTCCGGCGATCTTGACCTCCACGGTGACGAGGCCGTTTTCCGCTTTGACGAGGGTGGCCAGGTTCTTTCGGGCCACCCCAGTGTTTTTGGCTTTCCAGCCGGCGAACGTGCCGCCGAAGGTTCCGCCATAGGTCATGAGCGTGGCCTTGAACGGAATCGGGAGCGGATTCTCTTCGGCCCGTCCGAAGTCGATGTGTCCGCCCGCCTGCGCTGCGAGATCCCCCGTGACCACAGTTTTGTTGTTGGTGACCGCGCCGACGGCCCCCGTCCAGTCGCAGGCCAGCGTCGCGCCCGCCAGCAAGGTGAGGTTCTCGGCCGTCAACGCCAGGTTCGCGGGAACGCCGTTCGTGCCGGGCGCGAGCCGCCCCGCCACCGCCACCGTGCCGTTGCTCAGCGCCCCTAGGCCGCAGAGGTTGCCCACGACCGCCGTCGCCCCGCGCGCGTTGAACGCCGCACCTTGCGCCACAAACAGGTCATTTGTGCGGCAGACCGTCGCGGCGAGCGTCCCGGCCTCCACCGTCAGCGGGCCCAAGAAGGTGCTGCCCGTCGCGGTCAGCGTCAGCGTGTTGGTTCCGCGTTTGACCAGCCCGCCGTCTTCCGTCGCGTGCGGATCGGCCAGCAACGCTTGGCTGACCGTGAAACCCGCGAGCGAGGTGTCGATGACCGCGCCGTTGGTCGAGACGTAAGCCGCCGTCAGGCCGCCCATCGTCTGCCCCGCCGCGTTCGGACAGAGTGTGCCGCCGCCGAAAAAGATGGTCGATTGGCCGGCGCCGCCCACGATGTTCTTGACCGTGAGCGTGCCGCCCTTCAGGTTCAGGCGTCCCGCGCTGCCGCTCTCATGGGAGAGCTTGACGCCGGATGCCGACGTGACCTGCGCGTTGCTCGCGACCGTCAGGACCGCGTCGCCTTTGTAGCCGACCATGAACCCCACGCCGCTCTCGAACTCTTGCCGCGTCATGAACGTGCCGCCGTTGAGCGTGGCCTCGGGATGCGAGCCGGAAACCTCGGCGAGGTTCATCCACTTGACGGACACGGAGCCGCCGTTCTGCTCGAAGCGGGGGCGCGCGTTGTAGCTGCTGAGGCTGGCGTTGTTCAGCCCGAGCGAAAGAACGGTGTCGCCTTCCAGCCGGCCGCCGTTCACGACGAGCGCGGACTGCAGGCCGGAAGTGCCGTTCTGCCAGCCGATGCCCAGCGTGGCGTTGACCTCGAGCGTGCCGGAGTTCACCACCACCCGCCCCGCAGTCTCGTTCGCGGGGCCGTTCTCGGTCCACGCGCCGATCAGCAGCCGGCCGCCGTTCACGACGAAGCGCTGGCCAGCCGAGTTCGTCGCCTGCTCTTGCAGGCCGAGGACGAGCGCGCCGTCGTTGACCGTTACCGCGCCCGTTCCGACCGTCGGACTGGTGCCGCTGGCCGTCGGGTTCTGTTTCGCGAACGCGTTGTCGCACGCGGTCGAGGAGAGCCAGTTGGTGCGCAGGTTGGTCAGCGTCAGCGTGCCGGGGCCGGTCTTGACGAATGCGCCGTTGGCGCGGAAATCGCCGGAGAGGGTCAAGTCGCTGTCGAGGCGCAGGACGGAAGCTTTCTTGCTGCCGGCATTGGCGCGCATGCCGCGGTTGATGGCCCGGGCTGGCCCGGTGTAGTGGAGGGTGCCCGCGCCGAGGTCGATGTTTTCGCTTCCCGCAGCCGCGGTGCCGATCGCGCAGGCGCTTCCGGCGTCGGCGAGGGTCGGCACGACGAGGGTGCCGCCATTGACGGCGATGCCGCCCGAATACGTGTTGTCGCCGGAGAGCGTCAGCCGGCTGTCGCCCGTTTTGGTCAGCTTGGCCGGGCCGGAAAGGGTTCCCGAAAACTCGGATGCCGTGCCCGCCGCCGGCTCCACGGTCATGGGGCGGCCCAGCGCGACGGGTTGCGTCAAGGACATGGCGTTCGAAAGCACCAGCGAAGCGATGTTCAGCGAGAGCGCGCCGACGGCGGGGGCGGAGTCGAGGCAGAGCGTGCCGTTGCCCTGCGCACTCAGCGTGGCGGAGGCGCCGCTCATGGTGCCGAGGTTCAGACGCGCGCCGGTCGACAGATCCACCCGCAGGTCTTCCGCGAGCGTCAGCGGCGCCGACACGACGTGCGTGCCGCTCTCGATGGCGACGGACGCGCCGCTGCCGCCGTTGTCGAGCGTCAGGCCGCTGCCGGACAGCGTATAGGCCTTCGCGTTGTTGAAGAAAAGGCGGCCGACCGTTTCGCCTGCGGTCGAAACGGTGACAGGCCCCGTGATCTTGTCGTCGAAGCGCACCGCGGCCCCTGCGGCGGTCGCGGGCGGCGTGCTCCAGTTGGCGGCGGTCGCCCAGCTGCCGGACGCGTCCACGTTCCAGACCGGCGAAGTGGCGGAGTCCAGGCCGATCGTTACGGTCACTGAGCCGCCGGCGGCGGAGATGCTGTAGGTCTTGCCGAAAGCCGGATTGGCGACGGCGAGGTTTTGCGCGGCCGGATCGCTTCCCGTATAAGTGAAAAGCGTGTAGGTGCCGTTCCGCGTGAAAGGCAGGTCCGTGCCGCTCTGGCAGAGCGCGACGGCGCTGCCCGCGTCGAAGACGATGTCGCCGCATGCCAGCCGGTCGTTGGACGAGGCGTCGTCTGCGAACGCGAACCGCGCGCGTCCGCCCGCCTTCAGGGTCAGGCTGGCCACCGTCCATGCGGACGTGGATGTGCCGCCTGCGGTGAGCGTCGCACCGTCCGCCACGAGCGCGCCGCTGCCGGGCAGCGCGGCTTTCAGGAGGAAGGTGCCGTTCGACACCACGGTCGCGCCGGCATAGGTCGAGTTCGTGCTGGTGAAGGCGAGCGTGGTGTCGCCGAGCTTGACGAGCCCGCCGCCCGCCGAGACGGGATCGGCCTCCAGTTTCTGGAACACGGTGTAGTCCCCGAGCGAGGTGTCGATGACCGCCCCGCCCGCCGAGACGTAGGCGGCGGTCAGACCCGCGAGCGTCAGGCCGGAAACGTTGGGGCGGAACGTGCCGCCGTTCCAGTAGAGCGTTGCGGCGCCGCTGCCGCGCGTGATGTTGCACGCCGTCAGGCGTCCGCCGTCGAGGCGGAGCGTGCCGTTGCCCGCGCTGAAAACGCCCAGACCGACGGGGTAGGCGGTGGAGATGGCGGTCACCTCGGCGCTCCCTGAGATCATGAGGCTGGCCGCGCCGCCCTCGCCGATGCGCAGGGACCGGCCGTTGTCCGCGCCCTTCGCCGTGAAACGGCCGCCGCCGATCGTGACCGCGGCCGGCTTCAGCGACCAGGATTCGGCCGCCACGAGGCTGCTCGCAAGCTCGACCTCGCCGCCGGTCTGGCGGAAGAAGGGGCGGGCGTTGTAGTTGGTGAAGGACTGGTTCTGCATGCCGACGGACATGACGGCGCAACTCAGCTTGCCGCCGGATACCGTGATGCCCGAGGCCAAGCCGGCCTCGCCGGCGGTCAGCGTCGTTCCGTTGTTCCAGCCGATGCCGATGTTGCTGTTCACCGCGGTCACGCCGTCCACGATCTCCACCTCGCCGGCGGTCTCGGCACAGGCGTTGGTGGCCGTGTAGAGGCCGACCAGAAAGCGGCATGCGATGGCGTTCGTCTGGCCCGGCGCGCCGAGGATCAGCTTGCCGGCGTTGACGTTCACGCCGGAAAAGCCTTTGACAGGGCTGTCGCCGTTCGCCTGTTGCGGCTGATACTCGTTCGCGGGCCAGTAGGTGCCGGTCGCGCTCAGCACCTGGTAGCCGGGATGGCGGAGCGAGAGCGTGCCCGCGCCCGATTTGATGAGCGCGCCGGCCGTGTTGTTGACCTTGCCGTAGAGGGCGACGTCTCCGTCCGTCCGGATCGTGGCGGCGCGGAAGGGACTGTTCCCCGGCGAGAGCGTCAGGCCACGGTCGGTCGCGACGGACGCGGCCGTGAGGTGGAGCGTACCCGCACCGATCACGATGTTGGAAGCGTCCGCAGAAGCGGCGCCCAGAGGTCCGGCGGTGCCTCCATCCGTCAGCGAGGCGAGGCGGAGCGTGCCGCCTCTGAGCCAGGTGGCACCGGTGTAGGTGCTGGCGCCCGTGAGCGCCAGCGAGCCGCCCCCCGTGACGGGATTGACGATGACGCCGTTGGTGCCGGCGAGGGCCGAAGCGACGGTCTGTGTTCCGCCGGCCGTCAGGAGAAAGGCGGGGACGCCGACGTTGTCGAGCGTGATGCCGTTGCCGGAGACCGTGTAAGTCCCCGCGCCGCCGAACGAGAGGCAACCCAGGGTTAGCCCCGCAACGTCGTTGTTCACGGTCACGGGCGGGAGCGCCGGCGCGTTCGTGAACACGGCGGCATCGCCGGTGCCGTTCGGAACATCGAGGTTCAGCCAGTTGGCGGCGGTCGTCCAGTCGCCGGAGGCCGCGTTCCACGCGGAGTCCGAGGAAGCGGTCAGCGTCAAATCCGCATCGTACAGCCACGCGGCGCCCGTGATGGCTGCAGCGGACGCGCCGGCAAGCAGGTTCGACGTCGTTGTCCCCTGGCCTTCCCACAGCGGCCAGTAGCCGGCCAGCCCGTTCTCCAGCCCCGTCAGGCGGCGGTTCCTCGAGTCGGCGATCTCGGTCTGGGTGCGGCTGCGGTTCCAGACGCGCACGTCGCTGATCGCGCCTTTGAACGAAGGGAACCCGGTGTTGCCGACCTGGCAGTGGCCGATGGCGATCGTCGCGTCCTGCTGGACCGCGATGACCGGCTTGCCCGTCGCGGTCTTGTCCACCGCACCGTTGACGTACAGGGTCCACGTCGATCCGTCGCGGACTGCGGCGACATGCGTCCAGGCGTTGGTCGGGATATCGCCGCCGCCGGTTTCTAGCCAGCTGCCGCCGTCGCCGATGAAGAGCCCCAGCTGCTTCTGCCGGATGGCCACGATCATGCGCCCGGGCTTGCCGGCGTATTGCGCGACGATGCGGTTTTCCGCTTCGTACGAGGCGGGGCGAACCCACGCCTCGACGGTGAAGTTCGTGGCCGTGATCTTGCTGCCGGTCGAGACCCAGTGATTGTTCGCCCCCGTGAACCGCAAAGCGTTCTCAGCGGCGTGAGCCTCTGCGAACGCGCACGTCAGGAGCCCGCCGCACACGGCGAGCCGAATCGCGGTCCGAGTTCTCATGAAAAAAACTCCGTTTCAGGGCAGAAGGACCGGCACGGCCCATTGTGCGAAAGAAATCGTTTCATCTTCTTGGCAGGCCTTTTGGTAAAAGGTGCAGAAGTTCTGCGTGGCCTGCGGATTGAAGAGGCGGATCTCGGGCAGCGCCACCTTGCGGAAGCCTTGCGAAAGCAGCGCGTCGGACATGGAGTCCTTGTTCCGGTCAATGGTCGGCGTCAGGAAGCCGACCACGCCCGCGCGGATGCAGCGCAGCGCTTTCTTGCCCGAGAGCGGCACGCGCACGAACGAGGCCTTGCGGAACGCGTCGGGCAACTGGCCGTCCGCGCACGCATAGTCGCGGTCCGTGAAGAGCTTCGCGCCGGAGGCGAGGGGGAGCGTCTCCCATTTCGACGCGTCCAGCGCGCCCGCGCCGCCGGCGGCGAGCGGGGCTCCGTCCGCGTGCGGTTTGACGGCCGGGAGCAAGCCCCCGCTGCCTTTGCTGACGAGCTGGCGCAGGCGCGCGTCCGGCGAGACGGCTTTCCCGGCGAGCACGTCCTCTTCGCGGAAGGTCGCGAAGAGGATCTCCTTGGCGTTGGTGCGGTCGAAATCGTAGGCCAGGTAAATCAGGCCGTTCTTCACCTGCTGGCCGTCGGGGTACGACACGCCGTTGCGCTCGTCCAGCAAGAGGCCGCCCTCCCACGTCGCGCCGTCGTCTTTCGAGAGGTAGGCGGTGAGGTGCGACCGCCCGGTTTTCAGCGCGATCGGGCCGTGCTTCACCAGCAGAAGGTTGCCCGAGGCCAGGCGGCGGATGAAAAAGCGCGAGGAGGTGTGCCGGATCTTCGAAGGTTCCAGCGGCGACCACGTTTTGCCCCGGTCCCTGGAGACCGCCTCGCGGATGCCGGATTTGCAGCGCGAGAGGCACCAGAGGGATCCGTCTCTGCGCTCGACGAACGAGTGCTCGTCGAACAGGCGGTCTTCCCGGGGCATGGTCGCCCCGCCGCGCACCTGCCACGTCTGGCCCTGATCTTGCGAGACCACCATCCTGGAACTGGGGTCCGCGTACCATGTCGCGACGGGCAGCACCCATTCGCCCGTGGACAGGGTGATCGGCTTGCACATCATGACGCCTTGGGCGACATACACCGGCGTCGGGTGGGCCGGCGGCTCGGATTCGGGATCGCGGATTGTCACCATCCACAGCGCGTCGGACGTCACGTTGTTGTAGGGCATCACCCGGTCGGTCCACGTCCAGCGGAGGGTGCCGTCCGGCGCCATCCAGAGCTCGGGGTCAAACGTGCGGCGCGGCCCGTCGGCGTCGGGATCCGACACCAGCACCTCTTTCCAGGTCTTGCCGTTGTCGCCGCTGGTGGAAAGCACCACGTAGTTGTTCTGGTCCTCGGCCGGCGTGATGCCCGCGTACCACGTCGCCCAGAGCCGGCCGCCGGGCGAGACCGCGAGGCTGGGGATGCCGACGTGCGCCCGGTTTGTCACGGAGTGGAGCGGCAGCTGCGGCGGCCCCAGGTGTTTTGGCGGAACCGGTGCCGCCCCCGAAGCGGTTATGACCCATGCGGCGACGATCAGCAGAACGTTCCTCATATGTTTGTTACCCCTTTCAACTTCTAGGCAGGATACCCGAATCCCAGAACGACCAACCCGTATACCGCGACTTTTACTGCATTTCGCAAATCGTGTCAAGGAAGACGGCGCGCCGGTGCGCCGAAGATGCGGCCCCGTTTCATGTCGCTTTTTCCCTGTTTTCGCTTGCCTTCCGCATGCGCCGTTCCCATACTACAAACTCATAATCAGGTTGAATTTTCACGACTGGGGGGAAGCCATGGGGGCTGGTACGTTTGTTCGCCGCACGCTGATTGCTGCGGCCATGGGGAACGCTTTGTTTGCCGCGGCGTCGACCTATCTGGCCAACACGCCCGGGGCGGCGATGCAGTCGGTCACGCTGACGAACGGCGACCAGCTCACCTCCTCCACGATTGACGTGCCGACGTTGCCGGCATCCGCGGGGACGCCGATCTTCCATCTCGACGCGTCGTCGACGAACGGCTGGACGTTCGCGGTGTCCGGCGGCACCAACTATGTCACGAAATGCCCATCCGCCACCGGCGATGGCCGGTACCTCACGTTCGACAGCAACGGCGGGACGTGGCTGAACGGCCCCTTCCTCCGTGAGAGCGATCCCGAGCTGAAGGGCGGGCGTACGCTGGATTTCGGCAAGCAGGGCTCGAGGCTGGGCCTCTATTTCGACGGCGGGAAGCTCGACAACATCGGCACGATCGTCGCCGTCTGGGGCAGCCAGAACGGCGGCGGGTGGATTTTGGGCGGCGGCGCGTGGACCAATAGCGAAGGTTCGCCGCTTGTCGGTTTCGGGTTCCACCGCGGCTCGAATCCAGCGAACAACAGCGACAACGAGATCGTTGCGGCCTCGCGGATCATCAAATCCCCGGCTTATCCGGCAGCCGTCGCGGGCCGTTGCTGGCTGGACGGCACCGAGGTCAGCCCGGTCGACATGGGGCTCTCCGGCAATTATCAACTGCTCTCGATCGTCTGCACGAACCTCGTGCCTTGGGCCGCGGGTCTCGGGATCAACGACACGCGCAATTCCACCCGCTCCGGCGGCCAGCGGGTCGCGGAGATGATCATCTACGGCAAGCTGCTGAGCGATGAGGAGCGTCGATCGGTCGAAGCCTATCTGACCGAGAAGTGGTTCGGCCGTCCGTATGCCGGGTATAATCACCATTCCGCGTTGGCCGAGGCGCGGCTTTCCGAGATGTGCGAGGTCGCGGTGCCGCAGGACGAAACATTGTCGGTCACCCGCGTCAGGGACGGCGGCTCGCCGAAACGGACGGCGCCGATCCGGCAGACCGTGAAAAGCGGGACGGGCACGCTGGAGATGGCCGATGCGGCGGGGCTCGGCAGGCCGTTCCTGTGGCAGGCGGGCGGTTTGTCCTTCCCGCGCCGCGCGGTCCCCGCCGCGCTGCCGGCGGATCCGGTTTTCCGCATGGACGCCAGCGCGGCCTCCTCGCTCGATACCGTCGTCGACGGCGGCGGCGTCACGCGCGTGACCGCGTGGCGGGACGCGGACGGCCGCGGGTTCGCGGCGGCGCCGCTGGCGGAAACCAACCGCCCTTCGCTGCTGGCCAACGCGCTCAACGGCAAGGCGGTGGTCGACTTCGGCGCCTACGCCGGCGGCCAGTTCCTGCAGTGGAACACCAACATGAGTTACATCGGAACGGTGCTCTGGGTGGTCGGTTCGCAGAACGGCGGCGGACACCTGATGGGGCACAGCTGGGACAACGGCTGCCAGTTCCAGCGCGGCGGGGCCGGGGGCGCGCAGACCTCGCCCATCTGGAGTTCCGCAGGCTCGAAAGTGGCGATGCGGGCGTGCCCCACTTACGTCAATGGTCTGCGGGTGAACGGCACGAACGCCTGTCTCGGCTGCGCGTATCAGGTGGTGGCGGTCCAGGCGCCGGGCGCTTATGCCAACCAGTTCGCGGGGCACCTCTCGACCTCCAGCGATTCCTCGCGCACCGGCGGGCAGCGCCTGGCCGAGGTGGTCGCCTACAACCGTCTGCTCTCGGATCAGGAACTGGCGGACGCGCAGGCTTACCTGATGCGCAAATGGCTGAGCGCCGATGCGCCCGGCTATGCGCGGCAAAGCCGCGCGCGGCCCGATCTCCAGGACGTTTCGGTCGCGTGCGAGGGGCCTTTGACCGTGGGCAGCGACGCGGTCCGCCTCGGCGCGGTGTCCGGCACGGGGACGATCCTCAAGCGCGGCGCGGGCGATCTGGAGTTGCAGGACTCCTCGCTGTTCTTGGGCTCCATCACGCTCGAGAGCGGCAGCCTGAAAACCGCGTCGCCCGCGGTCGTGGACGACACTCCGGCCGATGAGCCGGCCTTCCATCTGGACGCGACGCGCGCGGACACGCTGGAGACGCTCTCGCAGAACGGCACCAACTTCATTGCCCAGTGGACGGATGTCAGCGGTTGGCGCAACGCCGCCCGCCGCTACGACACGTCGGCCAGCCGTCCTCTGCCCTGGCTGCGGACGGACGCCCCCGCCAACGGCCACCCCGTGGTGGACTTTGGCCCTCGCGCGTCCTGCCGCGTTTTGGTGTTCGATAAACCCGTCAACCACATTCGCGCCGCCTACATCGTCATCGGCACGCAGGGCGGGTGCGGGAATTTCCTGCTCGGCTCGTCGGGCGTCGACGTCTGCGATTTTCACCGCGGCGGCGACGATTTGCTGGACAGCTCGAGCCGCCCCATCCTGGGCGGGTTCGATTTCAGCCAGCCGCTCCGGGACGGGCTCATCTACGTCGACGGCGTCCAGACCAATTACAATGCGGGGCTCTCGGGTGGGTACCAGGTGGTCGAGTTCCATCCCGCGGCCGGCATGCGCGCCTCGGCGTTAGCCTGCGACCGATATGGCGGAACCACCGACGTCGGCAATCTGGGCAACGAAAGCGCCCGCCGCACCGGCGGCCAGCGTCTGGGCGAGGTGGTCCTCTACGACAGGCCGCTCTCGGAACGCGAACGCGCCGCGACCCGCAATTACCTGATGAAAAAGTGGCTGAACCGCGCCCCTGCGGCTTTGCCGGCCGATCCGACCAACGCGCTGCGCCAGATCGCGCTCGCCACCTCGTCCAACGTGATCTTCTGCGCCGGGAACGCGGCCTCGGTGCTTTCGTTGACGGGGGCGGGCGATTTCGAGAAGACCGGTGCGGCTTCGCTTGCCATCGTGGACGTCAGCGCGTTCACCGGCACGCTGCGCGTCGCCGAGGGGGGGCTGGCTCTGACGGGACGTCAGCCTCCCTACACGCCGGAACTCGCGACCAACGGGCTGACCTTCCATGCCGATGCCACGAAGAACGTCGAGTGGGCGCTGGAGGGCGGCGTGCGCCGCGTGTCGCGCTGGGGCAGCGCGGTGGGGGACGGCTGGTTCGCTTACCCGCAGGTGAACAAGCCCGAATACCGGCTCGCGGATCTCGGCGGTCTGCCGGTGGTGGATCTCGGCCCGATGGGTTCGCTTCGCCATCTGCTCTTCTGCAATACCAACAGCGCGGTGGGGGCCACCAATCGGATCGCGAACATCCGCAGCGTCTTCTGGGTCATGGGCAGCCAGAACGGCGGCGGCTATCTGCTGGGCGGCGGCACGAATGCTTCCAGCGCGGC
>Ga0116170_10005968_pt1 | contig 10774 bp, 7 predicted proteins | sample AD_JPNHW1_MetaG_FD_89797 | JGI IMG/M metagenome (GOLD analysis project Ga0116170, IMG submission 89797) | Active sludge microbial communities of municipal wastewater-treating anaerobic digesters from Japan - AD_JPNHW1_MetaG | ecosystem: Engineered > Bioreactor > Anaerobic > Digestate | place... | reverse complement strand
TACCCTTGAATATCAGCCACCCGACATCCGGTTGATTTCGTGTCAAATACATACCAGGGAAGGTACGCTGGCACGATCTGAAGAGGCTGCCCTGGATATTGAAATTCAGAATTTTGGGAAAGGTGTCGGGAAGAATGTATCTGTTAGGGTAGGGTACCCTGATAATACTTTCTCAGCCACCTCCAATAATCTCAATGTACTTGAATTACTGCCAGGCAAGCCAGTTAGTCTTCAAAGTAAATTCTTGTGCAATACATCTTTCTCCGACAGTGTGGTTCCAATTAACATCGATCTCTCTGAATCTGAAGGTCTTTATTCACGTGATACTGTCATTCGGTTTACCCTTGATCAGCCAATCATGGAGTCACCGATCTATATCTTTTCCGACATTGAGCGCGATATCCCGGTAATCAAGGAAAAAAATCCCGATCGATTTGCTCTGATCTTCGGGAATGAGAATTATGCTGACCAACTGGCAGAAGTTGGAGGCGAGATCAACGTACCCTATGCGGTCAATGATGCCAGGGCATTTAAAGAGTATGTAAACAACCTTTTGGGAGTCCCGCTCGAAAACTGCCGGTATTCGGTAAATAGCACCAGCGCCCGGATGAACCGTGAGATCGATTTAACCTGTGTATCAATCAGTAAGTCCGGTCCAGACTGTGAAATCTTTCTTTTTTATGCCGGCCATGGCCTTCCCGAGGAAGGCACAAATATACCTTATCTGATACCGGTCGATGTAAATCATACCAATATCAAGGCAGGCATTAACACCGCCGATCTGTACCAGAAGCTTGCCAAATCAGGCGCCAAAAGAATAACGATTTTTCTTGATGCCTGTTTTTCAGGCGGAGGGAGAGAGTCAGGCTTGCTTGCAGGACGAAGCATTAGAGTCAAACCAAGCGACGAAATCCCGGTAAAAAACACCGTTGTTTACAGTGCCAGCAGCGGCAATCAAACCGCGCTGCCATACAAAGAAAAGCGCCACGGCATGTTCACTTACTTTCTGCTTAAAAAACTGAAAGAAACTAAAGGCCAGGTAACCTATGAACAAATGGATCTGTACCTACGGAAAGAAGTTTCACGCGTAAGCATCAACGTAAACGACAAGCCCCAGGATCCCGTCACCATCGCCAGCCCTGACATTCTCAACCAATGGGGGCAATGGAGGTTCAGGTAAATGCGCGAAATTAGTCTCGAAGAGCTTTACATAGGAACTAATTGTATCTATATCATCATTTTGAATTAACTTTGTGTAGTTTACAATAATGCGATTATGAAAGCAATAGAATTCACCACACGGTTATCGAGCAGGAGTATCCGGATTCCGGAAAATTTTAAGCCGGAGATGGAATCAAACAAGGGTAAAAATACTCGTGTTATTTTACTGTTTGATGATACCGAAAACTATCCGGAAAACAACCTGATAAACTTTGTGGCAGAGGAATTCTTTAAAGGGTATGCTGATTCCGATAATATTTACAACAATTATTCATTATGAAATCATTTCAATTCTGTCAAGTTGTACTGATCGGATTTCCACACACCGATGGAACCTCAATCAACAAATGACCTGCCCTTGTGCTCTCAGATACGAATGATGAAGATGTCATTCTGTGCAGAATTATCAGTAAAATATGGAAGACCTCTTATGACGTTGAAGTCATTCCCTCTGCTTCAAATGGATTGCTGGTTGCATCCGTAATCAGGGTGCAAAAAATAGCAGCACTTGCCAAAACAAGTATCATCCGTTCCATTGGGCAAATTAATACAAACGAACGCACTCGGGTGTACAAGGCTTTTCATGCAATATTGGCAGCTTAATTATTCACGTTGCAGACAGGGATGTCACTAGGAAGCCGAGGTCAGCGACAAACCGAAATAACCGGTTCTCCATCGGCGGATGAGTCGCTTGAAAGCCAAAATTGCCCGCCTGATGTGTATCACGGTGCGACGGACCAGCATCCTGCCATTCTTTCTCAAGAAATTGATGGTTGAGGATAAACCTGCTACCAATAGAAACAATCCGGCAACAGCCAACATGAATGCCAGTCCGTCTTGAGCATAGCCCTTAGAGGCATACGATTGAGAAGATAACCCGATTATCAGAAAAGACAGTAGAAACATTCCTTTTTTCATAGGTTGCAAATTTTCATTACGTCTATAAAGATAAGGTTTTTTTATCCCCCTACTGTAATCCCGCCCAAATATTCCGGATATTTCAAATCAAAACAGCTCCCTGATGAAGGATAACCTCTTTCATCTAAGTGCTATTCGTTGTAAAACAGTTTATCATGATCGGTTATCCGCCATTTCGTAAGCATCCGTGATACCAGTTTCGAATCCTCAGGCTTGTGTAACTTACCCCAGTAGATAAGGTTACAATCAGGGGCCAATCCGATCGTATCGGAAGGGGATTCTGCAATTTGCCGGAGGGCCGATTTTTGACTATCCGCTTTGTGGAACAACGGCTGGTCGTTGAGAGTGAATAACACCAGAACACCTGCAATCAGCGGAATATACCAATTTAAGCTCTTACGCTCAAGCGCTTTAAAAAGAAATAAGGTGGAAAGACCTGCAACGAAAATCATCCCAATCAGCACCGGCATGAAGGTATCGTAGCGGATGATGTTGGGGCGGTTTTCACGGTAACCACCCATAGGTAAAAGCAGGATGTAGATCAGTGCAAAAAGTCCAAGCCCCGTAAAGAGTTGAATGATCTTCCGGCCCTGAACCGTATCATGGGTTCGCTTCACCAACAAAAAGTTCGTGGCCAAAATGAAAAAAAGAACCGGATAGCCCAATTTGGTAAAGAACAGGTTCGCAATTCCGGCAGGTAATTTCGAATAAAGAGAGAGAATCGGAACGCTGATGTTATTGGAATTAAATGAACCCAGATAAAGAGAATAGAGGGATAATAAACTGACAGGCAACAGACAGTACCAGAAAACTGTAGGAATCCGGATTATTGAATTCGCCCATCTCCGAAAAATGTTGGTTCGCGGTTGAACACGATAATTTTCCAGCCACGATCCGACGAAATATACAAATGAAGATACCAGAATGACGCCCGGGTTCAGGGGGCCGCTGAAACAAACAACAACAGCCAACGGGATTCCTAACAGAAGGTACCATTTCAGTGGTGGATTTGGCTTTCGGTGATAAAATTTCAAATGAAAAGGAAGCATCAGGATCATAAGCAACGCGAGCGGCATGGCATAAAAAAATACATAGGTGGGCGCGCTGTCGATAATTCCCATGTAGCTTTGGTATCCCTCGGTTTGAAAAAAGGGGGTGACAAGGATCGCCGCAATAAGAAAATCGATGTTGAACACATGAAAAGTTCCGCTGATGGCAACCGCAAGCAGAAAAATGAAGAGTGCCTGGATCAGTATCTTAAAAATGGCGCTGGCTAAATAGACGCTGTCAACAGGTGATATGAACCTTTGGAGGCCGACGGGGACGATTTCATACCACGATTTTATGGTAATGTGGCAAAAATAACGATTCGGATTGGGATAGACGGCATTGCGGGTGATCACGGACAAGCCCAGCGGATCGGCTAATATGGGTTTTACTTCGTCGGCCGGAACAACATTCCAGGGCAGGTCGCCATCGAGGGGTTGACTCAGATGCTGCCTGAATGAATAGGCTAAATCACAAATCAGGAAAAGCATCAAAATAATTGACAAAATATTCTTTCTGAACATAGTCCTTTGCATGGTAAATGGGGCTTTCCCTTAAAATCCCGATGAGCTTCTTTCCTGCCAATAAAATTACATTTTAATCCGGGATCATCCTGTACGGATCGCGAAGAAGGGTAACTTTTAACAAAATTGTCAAAAACCATCTAAAATCATCAACTTTGCACTTCATAATCCGGATTGCGATGACCATCGCTAGAAAATCGATAACTACCAAGCTCCTGTTACTTTTCTTATGCACCGGGGTCGTTTCTGTTTTGGTTGTCGGGTCCTATTCATTCTATTCAGCCAAGAGAGCCCTCATTAACCGTACACTCGACCAGTTGGTTTCAGTCAGGGCGGTCAAAAAACAGCAGGTTGCCTATTTTTTCACAGAAAAATTCAAAAACCTCGACGACTTAAGCAGAAATGAACATTTGAAAGAGGTACTTGCCAACTCCGATCAAATGTGCCAATATCCGGGCAGTTCGCAATCCGTTGAATTTTTAAAAAGTTACTATACTGCGTACGGATTCTCCAATTTGTACCTCCTCCGGTTCGGAGAAACGGGAACCAGGATCACCTGGTCAGGTGATAGTGCCGGGCAGTCGCTTCCGGGTAAGTTAAAAGCTCAAATTACAACCATGGGAGAATCAACTCTTACTCAAAAGGGTTCAGTACTTTCTGATCTGTTTTTCAAAGCGGACAATGATACCATAACGTGCTGCCTGATCGGGCACAGAGTAGCGTCAAATGACGGGAAACTGCTGGGAGTCGTTATCCTTGAAATCAGTTCAGCCGAGATAAACCGGATTATGTTGCAGGATAACCGGGAAATCGGGTTGGGAAATTCAGGCGAGACCTATCTCATCGGTCATGATTTCCTGATGCGAAGCAGATCGAGATTTATCCGAAATTCTGTAATGAAGATTACAGCCAGAACTGACGCGACTGAAAAAGCCTTTGAAGGCAAAACGGGAACGACCATTACTGACGATTACAGGGGAATCAAGGTATTCAGCGCCTTCGAACCCATCGGCATCAGTGGGTTACAATGGATCGTAGTTGCTGAAATTGACTTCGAGGAGGCCATGATTCCTGTTGCTTCCCTGCGAAACGACATCCTCCTTGTTTCTCTGATCATTTCGATCCTGATCCTTGGATTCGCCCGGGTGATCACCAACATGATAACGCAGCCGCTTATCACGCTGAAAAATGCAGCTATCAGACTTGGCGAAGGCGATTACCATCATGAGGTAAGGGTTGTTTCGGGTGATGAGATCGGGATGCTCGCTGCAACTTTCAATACCATGTCAACCCAGATCAGAGAAGAACGGAAAAACCGGATACAGGCTCTGTATGACGGGCAGGAGATTGAGCGCAGGCGGATTTCCCGCGAATTGCACGATGGTTTAGGGCAAAAACTGGTGGGGGCCAAGTTGCAGTTGGAAAATTGCAATCAAAATGATATTTTGTGCCTGCAAAAGACAACGAATGAGATTAAAAACTGTTTACATTCCATTATTGAAGAACTCAGGCGAATTTCAAATGATCTGATGCCTGCATCGCTCGATGAACTGGGGCTGGCGACAGCCCTTCGGAATCTTTGTAGCGACGTGGAAAAACAAACCGGGGTGGAAGTCGATTTCGATGTTAGCATTAACGGCGTCATCAAGGGAAGTTCCGCAGTGTACTTGTACAGGATCGCACAGGAAGGCATTCAGAATATAATCAGACATTCAGGGGCAACCCGGTGTTTTTTGCAATTAATTCAAAACCATGACTCATTAATCTTTATTCTCGAGGATGACGGAAAGGGATTCGCTCCGGGGACGGTTGTAATGGGCAATGGCTTATCGAACATGAAAGATCGTACCGCTTTATTAGGGGGGACCTGGTCGGTTGAATCGGCACCGGGTTCAGGAACGACCATCAGAATAAAAATACCGTATAATAACCAATGAAACAATCCATCCGCGTCATTTTGGTTGACGATCACCAGATCATCCTCGACGGCTTGACGGGTATGATCCGGGAAGCCGATGATATCGTGCTCATCGGGTGTGCAACGGATTACCAACAGGCAATGGCATTGATCAATGAAAGGTCGCCAGATGTTGTGATAACGGATATTTCAATGCCTGGTCGTTCAGGGATCGAATTGATCGGCAAGCTCAGGGGAAAATTCCCAGAGGTGAAGATCCTGGTCCTTTCGATGTATATTTCGGATGATTTTATCTTCAATGCTCTGAGGGAAGGTGCAATCGGCTATCTACCCAAACAGGAAACCACGAAAGCAGAACTATTACAGGCCATCAGGACTGTAAACCGGGGAAGCAATTACTTCCCGGCCAGCATTGCGCAACAGATCGCCAGATCATACGCACAGTCGGCAAAAAAATCAGCCATGCTCGATTCAGCCATCAGGGCCCACGACCTGACGACGCGTGAACGTGAGATTCTTCGGTTGTATGCTGACGGATTTTCGAACCAGGAAATTTCAACCCGTTTGAATATCAGTGTGAAGACGGTGGAAACACATAAAAACAATATCATGCAGAAGTTCAATTTCCGTAGTACAGTCGACATGGTGAAGTTTGCCATCCGAAACAATATCTCCGACGTCTAAGGGTTTCCCTTAGGCATAATTGAGGGTTCCCGTTATTCTCCGTTACCGGGTATTATCCTTCATTTGCAAGGCTTAAAAATCCTTGCTTATGAGAAGATTTACTCTGATTTCAATCACATTTCTGCTCTTTATTTCGACCTGTTCATTGGGACAGTCCACATCACAATGGTCTGCTGACTTTCAATTCGGCGCCGATTTCATGAGCCGATATATCTGGAGGGGGCTCAACCTCGGAGGCGCCGGTCCCAGCATCCAGCCAACCCTGAAACTGAATGTTGGCAATTCGAACCACCTTTTCTCTTTCGGAGGCTGGGGGGCTTATACCTTCAGTAATACAGCCAATCAGGAAGCCGACCTTTTTCTTTCCTATACCTTTAAAGGGATGGTCACGCTGATGGTCACAGATTATTTTTTCCCGGAATTAAATACAGGAAGCAAAGACAAATATTTCTGCTACTCAAAGGACAGTACAGGCCACGTTTTCGAAGGGGCCATTCTGTTTAACGGGACAAAGAAAATTCCTTTCACGCTGATGGTGGCAACGAATTTCTATGGCAACGATTCGCGTAAAATGAAACAGATCAACGACACGACCTTTATCGAAGATGGCATTCAATATTCCACCTACATTGAACTCGGCTTTAAAAAAACCATCAAGGGTATTGATTTCAATGCTTTCGTGGGCGGAACGGTCAATTCACCCAATACTGAACTCCATGAAACCGGTTACTATGCAAATACCAGGGCCGGTCTCACCTATGTCGGAATTAAGCTGGCTAAAGCCATCCAGATCACCGAAAAATTTGCACTGCCTGTTCAGGCGGCACTTATCGCCAATCCAATGGAAAATAAGCTATATATCGTGTTTGGCTTTACACTGTAATTATTAACCCTCAAAAACAAACAAAATGATTGAAACTGGTTCAACCGGATTTATGCTGCTTGCCTGCAGTCTGGTCATGCTGATGACTCCGGGACTCGCATTGTTTTATGGTGGACTTGCCACCAAACGGAACATCCTCGGAATCATGATACAGAGCTTTGTATCACTGGGGTGGACAACAGTTCTGTGGGTAATCTTCGGATATTCACTCTGTTTCAGCGGAGGTGAAGGAGGAATTATCGGAAATTTCGACAAGGCATTCCTGAACGGCGTGGATGTAAATTCCATGTTCACGAATGGAAAAATTCCAGAGATAGTTTTTGTTGCCTATCAAATGATGTTTGCCATCATAACGCCTGCCCTGATCACCGGCGCTTTTGTAAACCGCGTGAATTTTAAAGCCTTTTTCATTTTCCTCACTGCCTGGCAGATTCTTGTTTATTATCCGTTCGTCCATATGATTTGGGGCGGAGGACTGCTGGCCCAGTGGGGTGTTCTCGACTTTGCCGGGGGGATCGTGGTGCACGCAACTGCTGGTTTTGCTGCCCTTGCATCGGTCTTTTACGTCGGGGCCCGTGTCGATAAAAATTCCACGCCGAACTCGATTCCTCTGGTTGCAATCGGAAGCGGACTTTTGTGGTTCGGCTGGTACGGATTCAATGCCGGAAGCGAGATTGCCGTTGATTTTGTAACCTCACTCGCATTCCTGAATACTGATATTGCGGCTTCTTTTGCCACCATGGCCTGGCTTTTCGTAGAATGGATCCGTGAAAAGAAACCGAAATTTGTCGGATTGCTTACCGGTTCCATTGCAGGGCTTGCCACCATTACTCCGTGTGCCGGTTTCGTTCCATTGTGGGCATCCCCGATTATCGGAATCATTGCCGGACTTCTTTGTTATCTGGCTGTTCAGTTTAAGAACAGGATGAAATGGGACGATGCTTTGGATGTATGGGGCGTTCACGGTGTTGGTGGTGTTCTCGGAACAATCCTGCTCGGCATCTTTGCCTCAAAGGCAGTGAACGGAGCGGGTACCGACGGACTGATTTATGGCGGAAGTTCATTCTTTTTAAAACAATTAGTGGCTGTAGTTGGAGCTGCTGCATTTGCTTTTTTCTTCACCTACATTATGCTTAGCATCATTAACTTTATCACCCCGGTAAAGGTTGATGAAACAGTTGAACGAGAAGGCCTGGATGTTGCACTTCACGGGGAAAAAGCCTACGATGAAGGCGCTTTGTAACCCATGGTAAATACGCTGTGGATAAAAAAACTTGTGGTTATTCACAAGTCCAGTTTGCTTTAATGGTTTTCGCTGCAACGAGGGCCCGGTTGTTGACCAGTACAACCGGGTTCGTTGTTTATGCGAAGTTCCTTGGTCCCGCATGACAATACCGTCGTGAATAAAAGAGATGCCCGTCGCAATCGGGCTGTCGAAATGAATTGCTTCGCTCATCATGGATGCAATATGATAGAAATCCCTATCTTCGAAAAAAAAACTTCATGAAAAAACATACCCTTCTAAAACCTCTGTGCGTTTCATTGTTTTTACTGATTGTGATCCCGGCCCTATCCCAAAGCATGAACGACTGGGAGAATCCGCAACTCACAGGCATCAACAACCAGCCGCCTCATGCAGCCTTTCTCCCCTTCAGTTCAGAATCAGATGCCCTGAAAAACAGCTGGAGCACCTCCCCATGGTTGATCTCACTCAACGGAACATGGAAGTTCCATTGGTCGGAAAATCCGGATGCCAGGCTAAAGCAGTTTTATGAAGATGCCTTCGATGTTTCCGGATGGAAGGATATCCAGGTACCGTCGACACTGGAAATACAGGGGTATGGCTATCCTGTTTACACAAATTCAGGCTATGAATTTTCGCACCTGATGAAGCCCGATCCGCCAAAGGTTCCGCATGATTTCAATCCGATCGGGTCGTACCGTCGGGATTTTGAAATTCCAGAAAGCTGGAACGGCCGGGAGGTGTTTCTCAGGTTTGTCGGAGTAAAATCATTCTGTTATGTCTATCTTAACGGACAACTGATCGGGATGGCCAAAGACGGGAAAACGCCTTTCGAATTCGATATCACCAAATATCTGAGAAAAGGTAAGAACACGCTGGGCGTTGAAGTTTTCAGATGGTCGGATGGCACCTATCTCGAGTGCCAGGATATGTGGCGGATGAGCGGCATCAACGATGATGTTTACCTTTTTTCAACACCCAAAACACGGATCCGTGATTTTTTTGCAATCGGCGATCTCTTCTCGAATTACCAGCACGGTATCTTAAAAGTCACCACCATCGTTAAATGCGAAGATTTAAATCCGCCGCCCGACCTTGACCGGATGTTTCTTCAACCTGAATTCAACCTGGAAATATCCCTTTTTGAATCAGAAACAAGTAGATTCCCTGAATTCAGGGAATCTCAGCAAGTAAAGATTTCAGGGAATGCCGAAGATACTGTTTACTTCGAGAAGTTTATTCCCTATCCGAGGAAATGGAGCGCCGAGATCCCGAATCTGTATTATCTGATACTCACCCTGAAAGACAAGGACGGCAACATCATCGAGTCGACCCGTTGCCGGGTGGGATTCAGGAGTTCGGAAGTGAAAAACGGACAATTCCTGGTAAACGGGAAACCGGTACTGATCAAAGGCGTGAACCGGCACGAACATGATCCGGTGAGAGGACATGTCATGTCAAAAGAATTAATGCTGATGGATATTAAGCTGATGAAGGAGGCCAATATTAATACCGTCCGCACATGCCATTATCCCGATGATCCCTACTGGTATGAATTATGTGATGAACACGGGCTTTATGTCATCGATGAGGCGAATATCGAATCGCATGGCATGGGGTACAATCCCGATAAAACCCTGGGGAACAAGCCGGAATGGAAGGCAGCCCACCTTAACCGGACTGAGCGCATGGTGGAACGTGACAAAAATCATCCCTGCGTTATCATCTGGTCGCTGGGAAACGAAGCCGGCAATGGATGCAATTTTGAAGCCACTTACGACTGGGTAAAAAACCGCGATAAAAGCCGGCCGGTGTGGTATGAACGGGCCGAACAGGGGGCCAATACCGATATTTTCTGCCCGATGTACTGGTCGCCGCAAGACTTGAAGTGGTACGGTTATTCCCGACAGCTCAGGCCCCTGATCATGTGTGAATACGCCCATGCCATGGGAAACAGTACAGGGAATTTCAAGGATTACTGGGATGTGATCGAAAAGTATCCACAGTTGCAGGGCGGTTGCATTTGGGACTGGGTCGACCAGGGTCTGCTCGTCACCCCGCAACTGAAAGGTTATAAAGGGAAAGTCCCTGCCAATGCGCCATCCGACATAAACCGCACCGACCAGCCGCCGGCCTACAGGTACGAACAGGCCTCGTGGGCATACGGCGGTGACTTTGGACCCGACGATGTTCCGTCGGACGGCAACTTCATGTGCAATGGCATCGTTTTCCCCGACCGGCAGCCACATCCGGGATATTGGGAAGTCAAGAAAGTCTATCAGAATGTCAAATTCAACCTGATTGATCCTGACGGCGCTTCTTTTGAAATCAACAAT
>Ga0116170_10005966_pt1 | contig 10774 bp, 14 predicted proteins | sample AD_JPNHW1_MetaG_FD_89797 | JGI IMG/M metagenome (GOLD analysis project Ga0116170, IMG submission 89797) | Active sludge microbial communities of municipal wastewater-treating anaerobic digesters from Japan - AD_JPNHW1_MetaG | ecosystem: Engineered > Bioreactor > Anaerobic > Digestate | place... | reverse complement strand
GGAATCGACAGAAAAGATTGATTACCCTGCTTGCAGCGCCGTGGTATCGAAAACGGCCGATTCTTTCGAGGCTTTTTCAGGCTTTCGGCAACGCTGCGAAGCTGATCAGATTCAACCAGGCAATTGAAGCTTTGGCTTAAAAGCACATGATTCAACTATAAATGGCACCTGGTTGTTTGAAATTGGTCTGTTGGTCGTGCTTCTGGCCATTGCGCTTAGCAGCTGTTTTGCCTGTCTGTCATCAAATGCCAGTTCAATCGTCATTCGCTTTCCATTTCTTCCGGTTTGTCAACATATTTCAGGCAAAGCTCCTGGATGCGTTTATGATACTTGTCACGAATCACCTTGAATTCAGCCGGGTGACTATCTAAGCCATCTTTGAGATATACCTTGGCCAAAGCGCCAGATTCGGCACCCCACTCATCAAGAATTTGGATGAATTCTTTTTGGAATTGTTTTTGACTCATCTTTTGCTCCTCCTGTAGGCAAAGCTGCCGGCTCAATCGTTATCGCTCATTCTCACTGGCCGGGTCTGGCACGCTATATTTGGCCCAAACTTATACCTACGTGGGATTCGTTGGCCTTGGTGATTATAACATCTTCCCCTTCATCACCACAAAAATGATCAAGGCAAGTTACCTGGCTTGAGCTGGTGAAAGAAAAACGAGAATACGGCCCATATTTGGTGTTTTATGACGAAAGCCGGGGGAAATGTCGACGAAGGCAAAGAAATCAAAATTTAGTACATTTCCGGCGATTTCTGAGGGTGTTTTAAAAGGCCTTGCCCGTCAGAATTGTCAGCCGGCAATAAAGACTCGAAATTGGCCAGGCTTAATCAGGCATAAGAAAACCTCCTGGGCCTTTAAAATCAACCCAGGAGGTAATCAGAAGGAGAGCGTGCAACCGTAAAAGAGGCGCAGCTGATGGCTAAGTCAGCTCAAAATCATCTTCCTGCAGGTTGTATTCCCGCATGTAGTAGCTCTTTGTGAATTTAACCCCGACCTGGGTGAGTTTTACGTCACGACCAGCCTTTTCCACCTGGTCTTCTTTATCTTCAAAATCACGCCAGACCTTCGGGAGCGGCGCACCGGGCATATTCTGGTCGATTATCCATTTAACCAGGGTATTATTCAAAACTTCACAAAGAGCATCGGCATCGGCTTTGGCTGTTTCAAGGCGCACTTCGTTGCCCACACGATCACGGGCGTTACTGCCGCCGGTGCCGCTCTGGTTCGTGGTTCCGGTTTCGCCAAGAACGACTTCAGATATTTGCTCGTCCATATATCTGACAAGCTTTTCGTAACTGTCGATACCGCTACGGGCCGCTTCGAGCAACTTGATTTCCATTCCCTGGGGAACGACTATACCGGAATCATTCGCAATCGCCTGCAGAGCTTCGCGCAGGCATGTTTTGTCTTCTCTGCTCGCGCTGGTCGGATAAGTGCCGACACAGGTCGGATTGCCGTATTTGTCACAAAAGGTCAGCCAGAAAGTAATACCCTCGCGTTTGAAAAAAACAGGCCAGAAAAGGCTATTGCCAAGGGCAAAGCCATAAGGATTCTCAGAGCGCTTTTCAGGCGTGAATACGATAAATTTTTCTTCCGGCAGTTCGATGCCGGTCGAGGGGCTTTGTTGAGTCAGCAGGCGCAATTCGACCGCACCGTCTTTGTCGACAGTAAAAACAAAGCGCTTCGGGTCTCTAAGCCTGACAGCCGCTGGCTTGATTTCGCCATTTTCAACGGCCCACATGACTTCACCTACGGCATAACCCTTCATGATTGCATCGAGAAACCCCACTGTCATTCGATCAAGGCCAATGGCGGCAAGATGCCTTCTTACCATGCCGGCAGCTTCCTTACCCAAGGGCGTATCATCACCGGGATTGACAACCCACTCGCGAGAAATGACCGCCCGCTTTCTTTTGTTGATGACGGCTCTGACATGTGCATCGGCTTCAAGATTCTCGTAGGTTTCAAGGCCCTTGCCACCGCCACGCGCTGACAACACCTTATCGGGGTTTGGCAACACGCAGCCGAACATCGGCACTTCGTCTCTGAGATGGGCTATCTCAACCGTCAGTGCCTGCATTGCTGTCTTTTGCTCAACTTTTGCCATTCTTAGGCTCCATGGTTGCATAGAGTGAGTTTTATTTCTCACCGGCTTTTCCGCGTTTGAGAATTGTGAGATGCGATGATTTGATAAATTCTTCTTTCGCTAACAGAGTATTTTCTTGCAAGGGCCTTTAGTGGAACTCCGCTGTCATACTCTTTGAAAAGAATTCCATTGCGCCTGGCGATATTGAACATCACATTCCTGGGGATATAAACACAATCGCCGCCGAACTTTTGTGCAGTCTCACATACGGCTTTAGAGGCAATTTTGTTGGCGTCTTCAGGTGGCAACCCCAGCTCTAAAAGCGAGTCTCTTACAGAATCTTCGAGAACCATTAGAACCTCGGGCACTTCATCGCTGACTTTCACACGTTTGCCTCCAGATGCAAATTTTAATCCAGGTCGACGCCAAGCTTGGCCATTCTTTCCTTTTCAGCATCTCTGGACACATCAAGAGATGAATGGAATTTTGCGGCAATATGGGCATCAGGAAAGGTTCCTGCCGGCTCTTTCTGCAGCAGGTTCTTGAAAACAGGCAGGTTAAACATCGGTATCTTGAAAATGTCACCGTTGGCGGTTCTTATGCCGGGGTTTGCTGTGAATTTTCGCATCAAAACTTCAATGCCGACGATTCTTTTATATTTTTCTGTTAAGGCATAGGCCAGGTCAAGGTATTCAGCCCCAACTTTTTCGACTTCGCTTCTGAGAAAGTCGAGGCGGGCAGAGTCTTTCTGATCGGTCAGGGTGGTTAATTCAAGTTCTGCATTGTTAAGGCATCTGCGAAGGCCGGCAATAGTCTGGTCTGCAGACGAAATAATGCTTTCCGAAAGCTGCCTGGCTTCGCGGGTTGCTGTCAGTTCTTTGGCGTATTTCTTGTCGAAGCTGTCCAGGTCTTTTTGTGAAGCTTCGCCGAGTGCGATTTTTGCGAGAAGGTTTTCACGTTCATTGTTCAGGCTCTGCATCGACGGAACAGCCGATCTTGCCTTGGCTTTTATTTCTTCCTGATCAGAAATAGCTTTCTGAAGTGAATTAATCTTCTCAGACATCACTTTGCATCGGTCTTGAAGACCTATTGCATTCATCAATTCGGTCGATTGCTCTTCATTCACTTTGGTCTGATTTTTCATAGCGCCCTCCTGATTGTTATTTAAACAATACCCGGGCGTGTCTTAGCTGAACCAAGTGAAGCACTTCACTAAAATAAAAAAAAGCCGACGGGCAGTCGGCTTCGAGGTAGGGTAGAGTTAGTTTTTATCGGTCTGGGTCATCAAGTCAGTGAGCCTTTCGGTGAGGTAGCTGAGCAGTGTGGCCAGAGCTTCACGGTTAACCCCGTTAAGATCGGCATTCGGAATCATCAGATCGGAAACGGCCTGCAATGAAGTCGATACCCGCCACATTTCGTCTCTGAGTTCCCGGTTTGCAATGGCTGCTGTGGTCATGCTTTTGTTCTGGTTTGCTCTTGAAGCGGTAGTCTCACTCATACATTCGCTCCTTTGAGGTATTTGTTAACTGTTTGGTAAGGGCGGCCAAGTGCCCGGCCTATTTCATGTATGAAAAATCCCTCTCCGAACATTTTGCTCATGGTTTCAGCCTCTTCATGGGTCACATGGTAATGGTCAGGTCGTATCATGGCCGCTTTAATCGCAGCATACTCTGTCGGTAAAGCCCTTATTTGCGCCTTTAGCTGTGTTTCGAGCACAGTTACATGAGATTCGAGTAGTTTGATATAATTGGCACAGGTTGTTTCGAGAGCGTTTGAAAGCTGGCGGTTGCTGGCATCGAGGTCTTTGATGGTGTTAAGAAGATCACGTTCGTTTTCTGTGAGTTGCTTCGGTTTTTGGTCATCGCCAGGCAGATCGGGCTGGCGGGGTTGAGAAACGGGTGATTCAGAGCGTTTTGCGCTGCCCTTTGTCCAGTAGTTCCAGAGAGCATCGTCGCACTCGTTCTGATACTGAATAACCTTTGGCCGCACCTCTTCGCGGACTCTGACAGGGCTGATTGTGGCGAGGAAGCCGGCTAGCTTTCGCACTGGTATGCAAAGCATCTTCTGAGCACCACCTGCCGAAGGTGTAGTGATAAGCACAACACCCCATCGAGCCTTATTGTGAGAAAGCTTTTGCTGCTGATTGGCCCAGTCTATACCGAGATTTTCTATGATCGGCCTTACTGGCGCAAAGGGTTCGCCCTGGTGATCGACAACGAAAATTGTGTCGCCGTGGAATAGAACCGGAGAAAGTGATTGTAATACTGGCATAAATGCCTCCTGAAAGTTTTTTGATGACTTTTGCCGCTAAAAGCAAAAGCCGGGAGCTCAAAACCGCTTTCAGACGGTCAGGCCTATTCCCCTTGCGGGTGTTTTATTAGCCTACTCCCGGCAAATTTTGCCTAAAACAAAAACTCACTTTTTCGGAAGTGAAAGCCGCTGAAAGTTTCAAGGTGTTTTGAGTCACCTGAACTCTTTATAACGGTTTTCACTCCGCTTGTCAACCCACCATCTTCAAATAGTCAAATCATCTGTCCTTTGTGCCGATACATTGACCGTTCCTGGCTCTTCTGTTTTTTTGCGCTGCTGAACCGATTCGGCCCATTTAACCAGGTCATAATCTGAGTCGCCTGACTTGCTGTTATCCAGGCAACCAGAATCCGTATATGGCGTGAAAGAATAGAAGCCAACAACAAGTTTCGACACAAGGAGCCTCCTAGATGGATATAAAAGAACAGGCGAGAAGATTTGAAGAGAGAGAACGAATACTGCAAGACCGGGCTGACGAAACCATCGCAAGCATTGAAGAGGCAGCCGCCGCATTGACGACTGAGTGGGTTATTGAGGTCATGAAAGACGAAATTACCGAGTTCAGAAAGTCGATTGCAGCTGACAAGGAAGTGCATCTAAGGATTCCAGGCCACGGGCAAATCAAGCCAACAATGATTGAGCCTGACGGTTCGCAAGTGCTGATCATCAGAGGCGAGGTCGAGAATGTTGGCAAGTCAACAATCATCATGAACATCTCTCAAATAAACTTTGCGCTCGTAGAAGCGCCCGGCAAGGATTCAAAGAAACAAAAGATACCAATTGGCTTTAGAGGTAATATGAAGGAGGTTTGAAGCCTGTCATGCGGCTATCTCCTGATTGATGTTGTTATCAAATATTGCCGTGCGTTTTTTGTTGATAGTCGGCGGCTTGGGGCCGGTGTCACGCATCAGAATAAATACGCGCCTCTCGGCTGATACGAGCCTCAGATACTTGCATGCGTGCAGGGTCTTTATGACCTGCTGGCAGTAGTTCTTTGAGGAATGAGCTACCGCAATCAGCTCTTTGTCTGAAAACTGTCTCATGCAGCGCATGGTCTGCCAGATTCGGGCCATAACACTCGGATTCGGGCCGCTGATATAGGGCCTCTCGAAAAATTCCAGCAGCCTCGATTTTACAGCCTCCGTATCTTTTGGCTCACGCTTCTTTTGGAGCCACAGGAGCAGGGTAGTGAACGGGATGTCGAGTTCTTTACTCAACTTCCTGGCATTCTTTCCAAAGCGGTTGTATGCCAATACAAGCAGCTCATGCCAGGTCTGATCTGCAAAGTTGTTTGAATCGTTTGTTGCCTGCATGTCAGTGGCCCCCCTGTTTCTTTGCTTTCGGCGGGTCAGACAGGAAGAAATTAGCATTACCCCATTGTTCAGACCCGATTTCTGAGAAGCCCATCGTTCGGGCCTTGCGCTCTATCACATCGAGGCCGATCACGATCAACCTGATAACGCCCTTTGAGGCCTCGAACAGCTTTTTCAGCAGCTCGGTTTTAATCATGATTTCACACAGTGACCGGCTGAGCAGCTGGCAGTCTTCAAAATCGACCGGCTTGAACTCAACCCATTGCGCAATTCGGTTGACAAACTGGTCTCTGAGCTGCACTTTCTGCTTTACTCCGTCCATGCCGACAAGCACGATAGGCACAGACGAAATGTCGTGAATGTCGCGTAAGGTCTCGGTCATCTTTTTGTCTTCAATGATGTAGTCGAATTCATCGATAAACAGCGGCCTGCCGGTTGCTCTGAGAACATCAACGATCTGGTTAACCATCGAAGCAGCTCTCAGCTTTACTGGCGCTACGTCAAGTTCTCTCAGAATCGCTAACAGCATTGCGCTCGGTGTCCAGGTGGAAAGCGCCCGAACGTAGACCCCGTTGCACTGGCTCACAAACCAGGCTGTTGCAGTGGTCTTTCCCAGGCCGGAATCACCAAAGATCAAACCGATACCAGGCGTGCCAGGCGTTCGCGTCAGAAGGGATTCACTTGCCTCTGACAGTTTTCCTATATTTTTTACTGGTATAACATGTGACTTCATGCCAACTCCCCTATGACTTGAATTATTCGGCCAGTATCTAGCCGGTCTTTTTATCTTGAGATGATGGATGGCCAGGTTGAGTCGAAATCCCTCATGTGAATGTGAGTGCGACCTTCGGCGGATTCTTCCCAGTAACGACGCCATTTGTCATCGTCTTCAGAGATTCCCTTGAAATTCGCGGCACGCATCTCCTCATACCGCGAGGCTCTGGCTTTTTTCGCTTCCCTTTCACTCTCTTCGTCCGCTTTTCGGCGTTTTTCGAGGTCGACAATCTTGGCCATTGCCGCCATTCCTTCTGGAGTCGCCTTTGCTGCGCTGGCGTTGATTTCATCCACAGTCATTGGCTTTTCCATGACCTCTATTGCGCCGATCTGGTCGGCGGCCTGTTGCAAAGCAGGGGTTGTATATTCAACCACATTTCCAGGCCCGATGCTTCGGTCTGGCATGTTTTTGTAATGCTGCAAAATCTCTTTGCCAAGGTTTTTAGGCTTCGTTTTGCGCATGATTGACCTGTGTTTCTTGCGCTGTTCGCCCTGCAGCTGCTTGCTCTTCTGTGTTGCAATCTGTGCAACTTCGGCTCTCGATACGCCGGTTATTTCAGGGCATTGTGCGACACAGAGGATGCTGCCGTCGAACCGATAAACATTGATACAGCCAGCATCAAACGGATTATACCTTACTCTGACTTCTTCCCCGATATAAACCCCAAGTTCGGGAGCGACGAAAGTCAATTTGTCAACGTGAATGCCGTTTTTAGTGATTTTGCGAATGCCATTGTTGCCGGGCACCTCGGCCAGCAGATAATCAAGGGCTCGAATGCTCATCTCATCGGTGATTCGGCGAACCGGCTTGCCTGAGTTAATCCATTCGGCAATGAAGTCTATGGGCTTCTTGCCCTTTAGACCGCTATGAGGTGACTTCATATAAACATTTTCAATCCATTCATTGCATTGCTGTTGCAATTCTTCTGCCGTAAAATTTGCAAGCGTATCGGCAGCCTTTTCCTTGCCGCCTCTTGAAAGTCTTTCAGCAAAGCTTTTTCTTTGTTCAATATCGACTCTATCTGGCACTGAATGCCCTATATAACCGGGCAACATTTCAAGAAACCCGTGACTTAAAGATTTGAAAAATCGCTCAATATGCGGCTTTGCCTTAGGCGTAAACGGCGGGCAAGTCTCTTGCTGAATCTGGAGCGATTCAAACAGCTCTGTGATATGCCTTGAGACGTAGTCGGTGCCGTTGTCGGTTTTTACGCACTCGGGAACGCCCCAGTCAATAATAGCCTGACGCATCAGCAAGCCAACAGCAACGGAATTGCTTGTTTTGCTGATATATACCTTCGGCCTTCGTGATGCAACGTCGATCACGCCGATAATGGTGTGCCTGCCGTCTTTGAGCATAACATCAGTTGGCGTTGAGTCGGCTTCCCACAGTTGCAGATACCTGTCGATACCCTGTGAAGCATTGCCGAAAGCTGGCATGAATTTCCCGCGATACCTATCAGGGTTCTTCATCAGCTCGTATTCAGCCATGTTGTCACGCTTCCAGTCGTCCATAAAGCGGGCAATCGTCCTCAGCGAGGGGACAGATTCAAGGTCGAGGCTCTGCTGTCTGGCACATATACCAAGCCAAACCTGCTTTGCGCAACAATGCGGACACTGGCCGATCATGCCGACAACGAAGTCATGCAATTCCTGGTTTGTATAGAAAACCCCGGTCTTCTTGCGGTTGCCATACCTACCGGCCAGGCGAACAATCCCTTCTTTACGAGCCTGTTTAATCCATGCCATCAGGCTCGACTGTGATATTTTAGATATTGTCTCTTTTACCCAGTCAGGGGCCTCTATCTCGCCGGCGCTGTAAGCGGCGCAGAATAAATACTGAGCGGCTGTTTTGCCGTCTGTCGAATCTCTTTCAAAGTCTTCCCAAAGCTTGATAATCTCAAGTTTCGCATCCATGCGCTTCTTTGCTGCACCTTTGAGATATTCAGCCTTGTGCATGCCTTCAAGTCTCCGATTTCTGGCGACAGTCCTTTTAGTCTCCTCCATTATCCGCAACTTGGCTCCCTCTACTGCGCCGAGCTTTCCGGCTGGTCGAGCTTCAAGAGCCTTGATATTCTCTTCGCTGCTTTTGATCTTCAGCGCATATTGAATCTCTTGCGGGAGGCTTGAAATGTAGTATTCATTGCCGCCGCCCATCGCTTGTCTTGGCCTGGATTGCCAGGCCTCGCGGTCGGCTTTATCTTGAAGCGCTCTTCTAGAGAGGCGTAAGATGCCAAGATTCTTGATTTCCGAAAGAGAGAACCATTCCTGCATACTAAGCTATTCTTCCCTCAAGTAGCTCTTTTGGGCAACCGTGCTTCAAAAGAACTTCTTTGACTTTCGAGTTGGCAACAATGCCTCTGCAGACGTGACTAACGGCAGGCCCGGTTACACCCGCCTCATCAGCTATAGCTTTCTGAGTTAATCCTTTGTCCAAAAGCCACTTCTTGATCTCTACAAGCCTTCTATTCATGATTGTTGACACTCCACGAAGTTGTTTTGCGCAATTCTGCCGGGTCTTTTGACTCTTTCTGTTTCTGGCTTTGTTTGCGCTTTCCAGTCACCCATGAAACGGGCAACAGTTTTCAGAGACGGTGGTTGTTTAAGCCTGAACAGTTGAAGATTGGCACTGATGCCGCGCAAGATCAGGCGGGCGTTGCATCTGGGAAACATGCTGATCATGGTCTGAGCATAGTCCTGAAGCAGGAGGTTCGTATAAAACATGCCTGTTTCTCTTCGACTGCCATACCTTCCAGCAAGGCGGGCAAGGTTTTTCTGTTCAATATGTCTGCCCCATCTCATCAGGCTTGCTGGTGATATTGTTGGAACGATCTTTTTTACCCAGGCGGATACTTCTATATGCCCGCGATTATAGACAGAGCAGAAGAATGCTTTTGCAAAGGTTTTACCGCCGGCAAAACTCTTTGAAAATTCAGTCCAGAGCCTAATTACTTCAAGCTTTGCATTTATGCGGTTTTCTGATATTTTGTTGGAGTTATCTCGAATCATCTTTGCCGTTCATGAATCCTTGACAGACCTCATAATTTTGTTAAACTTCCGTATGTTACTCAATAAGTAACTTAATTATGTCTTTAAATATGGCCAATGTCAAGCTCTTGTTGTGCGTAATTTTGATAGGGTGAGCGTCAATTTCAACAAAGAGAGTTGGCAGTCGTCATTGAGAAAAATCACGTTAGAACAGGACTACAAGCTAAGATGGAAGCAACATCGGGTAAAATTGTAAAACTGCCAACTCAAGCAGAGAGAGTTGGCAGTTTTGCCGACAGATTAAGGCTACTGGTCGGAGAGCAATCAGCAAGGTCGTTTGCCGCTGATTTGAATATTTCTTCTTCCGGTTTTCATCAGTATTTGAAAGGGAAAAGCGAACCTGTCAGGGCGGTCTTGTCTTTAATAGCGAGGAAGACCGGCGCAAACCTTGAGTGGCTTATAGACGGCACGGGCCCAATGCTAAAGAGAGATTATCTAGCTGATTTGGCTGAGCCACCATCATTTACCATAATCAATCTTGAGGGCCGACAGGTTGAATTTCAGCTATCCTCTGATCTGCGTTATATTCCGGCATTAACCGTGGAGGCAGCTTGTGGCAAGGGCACCTATATATTACCAGAGGACGTTCGGGCTGTTTTCTCGGCTACTGATGCCTGGTTTCATCGCGAACTCAGGGCCAATCCCGAAAACCTCGTATTGATACAGGCTCGGGGTGATTCAATGGCTAACACGATCATGCCGGAAGAAATGGTTTTTGTTGACCGCTCCTGCGTGGTGGAGCCTTGCGACGGCATCTGGGTTTTTCGCAGCGAAGAAGCCCTTTTTATCAAGCGGCTTCAATTTATGCCTGGTCGTAAAATAAAGGTTAGAAGCGATAATCCCGCCTATGAAGCCTATGAACTCCAGCCAGATTCAACCTTTTCGCTGCTCGGTCAGGTCATTGCGGCCCTGCCGTTAAGAAGATTTTGAGGCTAACTTATAGTCAAATCATCTGTCCAATTTTGAGCACATAGTCAAATCATCTGTCCAATTTTGGACACGTTTTATTAAAACCATGTGGCAAAACTGCCAACTTAAAAACCCGACTAAAAGTCGCGCCGTTTCAACACTTCCCACGTCATCCTAACTCTTCCCAGTTTAGTGAAACCATCTGTCACTTCACAACATTGCTGCGCTAAATTTATTGACTTTAAAAATGGAGAATGCTATTATCTGGTTACGTAAAGGCTCGTAGCTCAGTTTGGTTAGAGCACCACGTTGACATCGTGGGGGTC
>Ga0116170_10005965_pt1 | contig 10775 bp, 8 predicted proteins | sample AD_JPNHW1_MetaG_FD_89797 | JGI IMG/M metagenome (GOLD analysis project Ga0116170, IMG submission 89797) | Active sludge microbial communities of municipal wastewater-treating anaerobic digesters from Japan - AD_JPNHW1_MetaG | ecosystem: Engineered > Bioreactor > Anaerobic > Digestate | place... | reverse complement strand
GCGGCGCCGAGGACCGGCGCCCAGGCGTCGAACGGAACAACGTGACGGGTCGTCCAGGCGAGGGCGAGGGGGGAGTCAACGGCGATGCGGGCGCCGGGCGGGGTACTTTCGTCGAGGAAGCGGGCCTGAATGTATCCGGGCAGGTGGCGGACCAGATAGGCGTCCCGGTCCGAGGTGGTGGCGTCCTGCCAGGAAAGGGTTTCCATGAGCGCCAGGTTCGTCGGGGCAAGCAGGCGGGCGGCGCCGTTCCAACTGGTACTGAAGTGGAACGCAACGATCATGGCGAGGACCCACCGGTACCGCGCGATCAGGACCGCGAGCAGGGTGGCCGCCAGGGGAATCACGGCCCAGGCCCGGGCGAAGGGCAGGAAGAGGAACCCGGGAAAGGCGGAGGCGTGGGTGAAGGCAGCCGGAGCCATTACGAGTGCGAGCAGGGATGCGAAGGCGGCGGCGGGCGAGCGCCTGGCGGCGGCGAGTACTGCCAGAAAGAGTCCAGCGGCAAGGGCGGCAATTCCGGTCAACTCGACACGGGCATCGCAGGCGGCAAGAGCGAGCGCGGGCGCGGCGAAGACGAGAGAACCGGCGGCGAAACAGGCCCAGGCGGCAGTCCGGCTGTCCGTCCACAGCAATGCGAGACGGCGGGCCGCGGCGGCGCACAGCAGAGCCAGGGCGAACAGGTAGCCCAGATGAAAGACTGCTGCGGCGGACGCTCCGCCGAGCACGAATGGCGCCACCAGCAGGATGGATTGAAGACCGGGCACGGGTGCGGTGCGAGGAGAACGCGCGGCGGCTGAGGCCTGGGCGAGCGGGGCATCGAATCCGGGCAAGGTGGTGTCGGGTCCAGCGGCAGCCAGGAGGTAAGTCGATCCGAAGATGGCCATGACCACTGCCAGGAGGAGCATGGGGAGGGCGGAAACAAGGCGCGCCCCGGGGGCGCCTGGCCTCGGCGCAGGGTCGGAATCGCCGGAGGTCCTCGGCCGCCAAAAGATTGCGGAAAGCAGGAGTACGGCGGCGAGGCCATACAGGTGCCCGCGGCGGACCGCGCCGACTGAGAGCATGGCGTAAGCGAGAAATGCCCAGACGGACGATCCGAGGGTGACGGCGAGCGGCCAGAGTTCACCGCGGCGGATGCGGATACGAAGCAGGCGCAAGACGAGCAGTCCGGCCGAGGTGACGGCGATGAGCGGGACGATGCCGCCGTAGAGAGCCGCGACGAAGGGTTTCATTGCTGGACAAACCCCGCGGCGATGAGTCGCAAGGCGAGGCGCGCGCGGTCGCTGGGCGCGATCCAGACTTTGTCGGTCGTAACGTCGATGCGCGCATCCGCGCCTGGCTGCATGAGGCCGGCGGGAACGTCCGCGGCGAGTTCGGTATCGCCGTGCCGGCGGAACGTCCTCGTTACCAGAAGCCGGCCGTTCACCGACACCCGGACGGTGAAGGGACCAAGCTCTCTGATGAACTGCTCAAAGACCTCGAATTGCAGTCTGACGCGCCACGGGCCGGCTGGGAGCGATTTGTAGACGAGGCTGAATCGGTCAGTGGTCCAGCGCCGCCAGCCCGCGCCGTCGCCCTTGGCGACGCCCGAAACGATGTGAGCGTCGGCCTCCGGATCGTTCATCCAGGAGAAATAGCGCTCGTCCGGCGGGTCATCGCCACGCGGATCGAGACGCTGGGCAGGCAAGGGTTGCCAGGCCGGCTGCCGTGTACAGGCAGACAGAAAGATGAGCGAGACCAGTGCCCTACGGCTGCGCACGTTTCAGTTTAGTACGGCCTTGGCCAAGCCTGGATTGCCGGCGGCGTCGAGGACGCGCACCACCACGATGGTCTCGCCTTGCGCGGGCAGGGCAAGGCGGACTTCGTATGTTTCTGAACGGCTGTCGGTGATGCCGTCAGCGGCTTCGACCAGACGCCAAGGGCCGGCGTTGACGGAATACTCGGCGCGGCGAAGCGGGGACGCATCGTCCTGGGCGGTGACGGTGATGGACGCCGATTGCGACTCCCTGCGAGGCTTGGAAAGGGAGACTCGCGGCGGCGTCAGATCGATGAGGACGGGTTGGCTCACCAGGTCGCTTTCGCGGGCCGAGCCGGCCGGGTTGGCATTGCGGTCCGACGCCGTGACGCGGAAATAGTAGCGGCCGTCAGCGAAGACTTCGGCGTCCTGGGCCAGGGTGGAGTCGGTGAGGTTTTCCTTGAGCAGTTTCCACTCGCGCTCGTCTTCGGCGCGGTAGTGGACGCCGTAGACAAGAGGATCGCCGTCGGGATCGTCGGCCGACCAGGAGAGGTAGATCTGCGCCTTGCCGCTGCGGGCCATGGCCTGAGTGGGCGTGCCGGCGGACGTGGCCGCGGCCGAGGCCTGGCCGGTATCGGTGACAGTGATGCTATAGGCGGCGCCGGCGGATTGCGGCTGAGCGGCGGCCTTTACCTGATCGCCGATCCACTGCGGGTACGACTGAATGGAGCGGACCGTCGGGCGTCCATTGCTCGGCTGATAGGTGAGCGTGACCGAATCGAGGACCGGGGGCTGCGATCCGCCACCGCGCATCTCCACCTGCCATTGGATGTAACGGGCGTTGGGCGATGACACCTGTGCGCCCGCGGTGTCGGTGTGGGCAGCGGACCAATCGCTCCACGTCTTATCGGGCCGCTCGGAGTTGCCGGAACGTGTGCGGAAGGCGATTGAGCCGGAGCCTTTGTCGGCGCGCCACTCGATGCGGCCCCAGCGGGCGGCGTTGCCGGCGTCATGAACCGGCGATTCATAGGCGCCATTGTCCGAAAGCCCCTGGCTGAGGCGGAACAGTCTGCCGAGGTTGCTGGTAGCGGCCAGCAGGCCTGACTTCTGCTGAAGGAGGCGAGTGGTTTCGCCCTCACGGGTCTCGACGAGAAGCACCGACTTGAGTTCCTTGTTGAGGCGGTAAACGCGGCCGTGCAGGTCAGTGGAGAAGGTCACGCCGTCGCCGGCGATGGCGATGTCGAAGACGTTTTCCTCTTTCGAACTCCAGATTGACTCAACCATGTTGTCGGCTTGAATCCGGTAGATGGCCGATTTCTCGACGCCGGCCATGTCAACGACGGGCGACGATGGCGGCGGGGCTTCGGCGAACGCTGGCGTCTGCGGCTTGGCAGCGTCGGGTTTCGGTTTGACATCAAGGCCGCCTTGCTGGGCGGCGGCGTCCGCGGTGACGGTAATCGACGTGGTAACGGCCGGGATGTTGTAGTTCGCCGATGCGTCCGAGGCGCTTTGCGCCTGGCGCTGGGTGACCGAACCGCCCAGGGCGGCGGCATAGATGGAGCCGTCGGGCAGGGCGACAAGGCTGCGGATGTCGGGCAGCGGCGAGTCATACAAGACGAAGGCGCGATCCTTGGTTTCGACACGGTAGATGATGCCGTTTGGCTCGGTTCCGGCAAGCAGCCTGCCACGGGTGTCCACGGCCAGGCTGGTGACGTGCGACTGGCCGGTTTCATACCAGACTTCGCCCTGTCCATTGGGCGCAATGCGGTGGATGCGGCCGTTGTCGCCTGTGGCGACATAGAGCGCGCCGTCGGGGGCGAAGGCGAGCGCCCAGATGTACTTCGACTTGGGGTTGTAAAACTCGGTCACCTGGCTGCCGGCGATCTTCCAGACGCGGCCGTCGGGCGAAGTTCCCGCAAAGAGTTCACCGCGGGCGTTGACGGCAAGGGCGAAGATTTCGGGCTGCGGCGCGGTCCAGATTGAAGCGGCTTGGCCGTTGGCGGCGACCTTGTAGAGACGGCCGCGGTGGCCGGTGCCGAGGTAGATGGTCCCATCGGGGGCCGTGGCGACGCTCCAGACGCCGGCTTCGCCGCTGGAGAAGAGAGGATCCAGGCGCGGGGCGAGCGTGAGGCGGCCGTCGCGGGTGAGCGAGATGCCGGTGAAGCGGCCGCGGACAAAATCGGGGAAAGAATGGCTTTCCCAGCTCGAAGAACCGCCCGCCAGAGCGGCGGCGGCTGTCAACAGCAGGCTGAGGAGGATGCGCATGGTTTGGGTCACTGTCTTTGTTAGCGTTTGACCGTCACCATGGCGGTCTTTGTTCCCGTCATCATGTAGCCGCCCGAAGCGATTTCGATCTCGTCGAGCTTGGCGCTGGCGGTTTGGGGGTAGCTGGCGCCGAGTAGCAGCGCCAGAGAAGGAGGCGGAGCGGGTAATGTCTCACCTTGCACCTGCCAGGACGGCTGGCTGCGCCAGATGCGGACATAGGCTTTCGTGTTGGGACGCAGCCCGTTCAGGAAGGCGAGAAGTTGAGGCTTATTGCGCGGCGGCGTGAAAAGGAACTGGCGGTACTCGGCAAGGTTGGCGGCCGCGCCGTCGACCACTGTGAAATAGAGCGGCCCAGGCTGAGCGCCGACGGGGATGGTATAGCGGACCGTCCTGGTCATCTCCTGGCCGTTTTCGCCGGTGAACAGGGCCGTGAGGCCTATCGTCTCACCCGGCTCGGCTTCGCGTTTGGAGGGCCAGAGACTTTCGATTTGAAGCTGCTTCTTGTCGTTGTCGACTTCGAGATCGATGTCGATGCCGGTCAACTTCAGGTCGTCGAAGCCGCCCTGCATGATGGCCGAGACCGGCGCCGCCAGCGCGGCCGAGACCATGTTCGGCGCGCCCAACTCCGAAGTGTAGAGATTGTCGAAGGCAATGCCGGGCTGGCCCGGGCCGGTGTGCAAACGGGCGCGGACGGCGACGCTGGCCAGGCCGGCGGTGCGTTCAGTGGCGTCGATGGCGGAGTAGACGGCCATTTGCAGCAGCAGGGGCGTCAGCAGCCTGTCGTTCACCATCTCCATGTGGTAGTTCCAGGTACGGGCGACGCCGCCGCGGCTGGCCACGCGGATATCGACGGGCATCAGGGAGGCTTTGCGGCCGAGCACGCCATGGATGGCCGTGGTGCGGTCCTGCGTGATCGAACCCATCCATTCCTTGGCGGACGAGATTTTGAAGGACGAATTCTGGCTGGCCAGCAGCGTCATCACCTCGGCGCGGGCAAAGGGCATTTCCGTGTCGCCGGTGGCCATGAAGCGGTGGCCGAAGGCGAAGACCCTTTCGCCGTCGATATGGGTGACTGTGCCGTCGGCGCCGGCCGAGAGGTCTCCGGTGATGAGCTGAACCGAGATCATCGCGCCGGGCCTGAGCAGAGAGGGATCGCCCATCCGTCTGTCGGGCTGGCCTCCACCAGAGAGGCCCTGCACCGGTTCCAGGCCGGCCGAACGGAGCATCGGCGCGAACTGATCGAACGCGCCGCGGGTGAATCCGCCGAGCCAGAGCGGGGTGGCGATATCGGTGAGACGGGCGGAGCCGACGTCGAAAAACTGCGGTTTGGGGAGCAGCGAGGCCAGGTCGAAGGGGTTGCCGGCGTTAACGGCGCGCGGGGCGCGCGGCGTGGTAGCGGTGGTCAGCATCTCCTCGATGGGCCGGATGCCGGCAATGGGATCCTTCGAGAATGGGAACGACAGGGCGACCGCGCCGAGCAGCTTGCCGTTGTAGTAAACCGGACTTCCGCTCATACCCTGCAGCACGCCGGTATGGGCCATTGGCCCGCCCGACAGACGCGCGAGGATGATGGATTGCCTGGGGCCGGCGTTTTCCAGCACGCCGAGGATTTCGACGCCGAACTCCTCGATCTTGCCCCCCTCGAAGACGGTCCGGCCCATGGCCTTCAGGCCGGGCTTGACCTCGGCCAGGGGCAGGATGGCGACCTGTGCGGCCAGTGTGGTGGCCAGCAGCGGAATGAGCAGAGCAGGGACTCGCACTGTTCTTCATTGTAAGGGCGAGCTCGGCACAAATTCGCGTCCTCCGGTATAGTAGAAATGTACTTGCCACACGATCGGTAGGGCGCGGTAGCCAAGTGGTAAGGCAGAGGTCTGCAAAACCTCCACCACCGGTTCGACTCCGGTCCGCGCCTCCAAATCCCTGCCATCTTGGTCAAGCTGTTGAACCCGCCAGAGCCATGCGTTACGCTGTTTAGAAGCAATCGGCGCGGTAGCCAAGTGGTAAGGCAGAGGTCTGCAAAACCTTTATTCAGCGGTTCGAATCCGCTCCGCGCCTCCATCTGCCCCAGGCTGAATCGGGAATTCTCAGGTTTCCTTCCTCATCCGGAACATCAAGCATTCACCCTCATCCGGTAGCTTGTGCTAACACGGGCCCGGCGGCAGTGCGGCCGCTGATGCGCGCAGCCGTGGCAAACGGATAGCCGGCGCTGCTATTGTGAAGAAAGCGTCAGGCGCGGACGTGGCGAAATTGGCAGACGCTCCAGACTTAGGATCTGGCGGGGCAACCCATGGGAGTTCGAGTCTCCCCGTCCGCACCACATGAGACACGCTTCCCAGCCACCGGTGTTCTCCTTGCAGACGGCGGCGAGCCAGGGTTTCGGGATCGCCTCGAAACCGCTTTCGGCTGCAGTCAGGCGCGTTCCACCTCCGGCATTCTCCAGAGCGAACTCGACCTTTGTCCGAGGTTCTTTCGTGCAATCGATCTCCTGCCGGACCGCGCCCGGATGCCATAGCCAGATGAACTCCTCCTGCGGCCGGATCGTCTCGATTACGACTGGGAACACCTGGTCTGTGTAGGCCGGGGTAAGTGGATCGCATGACGATTCGTTCCCCCTAATTGAACTCGCTATGGAACTTGCGGCAGAACCGGCTCGCGAAGTTGGCGGGCGTGGCCGGCGCCGGCCAGGTGTGTCCTCATTCGCTGGCGATATCCTCACTGCATTCAACCCGGTCCTTGGCAGGTGCACTCATTGCGTGTGGCTCCACGCTGGACAATTTCGCAACTGGAGCGACCGGGCAACTAACGAGTGATCGAGACCAGCGCCATAACTTCTCGGGAGATCTGCGCAATCGCAGATTCCAGCTTCGCGTCCGGCGCCGTGCCCGACTTGAGGAATACGGCGATGGCGGCATGCGTGCCATCTGGCAGAGTGAACACGCCCACATCGTTCGTGGCCAGGTTGACACCCTTCACCCTTGGACCCGTGCCCGTCTTATGCCAGAGGGGTGTGCCCGGCGGAAGCCCCGCCTTGATGCGGTTGGCGCCCGTGGCGGTTTCCCGCAGCGTCCGCATCAGCAGCCGCTGCGATTCCGGTTTCAACTGCAACTCGGCGCGGTGCGTCATTTCAAGCAACGACGCCATGGAGACGGGCGACGACGAATCGCGGCCATCGCGGTCGAAACCCCCGACGCCCAGCCGGGCGATGTCGCGGCCCATGTCGAATTCGCTACGGTCGACGCGGACGCCCGTGATGCCGAGCGCACGCAACACACGCGTCACTTCCGCCGGTCCGCCGATGCGGTCGAGCAGCGTGTCGCAGGCCGTGTTGTCGCTGTGCGAGACCATGCCGGAGAGCAGCTCGCGCACGGTGAACTGTTTCGGCGCGGCCAGTTTCCTGTTATCCAAATACGAGCTGAGCCCGCGCCGGATGTCCTCCTGCCGGATCGTGACGCGTGTATCGAGGCTCAGTTTCCCGGCATCGACCGCCTTCAGGACGGCAATGGCAATCGGATACTTGTAGACGCTCATCGTCGGAAAGCGCTCTTCGCCTCGCCAGTTCCAGACGCGGCCCGATTCGATGTGGCGGATGGATACGCCGATGTGCGCGCCGGTGGATCTTTCGAGTGCCGCGAAGTCGGGTTGCGCAATGAGCGCGAGCAGAAGCAGAGGAGTCATATTGTTGGAGGCGGCGAGAAGGTGACCAGGACAACGAGGTTCGACTCGCCCGTGTTCTTCATGCCATGGGGGACGCCGGCAGGGGCGAAAACCAGGTCGCCAGCGGCAACGGAGTGTTGTTCATCGCCCACCGTCGCCTCGCCGCTGCCCTCCAAAACGACATACAGCTTGTCCTGATTGGCGTGAACGTGCGCGGCGTGCTCCTGGCCGGGCAGAAAGCAGTTCAATCCGGCATAGAGGTATGCGCCCGACGCCAACTGGACCTTGCCCATCTTCGATTCGCCGAATTCGGCGCGCGCGGCGATGTGGGTGAGAATCATCTGCTAAAACGTCCGGCTGCCCATGGCGACAAGGTCGCCGACGCTCATAGTCTCTTTCACGACGTAGGGTTCGCCGTACTTCGCGCCGATCAGATTGCCGTAATAACGCGCGATCGAGCGCAGACGGTCGGTGATCTCCTCGCGATTCGGGAACAGGCTTGCACCGTCGACCAGCTCGGCGTACTGCGACTTGTAGGCGAACAGGGATTCCATGCGGCGGTCGAAATAGGGCGTGATGTCGACGACAAACGACGGCGCCACCGGCGCATACGACGACACATAGACCACCTTGCGCGGGCGGTGCGGCGGGGCCTGATCGTCCATTTTCGCGAGTCCGGCGAGGAACGAGGCCTCGAAGCCGAGGATCGATGCCATGGAATGGTCCGGGTGGCGGGCTTCCCAGTAGGGCAGGACGACGGTCTTGGGCTTCAGGCGGCGGATGACGCCCATGAGAGTCATCTTCAGGGCTATATTGTTTTCCAGCCGCGCATCGGGCATCTGGAGGTTTTCGCGGAAGCTCAGGCGCAGAATCGATGCCGCGTCGCGTGCCTCCTTCATGCGGATTTCGGGTGTACCGCGCGTGCCCATGTCGCCGGCGGTGAGGTCGAGCGCGCCAGTGAGGTAGCCCATCTCCTGCATCCGCATAAGCGTGCCGCCACAGGTTTGCTCGATGTCGTCGGGGTGGGCGGCGATGGCCAGGACGTCGAGTTCGGGCGCGTTGTCGAGATCGAGCAGCGGTGGATAGAACATATCTGACTCCGATCGGACTACCAGAGCAGGTCGCGCCTGTTATGGTAACGGTCGCGCGGCCGGAAGAAATAGATGAGCGCCATGCCGGCGAAGAACCCGCCGATGTGCGCGAAAAACGCCGTCCCTCCACGCCCGGCGAAGACGTCGCCGATCGACGAGAAGCCCTCCAGAAACTGGAAGAGGATATAGTAAACCATCACCAGCCAGGCCGGCACCTCGAAACTGAAAACGAAAAGCAGCCAGCCCACCAGGACGATGCGCGCGTGCGGGAACTTCAACGCGTAGGCGCCCATCACGCCGAAAATGGCCCCGCTGGCGCCGATCATGGGGACTCGCGAATCCGGGTTGATCGCGAACTGCGCCAATGCCGCCGCCGTGCCGCAAAGGAGGTAGAAGAGCAGGTATTTCCAGCGGCCAAGGATATCCTCGACGTTGTCGCCGAAGACCCAAAGAAAGAGCATGTTGCCGATCAGGTGCATCCACCCGCCGTGCATGAACATCGACGTCAGAATGCTCAACCAGGAGAACTGGCTGGGTACGAAGCCGTACATGAATGTGAAATCGCGCTGCGTGTAAGGATCGAATGAGCGCTGCAGCAGGAACATGAAAACGTTCACAGCGATCAGCAGGGCCGTAACGACAGGCTTCGAGTAACTGCTCTGACTGTCGTGAATCGGAATCATCCGGTAATGGGGCCCGCCCAGTATTTCGCGAATTCAGACCTGGAGCGCCGTTCGCCGCGCGCCATGAGTTGCCGTGCGTCAGCGGCCGTGGCGATACCGCCGCGCGCGCCCATGGCCGTGCAATTGAGCGCCGCCATGGCGTTGGAGAACTCGAGCGATTCGGCCAGGGAGTAGCCCTGGACCACGCAATAGCAGAAGGCGCCATGAAAGATGTCGCCGGCGCCGGTGGTGTCCAGGCAGTTCACCACGAAGGCGGGCGAATAGTGGAAGCGGCCCTCGAAGCGGGCCAGAGACCCGTGCGCGCCAAGCGTCATGGCGGCGACCTTCATGCCGTAGGTCTCCTGAAGCAGGCTCAGGGCCTTGAATGGGTCGGCCTCGCCGGTCCAGCCTTCGGGGAATTCGCTCGACGTGATCAGGTAATCGACATTGGGCAGTACGTGCTCGAACCCTTTGTAGATCGTGTCCACGTCCACGGTCACCGGAATGCCGTTTTCCCTCGCGATCCGCGCCGCATGAGCGACGGCGGCGGTGTCGTGCCCGTCGATATGCAGCAAATTGGCGCAGGTGATCTGGTCCTCGGTGATCTCATTGGGGTCAATCTTGAGGCCGTCGGGCCGGCTCCAGAAGACCGTGCGCTCGCCGGTGGTCTGGTCGATCAAAATATAGGCCGACTGGTTAGGGCACCCTTTGCGGCGCTGCACGTGGTCGAGATTGACGCCCGTGCCCAGCAGGCTCTGCATCTGGATCTCGCCGCGCTCGTCGTCGCCGATGGTGCCGATGTATTTGGACTTCAACCCGAGCATCGAGCAGCAGACGATGGCGCTGGCCACCTGTCCGCCCGGACTCAGGACATCGCCGAGAAAAGGCACCTTGCCGCCGTAGGCGGGCATGCGCGGAATTACGATCATTGTGTCGGTGGCGTTCAAGCCGACACCTACTACATCAAACTGCTTCATCACTTATTGATTTTCCAACGCCCGGATCAGCCGCACAAGCTGATCCACAGCCGGGCCGGCCGGTTTTTCGATCGGGTCATCCAGAAAACGCGGATTTCGCCGGCGGCATGGAGCAGTTCAGGCTTCGCGCCGGCCCGCCGCAGCGCCGCAAGGAAAGCGCGCCCACGTGATGGTCCCATTGGCAATGGGCGAGGTGAAGCAAGGCAAAGAAAACGCGCGGAAACCCGTGCGTATCAATTTTGGATGGTTGTGCCGGATCACTGCTTCTGCGGCATGTCATAGACGTAGATCGTGTACGGGTGCCGGTGCGCCTCGATCTTCTCGACCTTCGACGGCTTCCAACCGCGCATCTTGAACTCCAGCGACACCACGCGCGCGCCGGGCCTCAACTCCTTTT
>Ga0116170_10005962_pt1 | contig 10777 bp, 10 predicted proteins | sample AD_JPNHW1_MetaG_FD_89797 | JGI IMG/M metagenome (GOLD analysis project Ga0116170, IMG submission 89797) | Active sludge microbial communities of municipal wastewater-treating anaerobic digesters from Japan - AD_JPNHW1_MetaG | ecosystem: Engineered > Bioreactor > Anaerobic > Digestate | place... | reverse complement strand
GTTGTCAATCATTTCCATAAAAAATTATTTTTATTCGGTTTTACCAATTAAGAACTAACAAAATTAAGCTTTTCCATCAAATAATGTTAATTGTTTAACACTGGGAGGTTAAAAAAGTTTCATCGCCTGGTTGATGAATTAGACAATAACCACAGAGTGCACAGAGAGATCCCTAACCCCATCCCTTCCCCCGGCGCGGGGGAAGGGTGTTCAGGCTAAAGGCTTCGCTACACTCTTTACGATCTCTCCGGTCTCACTGCTCCGCTTTCCGTTTCCCATTCCCTAAAATTTTTATACTTTTGCTTTTCGTTATTTGCGAAAGAGAAATGAACTTTTCAGATATACCCGGACAATCAGCAGTAATAAACAGGCTACGTACCTCGGTAAAAGAGGAACGGGTGAGTCATGCCATGCTTTTTTACGGGCCTGAGGGAAGTGGCAAGTTTGCGATTGCACTTGCATTCGCCAAATATGTAAGTTGCGAAAACCGGACTGAGACTGATGCCTGCGGAAGATGTGCCTCGTGCCTTAAATATGATAAGCTGATTCATCCGGATCTTCATTTTGTCTTTCCTGTAGTAAAGAAAAAGAATGTTACCGACCCGGTAAGTGACCTCTTTCTGCCCCAATGGAGAGCAATGGTGACCAACTCCCCCTGGTTCTCTCTTAACCAGTGGACAGAAGCCATGGACGTTGTAAACGAGCAAGCTTCCATTTTTGTCGCCGAGGCGGGAGAGATAGTCAGAAAACTAAGCCTCAAGACATTTGAGTCGGATTATAAGATAATGATCATATGGCTGCCTGAGAAGATGAACACTGAGACAGCCAACAAGCTTCTTAAAATGATTGAGGAGCCACCGGAAAAGACTTTATTCATTCTCGTCTCTGAGGAGGATGACAAGCTGCTGCCCACCATTGTGTCAAGGTGTCTTCCTGTCAGGATCCCTTCAGTATCGAGGGAAGATATGGCTTCTTTCCTTTCATCCCGCTTCGGTCTTGACCCTTCAATGGCCAGGGATGTGGCTGGTATAGCAAATGGCAACATGGTACGTGCTATTGACCTTGCCAGGGACACTGACAACTCAGTACAGTATCTCGAGCGGTTTAAAAGCATGATGAGGGTGGCATGGAAGAGAGATATGCAGGCACTAATAGCCTGGTCGGAAGAGACAGCCGCCCTTGGCCGCGAGCGTCAAAAAAGCTTTTTGTCCTATTCGCTCCGTCTTATCCGTGAAAACTTTATCATGAACCTGGGAGGCAAGGAGAAAGGACTGGTTTATCTGACTGCTGAAGAAGACGGCTTTGCAAAAAATTTTCATCCTTATATCAACGAAAAAAATATCACTATGCTCGACAGGGAGTTCAATCTTGCCTATGCGCATGTTGAAAGCAACGGAAATACAAAAATGATATTTCTCGATCTCGCCCTCAAGACAATGAGAGTGATAAATCAATAAGTTGATAATACACTATTTTTTAATAATTTTGCCATCATCTCCTCCGGCATTACTTTGTCCGGAAGAATTACTATAGATAGCCTGAAATGACAAACGAAGATATACAGGGACAGCAGGGAGAAGAGACCCATGTGCCTGAGATAAAATATAACCCCGGCGAAAACAAGCTGGATGAGTTTGACTGGCTTGCCGGCATACCCCAGAACCCACGCTTCGAAGAGGTGGTAGAGGTGCGTTTTAAAAACACCCGTAAAGGATTCTACCGTAATGTGAACCAACTTAATCTCGAGATCGGGGACATCGTCGCTGTGGAAGCATCTCCCGGTCACGACATTGGCAGGGTTTCCATGAAAGGATTCATCGTCAATGAACTGATGAAGAGAATGAAGGTGATGCCGGTAATTGATGAGCTGAAAAAAGTTTACAGAAAAGCCAAACCGGTTGACCTTCAGAAATGGGAAGAGGCGAAAAAGCTTGAAGAGACAACGATGCTTCGCTCAAGACAGATATCTGAAGAACTCGGTCTCAGCATGAAGATTGGCGATGTTGAATACCAGGGAGACAAGACAAAGGCAATATTTTATTACCTGGCCGACGAGAGAGTTGACTTCCGCAAACTTATTAAAGTCCTTGCCGATGAGTTCAGGATAAGGATAGAGATGAGACAGATTGGTGCCCGCCAGGAGGCAGGAAGGATAGGCGGAATAGGCACCTGCGGAAGAGAACTGTGCTGCTCAACTTATATTACCAACTTTATGTCGGTTACAACAACACACGCACGGTTCCAGGATCTTTCACTTAACCCTCAGAAGCTGGCAGGGCAGTGTGGCAAACTCAAGTGTTGTCTCTGCTTTGAGCTGGACAGCTATATCGATGCTCAGAAGGAATTCCCGGCAAAAGAGATACCTCTTGAACTGATGTCAGGAACAGTCTATTACCAGAAGATGGAGGTGCATAAAGGCATTTACTGGTATTCATCAGATCCAAAAATGGCTGTGAATCTTACTGCCGTACCTGTTGAGAGAGTCCACGAGATAATAAAACTGAACAAGAAAGGAATCAAACCCGATAAACTGCTCTCTACAGACAGCGATCAAGGCTTTAAAAGTGGCAGCGATCTGTTGTTACAGAACAGTGGACTCACTCGCTTTGAGTCAAAATCGGCCCCTAAAGAACGCCATGGAAGAAAAAGGCATTCCAACAGAAGAAGAGACAATGAAAAGAAATAGGTATTTTATTATCCTGACAATTATTTCTCTCATTATCGTTTCAGGATGCAAGCAGAAGACTCTTTTTAATGAGACAAAGAAAATGAGTGATGAGAAGTGGAGCATGTATGACCCTGCTACCTTCAATTGTACCGTCAAAGATACAATCGGATCCTATGATGTCACATTCTCCCTACGCACATCCACTGATTATCAGTACAGAAATATATATCTCTTCGTTTTAACCACCTTCCCTTCAGGCACCAGCCAGACCGACACCGTCCAGTATGCTGTTACCAATGAAAAAGGTGAATGGATAGGTAAAGGCGTAGGTGATATCAGGGAGCTTACAATGCATTACAAATCCAATGTCTATTTCCCTGAAAAAGGCGCTTACCAGTTCCGTATCATTCATGGCATGAGAGATGCTGATCTTAAAGGGGTCTACGACTTCGGTATGAAAATACGTAAAAGAAAAAAATAACTATTCCTTTTTACCTTGGCAAAAAAGAAACTTCAACGATGGGCTGAGCTGAACAGCTTCAGTCATGTTATACAGCCAGCCTTTGAGGATGTCTTCGGGAAAGACTATGAGCTTAAAGGAAAATGGCATAAAGAGTGGTTTAAAAACGATAATCCAATAGTCCTTGAGCTTGGATGTGGCAAAGGAGAATATACTGTCAATCTTGCATTAAAGTATCCTGATAAAAACTTCATTGGCATAGATATAAAAGGACACAGAATGTGGCGGGGAGCCCGGGAGGCTAAAGAAAAGGAACTCTTAAATGCAGCTTTTCTCCGTACACGGATTGAATTCATCAGATCGTTCTTCGCTCCTGGTGAGGTTGATGAGATATGGATCACATTCCCGGATCCTCAGTTAAAACAGAGCAGGGAAACTAAACGTTTGCCGGGCCCCTGGTTTCTAAACCTTTACAGATCGTTCCTGAAAGATAATGGTATTGTCCACCTGAAGACCGATTGTCGCGAGCTTTATGACTACACTCTGTCAATTGTAAAAGCAAACAGTCTGGAAATAATAACATCAACAACTGATCTTCATAATGATATGCCAGGTAATGAGCTTCTAGCCATACGTACTTTTTATGAAGAGATGTTCCTTAAAGAGAATGTTCCCATAACATATCTTTCATTCAGGCTCCCCAATGAAAAAATCATCAAAGGCATCGGTCAGTAACGGGATCAGTGAACCGGGTTTTTTTGAAATGGTTTATGAGGTCACCAGGAAGATTCCCTATGGGCGCATTACCTCATATGGGGCAATAGCAAAATACCTTGCCACAGGTCGCAGCGCACGTATGGTCGGATGGGCTCTTAACTGCTGTCATACCCAGCCTGACTTTGTACCTGCACACCGGGTGGTAAACAGAAACGGTTTGCTTACAGGCAAGAGACACTTCGGTAACTCAACCACAATGCAACAGCTCCTTGAAAACGAAGGATTCATCATAAAGGATGATGTGATTACCGATTTCAAAGAAAAATTCTGGGATCCTTCAGTTGAACTATAATTGGTCACCAATGTTATTATAGAAACGCTTTAAAACACAATTTAATTATAGTCATGTTTAGCAGAGAACAGATAATAAATGCATTGAGAGATGTAAGGCATCCGGAGAAAGGTAAAGATATTGTATCACTTGGATATCTTGGTGAAGTAGTGTCATCTTCCTCCGGAATTAAGATAACCCTTACGCCCGAGAAGTCAAATGACCCTATGCTCTCTTCAATAAAGAGTAACTGCGTCAGGGCTATCAAGGAGCATCTGGGACCTGATGCAGTTGTTGAGTCCATTGAAGTCAGGCCGGCAGTTATTGTCGGCAAGAATGAAGCTCCTAAAAGGGAAGTGCTTCCTTATGTAAAAAACATTATTGCAGTCTCATCAGGTAAAGGAGGCGTTGGCAAATCCACTGTAGCTGTCAATCTGGCTGTGGAGCTTGCCAGGGAAGGATACAGTACCGGCCTCATTGATGCTGATATCTTCGGGCCTTCAGTACCTAAAATGTTCAATGCTGAAGATTTTAAACCCTCAGTGAGAAGGGATGGCGAGACCGATATTATCATTCCGCTGGAAAAGCATGGCGTGAAGATACTTTCAATAGGATTCTTTGTTAAAGACAGCGAGGCAGTCATATGGAGAGGCCCGATGGCAAGCAGCTTCCTGAAACAACTGATAAACCAGGGAGACTGGGGTGAACTGGATTACCTTATCTTTGATCTTCCTCCCGGAACCAGTGATATCCATCTTACTCTTGTACAAGAAGTTCCTGTCACAGGAGCTATCGTTGTTACCACTCCCCAGGAAGTGGCCCTGGCAGATGCCCGTAAAGGCATTGCAATGTTCCGCAGTGAGGCCGTAAATGTTCCTGTTCTCGGGCTGGTAGAAAACATGTCCTGGTTTGTTGCACCTGAGTTACCGGGTCACAGATATTATATCTTCGGTAAAGAAGGTGGCACAAGACTGGCAAAAGAAGCTTCTGTTCCTCTTCTGGGACAGATACCCGTTGTGGAGAGCATTTGCAATAATGGAGATAACGGAACTCCTTCAGCACTTGGAGACACAGAGACAGGACTTGCATTCAGAAAGCTGGCAGCAGAAGTGGTAAATGAAGTGGAAAAGAGGAATAAACTTCTTGATCCCACAGAAAAGGTTAAAATAATTACACATTGAGATGGCAGATATTAAAGAAGTTACAAAAAAAGTCGAAAAATCCCTTGAATCGATAAGACCATACCTTCAGGCCGATGGTGGTGATATCTCTCTTGTTGAGGTATCACCTGAAATGGTGGTGAAAGTACGTCTTATAGGTGCCTGCCATGGATGTCCCTTTAGTTATCAGACTCTTAAGGCAGGAGTAGAACAGTCTCTGATGAAAGACGTGCCGGAAATTAAAGCTGTTGTTGCAGCAGAATAAAATATTTTCCTCTTTTTATTACCTTTGAATACTATTAGCCACTACAGGCAGTTTATAGTATAAAACCTGGTAATTGGTCTTTCAGCGCTTAAGATATATATTTCCGGCAATAGCCATTGTGGCCATGTTGTTGACCGGCTGTTCGGTTGAGAAGAACACCGGCTCATCCCGTTTTTATCATGCCCTTATCTCAAAATACAATATCTTTTTTAATGGCAACGAAGCGTACAAAAAGGGTGTTGCCAAGGTAAAAGCAGCCAACAGGGATGACTATACCAACCTCCTGGCGGTTTTTGAATACTCTTCGCCCGAGTCAGCCGCTACATGTACAGGAGAGATGGACCGTGCCATACAGAAAGCCTCGAAGGTCATTGCACTGCACTCAATAACCGCCAAACCCGGGAAGACAAAAAAAGGAGACCAGAGTGAAAAGGAGGAAGCCTTCATGAATAAGAAGGAGTACAATGTATGGGTTGACGACAGTTACCTCCTGATGGCAAAGGCACAGTTTTATGAAAAGAAATTTCCGGAGGCACGTACAACCCTTGCATATCTCAAGGAGCTAACCACAGACAATGAAATACTGGCCGAAGCGGAAATATGGTCCGCAAGGATATTCACTGAAGAGAAAAATTATCTGCTGGCCAGCCGGACACTGGAGGCAATACCCGGCCAGGACAATATGAGCCAGAGGCTGAGTGGTATGTTTTACCGCACTCTCTCTGATGTGCTTATACGACAGAAAAAATATGCAGAGGCTGTAACAAGCCTGGAAAATACTATTAAAAATACAGCTGACAAAAACACCCGTGTTCGCCTTACCTACCTGCTTGCCCAGGTATGTCAAAAGAACGGTGATGATGCAAACTCAACCAGATACTTCAGGCAGGTTATAAAAATGAAACCGCCATATGAACTGGTGTTTAATGCAGGCATCAACCTGGCAGGAGTAACAGATATTTCTTCAGAAAGCAATGCTGCCGAATTAAAAAAGATACTGGGCAAGATGCTTAACGATGCAAAGAATAAAGAGTATCTCGATCAGATTTATTACGCCCTCGGTGAACTGGCAAGAAGACAGGGCAACACCAGCGATGCTCTTGCCAATTATCTTAAATCGGCACATCACAGCACTTCCAATTTGCAGCAGAAGGGCAAATCATACCTGGCACTCGGACAATACTACTACGATCGTAAGGATTATGTTGAGGCATCGTCTTATTACGATAGTGCCATGGCATGTATCACGGAGACTTATCCCGATTATGGCGACCTGAAAAAGACAAACAACGCACTTAAGGAATTCTCAGGGTTCCATAAAATCGTTGTCAGGGAAGACAGCCTGAGGAGGATGGCATCATTGACTCCGGGAGAACGCGACAGGATTATTGATGAGCTTATTGCACAGGTAAAGACAAAAAAAGACCAGGAGAAGCTTGAGACATCACGCGGCATGTCCAACATGGGCAAGTCGTATGAAAATGAACAACGCTACCAGGAAAACATTAACCAGGAAGGAAGCTGGTATTTTTATAATCAGACTGCATTGGCCTTTGGTCGTACTGAGTTCAAACGGCGATGGGGCACACGTAAACTGGAAGACAACTGGAGAAGGATGAACAAGACCAGGGTTGTCATCAATACTATGGACGAAGAAGCCACAGCAGTTGAAAAAGGTGATGCCAAAACAGAAAAAGGGTCAGTCCCGCCTGATGAGACAAGAGATTTCTATGCCAAAAACCTTCCACTGAACGATTCACTTTTAGCTATCTCATATCATAAAAGTACCGTGGCCTCGCTTAACGAAGGAAATGTTCTTGCGGCAAGCCTTAAGGACACTACCGGTGCTGTGAAATCGCTTGAGTCTGTCATAATTCCTCAGGCCGAAGATATTACCAGGGCTGAGGCAATGTATAAACTTTACCTGATTGAGAAAAAGCGCAACAGCAGCGAGGCAGGAAGATGGTATAATATGCTTCTGGGCACTTACCCTGAATCTGAGTATGCAAAGATCCTTTCAGATCCGGACTTTGTAAAAAGACAAACTGAAGAAGCAAATCTTTACAAGGCTCTTTATGAGAATGCATATTACTCATTTAAAAAATCTTCTTATGCTGAAGCTATAAGCATCTGTGACGAAGCGATGTCTAAATATTCCAAAAATGATCTTGCCCCTAAATTCATGCTTCTGAGAGCAATGGCAACAGGAGGTGTCTCTGGCGAGATGGAGTACAAGCATGGCCTTGATTCGCTGGTAACTCGCTACCCTGCATCGCCTGAAGCTGCAAGGGCAAAAGAAATAATTGCTTTTCTGAAGAAGGAAAAACCACAGATACAGGTTGCTGAAGACACCAAAATAGCTGTAGACATATATAAGGCAGATCCGTTACAGCCTCATTATGCACTTATAATTGCCGAAAATCCTTCTGTAAACAAGAACCAGATGGTATTTGACCTTGTGAATTTCAACCTCGACAATTACCAGACAAAGAACTACAAGACTGAAGCGACAGTTGAATCAGGCAAATATATTGCTATTACTGTCGGTACATTTGCCAACGCAGAAGAAGCAACTGCATATATTAAGTCGCTTGATGTCTCAAAAGTGATCAGAGGGGCTGACAAAGCAGTTCTTTCTGTCTATATCATCAGCCGCGATAACCTTGAACAATTCCGCACCGACAAGAGTCCGGAGCGTTATCGGATTTTTTATCAGTCAAACCAGGGGTTAAGCAAATAACCCTTATTAACAGTTGCGGAACTATGAGAAGTATTAAGATCTTATGGGTAGATGATGAGATTGAAGTGCTCAGACCTCATCTGCTTTTTCTTAACGAAAAGGGATATGAAACAGACACATGCACTAATGGCAATGATGCTATAATCAAGGTGTCAGGAGAGGTCTATGACATTATTTTTCTTGATGAGCACATGCCGGGGCTCAGCGGGATGGAGACACTCAGGCGCATTAAGGAGATAAAACCCTCGATACCGGTGGTAATGATCACCAAGAGTGAGGAGGAGGATATAATGGAAGCGGCCATTGGTTCGCAAATAGCCGATTATCTCATTAAGCCGGTAAAGCCTGTTCAGATACTGCATTCGCTGAAGAAACTACTTGAACAGGAGACATTTGTAACCAGGCAGACAACAACAACCTTCCGTACAGAGTTTTCGGCTATAGGTGATATGATTGCCTCGGCTGATTCTTTTTCAAAATGGACTGATGTCTATCGTAAATTGCTGTTCTGGCAGAGTGAGCTGATGCGATCAACCGATGAGGGTATGAAAGAGGTACTGAAGATGCAGGAAACTGACGCAAACAGGGCCTTCTATAAATTCATTGAGAAGAACTACCTCCATTGGCTAAGTCCTGAGACCATTGAAAGACCATTAATGTCACCCTCAGTGATGTCAAAAAAGGTTTTCCCGCTGATAGAAAAAAATAAATGTCTCTTCTTCATTGTTTTAGACAATATGAGGCTTGACCAGTGGTCAGATATGGCAAACGAGATGAATTCGTTCTACAGGATTGCCTCAGAAGAAATTTACATGAGCATACTTCCCACTGCAACCCAATACTCCAGGAATGCTCTGTTTGCCGGTCTTATGCCCTCAACAATTAATGATACCACTCCCGAGTACTGGATTAAGGATTATGAAGAGGAAGGCAAGAATCTATTTGAAGACAAGCTTCTTGGCCGCCACCTTCAGCGAGCGGGAATAAGCTGTAAGTGGAGCTATAATAAGATCAACAGCGAGTCTGAAAGCAATGCTGTCAATGAAAAGCTCTCTCAGCTGCTGCAAAACGATCTGAATGTCCTGGTTTACAATTTTATGGACTCACTGAGCCATGCAAGGACAGATGTGGGGCTCATAAGAGAGATGACAGGAGATGAAGCAGCCTGGCTGAGCCTTACCCATTCATGGTTTGTACACTCACCCCTGATAGACCTTCTGCGCAAACTGGCAGAGAAAAGAATTACAGTTGTAATCACAACTGATCATGGTGCTATCAGGGTACAGAAACCGGTCAAAGTTGTGGGTGACAGGCAGACCTCAATGAATCTGAGGTATAAAACAGGAAGGAACCTCGATTATAATCCGCGTGAGATTTTTGAGATAAAAAACCCCACTCAGGCAGGCCTTCCCATGACAAACATTTCATCACGATACATCTTTGCCCGCGAAAACGACTATCTCGTCTATCCCAATAATTTCAATCAGGTGGCCTCCTTTTACAGGGACACGCTTCAGCATGGCGGAATCTCAATGCAGGAAATGCTTATTCCGGTGAGTGTGCTGGAACCGCTTTAATCTATATATTTGCGGCATGAATATCCAGATCACTGACACATCAAAGCTTGGTGAAGCAGCCAGGATGTTTCTGCATGAAACAGGTGCAAACAGAATATTTGCTTTTTACGGCCAGATGGGAGCAGGGAAAACCACATTTATAAAAGCCATCTGCAAAGAGCTGGGTGTTACTGATGTGGTTACAAGCCCCACCTTTACCCTTATAAACGAATATCGCAGGCCGGGTCATAATGATGTCTATCATTTTGATTTCTACCGGATAAAAGAGGTAAGCGAAGTCTTCGACTTTGGCTTTGAAGAGTATACCGGAGGTGCTTCTTATTGTTTCATGGAATGGCCGGAGAAGATTGAGCCTGTACTCCCGGCCGGAACAGTTAAAGTTTACATTAATGTAAACCCCGACGGCAGCAGAACTGTCAGAGTTGACCAGGATGTTTATAATCAGCTATAAAAGTTGAAATTTCTGGTTTAAAATCTAATCCATCTTCCCGATTTAAAGCTTAAATTTATACTCAATTTGCGTTTTGATTAACCCCTTTTAAAAATGGACGAAAAAGCAAAGAGGATCTTCATGCCGCAGGAAGAACTGCTGGAGAAGGCCACCGGGAAGAAGAGTATGACCATTGGCATTCCTAATGACAATAAAGATGGTGAAACCAGGATATCTCTTACGCCTGAGGCAGCAAAGATTCTTGTTGACAATGGTCACGAAGTAGTTCTTGAGCGTGGAGCAGGCAGCGGCTCCAAATATACTGACCAGATCTATAGCGACAATGGAGTAATAATAAGTGATACTCCGCAAAGAGTCTTTGAGTGTGACTTAATACTAAAAATAACACCATTTACCCTGCAGGAGATT
>Ga0116170_10005960_pt1 | contig 10777 bp, 8 predicted proteins | sample AD_JPNHW1_MetaG_FD_89797 | JGI IMG/M metagenome (GOLD analysis project Ga0116170, IMG submission 89797) | Active sludge microbial communities of municipal wastewater-treating anaerobic digesters from Japan - AD_JPNHW1_MetaG | ecosystem: Engineered > Bioreactor > Anaerobic > Digestate | place... | reverse complement strand
TCCCTGCCTCGATCATGGCGCTTCGCGTATCCAGGTGGTTCGGAAGCGTCTGGAATTCCCAGACGAGGAAGATTGCCACCTCCGTGACGATGCCGAGAACCATGGTCATGCCCATCATGGAGGAGATGTTCAGCTCGGTCCGGGTGATCCAGAGCCCAATGAAAACAGCACTGAGGGAAAGCAGCGCCGTGGCCATGACACACAGGGCCGGGCGGAAATGCTCAAAGAGGAACAGCAGCAAGCAGAACACGAGGGCAACGGCCGCGGCGAAGACGGCCATCAATCCCTGGAAGGCGATGCGCTGCTGTTCGTACAGGCCTCCGAGGGTCGTGTAGACCTCCTTGGGGACGAGCCCCGGCGAGGCCAGGACACGCTTCACATCCGCGATGACCGATCCCATGTCTCGCCCGGAGATCCGCCCGGTGACGGCGAGCATGCGCTTGAGATCGTCCCGCATGATCTGCGGCTGCCCGGTCACGGGGGTGACCGTGGCCACCCGCCCCAGGGGAAACAAGTGACCGTCGGGTGCCCTCAGCAGCAGGTTGCTGACGTCCTGGGTCTTCCGCCTCAGGTCCGGTGGTGTCCAAAGCCGCACGCCAACCATCTTGGGGCCCTTCTGGATCTGGGTCTGAACGACGCCGTCCAGGTAACCCTCCGCCAAGGCCGTGACCGATTCGGGATCGATCCCCTCCATGCCGGCCTTGACGCGGTCGACACGGATGTCCAGAGCGTCTCCGGCGAGCACGATGCCGTTCTTCACATCTACAACGCCTGGAATCTTCCGGATGGCCTCCGCCACCTTGGTGGAAGTGGCCATCAAGGTCGCTTCGTCGTCGGAAAAGATCTTGATCTCGATGGGCTGGGGCACTGCGGTGAGATCCCCGATCAGATCCTCCATGAGCTTGGCCATTTCGACTTCGAGGCCCGGAACGTTCTTTTCGATTCGGCCACGCACATCGTCGATGACCTCATCGATTCCTCGCCGGGGGAAGGGCTTGAGGCGCACGAAGAAGTCGCCTTCGTTGGCCTCCGTCACCATGCCACCGAGTTGGAGCCCCGTGCGGCGGGAGTAGGTTTCCACATCGGGAGTGGACCGGAGGATGGCTTCCACCTGCTTGGCGAGACGATCCGTCTCGCTCAAGGACGTGCCGGAATTGCTTCGATAGTCCAGCACGAACCCGCCCTCGTCCATGGAAGGCATGAAGCCGGAGCCCAGGAACTGGTAGCTCAAATAGCCTGCGAGCAGGAATGGGACCAGACCCGCCAGGAGCAGTAGAGGGCGATCCAAGATGCGGCCGAGGAACTTCGCGTAGAGCGCGTGCAGGCGTTCCGTGAGAGCCCCGCCTTCCTTTTGGGCCGCATCCTTCTCGTCCAGGAACTTGTCCGCCAGAAGAGGGACCGCCAGCCATGCCACGAAGAAGGAAATGATGAGTCCGGCCGCCATGGTGAGGCTCAGGGCCTTGAAGAAGGCACCGGTGACCCCGGAAAGGAAGGCCAGGGGCGCGAAGATGATGATCGTCGCCACGGAAGAACCCGCGAGGGGATGGGTGAACTCCTTGGCCGCCTTCATCACGCGACCGTGGTGGAGGCCTTCACCCCCCCGCATTCGGCGGACGATGTGCTCCACCATCACGATGGCGTCGTCGATGATGAGGCCCACGGCTGCCGCCATGCCGCCGAGCGTCATGACGTTGAAGCTCATGCCCAGGACATGGAGTAGGAGCACCGTGATGGCCAGCACGCCGGGCACGGTGATGACGGCGATGAGCGTGACCTTCAGGTTCCGAAGGAACACGAGCAGGATGAGGGCGGCCATGACTACGCCCACCAGAAGCGCATCGCGCACGCTGCCTGCCGAGGACGTGATGATCTCGCTCTGGTCGTACCAGTTCGCGATGTGGATGTCCTCGGGAAGCCGGGATCGGTAACCCGCCAATGCGGTCTTGATGTCCTGCGCGATCTGGACGGTGTTGCCATTGAGCTGCTGGTAGACCTGAAGGAGAACTGCGTCCCGCCCATCGGCTGCGGCACGGGTCCAGTTGGGGGCGTTGGCCATCGTCACGCTGGCCACATCCTTCAGGAAGACAACGCCCGCGGGACCCGACCGGAGAACCGTTTTCCCGATTTCATCCAGGTTCTTGAACTGCGTATCCGAAAGCAGGAGGTACAGCTTGTCGTGGTCCTCAAGACGGCCCACGGCACGAATGACGTTGGCGGCGGAGAGGGCCTTCGCCGCATCGTCGAAGGTCAGCCCCATGGCGTTCAGCCGGGCCGGGTCGACCGTCACCCGGAATTCCTCCGTCTGTCCGCCCTGGACGCCGAGGCGTCCCACGCCCTTCACGGTGGAGAGCAGGGGACGGAGCTGGTAGAGCGCGATATCCCTCAGTTCGCTGGCGGGACGGTCCTTGGAGGTCAGGCTGTAGGCCAGCACCGGGAAGACGGTGGGATCCATCCGGGTGACGGTGGTCTGGGTGCCCTGGGGGAAGTTCGCGGAAGCCTGCTGGAGCGCCGCCTGCACCTGGAGCATGGCCGCCACCATGTCCTGGCCCCACTCGAAATTGACGTCGATATCCGCCGAGCCGCGGCTCGTGGTGGAGCGAACACCCCGGACGCCGGGCACACTGCGGACGGCCTCCTCCACGGATCGGGTGACTTCGACGGCCATCCGGTCCGCAGGGCGGTCCCCCGCGTCCAGGGATACCCTGACCCTCGGGAAATTGACGGTGGGAAAGAGGCCGACGGGCAGCCTGAAGGCCGAGCCCAATCCACCCAGAATGAGAACGACCAGCAGGAACAGCAGGGAACGGCGATGCTTCTGCATCCAGTCCGTGACGATCATCGGGCGGGCTCCTCAACGCGCACGGCCATGCCGTCTTGCAGCTCGTAGTTGCCCTGGATCACCACGGGTTCGCTGGGATCCAGGTCTTCGCCCGTGATCTGGATCTGGTCGCAAGCCTGGAGCAGGATCCGCACTTCGTGCCGAACCGCATGCTCTTTTCGGACAGTGAAGAGAACATGCTTCCCCTCCTCGGGGAGCACGGACGCATAAGGCACGATGAGCCCCTCCCGCGCCGTCGCGCTCATATTCCCGCGCACGTACTGCCCGAAGAGGAAAGGATGGCCCGAAGGCAGCGTCAGGTAGGCATCCCGGAGCCGCGTCGTCGGGTTGATGACCGGGGAAACCGTCCGAAGGGTGGCCTGAGCCTTGGCACTGTTGGCGCCGTCCACAACCACCAGCTCCACGGGGCTTCCGGGGCGCGTTTGGGCCGCATCCTGGGGTTCCATGCCCAGCCTCGCCTCCAACCGGGAGGGGTCCACCAGTTCGAGAAGGGTCGCCGCGGCAGGCACGACGGCGCCGACCTGGACCGCGACCCGCACCACGACACCATTGCTCGTTGCGCGAAGAACATGAGCCGCTCCCATTTTGCGGGATTCAAGGCTCTTCAGACGGGTCTGAGCCGCGTCGAAGGCCTGCTGAGCCTGCGCCAACTGTGCGTTATCCGCCAGTTTGAGTGTGTGGCGGCTCCTGGCCTGCTGAAGCTGAGTCTCGGCGGCCTTCGTATCGATTCGGGCCTGATTGAGAGCCAGCAGGGCATCCGGACTGTCCGTGACCGTCGCGAGTGGCGCCCCGGCTGGAATAAGCTGCCCCTCGCGTGCGGCGATGGCAACCACCCGGCATTCATACGGGACCGAGATGGTCTGGGCGGATCCGGGAGCGGGCACGATGCTGCCGAAGACCGAGATCCGCCCTTCTAGCCGCCCTTTCTTGATTGTTGCCACCTTGACCGAGGCCACGGCGCCTTCCTTCGCTTCAGCCTCCGGAGCTTCCGCGCTTTTCCCGTGGGTTCGCCCCAAAAGGAATCCGAGGCCCACCAGGGCAAGGCCGCAGGTACTGGCCACGAGAATGGGCCATAGATGCTTGGGGCGGTTCATCGTGCGGTCTCCGTGTTCTGAAGTGGGTGGCCGGATGCGATTTCCAGGGCGACGCCCAGTTCATCCAAGTTGGATTGAAGGCTGGCGAGGGTTGTCTTCTGGGAAAGCAGGGCCATCTGGGCCTGGTTCCGGGTCAGAAGATCCAGATTCCCCATCTCGAAGGAAGCCTCACTGGATTTGGCTTGCGCTTCAATCGACGGGAGGGCTCGTTCCGCTGCGGCGATCATGCCCCGCACGGAGTCGATGTCCGCATAGACCTGCGCCAGGTCGGCCCTCGCATGGTGCAGCCTCGAGAGGTACTGGTCGTGGAGTTGCTGCCGGGTGGCCTGCTCGACGGCGACGAGCCCCTGACCGCGGTTGAACAAAGGCAGGCTGAACGCGACGCCCGTGCCGCGGGTCATGACGTTGGAGGTGTCGCGGGAGCGGCTGAAGCTGATGCCGATGCTCGGGAACTGGGACCACACCGCCAGACGCAGCCGTGCATCCTCGCTTTCGTATCCCTTTTCCAGGGCCACCAGATCGAGTCGCTGATCCAGGTTTCTCGCCAGTTCCTGTGCAGGAGGAATGGCGGCCCAGGATCGTTGGACGCGGGGATGCTCAAGTGCCAGGTCGGCCTGAGGCGACAATCCGAGAAGGGCATTGAGGGTCTGGCGCTCCCGGTCCCGTGCCTGCCGCAGGGAAAGCGCATTGCGTCGTCCGGCGTCCAGCGCCGCACGGGCGGAGGCCGTGTCGTTCAGGCTTGCACCTCCGGTTTCGGCGCTCTTCTCGACGGCCTGAAGATTCTCTTCAAGCGCCATCACCATTGCCTCCGCCCAATCCACCTGGGGGTTGAGAGCGGACAACCGATAGACCGAGAGCTTCGCGGCTTCCGCCACCTGCCATTCCTGCCAGGCCACATCCAGATCCACGGATTGCTGTTCGGCCTTGGCGGCACGACGGCGCAGCCCGCGAGTCAGGAAACTGGTGAGATCGAGGCTGATCTGCGCGGAATGGGCCGTCGAGGTTCCCGGATCATTCCCGCCGACAGGCACATCCTGGGAGAGGGACAGGACAGGATCGGGCAAGAGTCCCGCATCCAAAAGCTGTGCGGCCGCCAGAGCACGCTGATCCCGAATGGCCTTGAGATCGGGGTTCGAGAGGACCGCCAGGATGGCCGCCTCCTCGGGCGACAAGCCATCGGTCAGATCGATGGCTTGGGGCTTCAGGATGGGGTGTTTCAGTTCCCTTGCCTGGATGGTCACCCGAGCCAAGTCAGGAGGGGCTAGCGCGGCTGACCGGGCCTTGGCGTCCAAGGGGAGGGAACGGTAGACCTTGCAGCCGGCCAAGGAACCCAAGAACACCAGACTCAGCGCCCAGTGCGTCGTTCGTTTCACGTTGCGTTCTCCCGTGCAGACCTGGGGGGAGTCCCCCAATTTTTGGTTCCGGAGCGCTCTGGGAGCGCTTCGGCGGCATGTTGAGTTCGTCTCAAACCCGCGTCAGTGGCTTGAACCGACGACCAGGATCTGGAAGCTGTTGGCGATCATCGGAGGCCTGGAATGCTGACCTTGCTTGGTTTCAGGCGCAGGGCCGAATTCGGCGGTGGGCAGATAGACGAGGTGGGTCTTCTCATCCACGACAAGGGTTCGGGCGCCCTTCTTCGTCGGGACGCTCCCCACGACGGCATAGTCCCCCTTGCGGTTGGCGCGGACGACCGTGAGGGTGCCTTCGCCATTGGCGGCGAAAGCGTTCCCGGTGCCGGGGTCGAAGGCCGCACCGTCGCACCCTTCGCCGATGGGAAGCGTCGTGAGGACCTTACCCGTCTTCGCGTCGACCACAGCCATGAGCTTGTTGGAGCCGACCGAGAAGAGGCGCTGATGGGCGATATCGAAGGCCAACCCGGAGGGTTCTTCCAGGGGCTTGATGGACCATCGGGCCTCGACCTTCAGGCCCTTGGCATCCAGTGCGAGCAGCTCCGAGGTGTCCTCGATGTTGACGTAGACCTTGCCCTTGCCATCGCAGACGGAGAACTCAGGCTTGCCCCCCATGGGGATGGTGCCCTTCACCTCCAGGGTGTTCGCATCGAAGACCGTGGCGTTCTTCCCGCGCCCGTTGAACGTGAACACCTGCTTGGTCGCGGGGTCGTAGAGGATCGCGTCCGGGTTATCCCCAGTGGTCTTGACTTCCTTGATCACTTCCAGCGTCGAGAGCTTGAACACCGTCATCGTGTTCGAACGACCATTGCTCGTGAACCCGCGATCGAGCTCCTTCGCCAGTGCCACCCCGTGGACGCCTGCCGTATTTTGGATTTCGCCGACGGACTTGCCGTTCAGGTCGAGCACCATGACCCGCGTTCCACGGGGTAGGAAGATCCGCCCATGGGCGGAATCCAGGGCCACGTAGTCCCAACCGCCTTCGCCGCCGACCTGCAGGGTCTTGATGGCCATCATCGGAGAGGAAGGAGCCGGCACAAGCTTGGGCTTTGAGGGCGCATCTGCAGCGGGTTGGCCAATCAGGCCGAGTGCAAAAAGGGAGGGCAGAATGAACATGGAGGCTCCTTGGTTCCGGGACCAGCGTAGCCATGAAAAGCGCTCCCCTTCCGAAGATGACAAAACTGTAATGTGCCTGTTCGGAAGCTGTTCGTATCGTAGATGGATGCTTGTGCGGTAGGGGGAGATCCATTCTCCTCTCGTCCACAACACCATCATGAGGAGACCTCCCATGAAACTCGCAAGCAGTCTTGCTACCGCCCTTCTTGTGGCTGCCTCCCTCGGCGCTCAGGAGCAGGAGAAAAAGATCTCCAAGAAGGAGCTTCCCGCACCCGTTCTGGAGGCCTTCCAGAAGGCCTATCCCAAGGCGAACATCAAGGGACTGAACGAAGAAATGAAGGACGGCAAGACCTATTTCGAAATCGAAAGCAAGGAGGGGAAGATGGAGCGGGATCTCCTCTACCTTGCCGATGGAAGCGTGGTCGAAATCGAGGAATCGGTGACAGTCGCGGATCTGCCTGCTGCGGTGAAGGGTGCCGTGGAGGCCAAGTATCCCAAGGCGAAAATGGCCAAGGCCGAGAAGGTCACCAAGGGAGCGGACATCAGCTACAGCGTGAAGGTCAAGACGGGCAAGGGGAAAGCCACGCTGGACGTGGATGCATCCGGGAAGATTCTCAAAGAAGAGAAGCCCGGTGGGAAGAAGTAACTCTTGTTCGTGGTGATCGCGAAGAACCCGCGCCCTCTCGATGGGGAGCGGGTTCTTTCTGGTTCTCCGATCGGTGCGTACAACGCATTACCGCTCTAAGTATGAAATTCTTGAAGCTCAACAAACACTTTGTGCCGCAAGAGTCCCCATGAAGCTGCTGATCGTCGAAGACGAGCCCAAGACCGCCGCCTACCTTCAAAAGGGGTTGGGTGAGAGCGGATACGTCGTTGACATTGCTACGGACGGAGACGAGGGCCTCTTCAAGGCGCGGGAGAATGCGTGCGATTTGATCATTCTGGACGTGATGCTGCCTGGGCGTTCGGGATGGTCCGTCATCGAAACGCTCCGGAAGGAAGGAAACACCACGCCCGTTCTGTTCCTGACGGCACGGGACACGGTACCGGATCGGGTGAAAGGACTGGAATTGGGAGCCGACGACTACCTGGTGAAGCCCTTCGCCTTCTCTGAGTTGCTGGCCCGTGTGCGCAGCCTGCTCCGCCGACAGCCCCTGCGTGCAACGGAACACATGCAATTGGCCGATCTCGAACTGGACTTGGCCCGTGGAGAGGCCCGACGCGGAGGGCAGAACCTCGGACTGACTCGACAGGAGTTCCTGATTCTGTCCTTGTTCATGCGTCGCAGGGGCGAGGTCCTGTCGCGCACGCTGTTGGCCGAGCAGGTTTGGGACATGAACTTCGATAGCGATACCAACGTGGTGGATGTCGCCGTCCGCAGGCTCCGTCGCAAGGTGGATGACCCCTTCGAAGTGAAACTCATTCACACCATCCGCAGCCTGGGGTACGTCTTCGATGTTCGTTAAGCGATTGAGTCTGCGATTCCGGTTGGCCCTGATCTTCGCAGTCGGGAGTCTGGCAGCCCTCCTTCTCGTGACGGGCGTCCTCTACCTAGCGTTTCGGCACGAGATCCGAGCGCGCAACCGCCAGACGCTCGACAGGGGGATCCAGGAAATTGCCTCCATCCTGACCCATCGCCCTGATGACTCTTCAGCACTCGAGGAAGAACTCGTGGGCGAGCCGAGTAGAGGTAATGCACCGGCTCTTTGGTGCAGGGTGTTGAAGGGAACCAGCACCATCATGGAAACGAACGGAATGGCGGATCAGATTCCCGCGGATTGGCTTTCCCGGCAGCGCAAAGGCAAGGGGAAACGGAATCACCGACGCTACCTGATTTCGGAACAGGCTGTTGGTGAACAACGCATCCAGGGGGCTCTGGATGTGACGGAGGACGAGCACCTGATCGACAGCTACTGGCAACGATTGGTGTATGCCATGCTGCTCGGGGCGGGAGGATGTGCCGCCCTCGGGTGGTGGTCGGCCCACCGCGGTCTGCGCCCCCTCCGAGATATCGCGGATTCCACCCGTGGCATCAGCGCCCATCGCCTCCAGGATCGCCTGGATCCCGGCCAAGTTCCTTCGGAGCTCGGGGACCTAGTCCAGGCCCTCAATGCCATGCTGGATCGCCTCAATCAGGCCTTCGAACGCCTGAGCCGCTTTTCCTCGGATCTGGCGCACGAACTTCGCACCCCCATCACGATCCTGATGGGAGAGGCCGAGGTCGCGCTTTCCAGAAATCGAAGCGACGAGGAATACCGCCAGGTGCTCGAATCCAGCATCGAGGAATACCGGCGTCTCTCTCGGCTCATTTCGCGAATGCTCTTCCTGGCCCGGGCAGAGGACCCCAGTGCCGTGATCGAGTTCACGCCCATCGAGGCCAAGCGACTGGTTGAAGAGGTGCTCGGATATTTCGAGGCCGTCGCCGAAGAGCAGGAGATCCACCTGGAGGGCGAGGGAGTCGGCACACTCCATGGAGATGCGGACATGATCCGCCAGGCCCTGGCCAATCTCGTCTCCAACGCATTGGAGGCGACACCCAAGGGGGGGCGAATTTCAGTTCGGGTGAAGGCCACCAGCGGGCACTCCGAACTGGAGGTCCAGGACACGGGGCGAGGCATCGCGGAGGATGAACTGTCGCGCATCCTCGATCGGTTCTACCGAACCCTCGATGCCTTGGACCGGAATCGACCAGGTACGGGTCTTGGGCTCGCCATCGTCCAATCCATTGCCCACCTGCATGGGGGTGAACTCAAGATCGTAAGCAAGCTTGGAAAGGGCACATCCGCCCTGCTGAGGATTCCGGCTTGAGCTGCCGTCTGCGGTTTCCCTCGGCATTCCTCCTGGCTTTGGGCCTGTTCCTGCTGGCCACGGCCTGTCGTTCACCCCTGGCCGATCTTCACTCCCACAAGGGCAGTCGGATCGCGATCCATGTCCCGCCGGTCGAGATGGAAGACCACAGCCGGAATTTGAAACGGATCCGGGGAATGGCCACGGGAGAGGCCAACACTCCGGAGGCCCGGAAGGCTGCGTTGGAGGGGCACAGGCAGTATCTGGACGCGGCCTTCCGCCAACGTGCCACGGGCATGGGGCTGCTCCTGGACCCTGAGGCGCCCTACCGTCTCGAACTCCGAGTGACCACGCTTGGCGAGGTGCGGACGAAATACATCGTGTACGGGATCCTGAGCGGCGTCGCCTGGGGGATCGGAACGGGGCTCGCCACCCACAACGTCAAGTTGGCGGTGGGATTGGGCGGATACGAACTCCTGGAGGAATCCGTCTTCTGGATCGCGGGATCGAGCCTGTTCGGGCGCTTTTCCGCGCCCGTCGTTCTGGAAACGAGGCTTTTCGAAAGGGATCGCCCCAAGCCCCTGTGGTCCGAGACTTATTTCGTCATCTGGGGTGGTTCCCACCTGAAGACCTACCCGGAGGCCCAACGAAAGCTTCGGGAGATCCAGCTCCACGCCAGCCTGGACCGGGCGTTGGACAAGGTGTTCGAGGATCTCCGCCAGATCCCGACTGAACACGTTGCCTGTAGGACATCCTCAGACAGAGCCGGGAGCTTCGGGATGTGAGCTGCTCAAAGCCCCCTTTTTCCTGGAGAGAGCTACAAAAACCAGGTGCGGCTTGGAAGCCACACCTGCGCATGCGTGCCTTGGTATCGCTAGCTAGGCTGTCAGATTGATGTTAGTCCCCGTACCAGCGGGAGGTATTGCGGCGGGCTCTGTTTGTTGGGGGGTGCTCGCGGCCTGCGACTGCGCTAGTTTTCGGATGGCCTGCTGGTCACCTTTCCTGGCCTCGGCTTTGGTGACAGCCGCCGTCTCCTGGGCCTCTTGGGCTGCCGTCTCTGGTTTGGCAGTCTGGGGCTTTGGCGTGATCTGAGCGGCAGCCAGGGCGGCAGAAGAAGTTCCCTGAACGCTCTGGATCGAACTCATGCTGTCCTCCTTGATGCACAAAGGGGCGGAACGCCCCCAGTTGACTTCTTTTCGGCAGAATGGTTCGCCAGGGTGAGAGAGATTCGCAAGATGACCGAATCGTCATCTCCAGGTCAGAAACAGGCGCCTGAATTGACAGCCACGCATCTGCAATCCCAGGCTATTCGGACACCCGTCAGGGCTGGTTCCAACTTGACATTCTGAGTGCCGATCTACTTCGCGAAGTGGCAAGGTCCCTCGCTCCGTGGGCAGCGCAATGAGAGGTGCCCGATAGATCGTTCGAGGCGACCATGACATTGGGCAGGCTGCCTTGGAAGCATGAGGCAAATCCACCAATAGCCGGGAGTCCCAACAATGATCACGCCCAAATCCCTATCCGCCTTGCTG
>Ga0116170_10005958_pt1 | contig 10780 bp, 3 predicted proteins | sample AD_JPNHW1_MetaG_FD_89797 | JGI IMG/M metagenome (GOLD analysis project Ga0116170, IMG submission 89797) | Active sludge microbial communities of municipal wastewater-treating anaerobic digesters from Japan - AD_JPNHW1_MetaG | ecosystem: Engineered > Bioreactor > Anaerobic > Digestate | place... | reverse complement strand
CCGTGACCGGATGGTAGTCCATCGGGACGTTGAATCCGTGGATGCGCGCCTTCTGGGTCGTCTCACCGTCATGGGGCATGCTGAGCAAGGCCGCGGCGAATGCGTTGGCCAGGTCTTCGTCCATATCGGGTGCCGCGGCGATGGGCCATTCCGGGTAGAGCCGCGTGGACAAGGCGAACGGATGGTCGTGGACATTTTGTGGATTGAGGGTGCGCAACTGGCCCTTGGTGATCTTCCCCTCGTTGAGCATCTCCTCGATCAGTCCGCTGCGCACGAAGGCGGCATCGGCCTGATCCGATAGCACCTGTTCGATGGCCCGGTCGTGCGGCATCCCGGTCTCGATCAGACGATGACCTTGCGGCAAGGCGATACCTGCCTTGTGAAGCTCGTACGCTGCCATCAAATAGCCGCCAAAGGACTGGGCGCTTGCCGTTGCGACGCGCTTTCCCGCCAGATCCCTCAATTCCCGAAGATCGCTGCGTGTCGCTTTCACCGCGATCACACCGCCGAAGGTGCGCACCGGCATGCCGTTTTCCATATTGCACAGCGTTGCCAACGGCGACGACAAGCCGAAGCGGGTACTGAGGTAGACGTAGGAAGCGGGCTGCGTCAGAACGAAATCGACCTTGCGTTTCGCAACGGCCTCTTCCAGTTCCGGATAGGTCAGCGCGACGAGGGTTACCGGCCGGTTGTTGAGCGACTTGGCAAGGTAATCCGCCACGGGTCGCCACTGTGCCTCGGTGATCGGCTTTGGACGGAAAGCCAGAACGCCCAACCGGATTTCCCGTTGCATGGGCGCATCGTTGGCAATCGCCATACCCGTCGCGGCAAGCCATGCGCTGGCCAGGATTATGAGGCGAAGAATACGGCCAAGCATCGGCACCTGCCCCCCACGCCTGAACGGATACCGAATACCGAATACCGAATGTTGATGGACCAACACTTGCGAGGCTCCTTCCATTGCGTCAGGACCCGAGCGAGTCCAGACATCGTTGCGACGATTCCAGAGGAAGGTTCTTGGAGAGCTTCCTGATCTTTCATATCGTTGGTTATTCAACGTCAGTTTATGAATAAACGTATTTCTCAATGCAAATATAGTCAATATTTCAAACCCAAGCCGCGACGACCCCATTCCAGGCGAGAACGTGTCGATGTTGAAGATTTGCTGCGATGGGATAAATTAATCCCGTATTCCCAGGCTAGACAGGAAGCAACTTAGGCTGCATTAAACACATAGCCGTTCGAGCAGAACCCAGGTGAGGATCAGGATGGATGCGACGGGTGGGGCGCAATCTTCGGGCGACGACTTGACGGCGCAGCCAGAAATGCATGTTGTCTCCTCTGGGGAAGGCGCCCTTTCCCATGGACGGTTTGTTCCAGGAACGGTGATCGGAAAACGGTTCCGAATCGTTTCGCTGCTGGGGCGGGGGGGCATGGGCGAGGTCTATCGCGCAGAGGATCTCAGGCTTGAACAAGCCGTCGCGCTCAAGTTCCTGCCCGAAGCCTGGTCGGAAGATCCCGGACGGCTTTCCCGATTGCTTCGAGAAGTCCGCTTGGCGCGCGAGATCACCCATCCATCCGTCTGCCGCGTTCACGATTTTTTCGATCTGGATGGGCATCGGTTCGTTTCCATGGAATACGTGGATGGCGAGAACCTGGCCATTCTGCTGCAACGCATCGGACGGCTTCCTCAGCCAAAGGCGCTGGAAATCGCCCATCAAATCCTGGCGGGCCTCGGAGCCGCGCACCTGCGGGGCATTCTCCATCGGGACCTGAAACCCGAGAACGTCATGATCGATGGGCGCGGACATGCCCATTTGATGGATTTCGGCATCGCAGCTTGGCGCCAGAAAAGCCACGAAGCCGACGATTGCGAAGGGGTGATCGGCACACCTGCCTACCTTGCACCGGAGTTGCTGCAGGGACAAATGCCTTCCGAACAAAGCGATTTGTACGCCATGGGCATCGTGTTGTTCGAGATGTTCACGGGAGAAAAACCATTCAAGGCCCCGGACTTCCACCGGCTGTTCAAAAAACACCTGGATGAACCGGTGCCCTCGCCTCGAAGCCTCGTGGCCGACTTGGATCCAGCCGTGGATTCCATGATTCTGCAATGCCTTGAGAAGAACCCTGCTCGCCGCCCCGCCTCCGCCCGTGCGGTGGCCCTTGGGTTGCCTGGCGGAAACCCCCTGGCGAATGCGTTGGCCGCAGGTGAGACGCCTGCCCCCGAAGTGGTGGCAGAGGCTGGGAATCGCGATGGGGCATCGTTCCGCTGGCTTCTCTTTCATCTGTTCGGTTTTCTCGCGCTGCTGGCCCTGTTTGCCGGGCTATCGGGCAAGGCCACGCTGCTGGGATGGCTTCCCAGCGCCAAATCCGTGGCCGTGCTTGAAGATCGGGCCGAGGCGGTGACCCAGGCCAGTGGCTGGCCGCAAAAACCCTGTTCTGCCCGCTACGCCTATCACGTGAATCCCCTTCATCTCTACCAGTTGGCCCATCGCGGCGCGGGCCGACCAGACTGGGCCGCTCTGGACCAGGGCGATTCCCCGTTATTGTTCCATTATTTTCGAACGACGAATGAAGGACGTCCCATCAACTGGACGCCTTCAGATCTGGATCAAGTGGTTCTGGATCACCGGGGAAACCTGCTCGAACTGGCGCGATCTCCCTGGCAGCCCGAAGGTTCAGGTTCTGGCGAAGACGCGAACCGGGAGCCGGATTGGCCTACCCTTTTCCGGCTGGCCGGTCTGAAGGAACAGGACTTTGTGCTGGAGAACCCCGTGTCCTCCGGCAGTCCCGACCCGCAGCGAATCTGGTCCCGACGATCCGGGGCTCCTGGAGAGCCCCAGAGGATCACGGCCCAGGTTGTGCAGGGCCAGCTCCTCACCTTTCGCGTGGGTGCCTATTTGCGCACCCCTGCGGGTGAAGATCGCGGGATGCTGCGGTTCTTGAGCTGGGGATCCCACGTGAGAATGGCAGCCTACGTCTTGGCGATTCTCATCGCCATGTTCCTGGCGCGCACCCACCTGAGAGGGGGGAAAGCCGATCGAAAAGGAGCCCTTCGCCTGGCCTGGAGCATCGGGCTGGCCCAGCTGGTGTGCAATCTCCTGGTGGGGGGAGACTATTCATTCCGGTCCGATCCCATCCCGGCCATCTCGAATCTGATCGGAGAACCCGTGGTGGATGGTTTCCTGGCCTGGGTCATCTACCTGGCGGTGGAGCCATCCCTGCGACGCCAGTGGCCGCTGAGCCTGGTGTCCTGGGTTCGTTTGCTGGCCGGACGCTGGAAAGACCCCTTGGTGGGACAGGATGTCCTGGCAGGCATGGGCGTGGGGGCGCTGGCCGCGGTGCTGGTCGCCGCGCTGCGCCTGATTCCCTTTCCCCACGGCATGCTCAATCAGTTCCCTCTCTACCCGTGGCCCGACTCCCTCAGCTCCATCAGCGCCATGCTTGGCGTCATGGTGCGAACGTGGGTTCAATCCGTGGGCGTGGGCCTGGCCATCCTGTTCGGCGTAGTGATGCTCTGGCGCCTGACCCGCAGCCGATGGGTGGCCTTGATCCTGGTCTACCTGATTGTGCTCATCCCGTTTTCCATCATGTCTGGGGCCTCGATTCCCGTGTTCCTGCTCGTGCACGGATTCATCCTGGTTTTGCCCATGCATCTCCTCAAGCGTTCGGGCCTCCTGGCCTTTGTGATGTTCTATTTCACGCTCATGAACCTGTCTTGGGTCGTGGGCACTTCCCACTGGGATTCCTGGATGGGAACCCATTCGCTGGTGGCCCTTGGGGTGCTGGGGGCAATGGGCCTAGCCGCCTTTCGCCTAGCGTGGGGTTCCCGTTCCTGGATTCAGCCCGAGGGATGAGGGCGGGCTCCGTTATCGGTTCATTGCACACCTGCATGTCCCATCACCCATGGATCAATGCCCGAAAGAACCCTGGATTGCCATGGGCTCGGGACCGAAATAGCTTTCGGGAAGGGGGCGATCGTTGATGATGACCGTCTGCAGAACGATCCCTGGATCCACCATGGAGATCTTCAACACATGGGGACCCGCAGAGGCCAGTTGGTGCGACCAGGTAAGGCGCCGCGCATTGTCGCGAGCGGCCCGTGAACTCCAATTTCCACCCAGGAATGTCTCTGCCGCACGATCGGCAAAGATATCCAGCACCTGGGGGGGCTGATCGTCAAACGCGACAGCGATGCGGAGGCCGCGATCCGGCACAAAATCCATCACCGGCCCGAGCACGAGGGTGACCGTGTAGGTGCCTTCCCGCGGGAGATAGACCGGGTATTCGAGGGTCGGTGCCGCAGCCGGCGGCAACACGCTCGCAGCGGTGACGGGATGGATCGTCATCGCCGCTTCGACGCGGCCGTAGTCGGGTAGCACCATCCAGCGCACGCCGGCAACCTCCGTTTGTTTCGTCACTGCGGAAGCGGCAATGGCGATCGGGCCAGTGAGGCTGGCGAAACGGCCCTGCGCCGCCGCGTGTTGAGCCGGAGTGGCCTTTATCACCGGCACCTTCACCGCCACCGTCCGGGAGCCTTTGACAAGAATCTCCCCGGTTGACGCACCGTCTGGTGCCTTCGCCCAATCGATCGAAACCCAGTAGCGCCGATCGCGCCCGGGACCTTGCTGCTGCTCAAGCACGATCCAGGGCTGGGCGGCGGTGATCGTGTATTCGATGGGCTGGGTTCCGATGGGAAACACCTCGATGTAGGAGCGATGCGGCTGGAAGGAGTCGAAGACCGGCAACACGGGGCCCGCGTAATGGTCCGGCCATGTGAACGGGCTGCCTTCGATCGACACGCCCATGCGTGCTTCGTTCGCCGGAGCCACTTCCACGACGGCGGGCATCACGTCGACCACCGGTGGCTCCCAATCGAACTGACCGAGATGTGTCTGATCCATGAGGTGGTTCCACTTCCCGCCCGCAAGCTGATGGTTGTAGGCGTTGGTGAGCCTCTGGTCTTCTCGGAAGAGTTCGCGCACCCGCTCGGCGGCAGCGTTGGTGCTCGCGCGACCCTGTTTGGCGAACAGGTGGTTGCGACCGGCGGTGATGTTCATTGCGGCGACGAGGGCTGATGCCTTCGCGGGGTGGAGCACGAGCTGGAAGAACGCATCGCGCTGCGCGGGGGGCAGCACCGCGTAAAGCTTCTCGGCGCGCTGCACGACGTCGCGCCAGACGGCCTCGACGCGCTCGGCTTCGTTGTAGTGAAGAAGACTGAAGGTCTCCGGCTTGATCAGCTCGGGCTTTCGCCATCCGTTGTACTTCGTGTAAAGCCCGACGATGGCGGCGATCTCATCGGCATGCTCCGGGCCGAAGTCACGCGCAGCCCAGCGGCGGGTATAGGCGGCGACCTGGTCGCCGGTGTGGGCGGCGGGATTCCAGGCCATGCGGAGGAAGAACTCGATCGGCAGCTCCAGCGGCTTGAGGTCGCCGACGTTGACGATCCAGATGCGCGTGGCGCCGTACTCGGCGGCAAGGTTCATCTGCTCGGCGATCTTGGGGAGCGGGTTGGTGTTGATCCACTGGTAGGCGTACGGACCGCCGTGCATGTCGATGTGGTAGTAGATGCCAGCGCCGCCGCTGCGCTTGCGCTCTTCGGCGGTGGGAAGCCGACGCAGGCTGCCGGTGTTGTCATCGGTCCACAGCAGCGTCACATCGTCCGGCGGACGCAGGCCGTGCTCGTAGAACTGCTGAACCTCCGTGAAGAGCGCCCAAAGCTGCGGCACCTTCGCGGGATCGGTCTTCATTTCTTCCGCGAGGATTTTTCGCTGGTCCGAAAAGATGCCTTCCAGTTGCTTGATATCCGACGCCATGCTGCCGGTCGAGACCATGCCCTGATCGCCATCGCCGCGCATGCCGACGGTGACGAGGTTCTCGTAGCTCTTGTTTCGGGCAATGCCTTCGCGGAAGAACTTCCGCAACGCTTCGCCGTTGGTCGCATAGTTCCATTGCCCGTTGCCGTAATGATCTCGCCGCGAAGTCCATTCCTTATGCGCCCGCATCATGGGTTCGTGATGGGATGTACCCATGACAATGCCGTATTCGTCGGCCAGCTGAGGATTGAGCGGGTCATCCTCGTTGAAAGCGTTATCCCACATCGCTGGCCAGAGATAGTTGGCGCGCATGCGCAGCAGCAGCTCGAAGACCTTGGTATAGAACTTCGAATTCAGGCCACCGAATTTTTCCTTCGCCCAACCCGTCAGACACGGTGCTTCATCGTTAAGAAAAATGCCACGGTACCGAACCACCGGCTCACCAGAAGCAAAGCGCCCCGGCAGAACGTAGGCCTCGGCCCGTTTTTTGGGCGGCACGTCCGCCCACCAATACCAAGGTGATACACCAAGCTGCTCTGAAAGTTCGTAGGCACCATAGATGGTGCCGCGCTTGTCGCTGCCCACGATGACCAGCGCCCGTTCGATGCCCGGCATCGGCTTGGCCACGGTCGTGATGACAAAGCTCTCCCACTTGCCCCGCAGATCACCCACATCCAGCTTGCCCACCGCAACCAGCGCATCAATCGCCGCGTTCTTCCCCAGGGTTCCGATGATGACGGCATTCGAACCCCCGGGGCGCGCCGAGGCAATCAGGGGCTTCCGCGAGGTCACCCGCTCGATGTCGGCCTGCAGATCACGTACCGCGCGAACCACTCCCGCGTGATCGGCTGGATCGTACCAAAGGGGCGCGGGCCGTCCTGCGGCGACCAGCGGGAAGGCGTCGGACGAAGGCGCGGCGCTGACCACCAGCGACGCCGATAACCCAAGGCTTGGTCCAGCCTGGAGCGGCGCGGAAAACAGCGCCGCTAACAGCGAAACCCACACGGCAAACAAAAGGCGATTGTTCATTTGAACCCACTCGAATGAAAGGCGGATCTCGGCGCTGATGCGACCAGTGACCCGCCTCTTGGGAAATCAGACCCTCTACTTCTTCTTCGCGGGGAACCGCATAAGGGTGACCGAATAAGCAGGGAATGTTCGCTTGAAGGTCGCCTTCGGCTTCGCGAGGGCTTCTTCCTTCGGCGCGATGAGGTTCGGGCGCTGGAGCGTGTTCTGGTCCGTGGGGTTGGTTCCGGCGATAACGATGGCCTTGCCGGCGCCGAGCTTGGCCGCGTTCTTGAGCTGGATCTCCGCCTCAAGCGGCTTGTCGTCGGTGTTGACGACCTTGACCACCAGTTCGCCGCTCGCGTTGATGTAAGAGGCGGAGGCAAACGCCGTCGCGGTGGGCTGATGCTGCTCGTCCGTCGCGTTCATCACCAGCTTGCCGTCCACATAGCCGCGGGCGGTGTTGCCGCTGACCTCGAGCTTCAGGTTGTACCATCGGCCCGTCTCCACGGTGAATGGCGTGCTGGGACCGTAGGCATCCCGACCTCCGCCCTGGGAGACCTCGCAGCGGGACAGCGAATTGCCCCAGCCCCCGAGGTTCCACCAGCGGTAGTTGTCGCCATCCGTCGAATGCCAGAGAAGGATGAAGCCTTCGCCGCCGGCGGTCTTGCGTGCACGCACGCTGACGGTGTAGTTCGTCCAGCTCGGATCGCCCACCAGCGCCCAGGCCTGGGAACTGTTCGCGGCGGGCCGAAGAACGCCGTTTTCCGCATTCCAGCGGCCGTGAGGGAACTGCCACTTGCCTGCCTCGTTGATGACGTTGTCCGAGGTCAGCTTCTGGCCGTCAGGACCGGTGATGACCATATCGGTGTATTCAACGCGCGTCTCGTAGCTGCCCACGCCCGCAAAGCCTTTGGGATTCGGATCCACGGGCTTGGCGGTCTTGGGCACGTTGAGCGTGATCGGCACCGTCACATCGCCCCTGTTCTGGCCGAAGGCGGCCAGAACGTGATAGCTGGGCGAGCCGAACGCGTTGATCGCATCGTAGCCGATGAGGTTCGTGGGCCACTGCCATCCGCGCGGGTTGCCCTTCGCCGGATTCTCGGCGTTCACATTGGCGAACATCGGGGCGTAGCACTGCATGACGACATCATCGGAATTGCGCTCAAGCCCCATGGCGAACACGGCGTCCGCAAGGCCGGACATGAGATTCGGCGTCGGCTCGCCCCCCTGGGTCGCCCATTCGCCCATGAAGATCTTGGTGCCATCAGCCTTCCGTCCTTCGGGGTTGCCGGAGCCCACATCGTAGCGATCCCACTGCCGGAGCATGGACGCAGCGCTGGCATAGAGATGGTCGTCGATGAGATCGGGCTTCACGCTGGTGACCGGCGCCGTGGCGATGATCTTCAACTGGGGATACTTGGCCCGAATGGCGTTGGCCATCTGTGCGAAACGTCCTTCGTAGCTTCCAGAACGATCGAAAAAGTCTTCATTGCCAATCTCGACATAATTCAGTTTGAAGGGCTCCGGGAAACCGTCCGCGGCCCGGCGCTTGCCCCACTCGCTGTCCGCGGGTCCCATGACGTATTCGATCTCCTCCAGCGCTTCCTTGGTGTAGAGGTCCATCTCGGGGCTGCCCGCGACCACATGATCGCCGTTGAGCGTGTATCCCGCGAAGACCGCGAGAATAGGCTCTGCGCCCAGCTGCTTGCACCACAGCAGGTATTCGGGCAGGCCGAACCCATCGCTGCTGCGGTAGCTCCAGCAGCCCATGTGGCCCGGACGCTGGTCGGCGGGACCGATCATCGTCTTCCACGCGAAGCGATCCGCAAAACGGCTGCCCTCTACGTAATTGCCCCCCGGCAGGCGGATGAAGGCCGGGCGCATATCGGCCATGAGCTTCATCAGATCGGGCCGCAAGCCGTTCGGCACGTTCTGATAGGTCGGCGGGAACAGCGAAACGAAGCTGAAGTCCATGCTGCCCGTGCCACTGGCCGAAAGCACGAACCGCGCATCCGCGGTGGTCGGAACGTCCGCCGCCGTGGTGAAGGTGAGCGTGTATTTCTTCCATTCACCCGTAATCGGCGTGGTCTGGGCCTGGGCGACGGTCCGCTCGCCCGAGGCCGTCACCAACGAGGCCGTGATGGCTCCGCCGAATCCGTCATTGCCCCGCGCGTAGAACGTAGCGGTGTACTGGGTCGAGGGTCGGATGGGAATACCCCAGTAGCCGTCGTTGGCAACGCCCCCGGTGGCGCCGGATAGCACCAGCCGAAGATTGATCGGCAGCGCCGCGTTGACGGGACGGATCTTGTTCGTCGTGATCTGGGCCGAGCCAACCGCCGACCAGTGCGGCGGAACCCCACCCACCCGCGGCCTTGGATCGCGCTCCGAGATCCCGGACGGCGGATCCTGGAAGGTGCGGTTGCGGATGAGCTCGGCGAAAAGGCCGCCATCGTAGCTGTAGTTGATCTCCTCGGTCATCAGGCCGTAGAAGCTTGGCGGGATGGCGTGGCCAGGTTTCCCCAGATCGATTTCGAGCTTGGCCGGCGCGGCGGCGGTCGCAGGAGCCGAAAGGAGCGTCAAACTCGCAGCGCTCAGGGCTGCCCAGGTTTTGAGCTTTTTCATGACGTGCTGTCCTCATTTATTGGGGGTGAATTGAAACGTGAAGAACGACGAAGGGTGTCCCAGGGGTTCAGTGGGTGTGGGTTGATGGACCCATCGGCACAGCGCCGACGGGCGCTGAATCCGCCCGAAGAAGGCGAACATCATAGATCCCGCCCGCAAGTCCTTGCCGCCCCACAAAGCGAATGGTGATGAGGTGGTTCGGCGCGGAAGCGAGAACAGCGGCGGGAATCTTGTAGAGCTTCTCCACGAACGCTCCGCGCTTCTCGGCGACAAGCTGCTGGGTGGCCACGAGGCTGTTGTTGGCGAAGATATCGAACATCCGCCCCGCATCGTCTCCAGAATAGGTGACCGAAAGCGTGACGGCGGAAGCGTTGCGAGTATTGAGGGTGTATTCGATCTGACGGCCGTGCCGCCAATGGCGGCCATTGTAGATCCCGGTGCTGGTTTCCTCGCCTTTGTAAGCGTGCTCAACTTCCGGCTGCTGTTCGCCCGGGGCGACCATATCCAGCGTGGCGGATTCCCGGGCGATCCGCGCACGTTCTTCGGCGGCCCGTTGTTCCCGACGCAGCGAAAGGCCCTCGCGAGTCGTCAGCTCCCAATAGACCTGGTAGCGGGAATCGTGCAGGCGGTAGAACGGCAGCAGCGGCACGCCCTGGGGCGCGGCGGGTTGGACGATATCCATGAGCCTGAAATGCAGCGGTCCCGATGCAGGATCGGGCACAACCTTGGCGGTCACGGTCGCGGGATCGGCCAGCAGCACCGGCGCTTGATCCAGGGGAAGCACAGGTCCAGCCGCCACATGCGCCATGCGCGAGTCGTCGGCGCGCAAACCGGCCATGTCCCATGTGCCCGAGGGCGCGGCAAGAACGATCGGTCCATGCAGGATCGCGTACCAGGGAGAACCATCCGGGAGTCCCACCAGCGAGGTCTGCATGGGAACGTCCAGTTCTACGCGGTCTCCGTTCTTCCATTCGCGCCGGATCGGCACATAGGAGGAGGGACCGGAGTTCACAGCTATTCGTTTGCCATTGACCCTCACGCCGAAGGCGCCTGACGCCACCCAGCCCGGTTGGCGCAGATAGAGCGTGAAGGTCCGGGGCGCTGCGAGCTTCAAGGTCAAACGGGTGTGTTCTTCCTCGGGAAAGTTTGTGTCCTGTCGAAGCACCAGGCCCATTTCAGGCACCGTGAGCTCGGAGGCGATGAAGAGGTTCACATAGAGTCCGCCATTCCCGCGACCGTAGATGAACTCGCCGTACTTCCCCGGATTTTCCATTCCCGTTCCGACGCAGCACCAGAAGGACTGGCTGGGTTCGGAATAGACCCGGTAGTGG
>Ga0116170_10005954_pt1 | contig 10782 bp, 7 predicted proteins | sample AD_JPNHW1_MetaG_FD_89797 | JGI IMG/M metagenome (GOLD analysis project Ga0116170, IMG submission 89797) | Active sludge microbial communities of municipal wastewater-treating anaerobic digesters from Japan - AD_JPNHW1_MetaG | ecosystem: Engineered > Bioreactor > Anaerobic > Digestate | place... | reverse complement strand
GCACCACCCAGTCGTCGCCGCCGTTGGCGTCAATCACCCGCCGCTCCGTCGGGGCGTCAACCGTGTCCATGTCAACATAGGTGAAGGGGATATTGTTCGCCCGCAGCCAGTCAACCGTCCGCCGGCAGTGCGGACACCAGTCCGCCGCATACACCCGAAGCTGCGTCATGCCGCGCTCACTGCCCGCTGCCGCGCAGGCGGTCATGCAGGCGTTCCGCCTGCAGCATGAAGATGTCCAGCTTCGCCTGCAGGATGAGCGGGAAGGGATTGCCGTCCGTCTCCAGCGCGAGGAACGGCAGCGCGCGATCGGCATCCGCCGCCGGCGCCGCGGCGCCGGTGGCGCGCGCCTTGCCCGCCTCGGTCATTTCCAGGCCGAGCACCGACTCGGCGATGCGCGACGGCATGCAGGCGAACGGGCCGATGGCGATCACCCCGCAGGCGTGCTCCTTGATTTCGCGCAGCGCCGAGCCGACGGTGAGGATCGCCTCGCCGATCAGCTCCTCGCGGATCAGGTGCCGGCTGTGCGCCATGACCTCGCCCACCACCACCGGCTCCTTCACAATCAGCCCCGATTTGGCGATAATGCCGCGCAGGCGGCGCTCCATGCGCACCTGCACCTGCTCGTTGAAATGCACCTGCAGGCGGCTGAAGAACGGGATGCGCACCCCGCTCCCCGGTTTCTTGGCAAGATGGTTGCAATAGTAGATGAATTCCGCCACCGGCGCCGTGCGCACCACGAACCCGCGTTCCGCCAGGCGCACCAGCAGGTCGAGCCGCGAGAAATAGTCGCGGCGCACAAACATCTCCCCGATCAGCGCCACGACCTTGGCCTCGCGCAGCGGCCGGACGAGCGGAATGCGCGCCAGCTGCCGCGCCGCCGCCTCGAGCTGCACCGTCAGCCGGCGCGACGACCCGTCCGCCAGCGCCAGCAGCACCTTTTCCCAGACCCGCGCAAAGACGCGCAGCGCCGCCGCCCGGTCGGTCGCCAGGGTGAACAGCGCGCACTGCGCGTCCTCAAAGGCATCGCTGATGACCAGCGCCTCCCAGCAGGCAATGGTGAACTTCGTCCCCAGCCCGCCGTAGGCGTTTTCATCGTCGAGCGACAGGATGCCGACATTGGCGAATCCGCCGGCGGTGATGATATCGCGCAGGCGGACAAGGTACTGCCCCTGCCGGCACGGCCCGCAGCCGGTCGGCATGAAAAAGAGGACCGGATCGTCCGTGCGCCGCGCGCGCAGGTATTCGAGCATCGAGCCCGTGGTCAGCAGGAACGGCAGGCACTCTTTGCAGGTCGACACCTGCCGCCCGAGGCGCAGCGTCCCCGCCGTCGCCACCGGCAGCGCCACCGCATTGATCCCCTGCGCCCGCATGATGGCGACCATCGCCGCGGTGGAAAGTTCGCCCATCGACGGCACAATCACCGTCAGCTTGCGGTCGGTGATCCGGAATTCGCGACCGACCGCGTCGGCGATGGTCAGCCTGCCCTTGGCCACGCGCACATGCAGCGGCCGGCCCGGCGCCGCCGGGACGGCCGGCAGCCGCCCGCTGTCGCGCAGCCGCCGGTAGCTGGCGAAAATGTCCAGCGCCGCGTCGATGCGGGTGTTGATCCCCGCATCGGCGGAGTGGCTGTCGAGTTCGAGGGTCAGGGACGGCTTGTTGCCCATCAGCGTGCGGAAGTACGAGAGCAGAAACGAGTCGGGTCCGCAGCTGAAATTGGTGATATAGACGCCGAACAGCCGCGGATTCTCCACCGCCACCCGCGTCCCGCGCAGGATCTGCGCGCCCAGCCCCCAGTACATGTGCGGGTAGGACTCCCGCCCGTCCGTCGGCAGGAAATCATGCGGAATGACGGTGATCCCGCGCGACGCCAGCTTCTGCGGAATGCCGAGATTCGCCTCGCGGGCAAAGGCATTGTAGGCCCGGCCGAACAGGACCACCGCGAAGCGGTCCTCCTGTTCCAGTTCCGCCAGCGCCTGCGCCCCGAGCGTCTTGAACTCGCGCAGCATCTTCTCGAATTTGCCGAGTGCCTTGCGATAGGCCGCGCGCGCGCGCGCCACGCTGACCCCGAGTTCTTTGGCCATGCCGGCGAACGCATCCTCCGCCGCGGCGTACCCGGCGGCGAAGTTGAGCACCGGCGCCAGCAGCTGCGGCTGCGGCCGGTCCTGGAAGCGGTGCGGCAGGTAATACGGCTCGCCCTGCACGAAGACGCAGGTCTTCTGGTACGCGTCCGTGCGGGCGGTATGCACTTCCGCCACCTGCGGCATGAACAGGTAATCCGGCCGGTGGCGGAGCAGGTCCGCGAGCAGCCCGTGCGCCAGTTCGACCGGATAGCAGAACGGGGCGCCGACCCGCTCGAACCCCTCGGGGTCGACCTGCTGGCTCAACAGAACGCGGAAACCGAGCGCCGTGAAGAAGTGATAATAGAGCGGATAGAAGGTGTTGACGATGAAACTGCGGTTGATGCCGACCGTTTTGCGCCGCGACGACGCGCGCGGCGCCAGCACGCGCGCGTACTTTTCATAGACGAGCTGCTGCCGCAGGGCGACCAGGTTGCAGCCCGCCGCCAGCGGCCCGCCCTCGCGCCGCTGGTTGTAGTAGCGGTCGCAGGCGCCGCCGAACGGGAACTGCCGGCCGCCGACTTCAACCATGGCGATTTTGCATTTGCGGTCGCACTTTTCCGCACCGCCGCGGCAGGTGAACGATTTGCCGTAACTGAACGGCCGGTCCGCCAGTTCGGCGAGGTCAAAGCTGCCGGGCTGCAGCAGGCCCAGTTCCAGCCGCTCGCGGATGACCAGCGCCACGCCGTAGGCGCCCATCAGCCCCGGCTCGGGCGGCACGACAATATCCGTGCCGGTCAGCGCCGCCATGGCCACCGGCACCGCGCGGTTGTAGCAGACCCCGCCCTGCAGGAAGACCTTTTTCCCGACGGGGCGGTTGCCCTTCACCCGGTTGGCGTAGTTGAGGCAGACGGAATAGACCAGCCCGGCAATGATGTCCTCGCGGCCAAGCCCCTCCTGCAGCGCGGTCTTGATGTCGCTGCTGATGAAGGCCGCGCACTGGTCGTTGAAGTTGGGCGGCCGCTTCGCGGTCAGGGCGATATCGCCGATCGCGGTGTACTCGACCCCCAGACTTTCCTTCGCCGCCTCCTCGAGGAACGAACCCGTCCCCGCGCTGCACGCCTCGTTCATCGCGTAATCGGTCGGCACCCGGTTGGTGATTGCGGTGTACTTCGCGTCCTGGCCGCCGATCTCGAAGATGGTTTCCACCTCGGGATCGAAATGCACCGCCGCGGTGGCGTGGGCGATGATTTCATTGACGATGCCGTCGGTCAGCGCATGCAGGCCGGCGATATGCCGGCCGGAACCGGTCACCCCCAGTCCGATGATGCTGACCGGCACGGTCAGCTGCTTCGCCAGCGCCGCATAGCATTCCACCGCCGCCCGCACCGGCTGGCCGTTGGTGCGCAGGTAGACGCTCGCCAGCACCGCCAGGTCGCCGGTGCGCATCACCACCGCTTTGGTGGTGGTCGAGCCGACGTCCAGCCCGACCAGGCACAGGTCGTTGGCCTGCGCGGTGCCGCGGGAGAACTTCTTCCAGTGCACCCGCCCCGCATATTCCGCCAGCGGCGGATGGAAGGTGAAATTCGACGCCTGCTCGCGAAAGAGCGCACTGCCGCCGCGCGCGCGCAGGTCGCGCTGCCGCGCCAGCAGCGCGGCGCCCAGCGCCTCGAACCAGGGCGCCTCGGCGGGCACATAGACCAGCGGATGCTTTTCGCGCAGGAATTTCAGCACGCTGCGGTTCTGCGCCACCCCGCCGATGGCAACGATCTTTTCGGGTTTTCCCTTGGCCAGCAGTTCGACAATCTTGCCGGCCATCATCTTGCACAGCCCGGCCACCACTTCGCCCGGCGGCATCCCCAGGTTCAGGGCATGGGTGCAGTCGCTTTTGCAGAAGACCGAGCAGCGCCCGGAAATATGGTGCGGCGCGCTGGTCTCCGCCAGCGGCAGCGCGTCGGCAATCCCGAGGTTCATCCTGCCCAGCTGCTGCAGGAAGAATTCACCCGTGCCCGAGGCGCACTTGTTGCCCGTCTCGACCCGCGCAATCTTCCCGTCGCGGTCGAGCCCGTAGACAAAGAAGGTTTCGCCGCCCAGCGACACGATGGTGTCGTACTTGCCCGCCAGCCCGAGATGCGCCGCCGCCGCCTCGATTGCCTCCGGCTCCGGCACCGCCGGCAGCTTCAGCAGACTGGCGAATTTGCGGCCGGTAATGGCAATGTGCCGGAAATGATCCGGCGGACTGGTCGCAAAGAAATCCGCAAGCACCTGCCGCGGATTCCCGCGATGCTCGCGGCGCACCGTCTGCGTTACGGCCAGCCGACCGTCGGCTTCCGGCGCCACCACCGCCATGGTCACGGTTGACGCCCCGAAACAGATTCCCAGCGAACGGTCGGTTTTCATCGGTACCCCGTCATTGCCACCGGCAATGCTCCTTGCGGCTTCTGCCGGCGTCATCACCGGCGGCGGTTCAACTGCCGGATGCTATGCGGCATCCAGCAGCTGCAGCACCGCGGCGCGAACATCACCGAGGTGGAACGGCTTGGCAAAAAAGGCGGCGGCACCGGCGGCGCGGCACTCTTCCTCAACCTGCCGGCTGTTGTAGGCGGTAATCATCACCCAGCGCGCGGCAGGCGTGACGGCGCTCATGGCGCGCAGCAGTTCCAGACCGCTTTCACCCGGCATGCAGATGTCGCTGATCACCGCGTCGTACGCCTGCTCCGCCAGCAGGCTGCGGGCCTGCGCGGCGCTGGTGACCCCGTCGATGCGTTCGGCATCGTCGCACAGGAGCAGTTTCAGCATCTGGATTACCTGCACTTCATCATCAATGATCAGGATGGCCTTGCCCATGGCATCTCCTCGCCGGATGTCAACCATCGCCCCATTTTACTACGCTGCCGCCGGCGGCGTCAACCGGCTATTCCGCCACTGAGCCGCTGGTCCGGCATTCCGAGGTGAGATAAAAGTGCACGCGCGGGTACTGCTTGATGTAATGCTGCAGCATCCATTCCGACTCGACAAAGAACACCGGCTTGTCATCCTTGTCCCTGCCGATGCGTCCCGTCTTGTGGTCGCAGAATTCCGCCAGCGCCGCCGGGTCGTCAGCGGTCAGCCAGCAGGCCTTGTAGTAGTCCAGCGGCGAAAAATAGCATTCCGCCCCGTATTCGTGCTGCAGCCGGTACTGGATCACCTCAAACTGCAGCTGCCCGACCGTGCCGACGATCCGCCGCCGCCCGTGTTCGAGGGTGAACAGCTGCGCCACCCCTTCGTCGGTGAGCTGGCGGATCCCCTTGTCGAGCTGCTTGACTTTCTCCGACTTGTTGACCAGTTCCTTGAAGAACTCCGGCGAGAAACAGGGAATGCCGTGGAACTGCAGCGGTTCCCCCTCCGTCAGCGTGTCGCCGATCTTGAACTTGCCCCGGTCGTACAGACCGATGACATCGCCCGGCCACGCCTCGTCAATCAGCTCCTTCTTCTGGCCGAGGAAGCTGGCCGGGGTGTTGAACCGCAGGTCCTCGCCCAGCCGCGTGTGCCGGTAATAGCGGTTGCGTTCGAACCGTCCCGAACAGACCCGCACGAAGGCGATCCGGTCGCGATGCCGCAGGTCGAGGTTGGCGTGCATCTTGAACACAAAGCCGCTGAACGCCGCTTCGTCGGGCTGCACCACCCGGCGGTCGGCCGCGCGCGGACCCGGGGTCGGGGCGATGCGCACGAACATGTCGAGCAGTTCCCTGACCCCGAAATTGTTGAGCGCGCTGCCGAAAAAAACCGGCGCCAGCCCGCCCGTCCGGTAACGCTCGACCGAAAACGGCTCGTACACGCCCGCCATCAGTTCCGCATCCTCGCGCAGCTGCCGGGCAAAGGTCTCGCCGACATGTTCATCGAGCACGGTGCTGGCCAGCTCGCTGATGGCGATACCCGGCTCGGGCGCTTCGCTGCGCCCGGGCTGGAACAGGTGCAGGTTGCCGTGATGCAGGTCGTACACGCCCTTGAAACTGGCACCGCGGCTGATTGGCCAGGTCAGCGGCTGCACCTTGATGCTCAGCTTGTGTTCCAGTTCATCGAGCAGCGCGAACGGACTGCCCCCTTCGCGGTCGAGTTTGTTGGCAAAGATAATCACGGGGGTATTGCGCATGCGGCAGACCTGCATCAGCCGTTCCGTCTGCGCCTCGACCCCCTTGACGCTGTCCACGACAAGGATGACGCTGTCGACTGCTGTCAGGGTGCGGTAGGTGTCCTCGGCGAAATCCTTGTGGCCCGGGGTGTCGAGCAGATTGATCGCACAGCCGGCATACTCGAAGCTCATGACGGCCGAGGCAACGGAAATGCCGCGCTGCCGCTCGATCTCCATGAAGTCGGAGACCGTGGTTTTCTTGATCTTGTTCGACTTGACCGCGCCCGCCGACTGGATGGCGCCGGCGAACAGCAGGAATTTTTCTGTCAGCGTGGTCTTGCCCGCGTCCGGGTGGCTGATAATGGCAAAGGTCCGCCGCTTGGCAAGCTCCGCCGCCATCTGCTGTCCGACCGTCGCTGCCGCTGGAATGGTGTCCGCCATGCTCGTTTTCCCGGCCTGCGCCGCCCGGTGCCGTCACCAACCGCACCGGTGTCGTTCTCTGGATCTGTTCGGGACTGTCGGAGATATGCCGCCGTGTCGCTGCTGACGCATGGTACTCCCGCCACCGGCGGTGAGTATACCACCAGCGACGGGTATGCGTCAATGAACCCCCGGCTGCCGGCCGGTTGCCGGCGCCGCCTTGGTCGCGGCCAGCCGTCTGCGGGTCATCGCCGCCACGTTACCCCGCGCCCGGCCCGCCGCCTGCGCCCGTCAGCGCCACTGCCACCGCCTCGGCCACTCTGATGCCGTCCACGGCGGAGGATAATATGCCGCCGGCATACCCCGCCCCCTCGCCGGCGGGGAACAGGCCCCGCAACGTCACGCTCTGGCAGTCATCGCCGCGCACCAGCCGCACCGGCGAGGACGTCCTGGTCTCGACCCCGGTCAGCACCGCGTCCGGCCGGGCGAATCCCGGCAGCTGCCGGTCGAATGCCGGCAGCGCCTCGCGGAGTGCGGCCACGACATAGTCCGGCAGGCAGGAATCGAGCGCGCCCCACTGCACCCCGGGCTGATACGACGGCACAACCGCGCCGCCGGCCGTAGACGCGCGGCCGGCGAGGAAATCGCCGACCAGCTGGCATGGCGCATGATACTTGCCGCCGCCGAGCACAAACGCCTGCCGCTCGCACCGCTGCTGCAGGGCGATGCCGGCCAGCGGTCCCCCGGGATAATCGGCGGGAGCAATGCCCACCACAAGCGCGGCGTTGGCATTCGCCGCATCGCGCGCATACTGGCTCATGCCGTTCGTCACCACGCCCCCGGCTTCCGAAGCGGCGCCCACCACGGTGCCGCCCGGACACATGCAGAAACTGTAGACCGTGCGGCCGTTCGCGCAGTGATGGACCAGCTTGTAATCCGCCGCACCGAGCAGCGGGTGACCGGCATGCCGGCCGAACCGTGCCGCATCGATCAGCGCCTGCGGATGCTCGATGCGCACGCCGATGGCGAACGGCTTTGGCTCGCTCTGCACGCCGCAGCGGTGCAGCATTTCGAAGGTGTCGCGTGCGCTGTGGCCGATTGCCATGATGACGTGGCTGGCGGCATAACGCTCGCCCGACGCCAGGACCACGCCGCGGACGACACCGTCGGCAATGTCGAGCTCGTCAACCCGGCTGTTGAACCGCACCTCGCCGCCGAGCGTGATAATGGTACGGCGCAGGTTCTCCACCAGCTGCACCAGCCGCGCCGTCCCGATATGCGGCTTGCTTGCCACTTTTATTTCCGGGAGGGCGCCGGCGGCCACCAGTTCGTCCAGCACCTTCTGCCCGCGCTGCGCCCGGTCCTTGATCTGGCTGTAGAGCTTGCCGTCGGAAAAGGTGCCCGCCCCCCCTTCGCCGAACTGCACGTTCGATTCGGGATGCAGGACACCGTCGCGCCAGAAACTGGCGGTATCGACTGCCCGTTCGCGCACGCATTTGCCCCGCTCCAGCAGCAGCGGGCGGAACCCGTTCTGCGCCAATACCAGCCCCGCCAGCAGCCCGCATGGTCCCATGCCGATAATCACCGGCCGGGATTTCAATCCCGCGGGGGCAGTTACCGGAAAGTGGTACTGCTCAGTCGGGGTCAGGGTCACCCGATGGTCATGGGCCAGCCGTTGCCGGACTGCCGCCTCGTTCCGGACGGCAACGTCCACCGCATAGATCAGGGCGATATGGTTCCGCTGGCGGGCATCGCAGCCGCGCCGGAAGACGGTGCAGCTGACCAGTTCATCCGCGCCGATCCCCAGCCGGGCCAGTACGGCCGCCGTCAGTGCCGCCGGCGGATGGTCAAGCGGCAGTTTGATTTCCTGCAACCGCAGCATACCGTTCTCCGTTCACCAGTGCGCACTGCCGCCGCTTCAGAACAGCTGCAGCAGCGCCGCCCCCAGGGTGTGCGCGCCCGGCGCAAAGGTCTCCAGCAGCATTCCCGCCACGACCGCCAGCACCAGGATCAAGCCGTACCAATGCCAGGTGGCGCCAAACAAACCGGTCGAACGGTCATACCGCTCCAGATTCCGTACCGGACGAACCAGTGCCAGCGCCAATAAGGTCTCAAAGGCAGCGTCGGTCAGGATCATCGGCGCCTGCACAATAAGATATCCTCCGCAGGCGACAACGATCAACAACAGCGGAATCAGCATCGCCAGCGCACAACTGCATTCTCCCGCACTACCCGCGTGCGCAATATCGCCGGCGACATCAAACACCTCGACCCCGTCTGCCAGATCAGCATCGCCGGTGCGCGCCGTTGCCGGTTTTTCCGAGTCCGCCCCTTCCTCCGCCACCTGCCGCGGCCAGGTGCTGTCGCCTGACAATTCGCGGCGGATATACGCCAGCCACACCAGGCCCACCGGAAAGAAGGCAAGATAGGCGGCGGTAACCACCAGCCCGAAACGCAGCGGCAGCGACCAGACCGCCGCCTGCTTGAGCAGCTGATTGGCCAGTATCCCGACACTGATCATCACCGCCATCATCAGCGCCATATGGTGGCGCAGGCAGAAACGGCGGGCAAACGCGTTTTTCAATTTCCCGGGAATTGCCTGCGGTGCGGGTACCTTGTTTTCCGTCATCGTCAGCGAAAAGCAACGTTCTCGTCGGGTGGACGGCGGGGCGGTACTGCCGGTGTTGCCGCGGCATACCCGGTGGGGACGATGGCGATGGGACGCAGCTGGGCCGGCAACTGCAGCACCCGCCGCAACGCCGGTTCGCGGAACGAAGCGACCCAGACCGTGCCCAGTCCGCAGGCATGCGCCGCCAGCATGTAGTTCTGCACCGCCAACGCCACGTCCAGCGGGGCATACAGGTCCGCCCCGCGTGAGCCGTACTTCCGGCGCAACCGGCGGTCTGCGCAGGCAACCAGCAGCAGCGGGGCGGTAGCCACGAAGGCCTGCGCGCAGGTCGCCGCCACTTTTGCCACCTGGTCAGCCGCGGTGACAAAAGTGAAATGGCGCGACTGGTGATTGCCGGCGCTCGGCGCCCACAGCATCGCCTCAATCAGGGTCGGCAAAAGCTCCGGCGGAACCGGCCGGTTCTGAAAACACCGCACGCTGCGGCGGCCACGAATGGCTGTCAGTAATTCCATGGCTTGAGTTTACCTTATTTGATCACACGATACGAATCAGAGCAGCTGCCCTAGCCCGGCAGAATGGTGCTGCTCCCCTGCCGCCGGCGTTGCCGGTTGCCTGCAGCAGCAGCACCCGGTCGTGCCAGGCCGCCGCCGATTGTCCCGGTAGCGCTGGCCGCACCTGTTGGTTCACCCGCATACGCCACCTGCAATTTGCCCGGTGCGAAAAGCACCACGCGGCACGAAAGCAGCAGGTGCTGTCGCGCTCGGCCAGACGCGGTGTCGTGCCGGTACGGCGGGGGCAACAGCGGGAACACACCCGGTAGCATCGCCGGGTTGGCAAATGCGGTGCCGGCAACTGCCGGCACCGGTACGGGCACCGTTGCCGCCGGACTTCGCTCCGGTTATGCCTGCGCTTGCCGGTGCCCCGCTGCCGTTCCCTGCGGATAACCATCGCGATCGCCACCCCCGCCGCGTACAACCTCACCGCGCGCAGGATGCGGCCGGGGACACCCTGCGCCGCTTTCTCCCCGCCGCAACCGCATGACGCCTATCCCGCCAGCAGTGTGTCCAGTTCGAGTTTCAGCGCCTGCTTGGGCAGCGCGCCCGTAATGCGCTTCACTTCCGCGCCACCCCGGAAAAAGAGCAGCGTCGGGATGCTCTGCACGCCGTACTGCTGCGCAATATCGCCCGCCTCATCGACGTTGAGCTTGGCGATCGTCGCCTTCCCCGCATATTCCGTCGCCAGCTCGGCGATGACCGGGGCCACCATCCGGCAGGGGCCGCACCAGTCCGCATAGAAATCGACGAGGGTCAGCCCCGCCTGGTCCACCGTCGCCTTGAATGTGCTGCTCGTCAGCTGTTCTGCCATATGCCACCTCCGTGGCCGCGCCTGCGCGCGGCGTAATGGTCTATTCCGCCGCCAGGCGCGCCAGCAGGCGCGCAATTTCGCGGTCAGTGACGCGATAGCAGACGCACACGCCCCGGCGCTCGGGGACGATGATCCCCGCCTCGCGCAGGGTGCCGAGATGCTGGGAAATAGTTGACTGCGGCAGCCCCAGCTGCGCGACG
>Ga0116170_10005953_pt1 | contig 10785 bp, 9 predicted proteins | sample AD_JPNHW1_MetaG_FD_89797 | JGI IMG/M metagenome (GOLD analysis project Ga0116170, IMG submission 89797) | Active sludge microbial communities of municipal wastewater-treating anaerobic digesters from Japan - AD_JPNHW1_MetaG | ecosystem: Engineered > Bioreactor > Anaerobic > Digestate | place... | reverse complement strand
GACTATACCATGTTACAGATTAAAAGACGGATGAACAACGAAAGGAAAAATACCACCGTTGCCAATGTTGCTTCTGCTTTTACCGACACAGCCAAATAAGCTTATCTCTAAAATAAATTAATCCTATTACAGCTACTCTTTTCGTCAGAGGACAGATATTAGGGGCAGCTTTTCCTTGTGGTCATTCTAAAAATAATGATTATTTAAAAGACGCCCCTGCAAATGTTCGAGCAGAGGCGTCCAAATATTAATCGTAATTATTAGAATAATAGTAAAAGAATTCTATTTGTGTACTTTGCGGATAAATTCCTCTACTTCAGGCGAGCCTCCTTGATATACCAAATAACCATTGTAAGGCTCTCTTTCGGTAATTTCGTCATTGATAGGGGTTAACATAAGACGCTTAACCTCTTCAGGATCCTGAGTTTGTCCCATAGCCCAGCCTAACTTAATGTAAGCAACTTCGGGGAGCATATTTCCGCAGGGGATGATTCCTTTTGCCATCATATCACGTCCAGTATCATAGACAAACATATCCACATAGCCCCAAAGAGTTTGCAACGTCATAAATTGGTGAACGCCTTCTGCCTTGGCTCTTTCCACAGCGGGGTACATCTCTTTATTGATGTGTCCCAGCCCGGTTCCTACCCAAACAACCCCTTTGTAGCCATTATCAATAATAGAGTTCAGCATATCAGGTTTCATTCCCGGGTAGTAATAGAGCATGGCAACTCTGTCATCGAAGGTGGGAACAATCTTTACATTACGGTCTTTACGTCTTGGTTTATAATTCTCTTTAATAGGGAAAACGCCCTGACGGGTAACTCTGGCAACCGGAGTGTCTCCGATAGTTCTGAAAGTAGAACGATAAGAGGAGTGCATTTTTCTGACGCGGGTCCCTTTGTGCAGGAATCCATATTCGTCAGAAGTTGGTCCAAACATACAAACCATCACTTCTGCAATATCTCCATGACCGGCGGCAGTCATGGCATGCATTAAGTTAAGGGCGGCATCTGAACTGGGACGGTCCGAAGAACGCTGTGATCCAACCAAAACCACCGGTACCGGAATATTCTGGCACATAAAAGTAAGAGCAGCTCCGGTGTGATGCAAGGTGTCGGTTCCATGACCAATGACAATCCCTTCAATTCCCTTTTCAATTTCCTCGCCAATTTTCTTTGCTAATGCTATATATTGAGTTGGTCCCATATTTTCGGAAAATACTGCAAAAATCTTTACTGTATCCAGATTGCAAATGTCAGCAAGTTCCGGCACAGCACCATAAAGTTCCCCCGGTGAAAAGGCAGGGATAACGGCACCGGTTCGATAATCCAGACGTGAGGCAATAGTTCCTCCTGTGCCCAGTAGTTTAACATGGGGCAATCCTTCAGTATAGGGAAACTGTTTTTCAGGAATCTTATAATTGGCTTTTTTATAGCCCGTTTCCTTCATATCAGTAACTGTAGTGATATCTATTCCAATATTATAACCTGTGATGACTTTCATTACAATATGTTGGTCATCATCATTTTCTGCACGGGGCAAAATAGTACCCGAGAAATGGCCGCGGGTAGTCTCTACCTCTGCACTTCCCCAAACTCTGACATTATATTTTTTCAAAAGTTCCAAAGCAGCACCTTTGTATCCTTGGAAAATATCTTCGCTCATCTTCTTTCTGTTTTAAATAGTGATTATTGTGTTAATAGTGAAGAGGGTATCTTAATTCAATATTTTTTTAGCCAACTCTTTCAAATCAACATTTCCTTCGCTGATAGTTCTTAACTGTCCCATAATGCTGTTTACCTTATCAACAGAGTTGGTGTTTTTTCTTTTGGGAGAGAATTTATCATCAATAAATTTAATTCTCGCAAAAACATCATCTTTATTAATTCTCTTAAATTGAATAACCGTAAGAATTGATTCAAAATCCATCTTAGGATGTTTAAACATTTCGTTCAGCATTTTAGGAGCAATAGCAAAATCTATATTTTCCTTTTTTAGATAGGCAAATAGATCGTAGATCCGTTCAAGGTCAAACTGAATATTTTTATATTGACCATGAAAATGTTTCAGCTTTTGTCCGAAGAAGACCCCGACATATTTAGGACAGATATCCAGTTCGGTAACAATTTTTTTGATTAAAGGGAAATAGTTATGAGTAAAGATATAATTATATGAATCTTGCGGCACATTCCACTCTTTCAATTGGTTGTATCTGTCAATAATTTCATCAGGAACTGTTGAACGCAGGGAGTCGATATAGTCGGAAGCCAAAGGAATCGGAGCGGAGTCAGTATCAGGATACATTCTGTCGGCACCGGGGAGTACTCTTTCAAAGATCGTAGTTCCGTCGGAAAATGACTTTCTAGTTTCTTTCGGAACACCATCGAAAGCCATGAGAGCGCGTTCTTCGATAACATCCAGTGCAGTCTTAACGTCATCTTCCTGAGCCCAGAACAATATCTGAGCATCTCTTTCGCCTGCTTTGAGCATTTGTCTGATTTTTTCGCGTACATGTTCGCTGATAACATCATCCAAATCTTCGGAAGTAGCCATATTGGGTTTCTCAATACAAGCAACCACCTTCAATCGGTTTATAAACTCATCATAAAAAGGTTTTCCGGGTTGTGTGAAATGAGAAAGCAGCCCTTCAAATTGGGGTAGATTGACAGCGTAAAGTTTTTCTTTTCTATCAATGGCATTTTTAATAGGAGTATAATAGAAAGTGAACTCTTTAGGGTCGATTTCCACGAAATTCATTTTCCAGTTTTCCTTAGAAATTCTGTTGTTCAATTCGTCCCGAATTGCCAGCAAAGCCCATTGTCTGAAAACTTCAACATGTGTCAATTCAGGGATCCATTTCGTATGGGCAACCCCTTTAATTTCAACGCGTGTTCCACCTTTACAGCTGACATTTACATCTTCACGTCCGGCGCCGATACCTGTTCTCACTTTGCCTGTACTACGGTTCAAAAAGCGGATATAATCACAGCCCTCTTTTACTTCGTCCGGATTTTTAAAGTCGGGATAAGTAACCGTTTCAATTAAGGGCATTCCCAAACGGTCGGTCCGGTAAACACGGGTATGACCAATATCGGAAACTTCGCGGCAAGCATCTTCTTCAATACTTAATTGGATGAGGCGCAGTTTCTTATTTTTCATCTGAATAGAGCCTTCCAATCCGATGATGGCAGTCCTTTGGAAGCCCGTCGGAATGGAACCGTCCAAATATTGCTTACGGGTAATATGCACTTCTCCGACGATATTAAATTTAGAAGCAAGTGCAATCTCAATGGCAATTCCCAATGCCTCTCTATCGATAGGAAAGGGTGGCGTATCGTCAACATCGTAGGTACAGGCAGATTTATTTGCCAGATGATAAATGATTTTTTTGCGGGTTTTAAATTCCATGAGGGCAGTCCCGTCATATTCTCCCAATTCCGACAAAGTAGGGCGCATGTGGCGAATAATTTCGGCGTCATACTGTCCAATTTTCTGGAAATAGCCGGCAGGGCAACGGCAAAATAATTTCTTTTCAGTTAAAAGCTGTTGGTGTACTTCCAGACCAGACATGAATCCTATGCGATCATAATCTTTTTGAGTTGCCTTTTTCCGTTCAACATAGCCTATTTTCTTGAGAGAATCTTCAAAATTCTTGCGAGGATTAAAATTAGTCACGTTAAATTTAAATAAAGTTATTTTTTTCTATTTCTAATCATGAGTCCGGTTTTGGCTTTTCCGGTTCTTATATAGTCAAGTAAAGGTCTGAAAGAGGGGCATCCATATTGGCAAGAACCGCATTCAATACAGTTCATAATGCCGTAACTTTCACAATCTTCATATCGTTTCAATTCAGAGAAAGCCTGAAGGATATAAGGTTGCAATCCCATTGGACAAACTCCGATACATTTTCCGCAACGCAGGCAAGGATAAACCCTATCTCTTTTGCTTTCCGATTCATCCATAAGCAATAAACTGGACATTCCCTTTGAGACAAAAGTATTCACCTCTGCGATGGCTTTTCCCATCATGGGACCACCGGAAATAATCTTTCCGGTATTCTCAGGGAAATCAATACTTTGTAAAATCTCATTTAGTGGAGTGCCAATTCTTACCCTGAAGTTATGAGGTTTTTCCAATTTCTTTCCGGTTACCGTCATGGTGGTTTCAATCAGCGGTTTGTTTTTTTGAACTGCTTCATATACCGAGTAAGCTGTAGTGATATTATTGGCAATTACGCCCACTTCAATCGGCAATTTACCATTCGGCACTCTTCGGTTTATCAAAGCTTGAATTAACTGCTTTTCTGCTCCTTGCGGATACTTGGTTTTAACGGGGCAAACCTTAATATTGGGATATTGCTGAGCAACCTGACTCATCTTCTCAATGGCATCCTTTTTATTATTTTCAATCCCGATCAATGCTACAGGGGCTCCCGAAGCAACTAAAAGGGCTTGAATTCCCACCATACACTCTTCCGTTTTTTCGAGCATCATCCGATGGTCAGCGGTGATATAAGGTTCGCATTCTGCAGCATTGATAATTAGGTAATCCACTTTCTTATCAGGGGGAACCATATATTTTACATGGGTAGGAAAGCAAGCGCCTCCCAAACCAACAATACCGCACTCTTTGATTCTATCAATAATCTCTTGTTTAGAGAGTGTTATTTCTTTCTTGATTTCTTCACTCTTGTCAATAGTATCAAGCCATTCATCGCCTTCAACATCAATCACCACAGCTTCTCTTTTATATCCTGAAATGTCAACTGCCTGATCAATTTTGGCAACAGTACCGGAGAACGGAGAATGGACATTAGCAGAAATGAAAGCTTCACCTTTACCGATGAGTTGCCCCACTTTCACTTTATCTCCTTTTTGAACCTGAACAACTGCAGGAACTCCCATGTGTTGATTCAGTAAAATAGTTGCTTGTTTTGTAAGTGGAAAATACTCTATAGAATACTGTTTAGCAAATTTATTTTCTGCCGGATGAACACCACCTTTTTTAAATGTAATCATGACTAAAAAGAATTAATTGTTAACTATTTCCGTTTCAACTTGCTGTTCAACAGGTTTTTCAGCCTTTGGAGGAAAGTGGCATTCATGAATGGCATGGGTGGGGCATTCTGTGACACATTTGCGGCATAGTTTACATTTGGTAAAATCTATATATGCGAGATTATTCTCTATGGTAATAGCATCAAAAGCACACACTTTGGCACATTTTCCGCATCCGATACAGGCAACGGTACAATTTTTCTTGGCAACAGCTCCTTTTTCAGTGTTACGACAGGCAACATAAACACGGCGTCCTTTTTTCTCTTTGTTTCTCATCTCAATAAGTTTACGGGGACAAGCTTTGGCACAAGCTCCGCAAGCTACGCATTTTTCTTCGTCAACGACAGGCAGATTGGTGGTTTCATCAATATGAATGGCGTCAAACTTACAGGCCTTAACACAGTCGCTATATCCCAAACAGCCAAAAGCACAAGCACTCTCTCCGGCAAAAATTGTTGCAGCAAATTCGCACGTCAGTGCTGAATCATAGGAAGATTTTGCAGGGGCATTCTCACACGAGCCGTTACAACGGAGTACTGCAATTTTAGGTTCTGACTGGTCAGCCTTTAATCCTAAATAATTGGCAATCTCTTCTGAGACACTGTTTCCTCCGGCAGGGCAGCCCAGCCCTTCCAACGATTCTCTCTTGACGATTTCTTCAGCCAAATTACGACAACCGGCAAAGCCGCACCCACCGCAGTTCGCTCCGGGTAGCCTTTGGGCAACTTCATCTATTCTCGGGTCTTCAATGACCTTAAAAGCTTTTGAAACAAAATACAATATAACCGCAGAAATCAAAGCAATGGCACCCAGTACAATTGCAGCAATTAGAATAAAATTTGTACTCACGATAACTCCTTTTTTTGGTATGCAAAAATAATTTTTTTTTTATTTGAATAGTAAAATATTATTATTTATTTGCTTATTTCTATACATTATTATTAATCCTCAGAAAGAATTCCGGTTGCTATGTTTTAGATTATATGGGATAAAAGTCAAAAGTTGTGGATTAACTAAAAAATACATTAAATAAAACACACTTTTATAGTTCAATAATAGCAATACAATAATTCTTACCCGTTTTAAAAAACAATGCCGTCTTATTATCAGATATTTTCAAATGCTTATTTAAATAATCGGGAAATTCTGAAATACTATTAACATTTTTCTTTGAAGAAAAGTCCAATAGGGTAGTTATTTCATCATTTTGTGATTTTATATTTTGAGGATATATTGACAAAAGTTGTAGTTGTTTTTTAGTTGACGTAAATAAAAATGAGATTTTATTATTACATTTAAATTCTTGCAAAAAACTTTTTATCGGATATCTGTAAAATTCGCAGTTGGATGTTATTGTCCCCTCATTATCTAAAACAAATAAATATTTACCCTCTTGCATAATGTTATTTATCAAAAGGTTGAATGAATAGCTCAATAAGTATTCTTGATTTAAATTAAAGCATCTTGCTGTACCAATTTCTCCTGTTTTGAATAAAGTTTCAGAAAAATATCGATTAGTATTTTCGATTTTATTAGTTTCGGGATTAAAAATTGTACTAAAAAAACCTGATGACCACATGGGAGAATCCATTCCTTTTATGTCTGGAGCTACTGTTCCCGTGATTAGGATACGTTGGTCATCAGTTTCACATAATGAAAGATTTGATGCCCCTTTGGTATCATTCCACAAACGACCAAAATCATAATCCTTGGAATCTTCTTTTGAAAAAACATGAATACCAAAAAATGGTCCTATTGGATTTAGTGGCGCAGCATCAGAAACAAACTTCAATTGTGAGGCATTGAAGCTTGTTACCCTGGCCAAAATTACTTTTCCGTCATCAGTAACCAAATAATCGTTGTAATTATAGATGTATAAGTGTTCAAAATCAATATTACCGAATAAAATATTTCTGTCAAATTCTTTTTCCCAAAGTTTTTCCATTTTCCGGTTAAAAAGAGCAACAGTTGTATTAACTTTCAAACCAACAGTGCCAAGCGTAGAAATTACGGCAACATATTCTTTATTTGAAGAAATATGTGTTTTTATATCATAACCATACCAGTTATCTATAAAAGTGTCATAAATTGTATCTTTTTGGATAAGTTGGAATGTGGATAATTCAAAACGACAATGAATTAATACTCCATTCCTTTTTGCGTTATTTAGTAAAGGATCTGTCTTCTTGAAAAGAATATCAATATGTTGATCATTGATCAATGCAAGTTGCACTAAATATCCTTCAAATTCTACGAATTCCTTTTCCTTGATTCGATTACAATTTCCATCAATTTCAAGCAGCGTTGGAACTTTTCCGCCCTTTAGATAAGTAGATATATAGTTGTTGTTGACTTGAGAAATGGGGTTAAAATTATTATCTTTGTTGGATAATAGCTCATTTTCACTGCCAAAAATCAATTTTGGAGATTGTCCGTGGGAAAAATTTATATAACTGCTTAAACAGATTGAAATTAAAATTGTAAAAAATATTTTTTTCATTTTTTTTTGCTCGGTTATTACCCATTGAGTTCTTCGGGGATATAGGGTTGATAATAAATTTAAAAAACAACAAATAAACAAACAACGTTATGCTGAATAGTTATTTATTCTTGGGTTATTCCCTGTTTTTCGGACAGGGTTATGTTTATTTTATGAAAGCAAAAATACAATATTTTTTAAAGACAAATTACACTTTTTTAGTTTTTTATAAAACAAAATTCTTGTATTAACTTTATCAAAATGAAATCGAAGCTGATTAAATAAAAAAAAGAGGTTTTGCCTCTTTTTTATTGGTTTCTTCTTTAAGTGGAATTTTTAAAGAATTTTTGGGCGATTAGTGGGGTTCGAACCCACGACCATCGGAACCACAATCCGGCACTCTAACCAGCTGAGCTATAATCGCCATGTTTCAGGCGGCAAAAATACATTTTTTTTTGTTTATGCCAATAGATATCGGATATTTTTTTACTTTTAGTTTATTGCCTTGTTGCAGGATGCTGCTTTTCTGTAGAACCAAATAAACAATACACAGGAGGATATTATATACGCTGAGGAATTGACAATACAAGCTCCGGTTATTTCCAATCTCGGTATAAGCAAGAAGGATAAAACGATTGTTGCAAGCAGGCCGATTCCTGACTTAATAATCAATATCTTCAATTTTCCGATAGCTGAAAAGTAGTTTCCGATAACATTAGAAACGGAAATGGTCAAAATTCCGGGTGCCAGCAAAATCAATATTTTTTTTACATCCGTAAATTCTGCTCCGAAAATAAACCCGAAAAGTTCTTTCGGCAGACAAAATAAAATTAACAGGCATAAAATTGTTATGTAGAAACTGTATTTTGAAACCGTTATGGTCTCTTTTCGCGAGTCGGTCGTGTCACCCTGTTTGATTACGTTTGAATATTGCACCAAAGAGATGCTTTTGCTGATAATCCAAATGGCTTCAGATATAGTAACTCCGATGGAGAATATGCCGACTGAAGTGGTGCCGATGAACAAATTCAGTAAATAGTAACTTAACCTGTAATTAAAAAACTGAAGCAGGTTGCTCAGCTCAGTCTGCCAGCCGAAGGCAAAGGATTTTTTTATTGTCTCTTTATCCAGTGATGGCGTTAATTTTCCGGTTGTTTTTCCGGTCATCATTCTGCAGACAATCAGTACAACAGAATAGGACAAGATAACTGCTAAAAAATAGGCATTTTGCTTAAGAGAAGGGAAAATGAAATGAACTCCAACCATAAAGCCAAGCAATAGTGCCGGTTGAATTACCGTAATAATATTATAGTATGATATTTTTTGTCCACCCAGAAAAAGTGAGTTATGAAAAGCAATGAATCCGCTAAGGGCAGCCCCAATAAATAGGTATAAAGCTATCTGAGAATTGCCTGTTAGCAATACAATTACTCCGGCAACTGCAGATACAATGAATGTCCACAAATAGCCCTGAGTTGCCAATTTTGAGGCTCCGAATTTGGACAAATAAAAAGAAACACTGCTACCGGTGAAAATGTTTGTGAAAATGGAGATCAGACTCAGGTCGGCAATGAACAGCGCAATGATGCCTCTCCCTTCAGCTCCCCATAGTTGAGCGGTGAAAATAACAACCCCGAAATTTAACAGCAATATTAGACCTTTGCTGCCAATAGTGGCTAAAATATTGTTTTTAAGATTTATGGTGCTCATCTTTTAATACAAAATCAACAAATCCGTTTTTAATACTATCCCAATGGTATTTATCAGAAGATAATTCCAATGCTCTTTTACAATGCTTATCATATAGATTACCGTTAGTAATGTATTGTGAAATATTATTTACAATACTATTTGCATCCTTCGGATTGACAAGAAATCCAAATTGGGTTGCTTCAGGAAGATCATGTCTTATAGCCTTCAGATTCGAAAAAATGATGGCTCTTCCACAGTTCATATAATAAAAAATCTTAATAGGTAAACAGCGGTTATTTTCTCTGGTTATCTTTCTTAAATCCAAATAGATATCATAATTTCCAATTATATTACAAAAATCCGGAAATGGTTTAAAGGGAGAAAATTTGATCTCAAGATTATCCGGAAATCGTTCCAGAATAAAAGTAGATTTTGTATAATTTATGATAGTCAGAATGAAATGAACTTCAGGATGTTTTATGGCAACAAGACGTGCTACCTCAAGGACTTTATCATAACCTTTGTCTCTTGTTAGATTGCCGCAATAGAGCAAATGGCATTCTTTTTCAATTTTGTTTACAGGATATTGCCTCAGAAAATTCAAATCGGGATAGTAGGGGAGAAAGACAAAGGGCTTAAAGGGAAAAATATAACGATAAGGTTTCGATTTGTAATACTCTCCGAAAATGAATCCGTCAACTTTTAAATCGGCATAAAAATTGAGCAGCAACAACACCATATATTTAATAATACGCATGAAAAGGGAAAGACCTTCTATATTTTTCTTTGAGGGGTAAAATTCTGTTATATCGTAGAAAATTCTGCTCTTTGATTTTGATTTTCTACGGTAGTAATTAGCTCCCAAAACCGAAATAGGAGTGTCGCAAATGATGATTTCAGGCTCAATTTCCAGCAACAGTTGACCGATACGTTCAATTACTTTCTTTTTTGGTAAATTTTTATCATTAAAACAATGAAATCCGGAATCTATTTGTCTTTCTGTTTTTGTAGAGATTATATGGACTTCGCATCCTCTTTGTTCAAGAGCGAGCTTCTGATGATAGAAAACTCTTTCATCTGTGGGAATATGAGCCGTAAGGACAAAAGCTGCTTTCATAACATAAAGGTTGTTAAAATAATAAATCTACATCTCCTTTTCCCTCTCTCAATATTTCAATTGTTCCGGAAGTACAGTTAACCACTGTAGATGGTATATTGTCTCCAAATCCCCCATCAATAACAATATCGACCAAATCGCCATATTTTTCATAAATTAGTTCAGGGTCGGTAGTATATTCAATTATTTCATCATCATCTTTAATAGAAGTGGATAGAATTGGGTGTCCCAGTTCTTTAACAATTTCGCGGATAATATTATTGTCGGGAATACGGATTCCGATAGTCTTTTTATTGCTTTGTAATAATTTGGGAACATTGTTATTAGCTCCCAAAATAAAAGTATAGGGGCCGGGTAGTACTTTTTTCATCACCTTGAAGATATTATTTTCAATTGGTCTTGAAAAGTCAGATAAATGACTAAGGTCGTAGCAGATG
>Ga0116170_10005951_pt1 | contig 10786 bp, 9 predicted proteins | sample AD_JPNHW1_MetaG_FD_89797 | JGI IMG/M metagenome (GOLD analysis project Ga0116170, IMG submission 89797) | Active sludge microbial communities of municipal wastewater-treating anaerobic digesters from Japan - AD_JPNHW1_MetaG | ecosystem: Engineered > Bioreactor > Anaerobic > Digestate | place... | reverse complement strand
TTCATGACCATGATGGAGTATAGCGACAAGCCCCTGAACAAGGTTGCGTTTGCCTATTGCGGTGATGCGCGGTTTAACATGGGGAACTCCCTGATGGTGGGCGCAGCCAAGATGGGGATGGATTTCCGGGCCTGTGCACCGAAGAAGTACTGGCCGGCCCAGGACCTGGTGGACCAGTGCCGGGAGATTGCCAGGGTGACCGGCGCCAGGATAACACTGACAGAGAATGCGGAAGAAGGTGTGAAGGGTGTCGATTTCATCTACACCGACGTTTGGCTTTCCATGGGCGAAGCGAAAGAATTGTGGGACGAGCGTATCCGCGAAATGATCCCCTACCAGGTGAACCAGGCGCTGATGAACAAGACGGGCAATCCCAACGTGAAATTCATGCACTGCCTGCCGGCCTTCCACAACAAGGATACGGAAATAGGCGCCGAAATCTGTGGCAAATACGGTCTTGAGGGGCTTGAAGTGACCGAAGAAGTATTCGAATCGCCCGCTTCTATCGTGTTCGAAGAAGCCGAAAACCGGCTCCACACCATCAAAGCCGTGATGGTGGCTACCCTCGGCGACTAACGGGGGACGACCCGCCCGTTCTCGCACAGCAGGGTACGGGCGGGAAATTTTGCAAACAGCGAATAATCATGCGTGGCCATTACCACCGCCGCGCCTGTCTTCGAGATATCCATCAGCAGACTGATGATCTCTTCCGAACTTTCCGGGTCAAGGTTCCCTGTAGGCTCATCGGCCAGTATCACCTCGGGATCGTTGACCAGCGCCCGGGCAATGGCAACCCGTTGCTGTTCGCCACCCGAAAGCTGGTGAGGCATCTTCACCCCCTTGTTCCCCAGGTTCACTTTGGCCAGCACCTCCAACAACCGTTTCTGCATCTCTTTTTTATTCTTCCAGCCCGTCGCCCGCATCACGAAAAGAAGATTCTCGTTGACCGTCCGGTCTATCAGTAACTGGAAGTCCTGGAAAACGATCCCCAGCTTCCGTCGCAAATAGGGAATATCGCGGCGCCTCAGCGATGCCAGGTCAAAGCCGGCCACCCGGCCCGTACCGCTGTGATGGGGTAGCTCTGCATAGAGGGTCTTCAGGAGACTGCTTTTTCCGCTGCCCGTTTTCCCGATGAGATAAATGAACTCCCCCTGCCTGACCGTCAGGGTGACGTTGGCCAGGATCAGGCTTTCGTTCTGGTACACGGCGATTTTGTCAAGTTCGATAATGGGGTCGCTCATAGGGAGATGGTTGGTGGCTCAGGGGAGGCGTTTTATTTGTTCGGCTAATTGGACACCTTCTATTTTCCGGTAGTCGGGTTCATCTTTCATCGTCAGGAATTCAATGTCGAGGTCATCCACATATAGCTTGTAGATGGCGGAAGGATTGAAAAAGTAAACCTTCACAGTGCTTCCTGCAGGCAATTCGCGGGGAACATAGAAGGCTGTCTCCACCTTCGTCCACCGGTCGGGACTCACATAAGGCTCGAGGATGAACTGGTTGTAGCTTACACTGCGCCCGTTTGCCTGGTAATCGACTACGAGGGTGGCTTCGGTCTTTTCCCTCGGGGCCAGGATCATAGCACGGACCAGGATCAGCCGGTTGGGGGTTGTGAACAGGCTGTCGAGCCCGGTTTCAATCCCGACACTGTACGGGATCCTCCGGTCGGCGCGTGAGGACCATTGTCCCCCGAACCGGACCGAATCAGTGCGGGTGGCCGGGTTCATCCAGGCAGGACCGGCCGCGGTTTCCATGTCGTTGGTTCGTTTGACTCGGTTCACCACGGCCTCTTCGGGGATATATATGCGGGCTTTTCGGTTCAGGCTGAAGAACGAATCGCGGAAGATCTCAGCATTGATGTTCCAGGGGGGATAGATCCAGCGGGTATGCTGGTAGTACTGGAAAAGGTTGAGTCCTATGAAAAGAACGATCAGGGCCGATAACAAACGCCGGGCAAGGGTTCCCTTCAGCGAATGATACAGGAAAAGAAGAAGCAGGGCGACCAGGGCATACAGGTCGATAAACACCCGCTGTCCGCATTTCGAAGCATAATACCATACCCACCAGCAGGAGGCCACGTAAACGAACACGAACAGAAAACCCGCCAGCCATAAAAAACGGTAGCGGTCATGCCGGAACAACCCGCCAAAACCTGCCAGCGAGAGGAGAGCCAGCGGGGTGTAAACGAACCATCCCCGGTTGAAGCTGAACAGGATATTCAGCATATGCGGGCGAAAAAGATTCAGTTTCTCTTCGCCGTAAGAATAGACCAGGGGCCGGCCGGTTTGCAGAATCCACAGGGTCACCGGAACTGAAAAGAGGATCACCGCGTAAGCCATTCCCCGGAAAAAGAGGGCCCGGTTGGAAAAAACCCGCCGGAAGGTGAACATCAGTTGCTTGGCGCTTCCGGCAAGGAAAGGCACCAAAAGCAGGATCAGCGCGTTGGTGGGCCGGATCAGGACGATCAGCGCGAAGAGGGAGACGGCTTTCGGGAACCATTTAGGCCGGTAATCATGGAAGAGCCGGTGTGTGATCAGCAGGAAGTAAGTGACCAACGCGAATGAATACACGTGGGTCATCGACGATTCGGTCACCGTAAAAAAGACCAGGTTGGTGCCGAGCGTGACAGCCAGCGTGAGAAATGCGGCACGTCCGTCGGATGCGCCGTAAAGCTTGAGCAGCTTCATCAGCCAGCGCGCCCCGAGCCAAAGGAACATCAGGGCGGATAGGAGGATGGAATACTGGTAAGGGAGGGAGTAGCCGTCGCGGGGGAAAAGCTCCAGCCAGGCCATCAGGTGTCCGAACAGGAAAAACGGTAACCACACGATCGCCATGCCGGGGAAATACTTGTTGACCGTCCCCCTGCCGGTATCGTACCGGAATTCCTTGAATACCGACCGGTCGGAGGGATAGTATTGCGCCTCGTACTGTTCAACGAACCTGAACTGAAGATCGTGGTAAATGAAGATGGCGGGAAGATAGGCGTAATACCCTTTTCCGTCGCTGTTGATGATGCGGTCCCAGTTGCGTTCGGGCGACCGGAACCCCATGAAGAGCATCAAAAAGATGACCAGAATGATCTCGGGGGTATATTGGTGAAGGTATTTCATGCCGGTGATTATAGCTGACTACGCTGCCTGATAACTTCGAACAGAAGGATCCCGGCGGCAACGGAAACGTTCAGCGATTCGATTTCGCCGGCCAGGGGAATACGTACGGATTCGTCGGCCAGTTTCAGGTACTCCGGCGAGATCCCTTCGCCTTCAGAACCCAGGATCAAGGCGACCGGACGGGAGAAGTCGGCCGCAGTATAGGGCCGGTCGGTCTTTTCCGTCGCGGCGATGACCGTGATCCCGCTGTCTTTCAGGAACCGGATGGAATCCTTGAGGTTCTTAGACCGGACCACAGGAAGTTTGTAGAGTGCTCCTGCCGAGGTCTTGATGGCATCCGAGTTGATCTGTGCCGACCCCTGCGCAGGCCATACCATCCCGTCGGCGCCGGCACACTCGGCTGTCCGTGCGATGGATCCGGCGTTGCGTACGTCCGTGATCCGGTCGAGAAGCAGGAACAGCGGGTTGCGGCCCTGCTCGAACACAAAGGGCACGAGATCTTCCAGACGCTGGTAAACGATCTCCGAAACATAGCCGATCACTCCCTGGTGGTTCTGCCTCGACAGCCGGTTCAGTTTCTCCACCGGCACAAACTGGAAGGGAACTTCCAGATCGCGGAGCAGGTTGAAAAGTTCGTGAAACCCTTCGCCCCGAATCCCTTTCTGCAGGAAGACCTTTTCGAACTCCTTCCCCGACTTCAGCCCCTCGATCACTGGCCGTATCCCGTATATGAATGTTTCTTTGTGCATGGTAAATGTTTGTTAGTCTACAGTCGGTAGTCTATAGTACTTCGGGTTATTTCTGCCGACTGCCGACTGCGTACTTCATTGTTCCTCCTCCGCTCCTTCCAGCATCGATCGCGGTATCTCCTTCGAGGTTTTCGCGCCCAGAGCGCGGATGTTCTCCACCCTCCGCACCAGGTTCCCTTTGCCGGTGTTCAGCTTGTTCATGGAAGCATCATAGGCTTTCCGCGTAGCGTCGAGACGGTTCCCGATCTCCTGCAGGTCCTCCGCAAACCCCACGAATTTGTCGTAGAGTTCCCCTCCCTGCCTGGCGATTTCCATGGCATTCTTGTTCTGGTATTCCACCCGCCACAGGTTGGCGATCATTCGCAGGGCGGCAATGAGGTTAGTAGGGCTGATCACCAGGATCCGCCGGTCATAGGCCCAGTTCCATAGGTTCGGATCGTACTGCATCGCCAGCATGTAGGCCGGTTCGATAGGCATGAAAAGCATGACGAAATCGAGACTTTTCAGGTCGTAGATATCCTGGTAGTTTTTACCCGACAGGTCGGCGATATGATTCCTCACCGAAGCCAGGTGTTCCTTCAGGGCCGCTTCCTGCTCTTCCCGGGTTTCGGCTGAGGCATACCTTTCGTAAGCGATCAGCGATACCTTGGAGTCGATCACCACGTGCCTTCCTCCGGGGTAATGAACGACCACGTCGGGCTGAAGCCGTTTTCCCTGTTCGCCCGTAAAGGAGGGCTGCACAAAGAATTCGCGGTCGCGTACCAGCCCCGACTTTTCCAGAATACTTTCGAGGATGATCTCGCCCCAGTTCCCCCGGGCTTTGGCCTGTCCCTTCAGCGCACTCGTGAGGTTATTGGCCTCCTTGCTGATCTGCTGGTTCAGGTCGGTCAGGTTCCGGATCTCCTTTTCGAGCGAAAAACGCTGCTTCGATTCCTTGTCGTAGGTTTCCTCGACCTTTTTCTCAAATGCCCGGATCTTCTCACCAAGCGGCTGCAGGATCTCGTCGAGCTTCACCCGGTTCTGCTCCGTGAATTTGTGGGTCTTCTCCTCCAGGATCTCGTTGGCCAGGTTACGGAATTCAATCCGGAACTTTTCCTGGAGCTTTTCGAGGTCGGCCAGTTGCTCCTCCAGCTTTCCGCGCAGCGCTTCGTTTCCGGCATGACTGGCCGTGAGGTCACGGTTCAATTGCAGGATAGAGGCATCTTTTTCGACGTTCAGCCTGTTAAGCTGGTCAACCTGTGCCTGGAGTAAACGCGATCGCTCCTCCAGGGCACTCTTTTCGGCCGCCAGCCGGTCGGCCTGGATCCGCAGGGCTTCGGAATCGGAAGCCTGCCCGTCAGCCCGGCCCATCTTCCTCCACAGAAGATAAAAACCAGCTATGAAGAGAAGAGCGGTGACTAGGATCAGGTAGATTTCCATGGCAGGATGGTAAGGAGAGACAAAAATAGACTAATTCGCCCAATTCAGAACGGCGGTCACCGGAAAATGATCGGAGGCGAAACGGTCTTTTTCCCCACTGTCGCGGATGACATGGTAATCGCCGGCCCGCAGCCCACGCGTGAAGATGAAGTCGATCCGTTCGGTGGCCGGCTGGGTAGGGTTAAAGTCGTTAAAGGTGCCGTCGGGGCCCATCTGCATGCTCTTGTCGGCCGATTTTGCGTCGGTGAACTCCTTTTGCAGAAGCCTGATTTCAGGCGTTTCCGGCCCCGAATTGAAATCCCCCATGAGCACCACCGGCCATCCGGCCCGGTTGAGTTCCCGGATCTTTGCCAGGATCAGCGTGACGCTGTTTTTTCGAGCCTCCGTCCCGACATGGTCGAAATGCGTGTTGAAAACCCAGAACTTCCGGCCCGCAGTCCGTTCGGCGAACAATCCCCAACTGCAGATCCGGATGCAGGCGGCATCCCATCCTTTCGACGGGATCGCCGGGGTTGGGGAGAGCCAGAAAGTCCCCTTTTTCAGCAACTTCAGCTTCTTTTGATCGTAATAGATGGCGCTGAATTCCCCTTTCTCCCGGCCGTCATCCCGGCCGACCCCCGTATGGCGGTACTCTTTAAATACACTGTCAAGATCGCGCACCTGGCTGACCAAACCCTCCTGTATGCCGAACACATCGGGACCGGCCAGTTGGATCTGTTTGAAAAGCAGTGCTTTCCGGTTGTCCCATGCGTTCTCCCCGTCGCCGGGATTCTCGTAGCGGATGTTATAGGTCATGACTTTCAGCGACTGGGCCAAACCGGTCAGGGCAAGCAGCACCAGGACAGGCAAAAGAAGGAAGCGGTGAGATCTCATCATATTCGGTTATCGGTGACCCAAAGGTAGTTAATTGATGAATGTGCTAATGTGCTGATGTGCTGATTTATTGTTACTATGTTACTTTATCACTCAGTCACTCAGCCGCTCAATCACTCAGTCACTCAGTCACTCAGTCACTCAATTACCCATCTCTTTTCCTACCTTTGTCCCATGATCCGAATAGGTCTTCTCTCCGACACCCATGGTTACCTCCCTCCGGCGGTGGCTGATTTTTTCGAAGATGTACAGGAAGTGTGGCATGCCGGCGATATCGGTGATGTGTCGGTGCTGAAAAAGCTGGGGAAGGACCGTCCGGTTCGTGCGGTGTACGGCAATATCGACGGAAGGGATGCACGGATACTTTACCCCGATGTTCTCTGTTTCCTTTGTGAGGAGGTGAAGGTGTTGATGACCCACATCGGCGGCTATCCCGGACGGTACGAACGGAGTGTGAAAACCCGCATCGAATCGGAACGCCCCGCCCTGTTCATCAGCGGCCATTCACACATCCTTAAGGTGATGTTCGATCCGAAGTACGACCTGCTTCACATGAACCCGGGTGCTGCCGGCAAATACGGCATCCACCGATCCATCACGGCCTTACGCTTTGTGATCGACGGGAAAAACATCCGCGACCTGGAGGTGCTCGATGTGCCCAGGTGAATGGTGAGTGTGCCGGTCGGCAGGCAGGTGGAGGATTGGATTTTGTTATTTGGATTTACCTGAGCCTGTCGGCCGATTTTACAAGCGTTTCATCTTTCCGGATGGCCTGGTGTGATAAAATGAGGAAAAGGAGGGAGACCAGCGGAAGCCCCATGCCGAGATAGCTATACTCGGGCTCAATCCCGGTCATAGTCTTGATGCGGGTGGCATAGAAGAAAAAGATGACCATGATCAGGACGATTGTAGCCAGGAGGTTGAAGGCACATAGCCGCACCTGCAGCGGACGGTTACGGTACATGAAGATGGTCAGCAGGGTGAGCAGGATGGAGATCCCGACAATGATTACCAGCGGTAGGGTGAATAACGACGGGAACGACACTTTCGGCTCCGGGTCCATACTGACGACGCCATAGATGAAAAACTTATAGTTCCCCAGCATCTCGTCATAATAATGGGCCAGGGGAAAGAAAAACAGGAGCACGCCGGCGATGGCGATCAGGGATAAATAGAGAGTTTGAATGCGCTGGATCATGCGTAAAGGGTTTGTCCTGCAAAATTACGAAAGAAATAGGGGCCGAGGCTGCTCTCAGAAAAAAGTTGTCAGTTGCAATTTTTTTCATATATTTGCAACGAAATTATCCCCGCGATCTCCTTCTCGTTATCGCTTTTCAGTTTCACCTCAAATTTTCTGAAACTTTTACATCTTACCTTGACATTTCTATCATTAAATCTGTAGAACATGTATGACATTCTTTCCCTCGACAGCAAAGATCTGTCGGAGATCAGGGCCATCGCCCGCCAGTTCAACATACCCAAAGTGGACAAACTCGAGAAACAGGAACTCATTTATAAAATATTGGATCATCAGGCGCTGAACCCAACTCCGGAAATCCTGAGCCAGGAGAAGCAGGACCGCCAGAAGTCGTTCCGCGGCCGGCCCAGGAAGGACCAGGGGAACAAGCCTGGCGAACAGCGTGAACTCTCCGAGCCTGCTAAACCGGTTGAGCAACCTGCAACCCCCGCAGCCAAAGAAACCCCGGCCCCTGCCGAATCTTCCAAACCTCCCCGCCAGGATTCGCGCCCACCACGCGACCAACGTCCGCAGCATGACCAGCGCCCGCCACGCGACCAGCGCCAGCGCAGGGACAACAAGGGGCCGCGCGACAACCGCAATTTCCAACCCCACACCGAACGGCAGCCTGCCGAACCGCTGGTGCAAATGACCCTTCCGGAGATCACCGAGATCAATGAGGATCGAATAATCTACCAGGAACCGGCTGAAAAACCGGTGATCCTGACCGAGCCCATTGAAACGGTGCAAAAAGAACCGGTCGCGACCGAAACTGTTGAAACGGTTGAGAATGTTACGCCCGTAACGGAGACTCCGGTCGCCCAAACTTACCAGGAGGAGCGCAGACAACGCGATTTCCACCGGAAATTCCCGGAACGCCCGGAACGGCCGAAAGAAGAGTTTCCTTATGAATTCGAAGGGCTGATCATGAGCGAGGGTGTCCTCGAGATCATGTCCGACGGATATGGCTTCCTTCGCTCGTCCGATTACAACTACCTCAATTCCCCCGATGATATTTATGTGTCGCAGTCGCAGATCAAACTCTTCGGACTAAAGACTGGCGATACCGTACGCGGCACCATCCGCCCTCCCAAGGAAGGCGAAAAGTACTTCCCCCTGATTAAGGTCGATCTCATCAACGGACGGAAACCAGAGGAGGTTCGCGACCGGATCCCCTTCGACTTCCTCACACCGCTCTTCCCGATGAAGAAATTCAAACTCACCGGGCATAAAAACGAAAGCATGTCCACGCGCGTCATCGACATGTTTGCCCCTATCGGATTTGGCCAGCGCGGACTGATCGTTGCACAGCCCAAAACGGGGAAAACGGTTCTCCTCAAAGAGATCGCCAACGCCATCGCCGCTAACCACCCCGACGTTTATATGATCATTCTCCTGATCGATGAGCGCCCGGAAGAGGTCACCGACATGCAGCGCAGCGTTAAGGCGGAAGTCATCTCCTCAACCTTTGATGAACCGGCTGAACGGCATGCCCGCATCTCCAACATCATTCTCGAAAAAGCGAAACGCCTGGTCGAATGCGGCCACGACGTCGTGATCCTGCTCGACTCGATCACCCGCCTTGCCCGCGCTTACAACACCGTGGCTCCCGCCTCCGGAAAGGTGCTCTCAGGAGGGGTCGAAGCCAACGCCCTTCAGAAACCGAAACGCTTCTTCGGCGCAGCACGCCAGATTGAGAACGGCGGCTCGCTCACCATCATCGCCACCGCGCTCATCGAAACCGGCTCAAAGATGGATGAAGTCATCTTTGAGGAATTCAAGGGCACCGGTAACATGGAACTCCAGCTCGACCGGAAATTGTCCAACAAACGCATCTACCCGGCCATCGACATCGTCTCCTCCAGCACCCGCCGCGAAGACCTGCTGCTCGACAAGGATGCCTTGCAACGCATCTGGATTCTGCGCAACCACCTCGCCGATATGAATCCGCTGGAAGCCATGGAATTTCTGAAGGATAAGATGAAATACACCAATACCAACGAGGAGTTCCTTATCTCCATGAACGGATAGTACGACAAACCTGCTTGGATTATCGTAAAAAGGGAGCGCCGATGGGTGGCTCCCTTTTTATTTCTGAATATTTTGAATCTTAACAAATCCGGATCTTGGCCTCTCCGCGCCTATGCAGTCATTTACCGAAGACTCCGTTGATGGCCGGAATTCCCCGGTTGTTAGGAAAATTTTAGTGACAGAGAAACAGAAAGGGCAAATATTATCGTAACTTTAGGAAAATTTTGCGGAATGAAAAAACTTATGGTCTTTCTTGTATTATTGCATGTTCCCGGAATTATTACGGTCCTTTGCGGACAGTCTCTGGTGAGCACGGGTAAATTGTGGAGCGCCCTGCACAGTTATTCAAACCCGATGGTCTTTTTTACCGATTATACGAAATTTGAAGGCGATACAACCATCGGGGGGCTCGCCTACATGAAGGTATGGCGAGCTCTGGATGAAGCACATCAAATCTGGAACCCGAATGGTTTTATCCGGGAGGAAGGCGACGGAAAAGTGTTCTACCTGTCGTGGTGGGGAGGGCCCCCTAATAACCTGGTCTATGATTTCAATGCCGTAGCCGGCGATACGATCAGCCTTTTCTACGATCCCATGGGCACCTTTTTCACAATCAGTTCCGTCGATTCCGTCACACTGCTGACGGGAGAGAAGAGGAAACAGATCAACCTGGTTTGCCGGGATGCGGGTGGAAACATCTATGGCGAAGATCATTGGATCGAAGGGATCGGCAGCCTGTTCGGGGTGCTTCAGAGCGGCAGTTGCCTGCTGGTGGGCGACAGCCCGCAGTTGCTCTGTTACCACGAGAACGAAGTATTGGAATATCAGAACCCCGGGTACGATAAATGCTTCGTGATCACCGGAATAGCCCCCCGCCTGCCGGTGGTCGTGAAGGTGGAGCTATTTCCCAACCCCGCTTCAGATAGGGTGAATGTTCAGATCAACGACCCGTCGATGCTGCCCGGAAAACTGGTTTTCAGGGATCCCACCGGCCGCATCATCCTCGACAGGCTAACCCGGGATCCTTCTACGGTAATCGACCTGGGATGTTTTCACGCCCCGCCCGTGATTCTGTATTCGGTAACGGCTGCCGACGGGACTGTAGTGTCGGGAAAACTGATCACCTGCCCGTAAGTTCCACCCATCCGACTGCCAGTTTCTTCAAGTTGATCCCGTCGTAATCACCCGAACTCATCAGCAGCAGGACGGCCTGCGGTTGCCTTTCCCTGAAAAGCCTTTCTGCCAGTTGCCCGGAATCCGTGAAAACTTCGAGGTCTGGATTCCCGAACCCTTCCCTGACCTGACCTGTTCGGGGGTGATGGCCGGCAGACGTTTGATTTGCAGGGCATGCGGGTTGAAATAGACCA
>Ga0116170_10005949_pt1 | contig 10789 bp, 10 predicted proteins | sample AD_JPNHW1_MetaG_FD_89797 | JGI IMG/M metagenome (GOLD analysis project Ga0116170, IMG submission 89797) | Active sludge microbial communities of municipal wastewater-treating anaerobic digesters from Japan - AD_JPNHW1_MetaG | ecosystem: Engineered > Bioreactor > Anaerobic > Digestate | place... | reverse complement strand
GCAATTGCGATACTATGTCGAAGGTTTTCGTAGCGTCCTCACCATAAAGGCCGCCGAGAATTTCTTTTGCCTGATCAAAGCCCTTGGATATGGCATTTTTTGCAAGATCAAAAAATCCGCTTACAGAGTCGGTTTTTGTCTGATCCGCGTGGTTGGACTGATAAGCCGATAAAAATCCCATCGCGAAATCGCCGATACGCTTTGCGGTATTTTCCGGGCTGAATTCATCGCTATTAGTAGTTTTGGTATCGCTTTTCTGTTTATTTTTAGCGTAAGCCTCGGTCGCCTGCTGAAATTTATAGTCGATTTTAACCTGAAGTTCCAGATTTACGTTCTGCCCGTTATCAAGCTGAAAAGCGGCTTTCAAATTATATTCGGCGTATCCTTCAATGGTAGTTGAGGTATAAGCGCTTGTTTTTGAAGAATTAGAAAACATTTCAACCATGGATTTGAAATCGACATTTTCTTGAATATTTGCGATTCCTCCAGCAGCGATCTTGCTGGCAAGCTCTGAAATCGTGTTCGGCTGGTCGGTCTTCTTATCAGAAGCCTTGAACTGCCAATCTGAGGAATTAGTGGAAAATAAATTTGGATTAATGCTGCTCATAGGATCCTCCTTAAATATATGACCTTCGTAAAAAACACTATTCAGCCTTCACTAGTGTTATCGTAAAAAAAAACGTTTTTAACCATAGCCATAATCGACTGGATAACACCTAATAAAACCGCTATATCAATCAGAACACCTTTTAATCAGTTGTTTGACCGGTTATCTTCAAATATCTATGATTATCATAATAAACAAACTTTTTAAACCGGTATACCGTGTTTCTGCTCAATTCATAAAAATATTTTTTTCACATAAAACCTCGATCGAAGCCTTTCCCTAATTTATTATGTTTGATTATCGGATTATATATTTTTTTTTGGCGCGCGTTGTGTTGACTTTTAAAAGTATTTATGATAAGTTCATTATATGTTCATTTTAAAAATACTTTTAACCAATATTTTGTTGTGAAAAATTTCACAACGTTTTTTTAAAAATAAATATTGGTTGCCGGTATTAAAAACCGGTTATCATAATAAAATCGAACTTTATTCTTTTTTTATTGTAATAACCGGATGACAAGTTAATATAAATAATGTTATAATAATCCTGCTCATAAGTAACATTAAAGGTTTTGACATGAGTTTGAAAACAATGAAAATCAACATAACCGGACAGGTGCAGGGCGTGGGCTTCAGGCCTCACGTTTTCCGTTTAGCTTCAGAACTCGGACTCAACGGCTTCATTAAAAACAGCGTAAGCGGGGTCGAGATAGAAGTTTACGGCGGCGAGCGCCAGGTTGAAAAATTCGTTTCCACTTTAAAAACTTCTCCGCCTCCAAGATCCGTAATAGAAAAATTCCTCGTCTCCGATATCCCTCCGAAACAATATTCAAATTTCAGCATACGTAATTCCGACGAAAAATCCGGCGCGTCGGACGGTTCCGTTTTCGTCTCCGCGGATATTTGCGTATGCGCCGATTGCGCCAGGGATATAATCGACGGCAGAAGGCGCGATTATCCTTTTACCAACTGCACGAACTGCGGCCCGCGCTTTACCATAACCGAAGGCCTTCCTTACGACAGGCCTTACACCACGATGAAAAAATTCCCGATGTGCGACCGATGCCGCGACGAATACGAAAATCCTATGAACCGGCGCTTTCACGCTCAACCCAACGCCTGCGCGGAATGCGGCCCGAAACTTCATCTTCTCGATAACTTCAACGAAAAACCCGATATGAATAATATTTCATTTTCAAAATATCAGCCGGGGCTTATAAAAGAATTCGCGTCAATGATCCGCAACGGCAAAATAGGCGCGCTCATGGGCATCGGCGGATTTCATATTGCCGCAAGGCCTGACGACGATTCGACCGTCATTAAATTACGCGAACGAAAAAACCGTCCATCCAAGCCTTTCGCACTGATGGCCCCTTCCGTTGAATTCATCAGGGAAATCTGCGACGTTTCAAAAGCGGAAGAAGAGCTTTTAATGTCGCATATAGCGCCGATCGTGCTTTTAAGAAAAAAAGAAAATTCCGTGAAATACTTCGGAATTTCGGAATATGTGGCTCCCAAAAACGATTATCTCGGCTTCATGCTCCCGTATTCGCCGCTGCACATCCTTATTATGAATGAATATAACGCTCCTCTAATATTGACATCGGGTAATTTAAGCGATGAGCCTATCTGCTACAGGCTCGAGGACGCATTCGAAAAGCTTTCGGGAATATGCGACGCGGCGCTATGCCATAACCGCGATATTCTTCTTCCGTGCGACGATTCGGTTATGTTCGTTGAAAACGGCAGGCGTTTTACGATCAGGCCCTCAAGAGGTATAGCGCCTAACGTTATATCGCTCGGGACGGAAACTAAAAAATCCGGCATATTCGCCGTCGGCGCCATACTCAAAAACACCTTTTCGTTCAATCTCGGCGACCGGATAATCACTTCCCAATACATAGGCGACACGGACATAGTCGAAAACTTCGAACTGTTCGAAACCACCGTTTCACATTTCAAAAAGTTATACGATATAGCGCCCGTAAAATTCATCCACGATATGAATCCCGACGCGAGAACGAGCAGATATTCCTTAGACGCTCCGGCGGAAGCCGGCCCGGTCGGAGTTCAGCATCATTACGCCCACATTCTTTCCGTCATGGCCGAGAATAAAATCGTTAAAAAGGTCCTGGGCCTCGCTTTCGATGGAACCGGATTCGGCGCCGACGGCACGGTCTGGGGCGGCGAATTTCTGATATGCGGCACTGACGATTTCGAGAGGGCCGGATATTTCAAGCCGTTCACTGCGCAAAATTATGACGAATCGGTTAAAACCGTATCCAAACTCGCGCTTGCCGCTATTTATGGCATGTCCGGAAAATCAACGTGCGAAAAAATAATGAAAAATATAGGTGAAAAAGAGAGTTCGATAATTTTAAAGGCTCTCGAAGCGGGCGTTAACACGGTTAAAACATCTTCGCTCGGAAGGATATTCGACATAGCGGCGGCGATGGCGGGATTTTCCGGAAGAGTCAGCTTCGAGGGCGAAGCCGCGATATTTCTGGAGATGAATTTCCCCCGCGAACGCTTCGAATTCTGGCATGATAAAGGCTCCGGCGATTATTATTATATAGACATTCGCGAGGAAGGCGGGACTACGGTGCTTGATTGGGAAAAGATGCTCGAAGACATGATCGGAGACGCCGAACGCGGCGCAAAGGCATCTGAAATATCTTATAAATTTCACAAGGGCGTCGTCATGTCTTCATTCAAAGCGGCGAAAAAAATAGCCGAACTGAACGGATTATCGGATATCTGCCTTTCGGGGGGCGTCTTTTACAACCGCGTCATACTTTCAAATCTGATAGCCATTTTTGAAAACAGCGGTTTCACGGTCCACACCCCGAAATACGTAAGTCTGGGCGACAGTGGAATATCGGCCGGACAGTGCTATTTCGGCCTTATGAATTAACCGGAGGTTTTTTATGTGCCTTGGAATACCAGTGCCAATAGTTAAACTGATAGATCAATGTTACGCGGAAGTAAAGATCGGCGCCGTCTCGAAAAAAATAAACGTTTCGATGGTGGAAGGCGCGGCGGTCGGCGATTTCGTCATACTTCACGCCGGATTCGCGATTTCGATCATAAGCCCGGAGGAAGCGGAAAAAACTTATAAAATGCTCGAAAGCATTGAAAAAGGAAATGAAATAAAGGGATTGTAAAATGAAAAAATTTTTCGGCGCGATAGAAAATATATTGATGGCGCTTTTCGCCTTGTTTATAATATGGGTGGCTATAGTGCCGTCAGGACAGGGTCCGAGACCGGGCGCCAATAAAAAATCATGCATAGCGAATATGAAGACCATCGAAGGCGCCATAGAATTATACCATATGGAAAACGGGCAGTCAACCGCTTTAACGATAAGCGACCTTGTCACCAAGGGATATTTAAAGACCGAGCCGAAATGCCGCCCGTTCACGAAAAAATTCATGGGTTTCGCGGTCCAGCAGCCGCAGCCTGCGCCATATAGGATAATGATAATGAGCGCGGGGATTCAACCGGGGCAGATACAGGTCGACGTTGAATGTAATGTTCACGGAAGACTGAGCCTCCAGGATTCGACTGACAGTACAAAAGGATTATAAACTAAAATTATTAAAAACGATGTTTTTGCGGAATAAAACTAAAATGACGTGCGATCCGCCGCCAATAAAGTGATTTAAAGTAATACGATCACGGAGCATGAAATAATGAGTTTTAATTACGACGAATTCTCGGAAAAATGCAATAAAAAAGAGACGGCGAAAAAGATACTCGATAAAATAAACGCCTATTGCGCCGCGATCGACAAGGCTTCCATTAATTTAATGGAGGTCTGCGGAACGCATACTCACGAGATATTCAAATCCGGCGTCAGAACTATGCTTCCTGATAAAATAAAGCTGCGCTCGGGCCCCGGATGCCCCGTCTGCGTCACCGAGGATTCTTATATCGACGGCGCGATAAATATGGCGCGGGATAAAAACTTCATTATCACTACCTTCGGGGATATGCTCAAAGTTCCGGGCGAAATTTCGAGCCTGAAAAAAGAGCAGGGCGCCGGTTCCGACGTCCGCGTCGTTTATTCTCCTACGGACTCTATCGAGATAGCGTTCGAAAACCCTTCCAAAAACGTGATTTTTCTCGGCGTAGGATTCGAGACGACCGCTCCGGCGGTTGCGTTTCTGGCGAAGGAAGCGAAGGAACGCGGACTTAAAAACCTTTTCATATATGAGGGAAACAAGACGGTGCCGGAAGCTTTAAAGGCAATAGCCAATCATCCGGCCGTTAAAATAGACGGGTTTATTCTTCCGGGCCACGTTTCGGTTATAACGGGCGTGACGGCGTACAGATCGCCACTGGCCCAAAGCGGCATCTGCGGAGTTATATGCGGATTCGAATATATAGATATACTTCTTTCCATAGAAACGTTATTGAAAATGATCTCTGAGGGTCGGCACGACGTCATAAACGAATATAGCCGGGCGGTGAGCGAATCCGGAAACGCGGCGGCGCAAAAGATCATGAACGAGGTCTTCGAAGCGCACGATAGCGAATGGCGTGGAATCGGAGTAATACCAGGGTCGGGCCTGAAACTTCGCGGCGAATACAAAAAATATTCGGCGGACGATAATTTTGCCGCCGTTATTAACCGGGCCGGAAAAACCGCTGAAACGGCGCATCATCAGGGATGTAAATGCGGCGAGGTGCTTTTATCGGTGATAGAACCGCCGCAATGCCCGCTTTTTAAGAAGGTTTGCAGCCCCATATTTCCGATAGGGCCCTGCATGGTCTCAAGCGAAGGAACTTGCGCCGCGTTCTATAAATACGGATCGTCGGGCGATAAGATAGAGCTGGAGTAATTATTATGAATTTGAACGAACGGGAAAAATACATAACCGAGGCGCACGGAAACGGCGGAAAACTGACGCATGATCTCATAAGCTCGGTTTTCGTAAAATATTTTGACAATCCCACGCTTTCGGAAGGCCTGGATTCGGGAAGGCTCGATATTTTAAAATTCGCGGCGAAAATCTCGGAAAACACGGGATTTAAATTTTCCGGCCAGAAACTCGGCATGACGACGGATTCTTACGTAGTGAAACCGTTGTTTTTCAACGGCGGCGACATTGGAAAATTGGCCGTGACCGGAACGGTTAACGATCTCATCGTAACCGGCGCGATTCCGGTCGCCATAACATGCGGTTTTATAATCGAAGAAGGCTTCAAGATCGAAACGCTTGAGACGATAGTTAAAAGTATGGCCCGAACGGCTTCCGAAAACGGAGTTTTCGTAGCCACCGGCGACACTAAGGTGGTCGGGCGCGGTTTGTGCGACGGCGTTTATATCAATACGTCAGGAGTCGGATTGATACCCGACGGCGTGGACCTCGCGCCGTCTAAAATAAGCGGCGGCGACGCGGTCATAATAACGGGAACGCCCGGAAATCATGGAGCGTGCATATTGAACGAACGCGGCGGATTCATCGACAGAATGTCGGTCAGCTCCGACTGCGCGCCGCTCGCCAGGCAGCTGTCAGGCCTTCTCGATAAAAAATTCGGGATAAAAGTTATGCGCGATGCCACCCGCGGCGGAGTAGCCACAACGTTAAACGAATTCGTATCGCAGAATAATAATTTTGGAATAATGCTCGAGGAAGAATCCATATCTTATGAAACGAACGCCAAATCGCTCGCTGATATCCTCGGTATCGATCTTCTTTACTCGGCCTGCGAGGGACGGGCGATAATCGTCTGCCCCAGCGGAACGGCTAATGACGTTCTGGCGCACCTTTCACGCTTCGATGAAACGTCAGGCGCGATGGAGATCGGGCGCGTCAGCGAAAAAAATAAAGGCAAGGTCGTAATAAAAACGAGAATAGGCGGCGGAAGATTTCTTGATATGCAGGTTCTCGAACAGTTTCCAAGAATTTGTTAGGAGATTTACGCGATGCATGAAATGTCGTTAGCGGTAAACATACTTAAAATAGCGGCCAAGGAGCTTTCAAATCGCGGCATAGAAAAAATGAAGATGCGCGCGCTGACGCTGTCGGTCGGAAAGATGACGCAGGTCGTTCCCGAATCGCTGAAATACGCCCTTGAAATTCTTGGAAAGAGCGAAGGTTTCGATAACGTTTCATATATTATCATGGACTGCCCGCTGGAAGTCGAATGCAGGGACTGCGGCTTCAACAGAAAGCTGAGCGAAGTTGAGATGGCCTGCGGTTCGTGCGGCTCGTTCAATCTGAAGATGACCGGAGGCAGGGAACTCAAAATTGATTCGATCGACGTGGACGATTAGCCCGAAATATCATAATCATTAAAACGGCTTTTATGATACTGCGGCGGGTATTAAGCAGTGAAAAAAATTAAGCATGATAAACATATTATAAAAATTTTAAGAATCGGGAGTTTGATATGTCTGAAATAGAAATAGCCAGAGACGTTATGGAAGAAAATGACGTAATCGCTAAAGAGGTCAACGATCTTTTAAAAGTTAAAAAAATATTCTGCGTCAATATCATCAGCTCGCCCGGCGCCGGAAAGACGACGCTCCTTGAAAAAACTCTCCAGTATCTTCAGGGCAAGATGAAATGCGCCGTAATCGAAGGCGATATTTCAACGGTTATCGACCGCGACAGGCTGCTTCCCTACTGCAGAAACGTGTATCAGATAAACACCGACACATTCGGCGGCGATTGTCATTTGAGCGCCTTCATGATAAGGGACGCGCTTAAAAAATTCAATCTCGACGAACTGGAGCTGATAATAATCGAAAACGTTGGAAACCTTATCTGCCCGGCCGATTTCTATATAGGCGAAGACAAAAAGATATTGCTGTATTCGCTCACGGAAGGCGAGGACAAGCCGTTGAAATACCCTGTTTCGTTTAACGTGGCGGACGTAATAGTAGTAACGAAAATGGACCTTTTACCTCACCTCGACATAGACATGGGAAAAATCAGGGATAACATCAAGAAGGTCAACGGGCACGCCAAAGTTTATTTTGTTTCAGCTAAAACAGGCGAAGGGCTTGAAGATTGGATCAATTATTTCATGCCATTTGAAATAAAAGAATAGATCAATAAAAAAGGAGGCTGAGTTTTAAATTAAATTTTAAAACAAACTGCAAAATTTGAGGAGGTTTATTAATGTCGAAAAAAGTTTTAATTATCGATGACGACCCGGACATAGTCGAAACTATGAAAATGGTCCTTGAATCAAAGGATTACACGGTAGAATCGGCCGTTAACGGAACCGAAGGGCTTGCCAAAGTTAAAACTTTCAACCCTGACGTTATAATTCTGGACGTAATGATGGATTCAGTCACGGAAGGCTTTCAGGTGTCCTACAAACTTCGCTCCGTAGAACCTAATTCGGAATACGCGAAATGGGCGAAAACCCCTATAATAATGGTTTCAGCTATCAACACCACCTCACATTTCAAATACTCGCCTCAAACGGATTCAGATTTCCTCCCGGTCGACGAATTTTTGAACAAGCCGATCGAACCGGAAGCGCTCATATCGACGGTAGAAAAATGTCTCGCTAAAACGGCAAAGTAAAAAAACGAGGAAATTTAAAACATGCAGGAAAAACCAAAAAGCCTCGAAATAAGGGTGTTCGAACTCATCGGCAGGCTTCGGTGGTTAAACGGCCTCAGATGGATAGCTATCGCCATGATAGCGGCCGTCATAGAGATCGCCGTAAATTTTTTCGGCTTGAATATATGCAGGACGCCTCTTTATGCTTCGGCGGCGGCCCTTACGGCGGGCAACCTCATATTGATATTCATGGTCGAAAAAGTGGTGCCGGTGAATGGAAAGCAAAATTTAGAGTACCGCTATCGCATGACGACGATCATCGCCAACTCTCAGATAGCGTTCGATCTTTTCATGCTCACGATACTTCTTCATTACGCAGGCGGAATCCAGAACACGTTCAGCTTTTACTATATATTTCATATAGTAATCGCCAGCATGCTTTTAGAACCGCTGCACTGCTTCTGCCAGGCGGCATTGGCCTGTCTGCTTTATTCGGGACTCGTCACATTCGAGCATTTTGGGATAGTGGACCATTATTCATTATACGCCGGTGCATCGATGCCTTACGCGGCTGAAAAAGTGAACCTCATCGGCTCCATTGTCGCTTTCGTAAGCACGATCGTTTTCATGTGCTACATGGCCACTTCAATATCCATGAAACTTAGGGCGAAGGAAAACCTTCTGCTTGAAACCAACCTTAAGCTCGTGGAAATGGACGCTAAAAAATCAGAATTCGTAATGATCGTGGCGCACGAGCTGAAATCGCCTCTGGGAACGATACAATTTATGATCAAATCCCTTACCGGCGGCTTCGCTAAAGCGAACATCGATGAAAAAACAAAAGAGGTCCTGGCGAAAGTCGAAAACCGCGCCGAAAATCTCCTGCACTTCGTCAACGAACTTCTGGACCTTTCAAAAATAAAAACGGGTTTCGGCTCAAAAGAGTTCAAAAATATATCAATAGCCGAAAAATTAAAAAAATCGATAGCGGCTCTTGAACCGCAGGCTAACGCCTCAGGCATAACTGTCAAAACCGATATTCACGGAACAGACGAGGAACTTTGCGCCATGGGCGATCCGGAATATCTCGAAAACGCTTTGATGAACGTGATATCTAACGCAATCAAGTACAACGTCAAAGACGGAAAAGTGGATATATCCCTTTACAGGAACGACGAAAATATCATATTCACATGCAAAGATACCGGCATAGGGATACCGCCGGGCGATATACCGAAGATCTTCGATGAGTTCCACAGAACTTCCATATCTAAAAAGCACACCGCAAATGGAGCGGGTATAGGAATGTCGATAACGAAAAAAATAGTTGAATATCACAGAGGAACCATAACCGTTGATTCAACCGTCGGACAGGGAACTAAATTCATAGTTTCCCTTCCGGTTAACAATATCGGAAAAGCTAATCCTGAAGGAGGAAAATAAATGTATAAAGCAATGACAAGGGCCGAATTGGCTGTTTTTGCCGAAAAACTCGTCAAGGGCAACACGGTTTACGGCGTTGTCGCTAAAGACGGCCAATTCGCATGGGATAGCATACACGATCATAAAGAACTCGTGTTGGACTACCCGACGACTATATCATCGCCCAAAAAATATTTTCTGCCGCCGACCGAAACCCTCTTAAAATTCAAACTCGCGGCGAACAGCCCGGATCCAAAGGCCGTTAATGAATCTAAGGACGCCATATTATTCGGAATGCACGCCTGCGATATATACGCGACGAGGATGCTAGATAACGCCTTTTCGGAAACGAATAATGACGTAAATTATGGCGAAAAACGCAAAAAAGCTTTAATAATAGGAGTTTCCTGCCAGCCTGATCCGGATTGTTTCTGCAATAAAATGGGCGTTGATGAATTTGTTTTCGATCAAAAAAATATCCAGAGCAAGTCGGCCCCTTTCGACCTTTTCATAGTTAATCTCATCCACAAATACGTGGTTATAATCGGCTCCGCGCGCGGCGAGGAAATGCTTAAAAAATACGCCAAAACGATCGAAGCCACGACGCAGGACATTGAAGCGATGAAAATAATAGAAAGCAAACGTATTGAATCCTTCACAAACAAGTTTATGCTCAACTATGATCAGCTTCCAAAGCTTCTCGCGAAGACCTATAGCTCGCCGGTATGGAAAGAATATGCGGATAAATGTTTCGCATGCGGAACCTGCAATCTCGTTTGCCCGACCTGCTATTGCTTCGATATAAAAGAAGAAGTGCACCTCAATCTTAAGGACGGCCTGCGTAACCGCAATTGGGACAGCTGCATGCTTCCGATGTTCGCGGAGGTCGCGGGCGGCGAGAATTTCCGTGAACACGTATCGGACAGGCTCCGTCACAGACTTTTAAGAAAAGGCATGTATATCCAGGAAAAATTCGGCATGTCGGGATGCGTCGGATGCGGCCGCTGCTATCGAAACTGCACGGCCGATATTTCAATAACCGAAATGTACAACCGTTTGAAGGAGGTTTCAGAGAATGACTAAGACCGCTACCAAAACCACGGAACACGCTCACGCTAATTTTGTGAACGCGGAAATGTTCGTTCCTAAAATGGCAAAAATAAACAGGGTCGAAACCTTCACCGAAAAAGAAACCTTTTTCGAGCTTTCATTCCAGGACGGAACCGACCTT
>Ga0116170_10005945_pt1 | contig 10794 bp, 8 predicted proteins | sample AD_JPNHW1_MetaG_FD_89797 | JGI IMG/M metagenome (GOLD analysis project Ga0116170, IMG submission 89797) | Active sludge microbial communities of municipal wastewater-treating anaerobic digesters from Japan - AD_JPNHW1_MetaG | ecosystem: Engineered > Bioreactor > Anaerobic > Digestate | place... | reverse complement strand
TGCTCATGGTTCTTCAACTGAAAATAGTGCTTTTTTTACTACCCGTAATCCTTATGATTTAGATATGGTTCCTGGTGGTTCTTCTGGTGGATCGGCAGCAGCCGTCGCCGCTGATTTTTGTTTATTTGCTTTGGGTAGCGATACTGGTGGATCTATCCGTCACCCAGCTAGTTTTTGCGGAGTGGTTGGTTATAAGCCAAGTTATGGTTCACTGTCGCGTCATGGACTCATAGCTATGACCAGTTCAACTGATGTTGTTGGTATTATTACGAAAACTGTCAGTGATGCTAAAGAGGTTATGGGGGTAATTGCTGGTAGTGATAATTATGATTCAACTGCTCAAACAAGTATTATACCTAGCAGGGGTGTTTCTAATAATTTTTCTGGTGTAACAATTGGTTGGCCAAAAGAATATTTTGCCGAAGGAGTTAGCCAAGCAGTTAAAGATAATTTAGCTAGCGTAAGAAAGACGATGGAAGAACAAGGTGCAAAGTTTATCGAAATAAGTCTACCGTCAACTAAATACGGGGTAGCGGTATATTCAGTAATTACACCAGCTGAAGTCAGTTCCAATCTAGCTCGTTTTGATGGACTTCGTTATGGTTATAAAAAGGCTGATCAAGGTGACGAAGCCTATCTACTAAATCGCGGTGGTGGTTTTGGTCCGGAAGCTAAACGCCGAATAATGCTTGGAACTTATGTTTTAAGCGCTGGTGAGGGTCATTCTTATTATGATCAAGCTCAGACAGTTAGAAAATGGATGAAGGCTGACTTTGAACAAGTCTTTAAAAAAGTTGATTATATTTTAACACCAACTGTTCCAGATACAGCTTTTAAAATTGGTCAGAAAAATAACAATCCGCTTAGTTTGTATTTAGAAGATAGTCTACTGACTCCAGCTTCTTTGGCTGGCTTGCCGGCAGTTTCTTTGCCTAGTGGCTTTGATAGCAATGGCTTACCAATTGGTAGTCAACTAATTGGTCAGCGAGGGGATGATTTTAATATGCTCGGTCTAGCTAACAAACTTGAAGGTATTTTAAATTTTGTTAAGCCAAATTTTTCTTGGGATAATTAAATTATAAAAATATGTTTTTCAAAAAATCTTCAAAAAAAGTTTTTTCCAATAGATTTTTGCTTATCGTCTTAGCTTTAATCATTTTTTGTTTTATCGCTCTTTTCATTTATCAGAGGTTTTTTGATAAACAAAAAGAGATTAACCAAATTGGCAATCAGCAATCAGTAACCGATAGTATGGCCCAAGAGATAAAAGAAGAAAATCCAGTTGATTGGCAAAATATTAAGCTTGAATTAACTGAAGTTCCAGCCATAGAAAAAAATGATCATTTACTTGGTAAGGTTGGAGCGCCTAACGAACTTATAGTCTATAGTGATTTTACTGATCCATTAGCGGCTAGCTTTTTACCAATCGTTGAAGAATTTAAAAATAGATTAGGGGAACAGGTGGTTATTGCGTGGCGTCAACATCCGCTAGCTAATAATCCTTGGGCCAAAAGTATTGCTATTGCCACCGAGTGTGCTGGCCGGCAAGGTAAATTTTGGCCATTTGCTAGCAAAATCGCAGCTATGGCTAGTCAGGAAAAGCCACTTGATGATGCTTTAGTAGTAGCCAAAGAAATTGGTTTAGATGAAAAGGCTTTTCAAAAATGTTTGACGAAATCAGAAGTCCAGGCTACAATTGACAAGCAATCAGCTGAGGCTGAGGCCTTGGGGGCGATTGGCGTGCCGAGTAGTTTCTTAAACAAAAAAGTTATTAGTGGTGTTTATCCGCTTGATGATTTTGTTGATGAAAATGGCCAAACTCAGCCAGGATTGCTGAAGATGATAAATAGCCAAAAGTAGCGCACTAGCGCTACCAAAAGGAAGGATCGCATAGTGGTCGAGTGCGCTCGCTTGGAAAGCGAGTAGACTGTCAAAGGTCTCCGGGGTTCGAATCCCCGTCCTTCCGCCAAATATGTCTAACCAGAAAAAGATAATTTTAATCATTCGTGATGGCTGGGGCTATAACCCCGAAAAAGAGGGGAACTATATCTTGCAAGCCAAAACACCGAATGAAAATAAATATTTAAAGACCTATCAACATAGCTTGCTTCAAGCTAGCGGTGAAGCGGTTGGTTTGGAAGACGGCTATCAGGGCAATTCAGAAGTCGGCCATATGACTTTAGGGGCTGGACGAATAATTTTCCAGTCAATGGTTAGAATCAATAAGGCAATTGAAGATGGCAGTTTTTTTAGTAACCAAGCTTTTCTTGCAGTAATTAAAAATTGCCAAGCGAAAAATACCAAGCTTCACTTAATTGGTTTACTACAGACTCAAGGAGTTCATGCTCACATCAGCCATTTATTAGCGCTACTAGATCTTTGTCAAAAAGAAAATTTTCATAATGTTTTTCTTCACTTAATTACCGATGGTCGCGATGCTCCAGTTACTGAGAGCTTAATTCATTTAGTGACTATTCAAAATAAACTAAAAGATCTGGGTTTTGGTCAAATTGCTACGATTTCTGGCCGCTATTACGCTATGGACCGTGATCAGCGTTGGGAGAGGACTGAGGAAGCTTACAGAGCAATCGTTGATGGGCAAGCGGTTGAATTTATTAATCCTTTGGAAATTGTTACTAGTCGACACCAGCAAGGCGAGACTGATGAATTTATTAAACCTTGTCGCCTAAACGATTATCAGGGTATTAATGATAATGATGGTGTAATTTTCTTTAATTTCCGAACCGATCGCACTCGTCAATTAACTAAAGCAATTATTGAACCAGAGTTTAATGGTTTTGCTAGACAATATAAGAAAATAGATTTTGTTGCCATGACTGATTATTATCAGCCAATGCCAGCTTTGGTTGCTTTTCCTAATGTTTCTTTAGATAATTTACTCGGAGAGGTAGTTAGTGTAGCTGGTTTAAAGCAGCTTAGAATCAGTGAGACTGAAAAATACGCCCATGTGACCTTTTTCTTTAATGGTCAAAAAGAAGAACCAAATCGAGGTGAAGAAAGGGTTTTGATCAATTCGCCTAAAGTGGCAACCTATGATTTGCAGCCGGAAATGAGTGTTTTTCAGATAGCCGAGCGCTTGGTAGAAGAGATTTATAATGGAGAAGCTGATTTGATTGTAACTAATTTGGTTAACTGCGATATGGTTGGTCATACTGGTAACAAGGAGGCGATTATTAAGGCTATTGAAGCGGTTGATTTGGCTCAAGGGCAGATTGTTGAGGCTGGTTTAGCTAATGGCTACACCTGTTTACTGCTAGCTGATCATGGTAATGTTGAAGATAAAAGTGAAGCGACTATGACTAGCCATACTACCAATTTGGTGCCATTTATTGTAGTAGACAATCAACTAAAAGATATAAAAATACTAGAAAACGGTGGGCTTAGCGATATTGCGCCAACTATTTTAGAATTATTAAACTTGCCAGTGCCAAAAGAAATGACTGGCCGAAATTTGCTATCAAAATAAAGAGGGGTTGACATCTTTGTTAGAATAATCTAACATTAACTTTGTTAATTAATTCTAACAAAAAATATGACTACTAAACAATATCAAGTGGTAAAAATAACCTTTGTCGTTTTTTTGGCAGTTATTTTTAGTCAGCTGATGTATGGCAAAAATTATCTATTGCCAATTGGTGTTATGATTGCTGGCTCTTTGGCGTTGATGTTAATTAGACGGCGAGTATCTGGCGTGATTGCCGATGAACGAGATTATGCGACCGGGGGCAAGGCAGCTTTATTGGCTATCCAGATTTACGGTTGGTTAGCAGCTTGCAGTATGTTTATTTTTTATGGTCTTAAAGATACCAATCCAGCCTACGAGCCAATTGGTATGACCCTGGCTTTTTCAACTTGTCTTTTAATGTTGATTTACTCGGCAATTTTTCGTTATTATAACCGGATAAAGTTGATGGACGGCAAATTGATTTATACTGTTCTCGTCTTAGTTTTCTTTTTAGTTATGGCAGTTTTTAGTATTAGACTTTTTTCTGGTGAGGATAATTGGGTTTGTCAAAATGGCCAATGGGTCAAACATGGGCAACCAAATTTTCCAGCTCCACAAACAGAATGTAAATAAATATGGCTAATCGAATTAAAGAGTTTAGAAATAAGCTCAATTTAACTCAAGATGATCTAGCTAAATTAGCTGGAGTTAGGCGGGAAACAATTGTTTTTTTAGAGCAAGATAAATATAATCCGTCGCTTAAATTGGCGCATGATGTGGCCAAAGCTCTGGGTTCATCAATTCCTGAAATTTTCAATTTAGAATAATTTAAAAGCCATTGCGTTAGACAATGGCTTTTTGTTTACAGGTTTTTTGTTTTTAATTTTTTAATCTGCTTGTTCAATTTCTTCATCAAAAAAATCATCTGTTTCAATTAACTCATCATTTTCTATGAAATTTCTTTCATAGAAAAGCCTGAAACCACAAGCTCTTTCAGCTAAATAGCGTGAGCAAGTCCCATCAGGATTTAGATAGTCATTTGTTGTTTTTTGCGCTGGGTTAATTTTGTAGGAAATTAAATGAATTGGTTTAATTCCGGATAAAATCAAATCAGCAATAACATCTCGTGGCCCGACAATTGCCAAATCGTCATAACCACCATTATCAAATCTTTCAATGACATCACGAACACCCTGATATCGTTGGTTGTCTAATGTTATTAGACAATTTTCACCATTCATGCGTCTGATTTCCGATAGTTGTCCAATTTTGGGGACATGTCGAGACAATACCAAAACATTTCTTCTTTTTTCATTTTCAACAATTGTGCTTTCGCTAATTTCAGACATCTTGTCCTCCTTTTATTATAATGTACAGCCTCAGCATCTTAGTACTTTAAATAAAATAGTCAAGTTATTGTTGACACTTAGCGTTTGTATTATAATAACAGTATCTTTTATCATTACTAAAAATATTTATGGCTAAACAGCAAGAAATACAAACCGATGAAGAAATTGTTACTGGTTTTGGGCGTAAACTGGGCTTTTTGATTGCTAATTTAAATATTTCTAGTGAAGCCAAAGAGTTGTTAGTAGAGATGTTTGAGGTTATGGATCCCGAACAAGCGGTTGAAGTGGCAGCTATTTTGGAGGAAAAATTTGCAGCTGAGCAAAGTGAAGTTTTAGATGCCGAATTAGAATTAAAGTTAGAAGAATTGGCCGAAAGAATAACTGAACAGTTAGAAACCGGAGAGAAGATGGCGATTTCTGAAATTAAAGAATTACTGCGACAAAACGAGTTAGAGGCTTTGCGCAATAATATTAATAAATAAGTTTTAGCAATATGAGTATTTTTGATTTTTTTAAGAAAAAACAACCAACCCCTGGTCAAGAATTTGTTGAGGCTAAATTAGCGGAGGATCAAAAGAATAACCAAGAAGAAAACGTAAACAAAATAGAAAACACAACAGCTGCGGCTAATGGAACAGAGGCGGTTGTGGATACAATAGTAGAAGTAGAGCCAGAATTAGAATCAGAAAATAATGTTGAGGAAATTGCTGAAGGTCCAGACAGGAAAGCCGAGGCAAAGATTATTGGTGGAGTAGCTTATAAATCGCTGACCTCTATTTTGGGTATTAAAACTATTACTGATAGCGTTGGAGCCATAGCTGGCTTATTCGGTTGGAAAACTGGACAACAGACAGATATTTATAAATATGGTGAACAAAATAAACAGGCTAGTGCAGATCGTCGTGATTTAGCTCTCGAATATAAAATTGAGGATATTGTTTCTGGCTCGGCTTTTTATAAGGATAGGCGTGATGAGTTTCTTCAATCTAGTGGTTTTGATAACGATAGTTATAAATTAAAAATGAAAGATTTGATAGGTCGATATAAAAATGAAAATACTAAAGAAGAATCAGAGAAAGACGAAAATATTTTAGAAGAAATTAAAAAAGAAATAGCTTCTTTACGCCAAGAAAAGGAGTGCTTGTTGAATCGTTTTCGAATGATTGATAATTCGTCAGAAACAATCAGCAGGTTAGCTAGAGAATATAACAATACACTAAAGCAAGCCCGTTCTAGTGAATACTATGGCCTAGATAAAACAAATCGAGCAGAAGTAGATCAAAAATTAAATGATATTTTTGGCAAAGAAAATCTTACTCCAGAAGAAGAAGCAATTAAAAATAAATACTTGCCGGAAGAATCAATGAAGAAGCGGTTAGGACAAGTAATTGCTAATTTTAATGATCAGGAAAAAGATTTTGGTAGAAAAGATGAAAAAGAAATCGATAAAATTATTAAGGATTATATTCACGGTAAAGTAGCTTTTTCGTCTTTGGCTAAGGATGCTCTAAATACCGCTTTTGTTTTGGGTGGTGGTGTAGCAGCTGGAGCTTTTCGTGGTATTGCCTATGGAGGCTTGGCTTTAGCTGAGCGTTATCAGAAAAATGAACAAGAGTATCGTAAAAATTATTCCTGGAATGAAGTTGGTAAAAAAATTGGCTTTGGTAGTAAAATGCATGATTTGTTTATCGGCTCGGTTAAAGAAACCTTTGCTGGTCTTAGAGGTAAAGAATATCAAAGTGAATACAGCCTTGATAATGCTGGCAAGTTGACTCGTCAAGAAGATTTAAAGAATATCGATAATGGTTTACAAAAATTCGGTGCCAGAGCTAAAGCAATTGGTGAGTTAGCTCGTGTTTTTGGTATTGGAACTCAAGCTATTACAGCCGGCATAACTGATGGACTAAATTTTGAGCATGCAGCTAATGGTTTTGCTAAAACTTTTACTGATGGCAATGTCTTAGTAAATGTTGGTGAAAATTGGTACGATAATGCTCGAATTGATCAAAGAATTGCTAAATCATTTGGTAAGCTTTTTGGTGAAGAGACAGCTGTTTTTGGAGCTTCTGGCAACCCAGAGTCACCAGATAGTGAAATAGTTTCAAGCAGTATAGATAACACCAAACCATTGGACGGTGATCAAAAAATGATAAATGATTTGGTTGATTCAAAGATTGTTGTTAGCAAAGGTGGCAGTATTTCCCAGTCGCTTGGCCATCCAGTCGACTCATCTCGCGGTATAACTTTAATTAGTCGCAGTCATGATGGTATTGTAGTTTATAAGGATTATAATCCTGACAATATTCAACCAGGAGTAAGATTAATTGAAAAGGATGGTGAAATTATTGCCTTGGATGAAAATCCAGAAAATATTGATTACTACAATGAACATAGTGGCGTCGAAGAATTAAAACCAATTGAATCAAGTGATCATAAGAAAATTATAGCAGAAGCCATGAGACAGAGAGAGGTTGCTCAGGCAAGTACTGAAGAAGCTGTAACTATAAATAAAGAGCCAGCAAAGCCAAGTATTCCAGAAAAAGAAATTGAGGCTATGAATCCAGAAATCAGTAAAGCAGTAGCCGAGGCCCCGTTAAACAATTTAAGTAAAGAATCTTTAGCAAACTGGAAATTGGAAGATTATAAAGAAGCTATTTATGGTCCTTTAGCTGTCAAAGATACAACCTATCAAGATTTAGCTGAAGCAGCTGGAAAAAATGACCAAGAATTTTTTGATAAATTTATTTTAAGCGATAGACAGGGCGGAATAATGAGTAGTAGTTTTGAAGCAAATGATTATCAGGATTTAGATAGTGATATTGATAGAATATATCACTCAGAACAATTAGATAATAATCAAAAGGTTGAGATTTTAGAAAAAATTAGAGAAGAATTGGGTAGTTCTAAATTAACTGATCATATTGATAATGAATCGTTAAAACTTGGCGTTCAGTCAAAATATGATTTATTAAAAGAAGCCGTTGATGATGATATTGAAATAATCAAAAAAAGTCATGGTGGTAACATTATTCCAGAGAGTATTACTGAAAGTGGAGTTCAAGAGAGTGAAGTAAATCCAGCTTCATCAATTGATATCGCTAATTCTGCTATGGATGATATGGATAGTAATGAAAAAGCTTTTGAAGTTTTGATTGATCCGAAGTCTAACTTTTCAGAAATTAAAAATAGCTTACTACAGGCGGTGCCAGATCATGGCAAAACTGATATTGGTGGTATAACTTTTCGTAGAATTGGTGACAATGTTTATGATGAAAGTGGTAATTTACTAACTGATAGTAATTATCAGCAGTTAATTTTAAAGCAAGCCAATGCCTTAAATAAGCTAACTGCTAGTGATGAATTTAAAGAGATATTAGATAAAAGCCAGCCAATTAAAGGTGCCTTGTCTAATGATTTAATGAAGGAGTCTTTTGCTGGTATGGAGGGGTCAATTAAGGTTTATGACAAGTTTATTGATCCAAGCGTTAATTTTGAAGAAAAGATTGCTGGTCTAAAAAGTGTTTTGGACAATAAACAATCAATGAAAATTGATGATTTAACCTTTGCTCGTCTAAACGATAAGATCTATTTAGTAACCGACAGTAAAAAAGTTATCGAATTAAAAGACAAAACTGTGGTTAATGATATCTTGGAGGCTCGCCAGGCGGCTATGAAAGCTGCTTTAGCCAGAATTCAAACAGCAGCAAATTAAGATTGAAAAAATAAAGTGAATTATAGCAACCAGCCTTGAAAAATAGGCTGGTTTGTTGTATGTTAATAAGGCAAGAGCCTCCATAGTTTAATGGATAAAACATAAGCTTCCGGAGCTTGCGATGGGGGTTCGATTCCCTCTGGGGGCACAAAAATATGAAACTAAATTTAGAAGCCAATAAAATAGAAGTTAATCCAATCCAGTTTATGCGACAGGCTGGTTATGGTTATCTACAATCCCCAGATGGCGGCAGTTTTATTAGAACTTTTGGCCGCTCGCCATATCCACGGTTTCATGTTTATCTTGAGGATAGAGGTGAGGTAACCGTAATCAATTTGCATTTAGATCAAAAGCAGCCAGGTTATGGTGGTCAAGCTCGTCATAATGGCGAATATGATGGTCCAACAGTTGCAGCTGAGATAAATCGATTAGACCAACTTAAAAATAATTTAGTTAGACAAGGAAGTAGTTTTGACAACGATCAAAGCGATAATCAACAAAAGGGTAGTTGGCTGAGCCGTTTGTTTAGTTAAAATATGGCAAATCCAAGCGATGAAATAAAATCAAGGCTCGATATTGTTGAGGTCTTGAGTGAATATATTAAAATGCAGCCAGCTGGTGGCAATTTTAAGGCTAAATGTCCTTTTCACCAAGAAAAGACAGCTTCCTTGATGATCTCTCCAGATAAACAGATTTGGCATTGTTTTGGTTGCGGTAAGGGCGGTGATATTTTTGCTTTTGTTATGGAGATGGAGGGATTGAGTTTTCCCGAAGCAGTAAGATTATTGGCGCCAAAAGCCGGGGTACAAGTCAGTGAATATCACAAGCAAGATGATTCGCGGCGCAATCGTTTGCTGGACGCTTTAGCTTTGTCTGGTGAATTTTATCAAAAACAGCTGCTGGCTAAAAACCAACTAGCTGAAGCTGCTAAAAATTATTTGCTCAAAGAACGACAACTTAGCAAGGAGACTATTGATACTTGGAAAATCGGTTGGTCGCCTAACGATTGGCAGATGCTTAGTGATTTTTTAAAACGACAAGGCTACAAGGAAAATGAACTTTTACTAGCTGGGCTTAATGCTCAAGCAGCCACTAGTCAAAGGTTTTATGATCGTTTCCGCGGTCGGATTATGTTTCCTTGGCATGATGTTAATGGCAATTTGTTGGGGTTTTCTGCCCGAGTTTTACCACAATTAGACGATGGTAAAGCCGGCAAGTATATCAATAGTCCACAGAATCAGATTTATGATAAGGGTCGACAGCTCTTTGGTTTGTGGCAAGCTAAAATGGCAATAAAGGAAACCGGTTTGGTGGTTATTGTTGAAGGACAGATGGATTGTATTATGGCCCATCAACAAGGTTTTCATAATGTTATTGCTACTTCTGGCACAGCCTTAACCGAAGATCATTTAAAATTATTGAAGCGTTATACTGAAAATTTGGTATTAGCTTTTGATATGGATCAAGCCGGTGTTTTAGCAGCTGATCGAGCTATTGCTTTGGCTAGTCAATTTGGGGTTAATGTCCGCATTTTAAGACTACCAGAAGGTAAAGATCCTGATGAATTTTTGCGCCAGCATAGTGATAGATGGCTACCTTTGGTTGAAGCGGCGCCACCGATTATGGAGTATTATTTCAAGCTATTGCAACCAAACCTAAGCAGTGATAAGGTGGAGCAGCGTAAAGCAGCGACTAAAAGATTTTTAGCTTTGATTAGTAAATTGACCGACATTGTTGAGCGTGATTATTGGCTGAAAGAATTAGCCAAGATCTTGCGTATAGAAATACAGCTGCTTTATAGCAGTTTGCCAAACAGTAAAGAAATAGGTGAGCGCAGAGAACGCGACCAGCAACTAAAGTTGGTTAAAAAAAGTAACAAGATTAGCGCGACAGAACTTTATTTAGCTTGGTTGATTAAATTTCCTTATTTGCTCGACAATGCCAACCAGTGGTTAGAGCTTGATTTTCTAGGTGATTCAGCGGCTGGTCAAATTTACAAAAACCTGATAGTCTTTTATAATAAGAAGCGTCCAGAAGCTGGTCAGGCAATTGATTATGATGGGTTTGTTAGCCAATTGGCTACTGACCCTCAAGGCTTTTCAGATGAACTTAAAGATTATTTAAATAGCCTATTTTTACTTTTAGATAAAGACATCAATAGTGCTACAGTAGAGCAGGCTTCCAGTGAATTGCCGAAACTGGCTAGAAACATTCAACATAATTTTTTACAAAAAAGATTAACTGATATAAGCAGAAAGATTGCTGCT
>Ga0116170_10005941_pt1 | contig 10799 bp, 8 predicted proteins | sample AD_JPNHW1_MetaG_FD_89797 | JGI IMG/M metagenome (GOLD analysis project Ga0116170, IMG submission 89797) | Active sludge microbial communities of municipal wastewater-treating anaerobic digesters from Japan - AD_JPNHW1_MetaG | ecosystem: Engineered > Bioreactor > Anaerobic > Digestate | place... | reverse complement strand
GTCATGTACGCGGAGAACCAGATCACCCAAAACTACAGGGACAGGGTTGCCACACTATTGGCTTCCGGGGAGCTGGAAATGCAGCACTATTATTACTCTACTTCGCAGACTTTCCGTACTTTCAACAGAAAGGACGTGGTTATTGACAGACTGCCCAGAAACAAGTTTTTAACGGGCAATCTCTCGGTCGCGGTCAAGAATGATACTGAATACGCCGCGGGCAGAGTATATGATCTGAAGTACCTGACTGCAAAGGTTTCATGGGTTGACCCTAAAACGAAAAAAGAGCGGTTTATTACTCTCCGCGAAGATTATTATTAGTGATAACTATGTTTAAATTGAAGCGAATTCTGACCAATCAAAAAGGTGTCACCCTGATCGAATTGATCTCCGTGATGTCTATATCCCTGATGTTGATCCTGATCTCGGCGGTGGGGCTCAGCGTCTTCTTCTCCAAATACAGGGAACTGAACACTTGGGTGGAGATGCAACGCGACGCCATGAACTGTCTGTCAACCATGAAAATGGGTGTGCCGGTGGGAACCCAACGCGAGACGGAATACTATGGGATCACCAATGCCAGGAAACTCAGGTTGATAGGCGCTTTATATGGAAGTGGCACCGGAACCGGTATCACCTGCTTTCCGCCCATATCTGATATGAGCCAGGCGATTGACAAATCACAGTTTTTCTTTGATGGGAAGGCAGTACGTGTCAACTACGTTTACAGGGGTGTACAGATCGGATCACCTCAGTACCTGTTCCCCTCGCGGGATAACCTGGATATTGTCGAGCTTCAGAACTTCAAGATCACTCAGGAAAACTCCGGAACCGAGGTTATGGTCGTCAGGGTTGATCTGACCGCCAGAGTAAAGCTCGGTCCCAAGAAGTACAGAATAATAAGTTTCAGCACAAGGATGTCCCGAGGCTTATGAGCCGGATTACCAGATCCGAGGAGGATACATGTTTCGTATTTTAAAGAGCCAGCGTGGTAACATCTCCATAGCGCTGCTGATGGCAGTGATTGGAACGATGTCTGGATTGACCATGGCCACCATGGCGATGCGCGATACGGTCACATACTTATGGGATTTTGACGATGTCCAGGGTTTACACTTCCTCAGAAGTGAAGCTACCCGTGGACAGTCTATCCTGGAGAAAGCCGGGGAAGTCAATGGAGAGCTATACACTCCCCAGAGATCGATTTCCGTGATCGGCTCTCACATGAAAAAGACTTTTGTCCTGCAGTCCAAGATCACTCATAAGCAATATGTGACAACGGGTGTGACGGATCAAGAGGGAGAAACCGCGACTTTTGGCACCAGCCAGGGTTACGTTATCCAATCCCTGATCAATTCACGACGCGGGATCAATCAGGCGGCATTTACACTCGGTAATGAATCACTGGTCAGAAAGTATGGTGAGTTCTTCCTCCGTAAGCAGAGATATTCTGAATTCATGTACTTCACAGACAACGATGAATCCACCAACGAAACCCCCGTCTATTTCTATGGACCGGATATCATCCATGGCAGAGTTCATAGTAATTCCGATATCTGGATCAAACAGGCAGGTGGCGGAACCAACGGTGGATGGCCAACATTCTACGATCTGGTCAGTACTTCCGGTGAGATCAAGGTCTTTTCCGGAAACATACCCTATGACGAAGTTTTCCTCGGAGGATATGTCGAGGGTTATAGAAAGTTTGACTATCCCACAACAATGCACTCGATTCGACGGAACGGGCTTCATATAGGCAATTCTGATGATGATACCAAGATCTATATGGTAACTGTCAGTGGCAGCTCCTTCGATTTGGTTATAGGTCAGATCAATCCCCCGGCGACTCAACACCAGTATGTTTACGCGCAGTATCCTGCCAATCCTTTAGGTGACCCCCTTTACCGCAATACGTATCTGGCGTCAGATACTACCTGGACCCAAGCCCCCGGGGGTGGTGGTGGCAACCAGACCTTCTTTGTTCAGGGTAAACTCTGGATCAGAGGAACATTCTCCGGTAACCAAACTTGGGGAACCAGCGATACACTTTCTCTGATCGGCGACATTGCCCTAGCGGGAACTCCTCTGGGACAGGCTCCGGACACACCCAACAGTATGAATCAGACTGATATAGTGGGTCTTGTTTCTGAGCAATCTATTCACATTAAATATGGTTATCGTGATCCGATCGATTCGCTTCGCTATCACCCAAATTGCGGACCCAACGGGGTCACGGGTGAGCAAGCCGGGATCAACATCTACGCAGCGCTATGCGCCCTTGCGAATGGTAACGGTGATCCACATAAGGATGGCGTATTCACCTTTGAATACCAACATCCACATCCCTCCGTGCCAGCAGTCAGAATAGGCACCACACTTTGGGAAATGATCGATCTGCATCGCAGGAAATTCCCACAGACAACCTCATCGCCGTGGCCAGCGAATAACGACTACCCCTGGTACAATCCTCTTTGGCCGGAGCGGTTGCCCTATGATGAACGGGGCGATATCAACCTCTGGGGTTCGGTCGCGCAGCGCAGACGTGGATTTGTGCACCGCAGCCCCTATGATACAGAATATCCCTCCAACGGTGTTTGGAATATCCCTATAGATTTCTGTGGAGGAACGACACAGGTCAATATGGCTGATCCTGTGTTGGGGATCCAACTGGCGACCATTCATTATCCCGGCGCCACGGGAACGGGTGTTGGTTATGCCAAGAACTACCATTATGATACGCGGTTCTATTATCGTGCTCCGCGAGATTTCCCTGAAGTTAACCTGCAGGGTGGCGATGCTCCCATGAAGACAGAATCATGGGTGCTCAGACGTCCTCCTCGTACCCTATAATATTAATGTCATAGAGATAAAGAGGAACTATGAAGAAGACAAAAACGCAACGGTTCAAGGAAACGGTGGGAATCGATATCGGTTCTCATAGTGTTAAAGTCGTTCACCTCAAGAAGCTGCATGACGGGTTCAAACTTCTCAATTATGAGATACGCCCTACGGTTCCCATGGGAATAGAGTATGTTCCCTCGGATCTGCGTCCGGAGCGTTTTGCGCCTGTGCTGATCGAGATTCTGAAGACTTTGCACATTAACCCAAAGAGCATCAAGCATCTGGTTACCTCAATTGGCGGGGATAATACCAGTATCAAGCAGATCAAGACTATCTTCCTACCGGATGATGAGTTGGAGTCGGCTCTGTTTTTTGAAGCCAAGAAGCACATTCCCATCAGCGGAAACGATATGGTGCTTGATTATCAGGTACTCAGCGTGGAAGAAAAGACCAACAACATGAATATCCTGCTTGCCGCGAGCAATAAGGATCTTCTCAATGAGCATACGAACATCTTGGTGTCGGCCGGATTGACTCCGAATATCGTGGATATCGATTCCCTTGCCATTACCAATAGTTTCGCGCTTAATGCTTTTGCTGAAGATGGTGTTTATGTCCTGCTGAATATAGGTGCTCATCGGACGAATATGGTGATCTGGGGTCCGGATTCCCGGATGTTTGCCAGAGATATTCCCTACGGCGGCTATCATTTTACCCGTGACATCATGCGTAAGCGCCAGATGGAATGGGAAACCGCGGAAAACTATAAGTTGGAGTGGGGACTCAATGATGCCGCGGACGCGGCTCAGGTTCAGACGATCTCCATGCTCGATATTTCCGAAAAAACTACCGAAGACCTTATCGTCGAGGAAGTTCGCAGAGCCTTGCGTTTTTACGTCAAAGAAGCAGGTAACAGCGATTACCGTAAGGTGTATCTGATGGGTGGATCTGCCAAGCTCAAGGGTTTGGTCGAGTATATCCAGGACAAGGTCAATATTCCCACAGAGATATTCTTACCCTTTATCAATGTGGAAATGCCTGAGAAATTCCAGGATAAAAAAGATCCGCAGCTTGCTCTTGCCATCGGCTTAGCGATGAGATTGGAATAGGGGAGATTAACGAAATGGGACAAACCTTCTTTTTTAGGATAAACCTCAATAAATTTGGCGAGATCAAGGTTCAGGCAGAGAGGGAAAAGAAAACCTTCCGCAATGCAATTATCGCCTACACTTTGGGATTCGTCGTCCTTGTCGTCCTGATGGTCAGTGTGAATTCGAATCTGAGCAAAAAGGTCGAAAACCGCAGGCAGTTCCTCAAGCAAACTGAGGATCAGCTCAAGTCATTCGAGACCGGAAGTGATTACCTTTCCAATGCAGATCTGGATAAGCTATCCGAGACCTTTAACAACCGTATATTCTGGGCGAAGAAAATGGTCGCTCTGGGTAATGAGATCACCGATAAACTTGCGGTCAGCAAGCTGACCTTCAACAACGGGATCCTTACTCTGAACGGGATAACACCTATAAACTCCGGTGTAAAGGAACTTGACCTCATCAATGAGTTCATCAACCGTCTCAAGGCTAACCCTGAGATCTCGAATGACTTCCCTCAGATCAAATCAGGACAGATCAACAAGCAGATCACCAAGGATACAGCGATCCTGGAATTCGTTATTGAATGCTACAGCAGAGAAACACAGAAGAAAGAGGCAGCGAAATGAGAGAAAGATACTATATCCTGATCCTGTTGATCATCCTGAGTTCTGTGATATTCCTCATGATCGGCTCAAACTCGCTGCATAGCAATTTGAGAAAGATCGAGCAGTATGATAAGAAAATCAAGACCGCCCAGGAAAAGCTAAACAGCTCGAAGATTCTGGAAGAACAGCTTAGTCAGTTCGCCCTGATCATCGATAATAGCTTGACTAAAGATTCCGCGTTTTCTTTCGACGAGATCAATCAATTCAAGACCCGCATCGGCGAAATTGCCAATCAGAGCGCCATATCCATCAACCGGCTGTCTGACAGTAACAAGTTCTCCCAGCCCGGTTTGATCGAGTGCACTTATAATATGGAACTGGAAGCCAATTATGTACAGGTCGGCCAGTTCATCTCCGCAATTGAATCCATGGATAACCTCATTAAGATCCATGCTCTGGATATCTCACCGGCTCAAACCACCAACAAGCAGGAAGTCTCCACTGGTCCGAACCGCTACAAAGTGACTATTGAGCTGTCGGTATTCAAAGTCAAGAAGGAGGTATAAATGCAATTCCGCTTCGTTAAAGATTTCGCGATAGCGCTCATTGTCATTGCGCTGTTAGTTCTCGCAATCAGGCTTTATGCCATACATATCCAGGGTTCCAAAGTACCAGATAAATCGATATATACCAAAGAATCTGTATCCGATACTCTCTTAAACAGGATCAAGACCATCGAAACATCGATCCAGGATCGTAAGATGTTTACCTTTAACAGCACCAGAGACCCTCTGCGTCAGGGAAACATCATTAAAGATAAGGTCGATCGTGAAAAAGAATATGCGGACATGATCCGGAACACATTCCGTCTCTCAACGACTGCTTTTGACGAATTCGGCAACAAGATCGCTTATGTCGAATATATGGACAAGATATATGGCGGAAGAGTCGGAGACGTTATTGAAGGACGTCGTATATCCAGTATCGGTGAAAATACCATGACTTACTATTATGGTGGCGGATACAACACCATTTCTGTTCAGCCCCGTCCCAGGCTAACCCCTCAGGAACAGGCTGAAACCACAAACAACCTCGGTGATTATTAATTAAGGAATATAGAAAATTGGGAGTAAATATGAAGAATATGGTGATCTCAAAAAGGTATCTGTCACTTATCCTTGCGATCGGATTGCTGTTTAGCTTGACGATGCTCGGAGCGCAGGTCGATAACAGAGCAAAATTGGCCACAAAAGTTACCTTCAATGCAGATGATGCCACACTTTCATCCGTCATGAACGCACTTTCCCGCCTGAGCGGAACCAATATCGTGCTGGCAAGCGAATCTACCGGCGCGGATGACAAGAAAGACGAGAAACGTGTAACCATCAACATTAAAGACGTGCCGATCGAAAGCGCTGTCTCTCTTGTTGCACGCGCTGTCGGTCTTTCCTACAGGGTTATTGGCGACAACACTTTCCTCGTTGGTGACAAGCAGAAGATCAGCGAAGAATCAGGCGAACGTAGCAATATCATCTATCTGAACCATCTTGATGCCGCCAAGGTCAGCAAAGCCTTGGAAAACACCGGCGGTAAGATCGTCCCGATGGAAGGTCAGAACGCCATCATGGTCTATGGAAACCCTGAGACCTTTGCTCAGGTTTCTGAGTTCATACGTAACATCGACCTTGAGCAGCAGCAGATTGAGATCAGAGTTCGCTTGATCGAGATCCAGCTCTCAAATGCCAAGAAATATGGTATTGACTGGTCACGCCTCAATCACCTGACCACCATCCTCGCTGAAGATCCTACGAATTCAGAAGGCACTGGACTTCCTTACAATTATAATGATGAGACCGGTTATCTTCCTCATGGCGATCCGACAGATTTCGAAGCTCTTCCCGAGCAGCAGTATTTCCAGAGGATCAATGGTTTTGAAGGTATCGGACATTTCAGCCGTCAACTTACAGCTCTTGACATCACAATCGATTGGCTTCTCGAAAACAATGCCGCCAAGCTTCTGACAGACACACGTGTCATGGCTTTGAATGGCAATGCTGCAGAGATTCATATCGGTGAAGTGGTTCCCTTTGTTGTCACCGACAATGAGAAGCAGATCCAGGTCGAGCGCGAGCAGGTTGGTATCATGCTCAAAGTTACCCCGACTGTGAATAAAGACGGTCAGATCACCGCGACTATCGCACCGGAAGTAAGCTCAGTGACCGATCTGGTCGGTGGCTACGTTCCCCGCACCAAAGTCCGCAGAGTCTCAACGACTGTCACGGTTCCCAATGAACAACGTATTATTGTGGGTGGTTTGCTCAATTCCAACATCACCCAGAAAACGACCAAGCTTCCTTTCCTTGGTGACCTTCCCTTTATCGGCAAGGTTTTCCAGCATCGTTACGAGCTTGTGGAAAATACAGACCTGATCATGGAGATCACTCCCAGGCTCGTTTCCACTCTCGAATCCAGCCCCATGCCCAAGATCGACGAACGGTTAACCCGTACCTTGATCAAGTATGAAGGTGATGATGATAATCAGGAGGAACAACAATGAGGAAATTGCGTTCCATCAGTCCCTATATCATGGTCCTTATGCTGATTCTGGTGAGCTTATCAAGCTCATGCGACCGGCGTAATCCGCCCACGATCATTCCGGATGTGTATAAGCCGAAGCCCTCGGAAGAGCGCATTATTACCAGGATAACCGCCTCGCCGGATACAATTTATGCTGATAATAACATTACGTTCTCCACGATCAGTGTGACCGTTAAAAACGGTGAAGGATTTGCCGCCACCAATCAGGTCGTGCAGTTCAAGACCGATCTTGGCAGAATTCTGACCAATGTTCCTACCGATAGCACCGGTGTGGCTGAATCCACATTCTGGGATGACGGTGATGTAGGTCTTGCGACGATCTATGCCATCGTGCGCAACTACAGCACTACAGCCACGGATTCGGTTATCTCAGCGGACACAGTTCAAGTGAATGTCGCGATCATTGACGTTCCCGCCATTGATCACGTAACCCTTGAGTTCCCAACCCCAGCATCGATCGGAGCCCAGCCTCTAACGGTTATGCAGTCGATCAGCATCAAAGCCAGAGCTACAAATATTCTGGGCAATGATGTTCCCAATAATACTCTGATATCCTTTGCCACGACCAGAGGCAGCTTTATCGATTCAGAAGGCAACGTCCTGGGAGATTCCGTCGTGATCAAGACGGTAAACGGGCGAGCAAGTGTAACGCTTCACGCAGGCACTATCGCGGGTCTGGGAGTAGTCACTGCCAGGATAGCGGATAAGAGCGCGACGAGGGGCATAATTGTGTCTCCCGGTCGCCCATCCAATCTGGAACTAAAGAGCTATGTCACAGTTAATGACGAGATGGTTGAAGCTGACACGAGTTCAGTCGGCAGCATCAACCCCATCCACATGGTAGCAAAGCTCACAGATACTTATAACAATCTGTGCCCCGTCAAACCGGTCAAATTCACGACCAATCTTGGGACATTTATGAATACCACTCAGAGCGTCACTCTTAATACAGATGTGAATGGTAGCGCAAGAGTCAGATTCACCCCCGGTCTTGAAGCTGGCGCGGCAACGATCACAGCTCTTGCCAATGGTGATACTCTGACAACGGCTTTGATCTTCAACATCTCTTCTGATGATATCCATTCGATCCAGTTCACGCAGGAAGAGCAGATCACACTTGCCGTAGCCAATACCGGTGGTCAGTCATCCGCAATTCTCAGAGTTAAACTCCGCGACATCAATGGTAACCTCATTGACAGCACCAGGCAGGTCGGATTCAGGATCATAAACAACAATCCTCCCGCCGGAGCCAATCTGAATAATCAACCGGTCGCAGACACGGTCTGGGTACAATCGAGCGGAGGTGAAGCGCAGGTTTCCGTTAATAGCGGAACAGTCTCCGGAGTCCTTATGGTTGGCGCATACTGCTACAAGGATAATGGTGTTCTCGTCTATGCCTCCAAGCCCAACATTATTATTAACGCAGGTCCTCCGGCAACCATCGTTCCTTTCATCGGCGCCTTTAATACCGGTGTCAATATGGGTGGTGGATTGTGGAGAGTCATTGCCGGCGCAGTTGTCAAAGACATCTGGGGTAACTCAGTCGAACGTGGCACAGCCGTCAGATTCTTCCTTCCCAACGACACTTACAATTGCCAGATCGGTGGTGACGCCTTTGTCGGTAATGTTAGTGTGAACGGAGACTCACTTGCCGGTGTTGCCTACACGATCCTCACTTATGCCGGTACCTATACCTTTGAACCTCTTACGATCAGAGCCGAAACCGGTAGCGGAACGGGCGAGTCCATCTTTGGACAAACCATAGTGATCCTTCCTCTGAACGATCCTCGTTTCGAAATGCAAGCTCAACCCGGACTGCTAAACTTCGGTACGAACCCGACTACTGGTGCCGCGATTCCGCCCAGCACAAAGGAGGCAGACATCTATTGTGTGCTGACCGATGGGCAGGGAAGCGCTATTCACGACGCCAAGATCATGATGGTTTGTACCAATGGTCAGTTCGTCTATACTGCCGGAACAGCGAATGTTCCCACAGATCCTGTCTGGCAGATCACAACAGACTGGACTGGAACAGCCATCGGACGAATCCGGTATTACTGGCAGGAGGTTCCGCCTCCAGACCCGACAACCGGACTTCCCGGACAGCTGAACGGATCGATCGTCGGTCGTATCCTTGGAACTAATGTATTCGCGGAAACAAGCGTAGCTTTACTTAACTACCTTGGGAACCCGCCTTTCTAATAAACAATGAACCATGGTGTGGGGATAGTTTTATCCCCACACCAAATTTTTCATACCGGGAGTTGCTATAGACACTTGATTATCCGCCAAGCGGTTATGTAGATTTTAATTATTACTAACAAGGATGTTTACATGAGCTATGATCCTCAATATGCCCGTTTGGGCGAGATAGTGGTGCATGAAGGATATTGCACCGAAGACCAGGTCAAGGAAGCCTTGATCAAGCAATCCAATTTCGGTTTGAAAATAGGTGAAACTCTGATAAAACTCGGACATCTGGAAGAGCGTTCCTTGCTTCACGCGCTCCATCTCCAGTTGGGTTATGATATCGTCGAAGACAATGAACTCATGGATCTCGACATTGATGTGGTCGCTCTTATTCCCGAACCTTATGCAACCGAAAACCGCGTTGTTGCCCTCCGCGAGGAAGGCGACGGGGTCGTGGTCGCTCTGACCGATCCCGAGAATCTTACCGTTATTGATAGTTTAAAAAAGATCCTGGGCAAGAACGTCAAGCCTTTGCTTATTGGCGACAGATCTCTCCAGGATACTTTGGATAAATACTACAAGAGTATCCGCACAACCTCCCAGGTCGAAGACGCTGTCGGCGGATTTGACTTTGTCGCGGTTGACGATGAAGAGAACGAGATCACGATCGCGGCAGCTTCCGGAGACGCTGAAGCGCCCATCGTCAAGCTCGTTAATCTGATCATCAATGAAGCTATCAAAGCTGGTGCCACGGATATTCATATCGAACCCCTGATCAAGACAACCAGAGTGCGTTTCCGTGTCGATGGTGCCCTGCGAGAAGTTATGACTCCTCCTATCGGTATGCACATGGGTGTGATCTCCTTGATCAAGGTTATGTCCAAACTCAATATCGCCGAACGCCGTCTACCTCAGGACGGTCACATAGCTTTAAAAACCGCTCTGAAGAGCGTTGACGTCCGTGTGTCCATAACCCCCACCGTCTTAGGTGAAAAGGTCGTTATGCGTCTTCTGGACAAGGGCGAATTTGGATTCAAGCTTAGTACCCTGGGGTTCGAGGGCGAAGATATGGAGATATTCCAGAAGATCATTCGCCGTCCTTATGGAATTATTATCGTTTCCGGACCTACCGGTAGCGGTAAATCAACTTCCTTGCATGCCGCGCTCAAAGAGATCGAAGACCCTGAGACCAATATCATCACCGTTGAAGACCCTGTGGAATATCGTCTTGAAGGTGTCACCCAGATCGAGACCAAAGAACAGATCGGCCTGACCTTCGGTTCAGCCCTACGCTCCGTTCTGCGTCAGGATCCGGATATCGTTCTTATCGGTGAAATCCGTGACGAGGAAACCGCGGACATCGCTATCAAGTTCTCTCTTACCGGTCACCTCGTGTTTTCAACCCTGCACGCGAATGATGCCCCCGCGACGGTCACCCGTCTGATCGATATAGGTATCAAACCTTACCTGG
>Ga0116170_10005938_pt1 | contig 10801 bp, 10 predicted proteins | sample AD_JPNHW1_MetaG_FD_89797 | JGI IMG/M metagenome (GOLD analysis project Ga0116170, IMG submission 89797) | Active sludge microbial communities of municipal wastewater-treating anaerobic digesters from Japan - AD_JPNHW1_MetaG | ecosystem: Engineered > Bioreactor > Anaerobic > Digestate | place... | reverse complement strand
TCGCATGTTGTCCGGCTGTTTGTAAATAAATATCCTGATTATAAAATTGTTAATCTCGACAAATTGACTTATGCCGGCAATTTGGCCAATCTGAAAGATATCGAAAACCACACCAATTATGAGTTTGTAAAAGGCGATATTGTTGATGCAGATTTTATCCTGAAGTTATTTGTTGACAGACAATTTGACGGGGTAATCCACCTGGCGGCCGAGTCGCATGTTGACCGTTCGATCAGCAATCCTACCGAGTTCGTATTCACCAATGTAATCGGAACGGTAAACCTGTTGAATGCCGCCCGCCATATTTGGAAAGACAATACCGAAGGCAAACGTTTCTACCATATTTCAACCGACGAAGTATATGGTAGCCTGGGCAGCGAAGGCATGTTTACCGAGGAAACCGGCTATGATCCGCATAGCCCATATTCGGCATCAAAAGCCAGTTCCGACCATTTTGTGCGCGCTTACCACGATACATTTGGAATTCCGGCAGTGGTTTCCAACTGCTCGAACAACTACGGTTCGTTCCAGTTTCCTGAAAAGCTGATCCCGTTGTTCATCAATAACATCAAGCACAACAAGCCACTCCCGGTTTATGGCAAAGGCGAGAACGTGCGCGACTGGCTGTGGGTGGAAGATCATGCCCACGCGATTGACGTGATTTTCCACAATGGCAAAAATGGCGATACCTATAATATTGGCGGTCACAACGAATGGACAAATATTAGTCTGATCAAATTAATGTGCAGTATATTGGACCGGAAATTAGGCAGAGAAGCCGGTGAATCAGAAAAACTGATTACCTACGTGAAAGACCGCGCCGGACACGACTTACGTTATGCCATTGACTCTACCAAACTTCAGAAAGAGCTGGGTTGGGTGCCAAGCCTACAGTTTGAAGAAGGTCTGGAAAAAACCATCGACTGGTACCTTGCCAACACCGAATGGCTCGAAAACGTAACCAGCGGCGACTACCAGAAATACTACGAAAAGCAGTACCAGAATAGGTAAACTTGTTTCATAGATTTACAAGTCAGGGCTTCATTTCAAAGTGAGGCCCTGACTCATTTTATACGGCCTCATTATTAAGTTTTTATTGCATTTCTATCTATTCGCGGCTACCGGGAATTAAACCGAACACCAAACCCATTTTTTTCTATATTTGTACCTTTCAAAAAAAAGGCATTAAGTTACGTTACAATGAGTAATAAATTTCAGTTTTACAAGCAATTAGATCTTTCTCAAATCAATAAAGATGTTTTGAAAAAATGGGAAGATGATGATACATTCCACAAGAGTATAACAACCCGCGAAGGACACGAAACCTTTGTTTTTTACGAAGGACCGCCTTCGGCCAATGGGATGCCCGGAATTCATCACGTGATGGCACGCGCCATTAAAGATACTTTTTGCCGCTACAAAACCATGAAAGGCTATCGCGTTCACCGCAAAGCTGGCTGGGATACTCACGGGCTTCCGGTTGAATTGGGCGTGGAAAAATTGCTCGGAATTACTAAAGACGATATTGGCAAAACCATTTCGGTGGCCGAATACAATGCAGCCTGCCGCAAAGAGGTGATGAAATATACCCGCGAATGGGAAGAACTGACCCGTCGCATGGGCTACTGGGTGAATATGGATGACCCGTACATCACATACGACAACCGCTACATCGAAACCATCTGGTGGTTGCTGAAACAACTTTTCGAGAAAAATTTATTATACAAAGGATATACGATCCAGCCTTTTTCGCCTGCTGCCGGAACCGGATTGAGCTCGCACGAGCTGAACCAACCGGGCTGTTATCGCGACGTGAAAGACACCACTGCTGTGGCTCAGTTTAAAGCCATTAGGAACGAAAAATCGGAATTCCTGTTCGAAAACGTGGAAACCGATTTGTACTTCCTCGCATGGACAACTACTCCCTGGACTTTGCCATCGAATACGGCTCTTTGCGTTGGACCAAAAATCACCTACGTGAAAGTTCGCAGCTTCAATCCATATACCGGAACTCCGGTAACTTTGATTCTGGCCAAAAACTTGCTGGCAACCCATTTCGATCCAAAGAATGCTGAATTGGCTTTGGAAGATTACCAGGTTGGCGACAAAAAGATTCCATATAAAGTGTTGGCCGAATACGCCGGAACTGAACTGGAAGGCGTGAAATACGAGCAACTGATCAACTGGGTGAAACCGAAAGGCGATGCTTTCCGCGTAATTACCGGCGATTTTGTTACTACCGAAGATGGTACCGGTATCGTTCATATCGCGCCAACGTTTGGTGCTGATGACGACCGCGTTGCCAAACAAAGCGGCATTTCACCTCTGATTGTTGACGACCGCGAAGGCAAACGCCAGCCGCTGGTTGACCGCAACGGACGGATGTTCCTCGTAGAAAACATGTCTCCTGAATTTGTTGCTGAATATGTGAATGTGGAAGCCTATTCGGAATATGCCGGTCGCTTCGTGAAAAACGCCTACGACGATACGCTCACCGAAGACGATGCCACACTCGACATCGACATCTGTGTGATGCTGAAGAAAGAGAATAAGGCTTTCAAGGTTGAAAAACACGTGCACAACTATCCGCATTGCTGGAGAACCGATAAACCGATCCTGTATTACCCGCTGGATTCGTGGTTCATCCGCACCACCGCGGTAAAAGATAAAATGATCGCGCTCAACAATACCATCAACTGGAAACCAGCCTCAACCGGAACCGGACGTTTTGGCAACTGGCTCGAAAATCTGGTTGACTGGAACCTGAGCCGCTCGCGTTTCTGGGGAACTCCGCTTCCAATCTGGCGAACTGAAGATGGCTCCGAAGCCAAATGTATTGGCTCGACCGAAGAACTGGTGGCCGAAATTAAAGCCGCAGTTGCTGCCGGAGTTATGGAGAAAAACATTTTCGAGGGTTTCGAAGTAGGCGACAACTCGAAAGAAAATTACGACAAAATCGATCTGCACCGTCCGTTTGTTGACGACATCGTGCTAGTTTCGGCTTCAGGAAAGAAAATGTTCCGCGAGCCCGACCTGATCGACGTTTGGTTCGATTCGGGCGCCATGCCTTATGCGCAGCGCCACTATCCTTTCGAATACAAGGAAAAGTTCAACGAGGTTTTTCCGGCCGATTTCATTGCCGAAGGTGTTGACCAAACCCGTGGCTGGTTCTTCACGCTGCACGCCATCGCAACGATGATCGACGAATCAGTTTCGTTCAAAAATATCATCTCGAACGGTTTGGTGCTCGACAAAAACGGCAACAAAATGTCGAAACGTTTGGGTAACGCCATCGAGCCGTTTGCCGCCATCGAAGACAATGGTTCCGATCCGCTGCGCTGGTACATGCTCACCAACTCGCAGCCTTGGGACAACCTGAAATTTGACATGGCCGGTGTTGACGAGGTGAAACGCAAATTCTTCGGAACATTGTACAATACCTATAACTTCTTCGCGATGTATGCCAACATCGACGGCTTTACCTACACTGAAGAAGAAATTCCGGTAAACGAACGCCCCGAACTGGATCAGTGGATCATTTCGCTGCTTAACTCGCTGGTAAAAGAAGTGGGCGAAAGCTACGAAAGTTACGAGCCAACCCGCGCCGGACGCGCCATTTCAGAGTTTGTATCTGAAAATCTGAGCAACTGGTTCGTTCGCCTGAGCCGTAAACGCTACTGGGGCGGATCGTACGACAAAGACAAAATTTCGGCTTACCAAACTTTGTACACTTGTTTGAACACGATTGCCAAACTGATGGCTCCAATCGCACCGTTCTATGCCGATTTGCTCTATACAGATTTGAATAAAATCACCGGTAAAGAAACAGACCAAAGTGTGCATTTGGCCGAATTCCCATTGTGCGACGAGTCGCTGATAAACACCGATCTGGAACAAAAAATGGATTTGGCGCAAAAAGCTTCGTCGATGATTTTGGCCTTGCGTCGCAAAGAAAAGCTGAAAGTTCGTCAGCCGCTGGCAAAAATCATGGTGCCAATTTTGAATCCTGAATTCAAAGCACATTTCGAAGCGGTAAAGAACATCATCCTTTCAGAAGTAAACGTGAAGGAAGTTGAATACATCACTGATTCAGAAGGAATTATCAAGAAAAAGATAAAAGCAAACTTTAAAACTCTTGGCCCAAAATACGGCAAACTGATGAAACAGATTTCAGGAGAAATTGCCGCATTTAGCCAGCACAACATTGGCCAGCTCGAAAAATCAGGAAACTATCCGTTGAACATTGAAGGGCAGGAAATTCTGATTGGCTTGGAAGATGTTGAAATACAGACAGAAGATATTCCCGGATGGTTGGTTGCCTCAGAAGGCGGTCTGACCATCGCACTCGACATCAATCTTACTGAAGAACTGAAACAGGAAGGTATTGCCCGCGAGTTCATCAACAAAATTCAGAATATCCGCAAAGACAGCGATTTTGAAGTAACTGACCGTATCGTCCTGAAAATTCAGAAGCACGATTTTTACAATCAGGCTGTAACAAATTTTGCTGAATACATAAGCAATCAAACACTTGCTTCTGAACTAGTTATGGTTGATACTCTGGAGGACGAAAATTCCAGTTTAGTTGAGATTGATGTTGATGTGAATGCACGGATTCAGGTAATCCGGAATTCATAATATGGTAATTAACTCAGAATGCTCAAAAGCGTGTAATGAATCGAAATTATTTTATACTTTTAAGGTCTGAGGTAAATGTAACCCTAATTCAGAAAATGAAAAAAGCTTAAAGTTATGAGTGAAAAGACCAGATATTCGGATGAAGAGTTACTTGAATTTAAAGCTATAATTCTTGATAAACTCGAAAAAGCCCAGAAGGACTTTGAAATGTATAAAAGCTCAATAACCCAGAGCGATGGTAACGATACCCAGGATACATCTCCAACCTTCAAGGTTTTGGAAGAAGGAGCAGCCACTTTGTCGAAGGAAGAAGCCGGGAAACTTGCTCAGCGTCAGCAAAAATTCATTCAGTATTTGCAAGCTGCTCTTGTTCGTATCGAAAACAAAACTTATGGTATTTGTCGTGAAACAGGGAAGCTCATTTCAAAAGAGCGATTGCGAGCTGTTCCGCATGCAACCCTTAGTATTGACGCAAAAAACGGACAGAAATAAATTTAAAATCAATATTTTGTAAAAGATTGGAAGAAAAACACTTCCAATCTTTTTTTATAAACTAAAAAGATGTCGAAGTTACAAAAGTCGATTCTCATTGTTGTTTTAGTCTTGCTGGTTGACCAAATTCTTAAGATTTGGATCAAAACGCACATGACCCTTGGTGAAGAATTCTCGGTAATTGGAAGTTGGTTCCGTATACATTTTGTTGAAAATAACGGAATGGCTTTTGGGTTTGAATTTGGCGGAGATTATGGAAAAATTTTCCTTAGCTTATTCCGCATTGCAGCCGTATTCGGAATTGGATGGTATATACTGAAACTCGTAAAAAAAGATTTGCCTATGGGTTTCATTGCGTGCGTAGCGCTGATCTTTGCCGGAGCAATTGGAAACATTATTGACAGCGCTTTTTACGGCCTTATTTTTAATGAGAGTGCAGGAAAGGTTTCTACTTTATTCCCTCCGGAAGGTGGCTACGCAACTTTTCTACATGGACGAGTTGTTGACATGTTCTATTTCCCTTTAATTTCAGGTGTTTATCCAAGTTGGGTGCCTGTTTTTGGTGGACGTGATTTTGAGTTTTTTCGGCCCGTATTCAATGTTGCCGACTCTTCAATTTCAATTGGTATATTTTCCATTATCATTTTCTACAGAAAGCTATTTAACAAGCTTGGAGAAAAAGAAACAAAAGTTGACGAAGAAAATAAGCAACAAGAATTAGAAGATGTTGTGAAAACTGACACAGAATCTGCTGAAAATTGATTCCGACACTTGTGAATTCGCGGCGAATTCTGTAAACTTGCACTCCGAAATTTGAAATACCAAATATTTCAGGGCCCATAGCTCAGTTGGTTAGAGCACCTGACTCATAATCAGGGAGTCACTGGTTCAAGCCCAGTTGGGCCCACTTCAAAATCAAGCAGTTACGAGAAATCTTAACTGCTTTTTTATTCTCCTACATACAATCTACATACAAAATGCCTCAAAAAGGCAGTATCAAAGGATACTAAAAACAAAAACCGCCCTCTAAAAGAAAGCGGTTTTAGAAACCTTTAGGTTCTCAAATGAATCAAGCCAATACGATTGCCCCGACATAAACACTGTTTGATAAAACAGTTTGCTTCTCATCCTGAAATGCAATGTAGCATTGGACCTCATCTCCAGTAAAGTTTTCAGGTAAAGAAACTACCTGGCTTCCTTCAGCGCGGGTGTTTCCACCAACTACGGTTACTGCAAGTTGTTTTGCCGGGTTTAACACAACAAGCAAAACTTTATCATTCCCCTTTGCCTTAGCTTCGTTCGAGTTGTTGGTCCAGCTAAATTCAACTTCAGTTGTCGAGTTCATTGCCACTTGAGGATTTAAAGCCCCAGGGAGCGAACCACGAGCAACCAATGCACTTGCATAGTCGATAGAGTAATCAGGATAAACACCAGTGAGGGCGTTGTTCAGGTTGTAGGACATAGCGCTGTTGAAAGCAGTCATCTTAACAGCGTAATTTTTGAAACCTACCCGCAAGAATGCGGTTAATGGCTGCAAAAAATAGAGAGCCGCAGCAAATCTGGCTCTTTGGTCCAGCTGTGCTTCGGTTTTGGGATTTGATACACTGGCAGCTTTTCCACGCATATAATCAATGCCTTTCCAGTTGCCTCCAATTACTGTTCCGACTTTGCCGGAGAATCCACCCAGGATTCCTTTTTTAATTGTACCCATGACGGTAATTTTAAATTGTTTCTACTTGGACTTGGTATGGACTTGACACGAACCAAACCCGACTTTGTCCTTATCTGATCCAAGGTATTGCAATAATTGGGCAATGCCTGATATTGAGAATGCTATGCGTTTAGATGCGTTCTTTTGCAGTGACAATATTTCTAAGGTCATGTTTGATTGTTTCCCGGCAATCATTTTAGGGAAAACCCTTAAAAATCCTTTTTGAAAAGTGAAATGGCAAATTTCGGGTATGATGATGATGTGCTGTTGAAATGGGAAATAACTGGCACCGGGAGGTGGGTGGGCAGTTATTCTCATTTCAATAGCATGATGAAACGCTCAATGAAGTCTGAACAAAGCGATAATGATCGGGAACCGGTTTTATGGGGCAAACAATTCGCAGGTAAAATAAGCGGGAATGCTGGAGTCGTGGGCTGGAAAGGTGTGGGTGTGAGGCACGAAACACTTACACGTGCGGTGCTGAAACTGGTGAGGTGAACGAAATGAAATAGAGAGCGGTGTCGTGAGGAACGAGCGTCCCAGCGAACGGTTGAATGAGTGAGACGAACCGGCTGCAAGCACAATGGCCTTGCCCAAAGCTTTTTATTTTACCTGCACCATTAAAGGGTGGTGGAAATGAAGGACAAGATATTGCTCAGGAAACGGTCTATTATCGAAACCATTAATGACGAACTGAAAATTATTTGTTCCATCGAACATTCACGCCACAGGTCTTTTGGGAACTTCATGACCAATTTAATATCTGCTCTAATCGCTTATTCGTTCTTTCCCAAAAAACCAGCTATCAAATATCAAACCGTAAAGTCAAACCAATTGACCCTATTTTAGAATCGAACTCAGGTTATTAGGAAATATTCTCTACGGAGTAGCACATACTCCACAATTTTGCTTTCCAAAATGTACCTAGCTCTGAATTCTGAATGAGTTTTCCACTAAATGATTTCAGATTGTACTGTACTTGCTTGACGAATAAATGTTGTATTACTATGTTTGCGGGGATTAACAATTCTAAAATATTGGGAATGGTGAGCATACTCAATGTCTGATTTAAGCTGTTTAGAAGATATAAAATCAAAACCTGCCTAAACGACATGTGTTATCAAATTCAAAAATAATATTAATGGGATCAGTGATGGAAACGGAAGATGAACTAATAAAAAACTATAAAAACTTAAAATACGAGCTTGAAAATGCTTTCAAAAAGGTCAGGGGAACAAGTAATTTGCGCGAAGCCAAAGGATTTTTAATTGAAGTTCAAAATAGTTTTAAGGGGTTGAAGCTTCGTAGAGATGATCGTGAAGAACTGTACACAAAATTACAGGATGCGTTTACTGAGATTAATACGAAAATAGAAGATGAAAAAAATCAATTTAATATTGAAGCCCTCCGAAATTATTCATCGCTTAAAATAAAAGTTGAAGAGGCTCTTTTTCTGGCTAGTAATCCCAAAGATTTCAAAGAAACCTGGGATTTCCTGATTGAAGTTCAGGCAATGTTTAAAGAAACCAGACTTATTCGTGAACATCGGGAAAGTATGTATGCCATGCTTCAATTGGCTTTTGAAAAAATAAAAGGTTTTAAGGAAATTGAGAAAGCGGGTTTGGAAAAAGAAAGCGCTCAAAACTATAATAAACTGAATCAAGATATTGAAGATGCCATCAGTCAGGCAAAAAAGACGGAGGATATCAGGCAAGCGAAAGATTTGTTGATCAAAGTTCAGTCTGAATTTCGAAATGCCAAACTTGTAAAAGAAAAGCGGGAGGAGTTATATACAAAATTACAAGAAGCATTTACGAATATAAATATTCGTCATGAGGAAATTTCGCTAAAGAATAATCAAGAAGCGGAAAGGCAATACGATTTGTTCAAACCAAGAGCTTTGGATATTTTAAGACGAACCAATGAAACGCTTGAATTTCATCAGCTTCGGATTGACATAAAAGATTTGCAGGCCGATATTAGGGACTCTGTTTTAAAAAAAGAACAAAGGGAAAACATTCATAACATTCTACAGGAAGCCATTGGAACTTTGAATTTACGGCAGGATCATGAAAAAAATTCATTTGAACTGGAAGCTCAAAGTAATTACAAATACCTTAAATCAAAAGTTAATGATGGCCTGATCCAGGCAGAAGAATCCAACGAATATAAAGAAACAAGAGAATACCTGAAAAAAATCCAGTCCGAATTTAAATATATCAAACTTGTCAGGGAGCAGAGAGAAGAACTTTATTCAAGATTACAGTCTGCATTTGCCATACTAAACCAGCGAGTCGATGAGTATTTTCATGAGAAGAAAAAGAACTGGGAACTGAAAATGCAATACAAACTTTCTTCGCTCTATACGGATGTCATGGATATGAAAGAATCGATTAAAAATGATATTGAAAACCTACAAGAGTTGGAAGACCATCTTTTTGACATACAATCTTTGGGTAAAGAAACCACAACAATTTTTGGACTTAAAGCCAGGATTTCTTCTTTGCGCGTCAACATTGACAAAAAGGAAACCCAAATTAAAGATATGGAAAGTGAAATGGAAGATATCAGAAAGAGATTGTCTTCGGAGGGATAAATTGCCTGCATTTCCATTAATGGATTCACAAGTTAATCTCGTTGTGAAGGATTAAATGAGCTACATTGATTCATCTCTGGAGAGAGAGGTTAGATATTAAAGTTTTGTAAATGGATTATATGAAGCCATTGGAGTAAACAAATATTATTGGTTTATCAATTGATCTTGTAAGGATCAATTCAGCATTGGGGTGGACGTCAAATTTTAAGCATAAATTTTATGCTACTCTGAAAAGGAAAAAAGAGATATCCCTTATTCCTCTTAAACTTGTTCTAAAAGCCTTCAGTTTTGCGTTGAACGATTCGGCAGAAGCATTGGTTGACCGGTTATCGATGAAGTTCAGGATTTGCTGGTAATGCTTGTAGATTGTTGCCGATATGGTGTTAAATGCCTTAAAGCCGGAATCCGTCACATCGTTATACCATTTGGCCAGTTTGGTATAAGCCACGCCTTTAACTTTTGTTAGTGAGAAGATCAACCGAAGAGAATGAGTCAGGCTAAAAGCTTTGTGAATGTCGGGATATTGGGTAAACAGGATTTTGGCTCTTGTCTTTTGACTGGGTGACCATTTTTCGGCTGATTTGAACAGCAGGTATCGGCTTCGAACCAGCAATTGCATTTTGGTATCGCTGTTTTCAAAGCGAAAAGGCACATGCTCAGTTTTTTCCCAACGGGCATTGTCGATGGCATTTGTTTCTTCATTAATGGCATCCCATCGGTGTTTGATACGCATTTTCTGAAAGGTATCGTAACCCAGTAAAATGGCTCCCGATTGCTGAATATTGGTTATTGTTCCGGGTAATTTATTCATATCTAGGCAAAAGTTAAAAAGTGAAAGGTAAAAGTCGCAAGCTGCTTAATTGCCACTTTTGACTTTTACCTTTTCCCTTATTTAGGGTACGATATAACCGTATTTTTCGAAAATGGGTTTGCAATCGCCGCTTAAAACAAACTTCATAAACTTGGCAACTTCAGGGTTCACCTTCCAGCCTTTCACCAAAATCATCGCCTGCTCAACCGGTTTGTACAACTTCGGATCGACAACATACACGGAGCCTTTCATGTCGGGTGTCATGGTCAGCGACAAGGCCAAAAACGCCACCTCGGCATTGCCCGTTTGGGCAAACTGCGCGGTTTGCGAAATGTTGTCGGCATATATTATTTTGTCCTTCACTTTATCGAACAATCCGGCTTGTTTGAGGCAAGCCACGGCGCGATCGCCATACGGAGCCAAATCGGGCTTGGCCACCGCAATGCGTTTTACCGAAGGATCGGTCAGGATGTCCAGTCCTTTCGACACATCGAGCGTGTTGCTCCAAAGCACCAGTTTTCCCAACGCGTACACTTTCATCTCGCCTGAAGCG
>Ga0116170_10005937_pt1 | contig 10801 bp, 5 predicted proteins | sample AD_JPNHW1_MetaG_FD_89797 | JGI IMG/M metagenome (GOLD analysis project Ga0116170, IMG submission 89797) | Active sludge microbial communities of municipal wastewater-treating anaerobic digesters from Japan - AD_JPNHW1_MetaG | ecosystem: Engineered > Bioreactor > Anaerobic > Digestate | place... | reverse complement strand
CTTGAGAAATTCGTTTTCGGATTATGCGGCAACGATCCTCATGAAGGCGGCTACGGCGGAATGAACATACTCGGAACAATAATTCAGAACGGCATCTTCCAGGGCGGCGGCGGCGGAGCTTCCACCCAGGCGAATGGCTCGACTGCTTCGGCAGGCGGTCATGGAGGCGGAATAGTAATAATAATTGCTGATACTATCGACGGGAACAATCATTATATAAGAGCCAACGGTAACAATGCAGCAAATTCGTTATCAGATGCAGGTGCAGGCGGTGGGGGTGGAGGAGGATCGGTAGCTGTTTCATTACGTAACTTCTCGGGCCAGCTTCAGTTATCGGCCAACGGAGGGAACGGAGGAACAAACGCCGGAGGCTTCGGTTACGGAGGCGGCGGGGGAGGAGGACTGATATGGATAAACGGCTCAACTATGCCTTCCATGATAACAGGTGCAACAGTACAGCATGGAACACTTGATCCGACTACTCCTTCGGAGGGTATCGGCGAAATAAAATACAACTATATCCCCAGGCTTAACGGATTCCTTTTCAATTCAGTATGGTCGGTGGCCACAGGTAACCTTGTCGACTCGGTGTGTTCGAATACAATGTACGGACAGATCGCGGGTACGAATCCGGTAGGGGGAACACTTCCCTATACATATCGCTGGGAAATAAGCACGACTTCTGCAACATCCGGATTCTCAACGGCTCCGGGGATCAGTAATCAACAGAATTATACTCCTTCCGTACTTCTTACCCAGACTTCATGGATCCGAAGAGTCGTCACCGACAATGGAGGTATTACGGATTTCAGCCTGCCGGTAAGAATAATTGTTCATCCTTTTATCACAAATAATGTTATAGGAAATCCCGAAACACTCTGTTACGGTCAGACAGCTTCTGCTCTTGTGCCGGTCCAGACCATCCAGGCAGGTAACGGGATTTACAGCTACAGCTGGCAGTCGAGCGGCGATAATGTAAACTGGTCGGATCTCCAGGGAGCCGGAGCCACCTTTCAGCCTTCCGGCGGGCTCACCGCAACAACGTGGTACAGAAGGCTTGTCACTTCCGGATCGTGTATGGATATAAGCGCTGCTGTCAGAATAAATGTACTTGATACAGTCAGAAATAATTCAATAATTTCCCTTCCGCAGGAAATATGCGACGGAATGGCATTTACAGTCCTTTCAGCTACAACTGCGCCTGCATTGAGCGGAGGCGACAACACTTACAGGTTCAGGTGGGAGAGCAGCTCCGACGGAAATTCATGGACAGCTGCCGGCGGAGTGAATAATACCGCAGGGTATGATCCCGATGAATCAGCTTCATATTTTCCGGGCAGCCGGTATTTCAGACGTGTTGTAATGTCGGGAAGTAACGATGTGTGCGTGAACATAAGCAGGCCTGTCCTTCTTAATTCCTATCCGGTTATCTCCGGAAATACGATCGCAGCAGACCAGACAATATGTTCGGGCTCTGCGCCGGCAGCGCTTAACGGATCGCAGCCATTTAACGGGAAAGGAGCAGGAAGCTATAGCTACACCTGGCAGGACAGTACGAAATTTCATGCCTGGACCGACATTCCCGGCTTTGTAAAGGTTGCTTCGAAGGATTTCATTCCTCCTTCCCTGACCGATACAATCAGATACAGGAGGATCGTCTACTCATCAGCATGTACGGATATCAGTAAATCAGTCAGAATAAATGTACATAAACCGGTCGCAGGCAATTCGATAACTCTTCCGGGAGGCCTTTCCGACACAACAGTATGCAGTGGCGCAATTCCCCACCTGCTGACAGGAACAGCTGTTTCAGGGGGGACTGGTATACCAGGTGATTATGTTTACCAGTGGTCGTCATCAACAGATAATAATGTTTGGAACGATATCGCACAGGGTGGAACATCAGTGAATTATCAGCCCCTGGCGCTTTCAGCGACAACCTGGTTCAGGCGAAGGGCAATATCGGGACAGTGTTTCTCCGTAAGTCAGACCATCAGGGTTGTAGTTTTGCCTTTAATAACAAACAATACTATAGCGTCGGGTCAGACCGTCTGCAAATCCGACACACCGGCTCCTCTTGCCCAGGCAGGCGGACCGGTTATGTCGGGAGGCAGCGGAACTTATTCCTACCTGTGGGAACAAAGCAAAGACGGAATATCGTGGGCGCCGGCAGCAGGAACAAACAACCTTGCCGACGGAACATATCAGCCTCCTGTAATGATAAAGACGATGAAATACAGGAGAAATGTGACATCCGGGGCAAATAGTTGCTGCAGAAGCACATCCAATGTCCTTGAACTTGTACTCGATTCCCTTCCCGTGGGTGCATATATAAATGCAGGACCTGATACAGCTGTTTATTCCTTTGACCATATTGTCGGTATGGCGGCCGATCCGGCGTTTGAAGGAGGTTCCGGCCTGTGGAGCGTTGTTGAGGGATCTGGCGCTTTTGATGATGAAACCGATAATGAAACAAAGGTTGCAGGACTTGAGAAAGGTGTCAATACCTTCAAATGGACAGTAACCAAGGGTACGTGCAAGCTTGAAGATGAAGTTGATGTAATAATATATGACATGGTTATTCCTGAAGGATTCTCGCCGAACGATGATCCAAACGGCTATAACAACAAATTCATTGTTAATGGACTTGACCTGCCGAATCAGGAGGCTGAGCTGAGGATTATCAATGGTGCAGGGACCGAAATATTTTATACATCGAACAGGAATGGAAGTGAATGGACCGACTGGGATGGTAAAAACTCAAAGGGAACTGACCTCCCTGAAGGAACATATTATTACCTGCTTACCCTTAAATCGAAAGGTAACGGACAGGTATTCAAAAAAAGCGGATTTATTGTTTTAAAAAGATATTAAAGAACACAGGATTTCATGGGATTCTTCAATAAAAATGAAATATTCAGTCGGGGAAAGAAATACAGTCTGCCTTTTCTTTTCCTGCTGTTCTTTAATATAGCATGGGGACAAACCCCCGATTCGGCAAGGATAAACCTGGGATTTCCTGTTTACAGCCAGTACCTCCAGAACGGCCTTGTGATAAACCCTGCCTATGCAGGAACACGCGAAGTTCTGAGCGGCTTCCTTTCATACAGGATGCAATGGATGGGCACAAACGGTTCTCCCCTGCTTCAGTCGCTTTCGTTCCATTCGCCAATGAAGAATGATAAGGTCGCTCTCGGATTTTCTGCCCAGTTCCTGAAATATGGAGTTACAAGGTCGACAAGCCTTTTTGGAAGCTATGCATATTGTATCAGGCTTAAGACAGGAAAGCTGTCGTTCGGACTCCGGGCAGGCGTAGACCTTTCAAACACCGATTATACAGGCCTGCTTCTTAACGACCCTGATGATCCGGTTTTCAAGACTGCCGATCAGGGACTTGTTTTGCCTAACTCGGGAGCAGGCGTATATTACTATAATGACAGGTTTTTTGCCGGTCTTTCAATTCCCGCTTTCCTGAGTTACAGAAGGACAAGCAACGGATCAGCAGTACCATATCACAGCTTCGGACAGTATGAATTCATTATCTCGGGCGGAGCCATCTTTGCAATTTCTCCTGCCCTGAAATTCAAACCCTCGGTTCTGATCGATTATTCGATGCAGGAAACGAAAAAACTTTCACAGTTCGACATCACAGGTAATTTTATTATAGGCGACCTTATATGGGCCGGCGCTTCATACAGGTTATCGGAACAGGTCGCAGTCGGTATCGTTCAGGCTCAGCTTAACCACCAGCTGATGATTGGATTTTCATACGACTATCCTTTGGGAAGGATGAATTCCTTTTCACACGGATCATCAGAATTCATTTTAAGGTATGAATTCAGATACAAGGTAAGTGCAGCCAATCCAAGATATTTCTGAACAGGATGAGAAAAGTAAAAGGCATATCATTCATGATCATTAATATTCTACTACTGGCAGGAATGGTTTCCGCACAGGAAGTTTCGCCGTATAAAATATCGAGGTTGTCAGTGAACCTTCAGAACTACAGCGAAATATCGCCGGTGATAGTGGATGACGGGATCATATTCTGTTCCGACAGGAGACTTACAGGGATAACCGACCGCACATCATTCGATAACAGGAGGCTTTATAACCTTTATTTTGCAGGAAAGAAGGATACATCCGACTTCCGTAAACCAGTGAATATTAAAAGTGAACGCAGCGCGCTCTTCAATACGGGACCGCTATGCATGGCTCACGACGGCAAAACGATATATTTTACAAGTGAAATAGAAACAGGAGTTCAGTCGAAAAGCAGGAATTTCAGAAATCACAGCGGGATATTCACTGCCAGGCTGTCGGACATGCAACTGGTATCGATCGAACCGTTTAAATATAATAATCCTGAATATAATATTGGACAGCCTTCACTGAGCGCTGACGGACGTTTCCTTTATTTTGCCTCAGATATGCCGGGCGGATCAGGCCGGTCCGACATATATTACTGTGAATTGATTAACGGTGAATGGAGCAGTCCGGTTAATATGGGACCCCGCATTAATTCACCGGCGACTGACAATTATCCCTGCATACATCAGTCGGGCAGGCTTTTCTTTGCTTCTGACAGACCCGGCGGAATGGGCGGCCTCGATGTCTATTCAGCGGATTATATGGATAACGCGTGGGAAGAACCCGTAAGGCTTGCATCGCCCGTAAACTCTGCACAGGATGATTTTGCTTTTGTTGCAACGCCCGACCTGCAGAAAGGATTCTTTACCTCGAACAGAAGACGGAATGACGATATTTATGGATTTACTACGGCAATAATCAGAAAAGCATCATGCAATCCTCTGGAAATAAACAATTACTGCTATGAGTTTGTAGAGGAAAATGCAGTGAAATACGATACTATACCTTTTACCTTTGAATGGAATTTCGGCGATGGAAGCAAGGCTATGGGAAGAATTGCGGAGCATTGTTATGCAGGCCCCGGAAAATATCTCGTTCAGCTCAATGTGACAAATATGGTAACTGGCGAAGTTAAACTCAATGAAAAAAGTCAGTTGCTTGTTATTGAGGATGTTGAACAGCCATATATCTCATGTCAGGATATTGCTGAGACTGGTCAGGCAGTCAGGTTCAGCGCCGACAGCACCAACCTGCCGGGATGGGATATTTCGACTTATTACTGGAATTTTGGCGATGAAACCATCGCATCGGGAAAGAACGTCGAGAAATCCTATACTCACCCGGGTACGTTCAATATTCAGCTTATTGTTACAGCCAAACCTGGCGCGGATGGCATAACAAGAGAAGCCTGTGTTTCAAAGAATATTACAATCATGAAAAAACCATGATTTAAATAAGTTATTTTTTAACATCTGATGAAAGTGAGAACCGCAATAATAAATGCTGTCATGACGCTGGCGCTGTCGTCCCTTGCCTCAGGGAACCTTTTGTACAGTCAGGCTGTTCCGGGGAAAGATGAGAATATCCCTTATCTTGTCACATTCGGAAAGAACGGTGAGACATCCTGGGGTGATGACGACTTCTATTCCGTTTTTTTCTTCACGATACCAAAGGATTACAACAGGCAATTCTACATAAAGGTCTTCGATCCCGATAATGGAGGTGAAATTGACGAGATTCAGGGCTTATTCGATTCAAAGACAATGTTCTCGGTATATGGCGGGAAAGGTGTTGATCCTGATAAGAATCTTGCCTCCAGGGGTCTTAAGAACGGGGAGAATTACAAGCAGGGAACCCTTCTTGCATCGAAAGTTTTCGGAAATGAAACAACCTACGACAATAAATACTATGCTTTCGGCCCTTTCAATCCCAATGAGGGAGATTACAATGAAAAATGGAAAAGCTATATTTTCAAAATAGTATGCGAAGGGATTACAGGCGACGATGGAAACCTGTACAGGTATTTTCTCAGCCGTGAAGCAGGAAGCGAACTTCCTGTCGAAGGTGCAAATGCCTTCACTTATGAATATACTTTCAGGCTGGCAAATGATACTAAAAGTGTCGCACATATTTATCCATATGTTGATACAGGAATTGTATCCATAAAACAAAGGAATTTCGACTGGGACAACGACGGAGTGATTCTTGTGGTCTCGACGTATAAGCAGGGTCTGCCTCTGCCTGTTTCAAACGAAAATGATGAGAAGGTCTCGGTGATTGCCGTCGAACCTGCTGAGATCGGGAAATCTCTCGACTTTCAGTTTCATAAAAAGCAGGATGACCTGGTCAGAAACAATAACGTGGTGGTATCACTGGAAAACCAGCGTGGCGATGCCCTCCAGTTTTTCAGCTCTCCGATTGGCGGTGTCCCTGTTTATCAACCCGTTATGGGAATACGCAAAAAAACAAAATAAAAATTCGCCTGTATGAGATCCGGTTCATATAAAATACTATATATCTGCTTAATAGCTTATGCTTTGTTATTTTCCGGAAATATCTCCGGACAATCGTATAGCTTCCGTAACTACGGTAAGGAGAGTAACCTGCCCGGGGAGGTTGTTTATACTATTAACCAGGATAACTACGGATATCTTTGGACTGGAACAAATGAATGTATTTCAAGGTTCGACGGATTTGACTTTTACAGGGTATCCTATCCCGATTCGTCATCGGGAAGGTATCCAACAGTCACAATGAGAGATAACAATGGTACACTGTGGTTTGGCTGCAACGACGGAAGCGTTTTCCACAGCAGGGGACTGGTGCTTGAACAGGTGACCCTGCCAAATTCATCTTCAACAGGAATAAGTGCGATACTTCAGTCAGCAGACGGGCGGATACTCATTGTCTCACAACGGCAGCCGCTCTATTCGGTCGATCCGGATAAACCTTCAGAAGTCTCGACAATTACTTTCAGGGACGATCCGGGCATCTTTTCCGCTGCATTGACACCTTCGGGCGGATTTCTGTTCGGCACTCAGGAAAACCTTCTTATTTGCAGGCTTGCAGGCGATTCAATAACAACAGTAACAAGGGTCGAAGGCTTTGACTATGCAAGAATAACGGCGATACAACCTCTTGGAGAGACAAAGGATTTCATAATCGGCACCGACGGGAACGGAATTTTCAGACTGAACCCTGAGGATAGCAGCCCGGTACTGACCAGGTTTGCTGAATTTCCGGCACTTGGATCAATATCTGTCAGATCTGTCGTAAGGGATTCGAAGAACAATATATGGATCACGACATCAGGAGAAGGTGTCTACAGAATGAGCTTAGGGGATGATCCGGCCTTACCGGTCTCGGTACGCCGCCTCGATATAAATTCCGGCCTGTCGGGCAATAACGTACTTGCACTTTTTGAAGATTCAGGCGAAAATATATGGATGGGATTCAACGGCGAAGGGCTATCACTGCTCAATTCCGATGCGTTTGAGTTTTTTACACCGGGCGGCGAAAGCGGATCCAACAGTATTATTTTCATTGGAAAGCTATCGGGCAACTATCTTCTTGGTACTCCTGCAGGATTTTATCTTTATGACTTCTCTGCAGGTAAACCTGTTTCCTTCACTGCCCTGGCAAATAAGACCGGACAGAAATTGGCGGATTCGTATTTTGTTGATAACAACGAAAATCTTTGGATAGGTACCCAGGGGGCAGGCCTTTATGTAAAAAGGAAGACAGGCGAAATAAGACAGTTCTACAGATCGGGCGACTCGGGATCTGATTATATTTCAAATATTGCCGCTGACAACAATAATATTTGGCTTGCAACACTAAATGGTGTAAGGATCATTTCAAAAACAACAGGAAGTCTTAAGGAAAGTTACGATATAAATAACGGTCTTCCCCCCAAGGGGATCAACCAGATCCTTCTGCAGGAGGATGGCAGCGGCTATATAGCCACAGAAAGCGACAGGCTTTACAGGATCATCCCGGGTTCCGGCGTTGAGGCTTCAGAGGTGTCGATGCACGGTATAATGCTTAACAAGGTACTGGGTCTCGCAAAGGACCGGAACGGTGTTATCTGGGCTGCAACATACGGCAATGGCGTATTTGAATGTTATGCTGATTCTGTTAAGTTGTTAAGCACAGCAAACGGAATCTCGTCGAATTATACATACAGCATATTTGCCGACAGCGAAAATGATATATGGATAGGCCATGAAAGAAGCATTTCAAGGTACGATCAGCAAACAGGAGTCGCAAGAGTATATTCGACAGATTTTGCAAAGGGAGGTCAGTGTAATCCCGGAGCTTTCTACGAATCGCCCGAAGGAAAATTGTTCATCGGAACAACCGGAGGCCTTATTGTCTATGACAGATCAAAAGATAAGAAGAGACAATCGCCCCCTGTAAATAACATTAACTCGATCACAATAAATAATGTTGAATATCCATATCAGCCTTCGATAAGTCTTCCCTATAAAAAAAGGTATACTGTACGGATCAGTTTTACAGGAATTAATCTGAGCGATCCCGCTAAAGTATATTACAGCACTTATCTTGAGAACTATGATGAAGACTGGACAGCAGCATCATCGTCGCGTGAGGTTACTTACAGCCTGAGCGACGGGAAATACAGGTTCAATCTCCTTTCGGTCAGCGATGACGGGCTGACTCAGGATAATCCCCTTTCATTTGAGATCTCGATAAAACAGCCTTTCTGGAGGACATGGTGGTTTATGCTTGCATTCCTTGGCGCCATCGCGGGTATTGTTGTAATCATAATCCATGAAAGGGAGAAAGCACAGAAAAAAATCCAGGAATACCTCGAAAAGGAACTTGATGCCAGGACAAAAGTTGTAAAGGAACAGAAGTCCGAACTTGAACGGCAGAATATTGAGATCACCGACAGTATAAATTATGCCAGGAGGATACAGTCAAGCATTCTTCCTGATATTAAAAGGCTGAAGGAACATTTTGCAGATGCATTTGTAATGTTTTATCCGCGAGATATTGTCAGCGGCGATTTCTACTGGTTCGACAAGCTTGATGACGACAGGTTCATCCTTGTATGCGCCGATTCGACAGGTCACGGCGTGCCAGGGGCATTCATGTCGATGATTGGCTCCACCCTTCTGCAAGATATTGTTTCGCGGCAAAGGATCTCAAAACCCTCTGAAATACTTACGATGCTCGACAAGCAGATCTTTTCGATACTGAACCAGAACCTCGAGCTTGGCGTTTCGAACGATGGTATGGATATCGTTGTCTGCGAATTCACAATGAAGAACAGGCATGTCAGGTTCGCTTCCGCAATGCGGCCTGTAATACTTGTGATGGGTGGTGAGGAATATTATATTAAAGGCAACAGGTCGTCGGTTGGTGGCCAGTCGGTAATGGAAAAATACTTCGACGACCAGGAATATTTCCTTAATGAAGGTGATACGATTTATCTGTTTTCTGATGGTCTGCCCGACCAGTTTGGCGGTACAGACGGCAAGAAGATGAAGGTGGCAAGACTGAAAACATGGATTACTGAGTCGTATTCCTTACCACTTGAAAAGCAACACAAGAATCTAGTCTCTAATTATAACGACTGGAAGGGAAACTTCGAACAGGTGGATGATATTCTTATGATGGGGGTCAGGGTCTGATCAGTTTCCTTCCTCGTAAATCCCTTTGTTAAAGATTGAAATTACGGATGTCGAAACTGTATTGCTTATATTCCCGGCCCTGTCCTTAATGAAGAAATCATAACTTATGCTGTCATCTTCGGTATAGAAGAAATATGTAAACTGCACGGAAATATGTCCCCTGAGTATCTTGTTTCTTCCTACTCTTTCCATATAGGGGATGCGGAAACCAGTGGGATAATAAGGATCTCCGGGCAGGGCAGGCACGGCAGTACCGTTGTTTATCCTGTAAAGGGTCACGAACAGGTTTATCGAATCATAGTTTACCTGCCCGGCTTCTGCCTGCGACAGTAACCCGATATCACCGTCGCCGTCTTCAAAGTAAAATTTCAGCTGGCCTCCCCTAACCTCATTCCCCAGGATGTCGTTTGTATCATAAACGGAAAAGTTCTCAAATTCAATACTCGGTTCAGCAGGAAGCATTTCAAGTTTGCCGCATGAACCGAGGGCACAGATTGAAAACAGGGAAACAAGTAAGGTTATTTTTGTATTCATATTAACCTGCCAATGTTCAGTTTCGAACAAAAATCACACCAAAGTAAGCTATTTTTTTCTGAAAAATATCCTTAAAGGCACACCTGAAAAATCATATTTCTCCCTGAGACGGTTCTCAACATATCTTTTATATGGGTCCTTCACATATTGGGGAAGGTTGCAAAATAATGCAAACGACGGTGTATACACGGGAAGCTGGGTGACATATTTTATCTTTATATACTTACCCTTTGTTGAAGGCGGAGGATTGTCGCGTACAATTCCGAGAAGGGTCTCATTAAGTTCTGAAGTGGGTATCTTCCTGTTCCTGTTCTCATTTACCGTGTCGACTGTCTCGAGTATCTTATGTATCCTCTGCTTGTTTGTAGCCGAAATGAATAATATCGGATAATCGGTGAACGGAGCGGTTTTGCTCCTTATATCCTTTTCGAGCATTTTGGCAGTGTTTGTCTCTTTTTCAACGAGATCCCATTTGTTGACGAGTATTATCAGTCCTTTATTGTTTTTGAGTATGAGCGACAGGATGTTGAGGTCCTGGGCTTCCATTCCCCTTGTGGCGTCGATAAGCAGAAGGCATATGTCGGAATTCTCAATTGTCCTTATTGCTCTCATCACTGAATAGAATTCAATATCCTCGCTTACCTTTCCCTTTTTTCTCAGTCCCGCCGTATCGACAAGCATGAAATCGTGATTGAATTTGTTGTAACGGGTATAGATCGAGTCCCTTGTGGTTCCGG
>Ga0116170_10005936_pt1 | contig 10803 bp, 8 predicted proteins | sample AD_JPNHW1_MetaG_FD_89797 | JGI IMG/M metagenome (GOLD analysis project Ga0116170, IMG submission 89797) | Active sludge microbial communities of municipal wastewater-treating anaerobic digesters from Japan - AD_JPNHW1_MetaG | ecosystem: Engineered > Bioreactor > Anaerobic > Digestate | place... | reverse complement strand
CGTTCGCTGCTGACCTTCTTCACCGCATCCAGCAGGCCGGTAATATTTTTCGATCTGTCATCGAAACACGAAACATGGACGATGGTCTTCTGTTCCGTTTCAGGAATCAACAAAGATGGGCGGAAGAGCGTGGTATCGATCACATTCGGCACGATGTGACATTCGGGGTGGGTAATTCCTTTCGCCATCATGGCCTTCATCAGCTTCGCGGAGACCGGAAGAAGAGCGGCAGCCTTAGCGACGACAAATTCCGTTGCTCTCTTTCTGACAAATCCCTTATAAAAATCATTGGCCGGATAATACCTCGACCAGTGTTCGGAGATCACATAAGGAACCCTGAATTTCCGGGCGATCAGGTATCCCATCACCCCTTCGCGGGTAAGAACATGGACGTGTACGAGGTCGGGCGGATTGCCATCCAGCAAGCGAAGTCCGTTCATGTGAGCGCGGTAGAAACGGTACCATCGATCTAAATCATTGCCTGTTGTCCGGTAAAACACCCTGATCACCTGTACCCGGTTTTCCACCGACAGTTCCGTCTCCATGTCGTTCGGGCAGTCAGGATCGGGGAGGACATACAACACCGACACCTCGAAGTTTACCGCCAATGCTTCTGCCTGAAGCTGTACAAAAATCCCCGTCATGGTATCCTTTCGCGACGGATACCAGCGGGGCAGGATGAGGATATGCGGCCTGTTTCCGAGTGTCATGGGTCAAATATCGCAATTATCCCGGATAAACCGCAAGGCATTTTCCAACCGTTTCTCTCCGAGGCCGGACAAGACAAAAAATGGCAACTTTCTATCTGTCAATTCTTTATAATATAGATCAAACAAAAATTGTCTTTGATGAGGATGTTCTCTTTGCGGATCGTTTTCCCAGGGTATATCGATGGAGCAAAGCAGGAAGAGATCGTATTTCCGGTGTTCAATCTCCTGCAGGATCCACGGGTGACAGCGGGCGTATTTCACATCGCTCCAGATTTTGGTGACGATCAGTTCCGTGTCGCAGAAAAGAACCTTATCGGCTTTCAGCGCCTGGCTATCTTCCCGGGCCATTTGTCCTTGGGCGATGGCCAGGATATCCTCTTCGTTATATGGGCGGTTCAGGTTGTTAATGTATTCCCGGGCATATTCTTCCACCCAGACTGTATGATAACAATCAGCCAGTTGCTGAGCCAACATCGATTTACCGGTTGATTCGGGGCCTGTGATGGCAATTCTTTTGACAGGGTTCATTCTGCTTCGGCTGTTAAGAGTTTCTTGCGCCATTCCAGGAATCCGAAGACCGCGATGATGGTGAACACCAGGTATTGGAAGCTGCTGAAATAGAGCTTTTCGTAGGCAAAGAGAACGATGGAGATGGAATCACCCAGGAGCCACAGGATCCAGTTTTCAATCTTCTTCTTGGTCAGAAGCCACATCCCGATGATGTAAACAGAAGTAGTGAAGGCATCTACATTAGGAACTTCGCTGTCGGTGAAGGAAACGAGGAGTACCTTCAGGATGACAAAGAAGACGGCAATGGCAGCCAAACCCAGAAAGATATGTTTGGTGGAGAGTCGGGAAATGTGCAACGTCTCCTCCTCCGGTCCCTTATGGGTCCAGTTGTACCATCCGTAGATGCTCATGACGGCATAGAAGATGTTGATGCCGGCATAGGCATACAATTTCGTAGAAAAGCAGATATACACATAAACCAACACATTGATGATACCGAACGGGTACACCAGTATGTTTTCACTTTTCATGAACCATACACTGAGGAGGCCACAGAAAACAGCAAATAATTCGATATAAGTCGTTTGAGTTCCAAAAATCGTAAGCGCGAAATCCATAGAGAGATAACATTAAAGGAAAAAGAATTCAACGGGGCAGGCAAAGGTAACAAAATAAAGCTTTAATTTTGAAGTGGTTTTGTCAACAGACTTCCCGAAAATGCCCGAGCAGCTGCCATTGATGTTGATTCTTTTGATCCTTTTACTTTTTGCAAAAGTCTTTGGAGAGATCTGCGAGCGTTTTGGCATTCCCGCTCTTACCGGTGAGATTTTGGCCGGTTTGTTATTGGGGCCCACGATTCTCGGGCTGGTACACGATTCAACGGAGATTCATGCGGTCTCAGACCTTGGGGTATTGATGTTGATCGTCATGGCGGGATTGGATATCCGGGGCAGTGAGATCAGGGCAGCGGTGCGGGGCCGGAATATCTGGATTGCGATCCTTAGTTTTTTCATCCCGGGAGCCGGCGGGTTTCTGTTGGGGTACTTTTTCGGTTTTAATCTGTTTTTCAACACGTTTCTCGGGTTATGCCTGGCCATCTCCGCTTTACCGGTCAGTGTCAGGATCCTGATGGATCTGGGGAAGCTGCATACCGACATCGGGCAGATGATCATCTCCTCTGCCATTATCAACGATATCATTGCCTTACTTTTTCTCGGAGTGTTGCTGAATGCGCAGGATTATTCGGCATTTTCCTCCGGCTTCGGCGTTATGATGTTAAAAAACCTGGCGAAGATCGTCATTTTCATCAGTGTGCTGATCCTGATCTACCGTGTTTTCCGGATCGCGAGGGACCGGGTGGGCGTTTTTTCCCCAAAACTGAGTAAGTTTCTCAAGCTGTTAAAGGGGAGGGAGTCGTTATTTGCCATCTGCATGATTTTCGTACTCGCCTTTTCCGGCCTGGCTGAGGTATTAGGTCTTCATTTCGTGATCGGGGCCTTTTTCGGGGCAGTGTTGATCCCCAAAGAGTTGTTCCCCAAGGATGACTTTATAAAAATGAAAGAAGCAACGAGCAGCATGACCATGGGTTTTCTGGCCCCGATCTTCTTTGCCTATATCGGGATCCTGATCAATATCCACTCTATTACGAACATCGTTTTATTAATATTGGTGCTGGTTGTCGTGACTTTCGGGAAAACGCTGAGCGGATATCTCGGCGGCAGGATCGCGCGGTTGTCGCATCTCCAATCACTCACGCTGGGTTTCGGGATGAATACCAAAGGGATCATGGAACTGGTCATTGCCAACATCGCCTATCAGAAAGGCTTTATTGACATCAGCATGTTCACGATCCTGGTCATTGTAGCCATCATCACCACGGTGTTTACGCCATTTTTGCTTAAACGTTCATTCCGTCTGGCAGATAAAGAAAAAGGTCGATGAAAGTTATTCACTTTTTTCAACATTTGTTTCATTCACGATTCAATTCTTTCTACTTTCGGCCCGGTATTTCTAAGCACATACCCTTCAAAACCTGTCATCCATGTTTGGCCTAGATCCACTCTTTACCGTTCTTTTATGTCTCTGTCTTCTTGTTGCGGCAGCTTTTGAGTTTGTCAACGGGTTCCACGACACTGCCAACGCGGTTGCCACGGTTATCTACACTCATTCGATGAAACCCGCCACAGCTGTCATCTGGTCGGGCTTATGGAATTTCATCGGGGTCAACATCGGAGGGATCGCGGTAGCCATCGGCATCATCAATCTGTTACCGCTTGAAATGTTGGTTGATCAGAATCTCGGGCATAACATTGCGATGATCATGGCCCTGATCCTGACGGCTATTGCCTGGAACCTGTTCACCTGGTACCTGGGTATACCCTGCAGCAGTTCCCACACGTTGATCGGATCGATTTTTGGTGTCGGGTTGGCGTTTCTCATGTTACCTGGCAATGAAGGAGTTATGCTGAACTGGAGGAAAGTGGCAGATGCAGGCCTATCCCTAATGGTTTCTCCGGTGGTTGGTTTTTATTTGTCATTCCTGCTGATGGTGCTTTTACGTTCTCTCCTGAAAAAGAAGCATCCCATTTTTCAGCAACCGGCCGGGAAAAAGCCACCTCCCTTTTGGATCCGAAGCATTCTTGTTTTGACCTGTACTTCTGTCAGTTATGCACATGGATCGAACGACGGACAAAAAGGGATCGGGCTGTTTATGCTGATCCTGATCGGATTTGCACCGGCCTATTTCACGGTGGACCGGAGACAGAATCCGGCTGATTTGTTATCTGACACTCAAAAAGTTGAATGGACTGTCAACAAGATTGATCCCTCCTCTCTTTCCGAAGACGGAGTTGCCGAATTGGGTATTGTAAAAAAGAACATTGATTCACTGACCAACCGGCTGACGGGAATCACCAGTTTCCATCAACTGTCAAAAGCCAACCATCTGAAAGTCAGGAAAGAGATCCTGACAATCGCCAAAAAGACAGAATTGGTGCTCAGCGACATGCAGGGACCGCGTCAGAAGTCGCTTTCATCGGTTCAGATGCAGGTGTTGCGTTCGAACCTGGAGAAGATGCGCGACAATACCGAGTATGCTCCCCGATGGGTGATCCTGATGGTTTCGTTGTCGCTTGGTCTGGGGACCATGATCGGTTGGAAACGGGTGGTAGTCACCATCGGCGAGAAGATCGGGAAGACGCCGATGACTTACGGTCAGGGAGCCAGTGCGCAACTGGTAGCCAGTTCCACCATCGCCTTGTCCTCCGCTTTCGGACTTCCTGTCAGCACCACGCATGTCCTCTCATCGGGTATTGCCGGGACAATGATCGTCGGGAAAGGGAAAAAGAACCTTCAGAAAAAGACCGTCCGGAACATCCTGGTCGCCTGGTTCGTCACGCTACCGGTAACGATTGTGCTCTCGGGAGTTCTCTTTTTACTTTTCTGGTTTATCTGGTCATAAAGAATTGATACCTTTGCCCCCTTTATCAGCAACTCTGTTATGATGGATCTTATCAATTTCTTTATCGATTTTCTGTTACATATTGACGTACACCTCCAGCAGATTGTAACGGATTACCAGACCTGGACCTACCTGATCCTTTTCGCGATCATTTTCTGTGAAACCGGATTAGTCGTCACCCCGTTTCTTCCCGGAGATTCGCTTATTTTCGCTGCGGGCACTATCGCCGCCATGCCCCATGAGCCCCTGGGGCTGGGACCTCTCATGCTGATTCTCATCACAGCGGCCTTTGCCGGAGACAACACCAATTTCTTCATCGGGAAATTCCTCGGGCACAAAGTATACGAAAAGAATTACCGGCTGATCAAGCGGGAGTACCTGGAAAAAACGCATACTTTTTATGACAAGCATGGCCGGATCACGATTATTATAGCCCGGTTTATGCCGATCATCAGGACCTTTGCTCCTTTTGTGGCGGGAGTCGGCACCATGAAGTATTTCCGGTTTGTCACCTTCAGCCTGTTAGGGAACATCCTGTGGGTCACTGTTTTTGCCCTGGGTGGTTATTTCTTCGGAAACATCCCGCTTGTCAGGAACAACTTCACGATTGCCATTTTTGCAATCATTCTGATATCGCTGTTACCGATGATTATCGCGATCATTAAAAATTATCTTTCCAAGAGAAAAACTGCCAGAGGGAAATGACAACGCCGCTCCATTCCCGGTCACATCTCTCCCGGATATCGTATGCCGGGTTGTTGGTAACACTGGGTATCATATTCGGTGATATCGGGACCTCGCCTTTGTATGTGATGAAGGCCATCGTTTCAGGGGCCGACACCCTGACTCCCGACTTCATCCTCGGAGGGCTTTCGTGCATCTTCTGGACCCTGACTTTACAGACTACGTTCAAATATGTGATCATCACCCTGCGGGCTGACAACAAGGGTGAAGGAGGTATTTTTGCCCTGTACGCCCTCATCCGTAAGAAAGCCAAATGGGCTTATGTGATCGCCATCATCGGAGGATGTACGCTTTTAGCCGACGGGGTGATCACCCCCTCGATCACCATCACCTCCGCCGTCGAGGGGCTCAAGATCCTGAATCCGCGGATCCCCGTGGTGCCCATCGTGTTGATGATCATCGTCGCCCTGTTTTTTATCCAGAAGTTTGGGACCAACGTAGTAGGAAAGTCATTTGGCCCGATCATGTTCCTGTGGTTTCTGATGATGGGGTCACTGGGTTTCATGCAGATCATACACCTGCCTTCCATCCTCAAGGCTGTCAATCCTTATTACGCTTATCTGTTTCTGGCGAAATACCCACATGGCTTCATCCTGCTCGGCGCTGTGTTTCTGTGTACCACCGGAGCGGAAGCGATGTATTCCGACCTGGGACATTGCGGGAGGAAGAATATCCGGATCGCCTGGATGTATGTCAAGACTACCCTGATCCTGAATTACTTCGGACAAGGCGCCTGGATCCTGAACCATTCTGCCAAGGTGAGTGAATGGACCAATCCGTTTTATTCCATCATGCCGTCGTGGTTCCTGGTGATCGGCATCCTGCTGGCCACCACCGCTGCCATCATCGCCAGTCAGGCCCTGATTAGCGGTTCCTATACGCTGATCAGCGAAGCCATCCAGCTGAATTTCTGGCCAAAGGTCAAGATCAATTACCCTACCGAACAAAAAGGGCAGATGTATATCTCCAGCATTAACTGGATTCTCTGCTCCCTGTGCGTCTTCGTGGTCCTCTTCTTCCAGCAGTCATCCAACATGGAAGCCGCCTACGGACTGTCGATCACGATCACCATGCTGATGACGACGATTTTGCTGAGCATCTACCTGCATAAAAAGCATATTTCCTTTGTCTCGATCGGCGTATTTCTGGCGATATACCTGAGCATAGAAGGATCTTTCCTGGTCGCCAACATGAACAAATTCGTTCACGGCGGATGGTTCACGATCTTCATGGGTTCTGTCCTTTTCCTGGTCATGTACGTTTGGTATAACGGGAGAAAAATCAAGAACAGTTTCATCGAATTTACCAGGATCGCCAACTATGAAGAAGTCATTAAAGACCTTCATGCCGATGAAACCATCCCCAAGTACGCCACCAACCTTGTCTTTCTGACTAAAGCCGATAAAGTCACCGAGATCGAATCAAAGATTATCTATTCGCTGATCAATAAACAGCCCAAAAGAGCCGATATGTACTGGTTGCTGCATGTGGATATCCTGGACGATCCTCATGTGCTGGAATACAAGGTCACGCATATCATCAAAGACATCCTGATCAAGATCGATCTGCGACTTGGCTTTAAGGTTCAACCCAGAACAAACCTGTTCTTCAGGCAGATCGTCGAGGAGATGAGCCGCGACCAGGAGATCGATCTCACCAGCCGATACCAATCGCTACGCAAACATCACATAATGAGCGACTTCCGTTTTGTCGTCATCGACCGAGTCCAGACCTATGATTTTGACTTTCCTCCCAAGGAACAGTTTATCATGGATTTATATGATATCTTTAAACGGTTTGGGATTACGGAAGTCAAGGCGCTCGGGTTGGATACCAGCAACGTCATCATTGAAAAAGTGCCGTTGTACATCGACAAAGACATCCCGATGCTTATTTCCCGAAAAGAGTCGCAGATGTAATTATATTTGCAAACCCTCATTTCCCGAACATTGATGAACATATCCCTATAAATGAGTCAAAATAAGAACAAAGGACAAATCAACAGGATCACAACTGCCGGTGTGCTGGTCAGTCTGGGTATCATTTTCGGCGACCTGGGGACCTCTCCTTTGTATGTGATGCGGGCTATCCTGGGGGGAGCTTCCCAGATCACAGATACGTTCATCATGGGTGGGTTATCGTGTGTCTTCTGGACATTGACCCTTCAGACAACCTTAAAGTACATCGTGATCACCCTGCGGGCGGACAACAAAGGAGAAGGCGGGATCTTTGCCCTCTTTGCCCTGGTGCGGCGAAAAGCAAAATGGGCTTACGTCTTTGCCATCATCGGCGGGTGTACGTTGCTGTCGGATGGCATCATAACCCCTGCCATCACGATCGTGTCAGCGGTAGAAGGGTTGAACCTTATCAATCCCCGGTTACCCGTTGTCCCTATCGCCTTGGTGATCATCACCGGATTGTTCTTCATTCAGAAATTCGGTACCGGCGTCGTCGGCCGTTCCTTCGGACCGATTATGCTGATATGGTTCACCATGCTTGGCACCTTCGGGCTCATGCAGATCGTCTATCTTCCATCCATCTTTAAAGCCATCAACCCGGTTTACGCCTATCATTTCATCCATGATTTTCCACAGGGTTTCCTGTTGCTGGGAGCTGTCTTCCTGTGTACCACAGGTGCGGATGCGTTGTATTCCGACTTAGGGCATTGCGGGTTGGGGAATATACGGGCCTCCTGGACTTTCGTTAAAATCTGCCTGATATTGAATTACTTCGGACAGGGAGCCTGGATCCTGAACAATGCCTCCGCTGTCAATCAGTGGACCAACCCCATTTTTGCCATCATGCCGCACTGGTTTTTGATACAGGGTATCTTCATCGCTACCGTGGCCGCCATTATCGCCAGTCAGGCCATGATCACCGGGTCATTCACCCTGATCTCCGAAGCTATTTCCCTCAACTTCTGGCCCAAGATCAAGATCAATTATCCTACCAACATCAAAGGACAGATGTATGTGTCCAGTATCAACTGGATCCTGTATTTCTGCTGTATGTTCGTGGTGATCTTCTTCCAGAAATCCACCAACATGGAAGCCGCATACGGTCTGACGATCAACATCACCATGCTGATGACCACCATCCTGCTCAGTGTTCACATGCGACAGCGGCATGTCCCCTACCCGTTGATCGCCTTCTTTTTGGCGTGTTACCTCAGCATCGAGCTGACGTTCCTGGCAGCGAACCTCGGGAAATTCATTCACGGCGGCTGGTTCACTTTCCTGATCGGCAGCTTCCTCTTCGGTGTCATGTATGTATGGTTCAACGGAAGAAAGATCAAGAACAGTTTTATCGAGTTCGTGAAGATCGGGAACTACACGGAAGTCATCAAAGCCCTTCATAGCGACAATTCCATCCCGAAATATGCCACCAACCTGGTATTTTTAACAAAAGCCAACACCTCGAGCGACATTGAGACCAAGATCATCTATTCCATGCTGAACAAGCAGCCCAAGCGGGCCGATGTCTATTGGCTCCTTCACGTGGATATTCTGGATGAGCCGCATGTGCTGGAATACAAAATCACTCATCTGATCCCGCATATCCTGATCAAGATCGATTTCCGGATCGGCTTTAAGGTACAGCCCCGGGTGAATCTGTTTTTCCGACAGGTACTCGACGAGATGAGCCGTGACAAGGAGATTGACATGATCAGCCGGTATGAATCGCTGAGACGGTTCAAGGTGCCGGGTGATTTCAGGTTTGTGGTGATCGACAGGATTCAGAATTACGACTTCGATTTTCCGCCGAAAGAGCAGTTCATCATGGATATGTATGCCATTTTCAAACGATTTGGCATTACGGAAGTCAAGGCGCTCGGGCTGGACACCAGTAACGTGTCGGTGGAGAGCGTACCGTTGTATATCGACAAGGACATTCCGACGTTGCTTACGCGGAATGAGCCTCCTGACATGTTTTAATTACATCTTTTTTCGGGAGATCGCCTTCATGGCGGCATCCACGATATCGGGAGTATCGAGTTTGAATTTCCGGAGTAATTCTTCCGGTTTCCCGCTTTCTCCGAAGACATCTTTCACGGCGACCATTTCCACCGGAGCAGGGTGATTCCTGGCCAGCAACTGAGCGACGCTGTCACCCAGTCCGCCGTTCATTTGGTGCTCTTCGGCCGTCACTACGCAGCCTGTTTTTGCGACCGATGCAAGGATCGTTGTTTTATCCAATGGCTTGATGGTATGCATATCGATCACTTCCGCGCTGACCCCTTTGCCTTCGAGGATCCTGCATGCCTCCAGCGCTTTCCAGACAAGGTGTCCGGTAGCGATGATGGAGACATCGGTACCTTCATTCAGCAGCAGCGCCTTGCCGATGACGAATTCATCCACCGGTGAAGTAAAATTGGGCACTTTCGGGCGACCGAAACGGAGATAGACAGGTCCGTCATAGGCGGCGATGGCGATGGTGGCGGCTTTGGTCTGGTTGAAATCGCAGGTGTTGATGACCACCATATCGGGCAGCATCTTCATCATACCGATATCTTCGAGCGATTGGTGGGTAGCGCCGTCTTCACCGAGTGTCACTCCCGAGTGGGAAGCACATATCTTGACATTTTTCCGGGAGTAAGCCACCACTTGCCGTACCTGATCGAAGACGCGGGCGGTGGAGAAATTCGCAAACGTTCCGGTAAACGGGATCTTCCCGCCAATGGCCAGACCTGCTGCAATGCCAATCATGTTTGCCTCGGCAATCCCGACCTGGAAAAAACGATCCGGGAACTCGGCAGCGAAGGCATCCATTTTCAGCGATCCGGTAAGATCGGCGCACAAAGCAACCACATTGGCGTTTTTACGTCCCAGTTCAAGGAGTCCTTCTCCAAATCCCGAACGCGTGTCTTTTGATCCCTGATTCGTATATTCTTTCATTCCTGGTGAATTAGTATGAATACAATTTGATGTTCGATGTTTGTCCTGATTCCACGGTAAACGCTTTTTCGACGGTATAAGAAGCCCGGTTCGAATATTTCGACCGGAATACCACCCGGTAATGGCCGGGTTGAAGATAGAGCGTTTCCTGGTGTTGTGGCGTCTCTTTCAGATTATACAGCCAGATTAGTTCTTTCCCTTCTTCGAGGTAGAGGCTTCCATACCCGTTGGTAGAAGTCTCGATGACGGCAATGCCCGGCACAGGGATTTCAACGGTGGTGGTGTTTCGTTCGCTGACGGTAATATTTTTTACTGTAATGCGGGGGAGGCAGAGGATATCTGTTTCGTATTCTCCCACCAGGTATTTCTCCACCTGATCAAACTGCTGGACATTGAGGATTTCCGTTTCTCCCTTCTTCCGGATCAGGCAGGGAAGGTATTTCAGGGTGGCATTGCCCCTGGCTTTAAACGCCAGGTTTCCTTG
>Ga0116170_10005935_pt1 | contig 10803 bp, 9 predicted proteins | sample AD_JPNHW1_MetaG_FD_89797 | JGI IMG/M metagenome (GOLD analysis project Ga0116170, IMG submission 89797) | Active sludge microbial communities of municipal wastewater-treating anaerobic digesters from Japan - AD_JPNHW1_MetaG | ecosystem: Engineered > Bioreactor > Anaerobic > Digestate | place... | reverse complement strand
TGGAATGTAATGTAAATCCTTTGCATCCCTTGGAGACTTTGGTTAAAACTCCTCCTGGTTTGCGCACCCCCTGAAAAGACCTCTTCTTATTAAGGACCGGCGCCTGGATTCGGGTGCCTCATGTTTAAATGGTAAGAGCCTTCTTCTTCGCGTCAGGAAAGAACTGCGGGAAGACTGGCGTTAGTCTCCTATTCCTGCCCGGAAAAATAATTTCCCCAATAGGTTGATTGGGGAGTTTATGACGCATTCTTGGAGGCTGGCGGCTGCCGGATGCTCGCTTTAGCCAGGCGGCCGCGGCGCACCGGAGAAACTTAGCCGTCTTAGTTCCAGGATGCTGGCAATGCTTTTCAGGACCCGGTGCGTCGAACGGCCGTCGCGCCTGCGGGCAAACCCGATATCGGTGAACTTGGTGTTCGCCCGCAGCCTTAACGCTAAAGCCAGGTTGGCAAGGTTGAACTGCAGGCCATTTAAGTAAGGAGGAAGGAGCGGGGCGTAAAGCAGGCGGAAGGGGCAGTTGGGATCAGGGTGGCTGACCCCGGTGGCCAGCCGCAGGTAAAACCTGATGCACAGCGAGAGCAGGGCTCTCAGGCGGCCGTCCTGCCTGCGGCGCCTGATGCCGAACTGGTGCGAACCTTCGAGCTTATCCTCCCACAGGCGCCTGAAATCCTGGGGACGGCATTGTCCGTCGGAATCTATCTGCAGCAGCCAGCGCGCGCGCGCCGAGAGCGTCCGGTACCCGTAGATACAGGCCTGGCCGTGGCCCTGGTTGGCGGTACGCAGCAGTTTGAAGCGCGGCTTGCAGGCGGCTATCCTGCGCAAAGCCGCAGTCGTTTCTTCCAGGCTGCTGCCGTCGTCGATAAAGAACCACTCCCAATCCCGCGTTTCATTCTCCAGAACTGTTTCCCACTCGCCGGCCAAAGCCACCAGGGAGGCCGCGGACTCATTATAGACAGGGCAGATGATTATCAGTTCCCGGTGCCCGCTCATTGCCCGGCCCTTTCCCAGAACCCGACGCGGAATTCCCCGACCCTGTAGGTCTCGTGCCACAGGTATTTCCCGTCTAAGGCGGCTGAGAGCTGCTGAAAGAACGCAGGGTCCTGGTTTTGCGCGGCCAGCCAGATGATGTACTTTATATCGTTGCTCTCCAGCCAGCGCAGCGGGGAGGGAAGGTTATTGTAGTAGAAGAGCCTGGCCTCCTCGTAACGCTGTTGTATGTCGTGCCTGTTGCCGCGCCAAAGCTGTTCGTGGCCATTCCAGCCGATGAACGATGGCTGTCCTGCGGCCATGGTCAACGCGGGCGCCCTGTCGAAGCCGCCCTTTTCCGGGAACTCCAGGGTCACCCCGCGAGGCTTGGCTGAAAGGAACTCTATGATAGCGCGCTGAGCCGGATCTGAAGTCAGCCAGGCGTTACCGCTCAACTTGCCGGCTGACGCTTTGGGGGTCTGTAACCAGTAATGTCCCATGTCGACGCCGTACCAGCAGACAAGGATAAGCACCGCGGTGGCGACCCTGCGGCGTATTTTTGGGGCGTGGGCCAGGCAGAGCGCTCCCAGAGAGAGCAGTATCCCGTTGTAAAGCCACGGCATCCATTTTAGGTAGGTATTGAAGCGGTTGAATCTCCCGGAATAAATGTCGTCCGCATAAAACAGCTCCGCGAAGGTAAAGACCATTGCCCATGCGAACGCCCAGCGGCGCGGCGCTTGCCCGGGCATGGAGACGGAGACGGCTATTGAGAGCATGGCGACAACAGGCCAGAAGACCAGCAGCCAATGGGAGAGCGCCGGTCTTTCCGCCCAAGGGATAAGCCGCAGCCCGCTGACGCCGGGGGGCGAGTTCCAGAGCAGGTCGCTGGCAAAAGGGTAAAGGAGCAGCATCGTAACCGCGAGCACAATGGCTGCCGGCCGGCAATCCGAGCGCAATTCCCGCTTTCGCAGCGGGTACCAGATCCAGGCCAGCACCAGCAGCGTCTGAAGGGGGAGGGTCCAGGCGTTAGTTATGAACGTCAGCGGTATGGTCGAGAGAATTATCCCGTACAGCCTGCCGGGAGGCGCGCGTTCCTGTGCTATTTCCCGTTCCACTATTGCCATGCAGAGCAGGGCAGCCATTAGAAGCAGGAATCCGCCTAAAGGAGCGTGATAGTCTCCGAGCTGTATAAGATAACTAAAGATCTCCACCGGCAGATCCATGGGGTTGGCCGGAGACAGCGCCGCTATTTTTTTCCCCAGCATGGTGCCGTCCGGTACTTCTGAGGCATACGATCCAAGGAAGCGCATGGAGGCGTGGAGCGGCGGCGTGCCGTGGGACATGAAAGGTACCAGCACCGCCGCTCCTGTGCCTCCCAGGAAAAGCGCTGTGGTCAGCAGTACCCGATGCGCGGTCTTTCCGGCGAAACTGGACGCCGTTCCCCAGGCGGCCGCCGCTATCAGCGCGGAAAACCCGCAGTAACCCAGGTGATAAGCGGCTCCGGCTTTTACGTTAAGCAGGCGTCCGGCTAGCGCCGCGGCATAGTGCTGAAAAGAATAGTAATAATCAAATGTGAACGGCGGCAGCCATTTATCCGGAGGCGGAAGGCGCGCTCCGTCAATGTAATTGCAAATGAATGACAGGTCCGCTATTTTTTCCGATGATGGATCCAGGTCCGGGAAAGCCGCGCGCCACAGCAGGCAGTAGCAGAAGCCGGCCAGCACGGCAAATTCAGTGGAAATATTTTTGCGGAACTCTTCGCCGATGCCGGCCTTTCTCGCGCTGTATATCAGGACAGCCAGAAGCAGCGGACTTATTCGGAACAGGCTGCCGAAGCCGGCGAGGTGTTCCAAGGCCTGGAATACCAGCACGAACAGGACCGGGGCCGCTACTCTGGAGAGCGTATAGTTCCTGAATAAAGGGAGGCAGGCGAGGGACAGCGCCAGGCTGCCCGTGTAAAGCAGGGAGGCGGAGAAAACGAAAGCGGCTAGTTGACCCATGTATTGTCGGGGACAGAGTCTTCGCAAGTGTTTGCTGCAAAACGGGGCGGCAGATGCTCTTTGTGTCAGTTCGCTGCAAGCAACCTTTCAGCTTCCTGGAGGAGAACATCTATATCCGGTGGTTTCCCCAGAACAGCAACTTTGGCTCCCGGGCGATAGGTGATCTTTTCCGGGAATCCGGACGCGAAGATCACGGGCAACTGGTGCCCAAGCGCGGCAGTGACGCTCTCGTACGCTTTTTTGCCGCCGCCGAAAGGCATTTCCCAGTCGAGCACAAGGAGGTCCGGCGCGAAGAGAACGCTGCTGGAATAGGCGGCTTCGGGATTGCTGAGGGCTGATACGGAATAGCCGGCATTTTCGAAAAGGTCCCGGTAAAATTCGCGTGTCCCTTTGTCGTCGTCAACTATCAGTATCTTCTTCTTGTCGTTATTCATCATTGCTGACTCCGGCCGCTGATTCGGGAATAACAGTTGTGCTGCTCCGTGGCCGCTTATCTGCTTTGGGGAATCTGTTATTTCCCTTACTGATTAAAATTATAACAGTTACGGCGCCGGCTTGTGCAAATCTTTCTAATATTTGTTGCGATTTTCATGGGCGCGTAGGGACGCTGATGATTTAATGACTATTCGCAGGCAGGCCCGGGAGGGGCCGGGAAATAATCATTTGATCAAGCGTCCCTCACTAAAAGATATAATATAGCAGCCGAGAGTTTCCGGCGCAATAAAGAGAGGTATACTGTAATGGCAAAAGGTAAAGTAAAGTGGTTCAACGATCTTAAGGGCTTCGGCTTCATCACCATGACCGAAGGCGAAGGCGACATGACCAAGGACGTCTTCGTCCATCATTCCGCCATCACCGGCGTAAAGCACCGCAGCCTGGTGGAAAACCAGGAAGTGGAATTCACCCTGACGAACGGCCCCAAGGGCCAGACGGCCGCGGAAGTTAAGCCCGGCGATAAGCCGAAATAAGCTGCCCGCACAAAGAGAAAGGGCCGGCCCTTTTGCTTTGGCGGGGCGGGTTTAGTTCTCCGGGAAGATGTCGCGGTAAACTTTTTCGCCTACCAGCACTTCAGTGATGTAGTAATACCGGGCCAGGCCGAGGGCGCGGTCGGACGCCTCCTGTGGCGTAACTTCGGCCATCACCAGGTAGCCGCCGGAATTGTCCTGGTAGGGCTTAGCCTTGAAGCCGGCCTCGTTCAATTCCTTCACAACGGTGTCGATCTTCTGGTCGTGGCTGACCAGGCCCACCAGCGTGCCGTTCATATCGGCCTGCTTGTCGTTGAGCTTTATCTTCGAAAGCACCTGCCACATATTGTTGCCCTTGGTGGCCGGGAACGGGTTTACCGCCGAGCCCGGGCAGGGCGTGTAGATCGGGCCCACCCACTGGTTGGGGGTCACGGGCGGGAACGGGTTGAAGTTCGTGAAAGTCTGGCCGTCGGCGCACTTGTACTGGCAGGTGCGGCCCATATCGAAGGACAGGCGGCAGGACTCGAAGGAGAGAGGCTTTTCGGCCTTGGGCCCCTGCGGGGTGATGTAGATGCCCTTGAAGGTGGTCTTCACCTTATACTTATAGACCGTCTGCACCTGGTGCAGGCTCAGGAACTGGCCCCACAGGCAGACCTCGAAAACTTCCTTTTGCCCCTCTTTCAGCTCGCGGGGAGCGGTTACGGTAACGTTGGTGGTCTCGGTGTACCATTCTGTCCTGGGGAAACAGATCTGGCCTACGGGGCTGCCCATGTTCTGGCAGTCCTGGTAAGTTTCGGTGGCGCGCAGCGTAATGTCGGCGGAGGTCAGCGGGCTCTCCGGGCCGAACTCAACTTTTTTGCAGTCCCGGCTGCTGTACTGGGGGATCCCGAATTTTGCCCGGGGCAGTCCGGTCTCCTGCGCAGCCGCCTGCGCGGCGAAGGACTTTGCGTCCACGCCCCTGTCGAAATTTACCTGCGCGTTCGCCGCGGAAACCGCGCCGAGCACCACCGCAGCCACAGTTATCATTTTCATTTAGCTTTCTCCTGGTTCCTTCTTACGGCGGCCTTGCCGTCTTTAAAGAAATTGTAGGAAGAAGCGCGGGGCCTCCATAAGAGGCGAAGGGCCCCCGCGAAAAGTTTTTTGGCTTACGATGGGCTATGTACCAAAACCGGCGTTCTGGTGCCCTTGAAGGGCGCTATCAGAAGTCCCGGATCTTTACGGCTTTGGCTTCCACGGCGAAAAGGGCGGACTTGGGCGTTTTCTGCTTTATGGAGAAAGCGGTGACCGAAGAGATGTTCATCGCCATCAGCTGGTAGAAATCCTTCATCGCGTCGGCGTCGGCCCGGATGATGCCGCGGCGGAACCAGGCTCCTTTGCCGGTCTTGACCAGCTCGTTGTGCCGCTCCATGGCCCGGGCGAACAGCTCGGGCGCCGCCGCCCGGTTGGGGTATTCCACCAGCGACTCCGCCAGCGGGCACTTGTAGCCGGCCCCGGCCTTGCGCAGCAGCTTCACCGCGGCGAATTTCTTGAGCATCTTTTGTGCGGCAGCCGGTTTCAGCCCCGCCTCCGCGGCCAGCCGCGCGGCGGTCCAGACTCCGGAGTCGTTGGAGAGCAGCTCGTAGCACAGGTTGCTTTGCGCGCTCTCCACGGTGAGGGCCATCTGCTCAACGGTCATGTAGAATTTTTTCCCGGCTATGGCTTCCTTCAGGGCTTTCTGCGAAGGGGAAAGGGCCAGCACCTCGCGCCGTTCCGGCACCAGCGGTTCCAGTATCTCCTTGTAAAGTTCCTCTCCGGCCATGGTCCGCAGCCAGGCCCGCACCAGTTCGGCGCCGGGCGCGCTGCCGCGCACCAGCCGCAGGCTGAACAGGAAGCCGCGCAAGTGCTTGAACAGCGGCAGGATGCGGCCCTGCTCCATCAGCAGGTATTTGCGGTAGCACATGCCCAGCACCTTGTCGCCGCAGTTATCGTGGAAGAAGCGGTAGGCGGTGGGAAAGCCGGCTTCGCGGCGCAGGCGGGTCAGGGTTTCGGAAAAGAGGGTGGCCATAGGGCAGTAATTCTACAATTTCGGCGGCCTGCGCGCGCAAGCGCCTGCGCCCGGGCCCGGCCGCGTCCTTCCGTTCATTGTGCGGCCCGGTGTTGATACGGCGCGGACATTTCAGTAGAATTAGTGGGTGCTCAATGAAAAGAAGCGGATACTGGTGGTAGACGACGACCCTGCCATCAGGGATTTCGTCTGCACCGTCCTCTCTCTGGATTACGAAACAATGGAGGCCGAAGACGGCATGGAGGCCTGGCAGAAAGTCCTGTCCTGGCGGCCGCACGTCGTGGTTACCGACCTGATGATGCCGCGCATGCACGGCTACGAGCTCTGCTCCCGCCTGAAAGGGCCGGAAGCGCCGGCCGGCGTGAAAGTGGTGGTAATTTCCGCCAAAACTTTTGAAACCGACAAGGCGCACGCTTTCGCGGCGGGGGCGGACAGCTACGTGACAAAGCCTTTCTCCGTTCCCGAGCTGCGGGAGAAAGTCCAGGAACTGCTGTCCGCGGCCGCGCCGGCCGGCCAGGTGGAAAGGCGCGCGCTGGACAAAGGCGGCGCCATACACAGTTCCGAGCTGCCGGTCCCGGCCTCGGCCTCGGCCGGCTCGCTGCCCGTCTATGTCCGCTTCTGGGGCACGCGCGGCTCCTGCCCCACCTCGAACCCTATGACGGCGCGCTACGGCGGCAATACCGCCTGCACTGAGGTCCGGGTAGGCAATACCCTGATCATAATCGACTGCGGCTCCGGCCTGCGCGAACTGGGCGGCGCGCTGACGCGCGAATACGCGGGCAAGCCCATCGACGGACATATTTTCGTGGGGCATACCCACTGGGATCACATCCAGGGTTTCCCTTTCTTTACCCCGCTCTATAATCCGAACAACAGTTTCCGGGTCTACAGCGTGCACGGGGCCAGCAGCAGCCTGCAAAAGATCTTCAGCGAATCCATGGCCAAGGATTATTTCCCGGTGCCGCTCTCGAAGCTGGGCAGCAGGCTGAGCTTCGTGGAGCTGGGCGGGCCCGTGGACCTGGGCGCGGCGAAGATCTCTTTCCACCATCTCAACCACCCCGGGCCCTGCATCGCCTTCCGCATCGAGGCGCAGGGCAAGGTCATCGTCTACCTCAGCGACCACGAGGAATTCCACAGGCTCAGCGGCGACAGCGAAGCTTCGCGCCGGCAGGAAGAGGCGTTGGCCGATTTCGCCCGCGGCAGCGACCTGCTGATACGGGAGGCCCAGTACACCGAGGCCGAGTACGCCACCCGAAAGGGCTGGGGGCACGCCACTTTCGACGACGCCGCGCGTTTCGCCGCGGGGCTGGCCGCACCGCGCATGGCGATCTTTCACCACGACCCGGACCGCAGCGACGACGACCTGGACGCGGCGGTGGAGCATACCCGGGGTTTGCTCAAGAGCCTGGGGGCCGCTACCGAATGTTTCGCCGCGCGCGACGGCCAGCGCGTGGACCTCTGAACGAACCGCGCTACAGGGCGTTCCTGCCCGGTTATTCTTTTTGAACCAGCGCCGCATAAAAAATGCCCGGACTTCCCGGGCTTTTTTCTGCCTTCCTTGACAAGGCCGGTTTGCGGAGCTACCCTATAGTGCCGCGTTTTGCGCGCGGCCGTCAATTTATTATGGAGAATAGATCAAGAGCCCGCAATTGCCTGAACAAAACCTTGAGCCTCCTGCTCCTGGCGGGCTTGTGGGCCTTTGTGCCGCAAGGGGCCGGCGCGGCGGGGCCGTCCTCCAGGGCGCTTTGGGTCTGGGACGAGCCCCAGGGGCTTATCTCGGATATCGTCAACGGCAGGGGCGCGGCCAGGGCGGAACTGTTCAGCTTCTGTGCGGCTCCCAACGGTGACCCCGCAGGCAGGATAAGCACCTTGTACTTTTCCGCGGTCAACGCGATGGGGGGAAATCAGAAGAACCTGCGCGCCTTTCTTGCGGACGCCCACAGCAGGGGTCTGGAAATTGAGCTGCTGGCCGGGAATCCGCAATGGGCCATGCCGGACGGGCGCCGCAAGGGGGAGAAGGTCTGCGCCGGCCTGGCCGCCTTTAACGCGGCGGGCGCTCCGGCGCAGCGGTTCGACGGCATGCAGCTGGATGTAGAGCCGCATGCGCATCCGGATTGGCCCGCGAAGGCCGCCGCGCTGTGGGATGAATATATTCTTCTTCACTCCGCCTGCCAAAGCCGGGTGCGCGCCTATAACGGCGCCAACCGGCCCGCCATCAGGCTGGGCGCGGCCATTCCCCGCTGGTACGACAGCGACAGCAACCCGGTTTCCGACCACGCGCGCATACAGGACGCCGTTGATTACGCGGCTATAATGGATTATACGGACGACATGCAAAGCCTTGTGGCCGACGCCCGCAACGAGCTGGAGTACGCCAACGCCGCCGGGAAAAAAGTCGTAGTCGGGGTGGAAACCTCCAGGCAGGAACCGGAAACCATAACGTTCTTCGAAGAAGGCTGGGACGCGCTTGAAAGCGCCTTGTCGGCGGCGCGGCCCGCCCTGGCCGCCAATCCCTCCTTCGAAGGGTATGCCATACATTATTACTCGTCCTACCGCTCTCTCCCCCGCTACGGCGTTGCGGCGCCGGCAGCCGCGCAGAAAAATTCCTCCCCGGCGTTAACGCCGTACCGCAGGCAAAACAACAGCTTCAAATGGGCAGGGGACCGGCTGTAGCCGGATGCTTCCCCGCGCCCGGTTTCCCCTCCGGCCCTTGACAAGTCAAGTATTCCTGCTACACTATTGGCAAGGAAAACTTGTATGACTTACAATAAATACCTGCTGTTCGCCTTGCTGCTCCTGCCCGCGCCCGCCGCGCTGGGCGCCCGGGAGATAACTTCTTTCGGCGGGGATACGCTTTCCTTCGGTTCGGGCAATGTTCCCGCGCCCAGCTCCTATGGCGCGGCGCCGGAGATACAGCTGCAGGCGGGCTCCGTCATGCCCCGCAGAAAATATACGGTGATGCTGTATATGAACGGCAAGAACAACCTCGGCACCTACATGGCGCGCAAACTCGTGCAGCTGGAAAAAGTGGGTTCCGACGCGAATATCAATATAGTCGAAGAGCTGGGGCTGGTGCAGCCGAAGCCGGCCTGCAGCACCTGCGCCGCCGCCAATATGTACGGGGCCTCCTGGTCAGGCACGCGCCGCTTCTATGTGCGGCGCAACAGCGATGCCGCCGCAGTTAAGATCGGCTCCTCCCTGCTCATCCCTTCGGATGAAAACTCTGACATGGGCGACGCGAAGAACCTGGCCGCTTTCATAACCTGGGCGAAGACCAATTTCCCGGCGGAGAAGTATATCGTGGTGGTGGGCAATCACGGCGGGGCCTGGGTGGACAGGCAGAAAAAGCCCAAAGAAAATTCCGAGAAGGGCGTTTCCTACGACGATGTGACCGGCAATTACATAACCACCCCGGAGATCGGCGCGGCCTTGCGCGAGGCCGGCGGCGCGGACGTGCTGATCTTCGACGACTGCCTGATGCAGGCGGCGGAGGTGGCGTCGGAGGTGCGGGGCGCGGCGAAATTCATCCTCGGCTCGGAGGAAATAAGCTATACCAACCATTTCAGGCCCGACCTGCTGTTCGCCCCGCTGAAGGCCAATCCTTACATGGAGCCTGCGGCTTTCGTGGATATGTTCATGAAGACCTACACGGCTTACAATACGGAGCGCTGGAACGCCACCAAGAAGTGCCCGGGCACCATGTCGCTGATCGACACCTCGAAGATCCCGGGACTGGAGGCGGCGGTGAAAAAATACGCGGCCGCCGCGCTGGCGGTGCAGGGCGCGGAGGCGCGCAAGGCGTTCAGGCAGGCGATGCAGGCCGTGCTGCGCTACCATTACGAATATTGCGCGGACCTTTATGACTTTGTGGAGAACGCGCAGCTGAAAATGAAAGCCGCGATAGCCGGGGGGGGGATTGCGGAATCCCAGCAGACTCGCGACTTGGACGCGGCCGCCGAAGAGCTGAAGAGCTATGTGTCAGGCAGGCTGGTCCTTAAGAATTTCACTTTCGGCAATGCGGGCCCCAAGGTGTACGCGAAGAGCCACGGCGTTTCCGTGTATATCCCGGGCATAAAGATCCCCGCCGACGCGGCCGCGGCGCCCACGTTCGTGGTGGCTTCCTCCACGCTGGCCACCAAATACACCGACATGCAATTCGACAAGGCCACCGGCTGGAGCCTGTTCGTGAAATACCTCACCGGTAAATAGGCGCGCGTTCATGCGCCGGAAAAGAGCCCGGTCGGTCCGGGCTTTTTTCCTGCCCCGGCCGCGCCTGAAATTTATAAAATCTTAACGGGCAGCCGGAGAAAAACTTGAAGCATCGAAAAAATATTCCAGGAGCGTCCGCGCGCGGCGCCGCGGCGGAGCCGCAGGGCGCCCCTCGGCGCCGGCCGGACTGGGTCTTCGCGCTGTTTATCGCCGGAGCCTGTCTCGCGGCTTTCTATCCGGCGCTGCATAACGATTTCGTCTCCTGGGACGACAAGGCCTATTTCCTGTCCAACCCCGATTACCGCGGCCTGGGGCTTAAGCAGCTGCGGTGGATGTTCACCACTTTCCTGATGGGCAACTATCAGCCCCTGACCTGGCTCACGCTGGGGCTGGATCACTTGCTTTGGGGGCTGGACCCTTTCGGCTACCATCTGACCAACCTGCTGCTGCATGCGGCCGGCGCCGTTGCTTTTTATTTCGCGGCGGCAAAGCTGCTGCGGCTGGCCCTGCCGGAGCTGCGCGCGGGGGGGCAATGGCCGGCGGCCTGCGGGGCCCTGTTCGCTGCGCTGCTGTTCGCCGTGCATCCGCTGCGGGTGGAGTCGGTCGCCTGGGCCAGCGAGCG